>Ga0207646_10002448_pt1 | contig 21916 bp, 24 predicted proteins | sample KBSK5502metaG_FD_184343 | JGI IMG/M metagenome (GOLD analysis project Ga0207646, IMG submission 184343) | Corn, switchgrass and miscanthus rhizosphere microbial communities from Kellogg Biological Station, Michigan, USA - KBS K5-50-2 metaG... | ecosystem: Host-associated > Plants > Roots >... | reverse complement strand
ATGGTGATCGTCGCGTAGAACGTGGCGTTGTACACGCCTTTGGCCTCTCCCTCGAGATTGGACTCGAGCCTGATGCCTTCGGGCGAGAAGTCTTTGATGCTTCTGGTCGTGTTCTTCGACTTCAACTGCAGGAGAAGCTCCTCATTTGAGGCCGCATGTTGCGATTCCATAGGGGATACCACCTGATTCCTCCTTACTCGTATAGGTGAACCTAGCCGGGTTCACCCGGGGGCTCGGATCTTCGAGTATTGCCGGGCGCACCCTCGTGGCCGTGCGAGCCTTTCGCGACGAACCGAGCCTCGCCGCCGGGCGGGTGAGCGGTCATCACCAGATCCTGGTGATTCACGCGCCGAGGGCACGGTCGAGGTTGAACGCTCGGCGACACCGTCACCATCACCCCCGCCGCCGCGTGATCCGGCCAGCCCACAACCCAGCTCTGGTCCGCTCCGCCGGGTGCTGCCGCGCGCCCGGCCGGGCTCTCATTTTCGGGTCAGACGCTGGCTGGTCAGAGCGCCGGCCAGGCGAACCATGATCTGGCCGGGCGCGGTTTAGCCGAACTGAGCCACCGGGGCCTTCGTCTTAGTCCTGGGCAGCGAGGAGCAGCGTGGCGAGCGGCTCGAAGGTGGCCATGAGCTCCTCGAGTTCGTCCGGCGCGAGGCTCTCGTAGGGCCTGGCCGCGAGGTCGTCGGTGCGCGCCTCGACCCGCTGTTTGACGCCGCGGCCCGGTTCGCTCAGCCAGCCGTCGTCCCCGATCAGGCCGCGGTCGCGCATCCCGTCGATCACGGCGGCGCGCTGCGCTGGGCGGAGGTGGTGGAGGCGCCCGAACGTCGGCGCCGGCGTGCCCATGTCGAGGGCGCACAGGACGTGCGCCTCAAGGCCGCCGGCACCCTCGATCGTCAGGGCCGCGATGTGCCCGTCGCCGCGGTGCTCGCGCAGCAAGGAGCTGGCCTGGAAGAAGCGGGCCACCACGTCGCCGGGGACCGGGATCGCGCGCGGCGCGGCGTACATGGGCCGGCCCTCGGACGGGGCGCTGGCCGCCTTCAGCAACCGGCCGGCGGCGCGGGCGACGGCGGGAGCGTCGACGCGATCGCCGGGGATTCGCCGCAGCGCCTGCACACAGCCCCTCTGACGGGCGGCGATCGCCGCTTCCGGCGTGGTGGTGCGCCACACCTTCGGAATGCGGCGAGCCACCTCGCCGGGAGCGAAGTTGTAGAACAGCGCGTCCACCACCACCACCACCACCACCACCACCGCGGCGAGCCCCAACGGCGCCGCGCGCCCGGCGAAGTAGGCGTCCCAGTAGCTGGTGAAACCCCAAGGCGAACATCGCCTCGCTGGGCTCGCCGGCGGCGTAAGGGAGGACACCAATCGGCTCGACCAGCTCGAACATCCGGCGAGCCATCGCATTCATCGTCTCCTCCTCCTGCCGCAAGCCCGGCGCCCCCTTGCGGGCACTCACGATCACCTGGACGACTGCGCGCCGCTAAACTCATCGCACCACGACGCCTGACGGGTCCCCGGAAAGCCGCTGATAACAGGTGACGCCGAGCAGCGTCTCACCCGCCGCGGCGGGCACTCTCGGCGAAGCCACGTGGTGACCTGGCTTGACAAGGAGGCAGGTGCGCGCCCGGCAGGTGCTGGATGCCTTTGGTTCCGGCCCCAACCGGGCTTCCTGGCCCGGCCGCAGTCAATTCCGCTACGAGTTCACAGCCCGGCAGGAGCCCGTGGCTGCTGCGGTACCAGACGCCCAGAGTCCCCAAACCTGCGCGATATCACCAGCTAGACCGCCTGCCTTGCCCGCCGCGCAGATCGGCGGCTGCTTGCTACCAGGACCGAGCGGTGTAGGTCACGAAGCGTAATCTATGTGCAGCGCAGTTGCGGCGGCCAAGGGCCGTGCCAAGCGCGATTTCAGTCCTGCCGAGCCGGGTCCGGGAGCGCTCCTCTGTTGCTGGACGGTCAAAGACCAAGTAGTGGCGGCGAACGAACCCTGGTTCGGCGGCGCGGCGATCGAGCAGGCCCTGCGCGAGTGCCCGGATGACCCCTCCGGCGGCGCCCAGCAGGCCTCCTGACACTCTGCCGCCCAGACTGGACACGGTGTCTGAGCGGCGCCCATGACAAGCGCGACGAGCCCGCCGCGACCCAGCAGGGGGAACGGTGTGCATCGAGGAGCACCTGCTGCCGTGCGTCTTCCAGGGTTTCGGTGTACTGACACTGATCGTCGGCGTCTGGGCCATCGCCGGTGGCGTGATCGAATTCGCCGCCGGGTTCGCGGCCGGCGAGAGTGCCGGCACCCGGGCGATGTTCCTGCTCGGCGGGCTGGTACCCATTGCGTCCGGCGCCTTGTAAGCCGCCCGGACGGGCTTCGGCGCGGTCACCCTGGCCCTGCTGTTCGGCCTGTTCGCGATCACCTACGGGGTCTCAGATCACCCTGGGCAGCCAGCTGCGCCAGGACGGCGCTACCCTGCACTCGGTACTGCACGACGCCGCCTGACCGCGGCCGGCTGCGGCCCGTCCTAGCCAAGAGGATCGTCAGCCATGTTCAAGCCGACGTCGATCTCGTTGATCCTGCTCGGCGTGCTAGCCCTCGTCGCCGGGATCATCGCGCTGGCCTGGCCTGGGATAACGGTCCTGGCGCTGGTTGTCCTGTTCGCCGTCTACGCCTTCACCGACGCCGGGCTGCAGGCGGTGCGGGCGTTCAGCAGCCCGGGCTCGGGCCCCGGGTCCGGTCACCCGATGCTCGCGGTGCTGGACCTGACCGCCGCCGTGATCGCCGTGGTGTGGCCGGCGCCCACGGCCCTGGTCTTTGCGATCGTCGTCGGCGCCTGGGCCTTCACCAGCGGCCTCACTGAGTTCTTCGCCGCGTTCGGCACGAGCGATAGCACCGGCATCCGCGCGGTATTCACCGTGAACGGCTTGTTGTCCATCGCCTTCGGCGCTGTGCTCTTCGCCCGCCACGGGGCCGGCGTCGCCGCTCTCGCCCTGGTATTCGGGTTGTTCGGGATCATCTCTGGAATCACCCAGATCTGCCTAGGGTTCCTGCTCAGCCGCGACCGGCCAGGCGGAGGAGAGCCTCGGTCGGCCGACGGGCATTGAGCGCCACGACGCGGAACTCGCGTGCTCCGGCGAGCAGCCCGCCCGCGGGGCAACGCGAAGGAGGGCCGACGTGCGGTGGTTATCGAGCTCGGCGAGAACGCGCACATGGAGCGCCGCGACAAGCCGGACGCCGACATCCAGGAAACGCACGTGGCTAGCGCGGTGCGCGCGCGGGTCCCGCTGGCCCGCCGGGATCAGCTGATCATCACCCACGGCAACGGGCCACAGGTCGCCGTGCTCGCACGGATTCGGCTAACGATCCGGGCCTGTCCCAGCCCACCCGTTCGAAGTCCTGGGCGCCAGACCCAGGGCATGATCGGCTACTGGCTCCTGCAGGCTCTGGTCGCCGCACTGCCCGGCACCCGGACATGCTGCCTGCTGCGCCGCACCGCGATCGCGCATCTCCACCTTAGGGTGGCTGGCAGCCCTGCGACGGTCAGCGGCCGAGGCGCGTAGATCAGATAAGGGTACGCCCGAGATCGACCGGAGCCGAATAGCGGACGCTACCGGAACGCATGCTTATGCACGATTTAGCATTTTCTACCGGGACTTGAAGATAAAGCGGAGGCCGTGATGATCGCCGAATTAGCGGCGTCATTTTGGTAACCAAAGCGAGCCGAACGCCGAATAGGGATGTCTACTTCTCGATAGGTTTTCCGGATCCTGATGGCACAGATCGCTCTTTCCGTGTCGGGGTTGAAAGGTCGCCGGCGGCACGGGCTTCTGCATAACTGCGCTGAGTCGGCATGAAGCCGCCGGCGCGGCCCGGGGATGTGTCAGGCAGTGGCGAGTGCTGCTCGTCGGCTTGTGGTGACCGCGGCGTCTAGGGGGAAGCTGATGTGTATGTCGAGGCCGCCGTGGCCACCGGGGGTGATGGTGAGGGTGGAGTGGTGGGCTCTGGCGATAGCGGCGACGATGGAAAGGCCCAGCCCGAGGCCCTCGTCGCCGGCTGGACGGGTGGCGGCGAGCCGCTGGAAGGGCTGCAGCAGCCGGGTGATCTGGCCGGGTGGGATGACGGGCCCGGTGTTGGAGATCGTCAGCCTTGGCTGGCCCTCGCTGGCGGTGACCTGGATGCTGATCTGGCCGCCGGGGTTGTTGTGGCGGATGGCGTTGTCGATCAGGTTAGCGGTGAGCCTTTCCAGCAGGCGGGCATCGCCGTGGACGGGCGCGGGGCTGATCGAGGCGTGGACGGCCAGCCCGCGGGCGGACGCTTCGGGCTCTTGGGCGTGCAGAGCCTGGCGGGTGATCGCGGCGAGGTCGAGGTGCTCGCGGCGGTCCAGGCCGCGCTGGCTGCGGGCCAGGGTGAGCAGCGCGTCGATCAGCCGTTCCTGCTGCTGGTTCGTGGCGAGGACGTCTTGGCAGACCGTGCGGAGGGTGGCGGCGCTGGCACCGGGGTCGGCGAGGGCAACCTCCAGCATGGCGCGTTCCACGGTCAGCGGGGTGCGCAGCTCGTGGGAGGCGCTGGCGACAAACCGGCGCTGGGCGTCGAAGGCGGCCTCAAGTCGTGCCAGCAGCCCGTCGATGGTGTCGCCGAGGTCTTTGAGCTCGTCGCCGGGGCCGGGGACGGCCAGCCGTTCACTGAGGTTGTCCTCGCAGATCACCCGCGCGGTGGCGGTCATCTGCCGCAGCGGGCGCAGTACCCGGCCGGCCATCAGCCAGCCCAGCACGGCTGCGGCCACGGTCATGACGCCCAACGCGATGGCCGACTCAGCCATGAACTGGTTCAATGCGGCCGCGTGCTGAGCCGCGGACTGAGCTTGCAGCTGGCGCAGGTAGGCAGCGGGCAGTCTGGACGGGTGATGGCTCATCGCACTGCCAGCAGGACTGATCAGGATGTCCAGTGCTAGCTGGGGCCAGGACCAGCTGCGGGCCAGGATGTTGGTGAACGCCAGCAGCCCGGCACCGCAGACCAGGAACAGCATGCCGTACAGGGCGGTCAGCCGCAGCCGCACGGTGCGCTGCGGCAGCCGGCCCGCCACCGCGGCGTGAAGACGCAGAGTCATCGCGGGTTCCTCAGATCCGGTAGCCGGCCTGGGCGACGGTCTCGATGACCGGCGGGTCGCCGAGCTTGGCCCGTAGCCGGTGGATGGTGGCCTTGACGGTGGTGGTGAACGGGTCGGCCATCTCGTCCCACGCTTTCTCCAGGAGTTCCTCGGCGGGAACCACCACGCCCTGGGCTTCTAGCAGCACCTGCAGCACGGCGAACTCCTTCGGGGTCAGGTCGAGCCGCCGCCCGGCCCGGGTGGCGGTCCGGTTTGCGGGGTCGAGCCGCAGTTCACCGCGGGCCAGCCGGGGCGGCAGCGGCGGGCGTGACCGCCGGGCCAGCGCCCGGATGCGGGCCACCAGTTCGGCGAAGGCGAACGGCTTGGGCAGGTAGTCGTCCGCGCCCAGGCTCAGGCCGTCCACGCGGTCCTCGACCGTAGCCGCGGCGGTCAGCATCAGGATCCGGCTCTGGCACCCGGCGGCGGCCAGCTCGCGGCAGACCTCATCACCGTGGACCTCGGGAAGGTCGCGATCCAGCACAATCACGTCGTAACCGGTGTCTGCGGCATGGTCGAGCGCCTGCCGCCCATCCAGGGCGATGTCCACGGCCATGCCCTCACGGCGCAGCCCCGCCGCGACCGTCTGGGCCAGCTTCACATGGTCCTCGGCGACCAGCACCCTCATCATCCACACCCGTCCGCTGCCGGTCCCAGACCGCTCCAGATGACGGCCTGGCCTGCGCTTATGCATCCCAGGATGCCCTGCCGGCGGTCACATAGCGGTCACAGAACCTGTGACGGCCGTGTGACCGGCCCTGCCGTACAACCAGTTCGTGGGTGCTGCCCGGGCCGGACGCAGGCAGCGTATCCCGGATCAGGCGAAGAGGACTGTTTCTGCTGAACGATGACATCGGCACAGGGCGGGCGCCGGGCGGCCGTGGCACACGGCCGGGTTTTCCCACGGAAGGTCGGCCATGACCGGCGTGATCGAGCTCAGCGGGGTGACCAAAAATTACACACCGGGAGGGGTGCCCGCACTGGACCGGGTCAGTCTGGAAGTGGCGGCCGGTGAGGCTGTGGCGGTGATGGGGCCATCGGGCAGCGGGAAGTCCACGTTGCTGAACCTGATCGCCGGGCTGGACAGGCCGTCGGGAGGGACGGTCACGGTGGCCGGGCAGCGGGTCGACACGCTCGGGGAGACCAGGACCGCCCGGTACCGCCGGACCCAGGTGGGCATGATCTTCCAGTTCTTCAACCTGGTCGAGGACCTGACCGTGGCCGGCAACGTGATGCTGCCGGCCCGGCTGGCCGGGGTGGGCCGCCGCGCGGCCCGGGCCCGGGCGAAGGAGCTGCTGGCCCGGCTGGGCATCGACCGGTACCGGGACACCTACCCGGGCCGGCTGTCCGGGGGGGAGCGGCAGCGGGTGGCGATCGCCCGGGCGCTGGTCAACAACCCGGCGGTGCTGCTGGCCGACGAGCCGACCGGTGCGGTGGACACCGCCGCGGGCCGGGCGATCGGCCAGCTGCTGGTGGACCTGAACGCGGCCGGTCAGACCCTGGTCATCGTCACCCACAACCCCGAGCTGGCCGAACGGTACGCCAACCGGGTGATCCGGCTCGCCGACGGGCGGGTGATCAGCGAGACCGGCGCGGCCGTGCCCACCGGGCAGCCGGGGCCGGCGGGACAGCCGGGAGCGCGGCCGTGAGGGCCGCGCCGGTGCTGCGGGTGGCCTGGGCCGCGGCGGCCCGCCGGCTGGTGCAGTCCCTGGTGGTGTTCGCGGTGCTGGCCGTCTCGTCCGCCGCGGCCCTGACCGGCCTGACCCTGGACGCCGCCGCGAACCAGGGGTATGCCGCCGCGATCGCGGCCACGCACGGCGCGGACCTGGCCGTGACCATCAACGCAGCCAAGGTCACCGCCGCCCGGCTGGCGGCGACCCGGCACCTGCTCGGGGTGACCCAGGACGCCGGGCCGTACCCGCAAACCACGATCACCGTGGCGACCGGCGCCGCTGCGGCGGGCAGGCCCGGCGGCGGCGGGCGGGCGCCGGAACATCTGACCGTGGTCGGCCGGGCCTCCCCGTCCGGCCCGCTCGATGACATCAACCCCAACCCCTCCATCATGGCCGCCATGGGCCACAGCCGGTGGCCGGAACGGCGCGGCCAGATCTCCCTGGCGATCAACACCGGGCTCCGCCTGGCGGTGGGCGGCAAGCTCACCGTGATCAGCGCGCCGGGCCGCCCGACCCTGACCGTGACCGGGTACGGTGACACGCGGGTGCCCTACGAGGACGCCTGGGTGATGCCTGGTGAGATCGCCGCGCTGCGCGCGGCGGGCGCTCCGGCCCAGGAGCAGATGCTCTACACGTTCGCCAACGCCAGCACCGCCGCGCAGGTCAGCGCCGACCTGGCCGAGCTGAAGGCCGCCCTGCCCTCCGGCGCGGTGGCCAGCTCCCAGTCACTGGTCGCCGGGCCGACGCCGGTCGGAACGAACGTGAACACCCCGTTCGTGGTGACATTCGCGGTGCTGGGCCTGGTGCTGGCGGTGCTGATCACCGCCAACGTGGTGTCTGCCGCGGTGATCGCCTCGTACCGGCGGATCGGGGTACTCAAGAGCATCGGGTTCACCCCCGCGCAGGTCACCGCCACGTATCTGGCGCAGATCAGCATCCCCGTGGTAGCCGGGGTGGTGGCCGGGACCTTGCTGGGGAGCTGGTGGGTGCTGCCGGTGATCAACCCGTACCCCATCGACGGGGTGAAAGTGTTCATCCCGCTGTGGATCAACCTGACCGTCCCCCTCGGCATGCTCGCCCTGGCCGGGCTGGCGGCGGCCGTGCCGGCGGTGCGCGCCGGGCGGCTTCCCGCCGTCCAGGCCATCGTGGCCGGGCAGGCGCCCCGGGCCGGGCGCGGCGCGGTGGCGTACCGGCTGGCTGAACGTCTACCGCTGCCGACGCCGGTGACGGTCGGGCTGGCCGCCCCGTTCTCCCGGCCGGCCCGATCCGCGGTCACGCTGGCCGCTTTGCTGTTCGGGCTCACCGGAGTCGTGCTTGGCACCAGCCTGAACACGTCCATCCACAAGATCAACAACAGCGCATTCCACGGGCTCGGGCAGCTGGAGGCCGGCCTTAGCAGCAGGACGGACACATTCAGTCCCAGCCAGGAGGCTGCCGTCGCGGCTGCGATACGCGCCCAGCCGGGAACGCTGCGCTACGTCGCCGAGTCAGACCTGACCTACTCCGGCACCCTGTCCGGCCCCAGGTCGGTCGTGAGCAAGGCCGTCGGTAACCCCACGCCCCCGGTTAGCGTCCGCATCGCCGGGCGGCCGGGCCTGGCGGTAATGGCGTACGCGTACAACGGCGACTCCTCGTGGCTGGGCTGGAGCCTGGTCAGCGGGCGCTGGTACAACCGCCCCGGCCAGATCGATGTCAGCACCGGCTTCACGGCCGACACCGGCCTGACGGCGGGTGACCGCGTCACCCTGACGGTCAACGGCAAGCCGGTCACCGTGCGGATCGCCGGCGAGGTGTTCGTCCCGACCGGGCTGCCCACCATGTGGGTCAGCTGGCAGACCCTGGACGGCGCGGCCGCCGGGCTGACCGCCAACCTGTACGACATCGCCCTCACGCCGGGCACCAGCACGCAGGCCTACACCGCCGCGCTGCAACGGGCGCTGGGAACCGGCATCGGGGTCAGCGCCCCTGCGGGCATCGATACGTTCGCTCCGCTGGACTTGCCCTTGTTCCAGTGGCTGACGGTGCTGGTAGCGGTGCTGGCCGGCCTGGGCGTGCTCAACGCCGCGCTGATGGCCACCCGCGAACGAATCCACGACCTGGGCGTGTTCAAGGCCGTCGGGATGACACCGCCCCAGACCATCCCCATGGTCATCTGCTGGGTCCTCGCCCCCGCCGTCATCGCCGCGGCCATCGCCCTGCCCGCTGGGCTGACCACCCAGGACCTTCTCGTCCGCCAGCTAGCGCCCGGCAACGTGCTGCCTGGCAGCTTCGTACACGTCCTGGGCGGCACCGACCTGCTGCTGCTCACCCTGACCGGGCTAGCCATCGCCATAGCCGGCGCGCTCGGCCCCGCCACCTGGGCAGCCCGCACTACGACCGGCGCCGTCCTGCACACCGAATAGCCCCTTAAGCCACGATGCGTGTTCCTGAGGTCGGCCTTCCGGGAGATCCGGTGTGGCCCCGCGAAGGCCACGGCTGACCGTTCACGCCAAGTGAGATCGCGCTCACCCGGCGAGCGGCAACTCCGAGGATAGGCAACCGATTCGCGCTGGGTTCGCCTGCAGTAATATCGCAGTAGGACCGTGGGCTACTAGCTGACATTAGTGTCAGTTGGGTTTTTGTGCTTCGCTGAGACGTGGCTCGGGGTCAATTTCGAGGTATCCATCGTAGGCGTGGATCGTCACGAGGAAGTGGTGCAAGAAGCCCTCTAGCCCGGCCAGGCCAAATGGATGGGGCCATGGATCGCAGAACCACACCGGCGCGTCCCAGGAGAATTCATCCGCGCCGTCAGTCACTATGAGGTTGACGCGGGCCAGTTTGCCGAGTGTTTTCAGTCCTCCCACGTAGAACTCTTCGGTCAGGTCGCCGGGCAGTTCGATGCCGGCGAGCGGGGCGATCTCCGCACTCATTCTGGTTCGAAGTGCGCCAGTATCGAGCAGGCACTCTATGGGGGCGGCCTCGAGTCCTTCCAGGGCGATGTCAACTATGGGCCGCGGTGTCTGGACGCCGCCACTCGCCGCGGGAAGCGTCCGGAACGTGAATCTCATTGCGGGGCCGCGCCGGTGACGGCCTGCTCGGAGCCCGCGACGCGAAACATTGACTGCGCGCGCTGACCGTGCTGTGCCAGCCAGGCCACGACTTCTTTCGGGGAGGGCGCGGCGACTAGGACGTCATCACCGCGTACCGCCACCCACAGCCCAATGAAGGGACGCAATGCCTCCGCCATGGGTGTTGGGCGCCTAGCAATACCGGAAGGATCTGGCGGTGGCGTAGCGACTGCGGGTGTTACCAGGTGGCGCCCCCTGGGGCTCGCCGCCCGTCCGGCCGGAAAGCCAAGACGGGTCAGCGCTCGACGCGCCTGATGTGTGGTGAAGTCAGCCCGGTCCAGTCCAGTGACCAGCGCGAGAACCTGCTTGGGCGGCCAGCGTCGGCCGTTGATCACCACGAAGTGCTCATGGAGCGGCTCGGGCAGTTCCCCATGAAGGGCTGCCTCGACGCCGCGTGGGTCCAAGCTGTACTGGTGGCCTGAGACCGTCATGGTCGGCATGGCCGTCTCCGATCAGTGTTCTCTGAAATGTATTCTCTGAGTTGTCTCTACTGTAGAAGACTCGCCGTCCGGAGGCACCAACTACCCTGGCCGTCAGGTCACCGAAGAAGCATGTCCTGGCGTCGAGCACTCCGGCGTTGGCCAGCGCGGCCGTGCTTCGCTGCCCGGAGGCGACGACGCGAGCGAGCCGCTGGTAGAGGTCAGGGTCAAGCTGCCGCAGACGGGACGAGGACCGATGGCCAGGGTCGAGAAAGCGACGTGCTTGCCATCGCCGTTGTGCGCCTCATCCGCGGTCCGGTACCAGACGACCCCCAGCTGTGGGGACACCGATGACCCCGGCGGCACCAGCCATCGAAGCAGCCCGAACTTCAGATAGTCACCCAGGTCACCGGCGTAACGATCCTGCACATGCCCACTATGGCGTATCGGACGACGCGTTTGTCGCGACAACGCGGCTGAAGCAGCCGCCATACGACCGATCGGCGGCAAACCGATGGCGCCGCTGAATAAACATACGGGGGACAGCTTCTCGCGCGTTGCACCATAACGGGGACACCAAACCATGCGAAGCCCGTAGATAATCGCGCGCCGAGCCGTTCGGCGCGCGTGAAGATCCGTTTCTGTGATGTTCGCAGCCGCGCATAATCGGGTAATCTGGGGCGCCTGCGAGGAGACTGCGGGAATGGCTGGGCCATGGGTCTGGCACCGTGTGCGCTTGATCTATTAGGGCATCGCGTCGGAGGTCCGGCGTGGGCATTATCGGGCCTTGTGCCTTGTGATTCGACGCGGTGGCCAGTATGAATGGCTCTGGTCACCGCGGTGTGGGCTAGATGTACCGCGCGAACCAGTCGAGCATTGGGCTGCGGGCGGCGCTGGAACTCGAGGTACCCGTCCCATCGGGCCGTCGTGCCTTCGATCCATTGCAGCTTCTTTTCGGCCACGGGAATGTTGTCGTACATCGCCTGGACGTCGCTTGGATCGGTGAGGATGTCGCCGCGAACCTGGTACAGGAAGGCCGGCCCGCTGCTGCCGCGAATGCCTTGCAGTCGCTCACCTTGGTAAGTCCCGGCGGTGCAGAGTCTCCCTGCGGGGAGAGCTTCGGTGGGCCGGACCGACTGCGCATCTGACCAGGCCCCGATCCTGGGCTGGGGCCACAAGCAGCAGCGAGGAGAAGGTGGGCAAGTGGTATGACGCCATATGTCCGCTTTCCGCGGCTGGTAGCTCCATGCTGGTACCTCTGCGACCTGCCAAGCGGGGACCAGGGAGATCCAGGCCGCTGAGTGTTGCCCTTCAGTCAAGGCTGTGACCTGCGGGAACTCTGATGAGTTCGGTCAGTCTTCGCCCGGCCGGGCACGTTCTTGACGTCGCGGGCGTTGACTACCCAGCACTCGGCGGCGTCTTCCAGCAGGTAAAACGGCGGCTTCCAGTAGGTGGAGGTGGCCTCCATCACGCACAGGGTCACGCCCTGGGCCACCAGCCAGTCCTGCAGCTCCAGCAGCGACCGGGTCGTCGCCGCATACATGCGGACCTCCTGCCGGCGGGCCCCCGGCTTGGTCTCGCGCGGCACCCGCACGCACGCCACCAGCGACGCCTAGCCGATGTCCAGCGCGGCCACCCGCGCCACCAGCTCGACCGCCTCCTCGGTGATCTCCTCCACCTGATCCGTCCTTCCGCGAACCTAGATTCCGGTGGCTGCCCGCGGGAGCCAGCAGGGACGGCAAGGCGGAATCGCGTGCTCACGGCAACAATGCAGGACCCTGGTGGCGGCTCCCAGCGGCCAGACTAATTGACGGGCTCACGCACCAAGAGGGCTCGGCGTCGGCGGGCAACCACCCCCGATTTTCACGCCCGCAGGGCGTCCACCGCAGGACACCCGGGACTAATTGCTCGGCAAGTCGTCCTCCGGCTGGACTTCGTCCGAAGGACCGAACGGGGCGATATGGGACACGCTGGCCGGGTGACGGTGGTGGTCACCGAGGTGGCCGGGGATGGCGGCGTTCGGCGTGCTCGACACCACCGTCCGCAGCGACGCCAGCAACTGCGAGGAACTGATCGAACGGGCCGCCCTGGCCGCGCCCCCGCCATACCGCCCGGTCCGTGGCAGGCCGATTTATGAGATCCGGGCGGGTGACACGACCGTCTGGGTCGCCGAAGGTGAGCTGGCTGGGCCGTTGCGGGAACTGGTCATGACCGCGCTGGAGCGATGAGCAACCAGGTGCTGCCGCTCCGGGCGGTACCCGGGCGCCGGGCACGGCGCCCCCTCACCCACCAAGCGCGGCGGGGATCACGACCGCTGCCAGCAGGGCCAGCAGGGCCAGGATCATCAAGGCCATGAACACATCCGTGCCTGGCTTCGGCGATTCGTGCCGCCCGCCCACAGCATCCTCCCCGGCGCCCCCCGGCCAGGCATCCCCCCGGCCGGTTCCCTTGCATGTGGGGAGCCGGCACCCGGGCACCCGGTCCGGCGGATGGCCGTCTTCAGCCGCGCTGGCCACTGCTTTCGCCCAGCCGCAGCAGGTGCACCAGCCCGGCAAGCGTCGGGCTATATACCAGCGGCGAGCCGCTGCTTCCTGGCCTGCGGCGGGCTGTGAACCCCACACCCTTGCCGGGCTGCACCCGGCGAATCGACCACTCCGGGAAGGCCACCTTCACCCGCGCGAACTCGGCCGCTGGAGTACGGCTCACCCGGCACCGCCCACCGGTGAGCCAGCCAGCACGCCACCGCGGGAGCCACGGAGCAGCCCATCCGCGGCAGCCACCCCGCCCCAGCCGGCCACCGCCACCCCCGGCGCCACCCAGCGCTGGCAGGTTCGGTGCCGATGCGGTAATCCTCGGCGCATGCCTGGAGAACGCCCACACCCCCAGGGGTGTTACTTGTGCCTGCTGCAGGTTCTTCTCCCATGGCCACCGGCCCGGCAGCACCACCCGACAAAAATGCGCCGGATCGATGCTCCTCTGGGCGCGGGAGTTCGCCCCCGACGTTAACCGCGGCGTCAGTAGCCAGATCGCCCGGTTATGTACCCGTGCGTCGGCGAAACCGGCCCTGGTGCGATCTTCGACCCCGCGATGCGCACCCCCTACAGCGAGCAGCACGTCACCGTCCGCGCCGGTACCCGGTGCCGCCTGGCCGTGTTACCACGTGACCGGCTCGGCAGCCAGGCCCTGCTCGGCGTGGCCGAACAGCAGACCTCACGGCTGCAAGCCCACAACACCAACCCGGCCGACGGCGACCCGTGGGTGCTGACGAATCCGCTGCCAGGCCCCGCGATGGCCGCGGCTAGTCTGCGCCTGGCCCGCTTTGCTCGGCGCCGAAGAGAGAACGAAATCGGCGGAACTGGAACTCCATCAGCGCCACCAGGATGGCGACGCCCACGATCCCGCCTGCGACGAACCCGGCGACCCTGGAGTGACCATCGGCGATGGCGGTGAGCAGGCCAGCCGCGGAGCCGGCCAGGACCGCGGTAACGACGCCGACCATCCCGGCGACGGTCCGGAAGGCCTGCCAGTAACTGGCCCGCAGGCCCTGGATGACAAGTCGCTGCGGAGGCGGGACGCTGGCCAGGTAGGGGACGAGTTCTGGCGCGCAGTCGAAGTAGTAGGCCCTGAGCCGCGCGATGCGTTCTGCATAGCCGTGGTCTTCGATCCCGGACTGGAGCACGCGCTGGAAGGTCACAAACCCCACGAACGACAGCGTCGAGAGCAAGATCAGGCCGAACGCATAAAACGCCGTGCCGATACGGGTGGCTGTCGCGATCAGCCCGAGGGCAACCAGTCCCGCCGACACCGAGCCCAGGAACATGGTCGCCCGGCCGGTCGATTCCGCGGTCGTCGCGGCCCGCGCTCCCTGAAGGGTGAAATGCTCGGTGGTCACGAAGGTGACCGCGGCCGACCGTGGGTCCGAGCCGTGTGCCCCGGCCTCACCGCTTGCGTTGCTGCCCGTAGTCCCACCAGCTTCCGCACTGTGGTCGCGGTGCGATTATCGCAGCAGGAGCAGCCACACCACTGCCACGGCACGGGCGAGATTGATGACGGCCGCCATATCCGCGGCCTGCTCGTTCGCGCGTGGTACCCGGCCCTGTGCCAGAACGCGGCGGAGAACATCGTCGCCCGGCAGAGGCCGGTGGGCACCGGCGCGGTGTGCAACCTGGACCGCACCTGCTACTTCTGCCTGCCAAGGAGATGCTGCATCCGGGCAGCCGGTTCCAGATGGCCGGTGACCTGCTGGAAACCTACCTGCTGTGGCGGACCGAGGCGCGCGCCAGCGCGAGCAGGCCACCAGCCACCTTCGCCAACATCGCCGCGAAGGCTACCAGCACCGGAAGTGCCCCGCCCCGGTGGGCAAACTGCTCCACATATCCGCCGATCGTGCTGACCAGGGCATGCCCGCCCAGCGCCCAGCACGCGCTCATCAGCGCGTAGGCGAACGCGACGATGGCGGCTGCGTACGCCGTGACCGTACCCATCGCCTGCCACCCGGAGGCAGCAGGCCGCGGACTGCCCGGCCCCGGCGGCGGCTTCTGCGTCCGTTGTGCTGGTGTCCATAGCCCCAGCTCGGCTCAGCGATCCTGGCCGGCACATCGGGAAGAACGCGGGGTGCACCCCTGATCCTGAGCCCGGGGCATCAGGAACGTCCCGCAGGGAGTTCCTGCCTTACCAGAGACAATGAGCCATTATCTCCGGGACGGCGGGCACGGGTTCAGCTCCCGCGACCGACGTGGCAGCAGCCCAGCAGGCGGCTGGCCGGTTCTTGCGGCGGCGCCTCGCGCGATCGGCGGGTGCGCTGCACGTGCCAGCGCATGGCAGCCGAGTCCCCCGGGGGGCCTGCGCCGGGTGCATGCCCCGGCATCAGCGCCGGCCTGGCCCGGTTGCCACACAGCCACGGTGTGCCCGGTGATTGCATCCGGCGCCGCCGATGGCCGGACCCTAGCTGGCGTTGCCCGATCAAAGGCCAGCACCGGCGGATTGCGGCCTCCCTCGACATCGAACTCATTGCCCTCAGGGTCGGCCATCACGACCCAACCTCCAGGCGCGTGGCATGACGGCGGTGATCCAGTGTGGGCGTTACTGTCAGTGACGAGAATCGGAGCGCGGCGTCACATGATGCCGTCCGCCCGATTACTCCAGTATGCGAAGCTAGGTCTGGCGCAACTGCTGGGGTTTGCGACTTATCGAATATACGTTCTATATTGTGGCGTATGAGTGGCCTGGCACCGGATCATCTCATCACACCGGTCGTGGGGTCGGCGGCGCGTCCCGCGCAGAGCTGGCGGCTTACCGCCGGCGAGGAAGCTACTGCGGCCGCGGAGCTGAGGCAGGCTGCATCAGCGTGGGTAAACCTGCTGGCTGAGTGCGCGGGTCTGGCCCTCGGCTATGGCGAGCAGCAGTTCGACGCCGTCCGGTACCGGCAGATCACCGGCCTGTGTATCGCCGCCGGGGTGGACGAGACGCTGATTCAGGCCTGGATCGAGGTTGGGCGCCAGCGGGCCGCCACCGCAGCGCCCCTCACCCACAAGGCATGCATTCTGGGAGCGTTACCGGCGACATCTTGCCGCGCCGCTCCGATACCTCCCTCACCTGGCGCCGCAGCTGGTCCACGATCCGGGAGAGGGAGTGGTTGGCGTGGCGGATGACGTTCCCTCCGGGGGGGAATGCCCCGTTATCCTTCATTCGCTGAGCACGTCCACAAGCATGCGTGCCGTGCTGCGCAACGCGGCGATCTCTTCAGCTATCTCATCACCGAAGCCGTCACGCTCGTCGGCAAGCTCGCTGGCCCGCGTTATCGCGGTGGCCGCACAGTCAAGCATGTTGCTTGCCGCAGACAAGTGAAGCTGTGTCCGGCGCACTGTGTCTTGGGTGCGGCCACGGGCGTGCCGGCGGCCGGTTTCCTGTGGTAAGGCCATCCTGAACCTCCGGGGCTGGCTCGAAGCAGGAAGGAGCCAGCCGGGACCGCGGCTGGCTCGACAACCGCTGTCATCGCTTGCCTACCCCACCAGCGCCAGCCCACCCGTCCAGCCCCGGTCCGGCGGCAGCGGCGAGGCGATCGCCTGCCGCACCGTCCGCCAGTGCACGTCATACTTGCGGGCCAGTGACCGGATCGACATCCGGTTGCGCTGCCAGTCGAAGCGGATCACCGCGAACAGCTCCACTCTCTTCGACCCCATCCCGGCCCCACCAAAACGGGACGAACCCCAGACGTGATCAACGATCCGCCCGGCCAGCACAGTGGTCTCGCACCCAGCCCGGCGTGTCCCCCCGGAGAACAGTGGGGCCATTTCAGAGTGGGCGGCCAATCTGGCGAGCATAGGGGCTGGCTTGCACAATATCTTGATCATTGGATCAGCGGCCTTCCCCCGCGACGGCGCGCGGCGCGCAGATGACCCAGATCAGGGAGCCGGGGCGAGCGGTGCCGGACAACAGGAACCTGCGCCACAACGGCAGCTCGGTGCGCCCCGCCCGAGGCGAGGACCGATTACGCAGCGTAGACAGAGGCGTGCCACCGAGAGCACGCCGATCGACTCTGCGTGCCCGGTCGACGTGTCAGTCGATGGCGTGAGGCTGCGCGGATTGTCTGGCTCTGCGGCGGCTGGGCGGAGGCAGCAGGTAGAGGTTTGACGCGTAACACAGCAGCCCGGCGCCGGTGAGAACCGACATTGCCATGGACTCGCAGGGCTGGCCACTGCTTGTGAAGCTGGCTCCGGCGGCGGAGGCAAAGGCGAGCACAAGGAGGCCCAGTGCCACCTCTTCGGCCAGTGGACGCAACGGCCTCATCCCCGCTTATTCCTAGTTGTCCTATTGAGGGGCACACTGGCTGAGGTGAGGATCGTGGTCACCGAGGTGACCGGGCAAGGCAGCATCCGCCGTGGGGTGCTGGACACCGCCGACTGTAGCGACGCCGACCGCTGCGACGACCTCATCCAGCGGGCTGCCCTGAACGTCCCGCCGCCGTACCGGCCGGTGGTGGGCAGGCCCGTCTACGAGATCTGCGCCGGTGACAAGGTCATCTGGGTCGCTCGGCGCGACTTGGCAGGGCCATTGCTGGAACTGGTCATGACCACGCTGGCGGGTGAGCACCCCAGCGCCGCCCAAGGGGCTGTCGGCGCGTCGGCCCGCGATTGCCTTGCCGGACGCCGCGGGCAACAGCTTCCGGAGGCGCAACCGGCCGGAGGGCAACAGCCGGGAGAACCGGACGTGCCTGAGCAAGATGTGCAAGCGGGAGGCGGCTCATAAGGGCCCGCCCGCCGCCGAGGAAGATCTCCCAGGGCTGGCCTGCCGTGGCTGCAGGCACGCGCGGCCGGGTCGAGTGGGGGACGGGGGAACATCCCCGCCCCGCGCTCCGGCGCAGGCAGACTGATGGGAGCCCGCGGAGCGCGTTCTGCACAGAAGTGCTCTGCTCCGCTTCGGCTCGCTCGCCTGTGCGCCGCCTGATCTGCGCAGACGGACGTCCATGGAGGACGTGGCATCGTGAGTGCATTCCTGGGGGTCAATGGGTCGCCGGTTCATCCCGACGCAGTTGCAGCTGCGCTCCCAGGCCCGGACTTGCTCATCGGCCTGGTGATCGGTCCCTTCCCGGTCACGGACCCGCTGCTGCATCGGCACTGTGCCTGCCCAGCATCGACCAGGATCGCCGGCGCGGTGAACCGGGCCCGTTGGCAGCCATGCATCCGCGGCACGACCCGTCACCGACGGTGAGCATCTCCGCCACGGCGGCACCGTGCATACGGCGATAGATCGCCGATTCGGCGCTTGGACTGCTGATGACTTCGTAGGCGCAGTCGGCGCACCGATCGTCCGGTTCTGTTTCCAGGGTGTTCAGGCTGCGGGCGGGGCGCCGCAGGCCGGGCGCCGACCGGTTGCGGCCGCCGCAGCAGGCGGGCGAGAGCATGGAGACGTAATAAAGCTCACTTGCTGGCGATGCCGATGACCTGGCCGATGGTGTCGGGCTGGCCGAGTACGGCGAGCATGAGGTGGGCGACGTCGGCTCGTGGGACCGAGAAGCCGCCGCGCACGTTCTGCCCGGTCACCGTCCGGTAGTGCCCGGTCAGCGGTTTGTTGGTCAGCTTTGGCGGCCTGATGATCGTCCAGTCCAGGTCGCTGCTGCGGAGCAGGTCCTCCATGGCCGCCAGGTCGGCGTAAACCTTGCCGAAAGCGGCGCGGGCGAAGCGGGCGCCGAGGTGGCGCATGAAGAACCCGTCGCCCAGGTCGTGCTTCGGCGGTGCGGGACGGCCGGGAGAGGGCACGGTGCCGACCGGGGCGGCGCTGATCACGACGAGGCGCTTGACGCCGGTCGCGTGCATCGCAGCGGCAATGGCCTGGGTGCCGCGGGTGGCGATGCCAGCGCTGGAGTTTGAGGCCGGGCCGAGGCCGGAGACCACCGCGTCGGTTCCGGCGATCGCGGCTTCCGGCCCGGCGGGCTCGGGGCCGGCCAGGTCGGCCGTGACGATCCGGGCTTCGCGCAGCGCAGCGGGGAGCTTTGCGGGGTTGCGGGCCACGGCCGTGACGTCGTGCCCGGCGCCCAGCGCCTGGCGCAGCAGTTGCTGGCCGACCCCGCCGGTTGCCGCGATGATCGCGAGTTTCATCTAGTGCCTCCGCATCGAGTGAATTGTTCAGTCATGGAATGCTTCTGCCTCGGCTGAGCTGGCTTCCACCACAGCGGCGCCGGGCGCCTGCCGCGTGGTCGCTGCCGCGCGGCAGCGCGGGAGTGGGCAAGAAGGTCAAATGCGAGCACTCCGATCTGGGATGTGTGGCTGGCAGGCCCATCGTGCCTCCTCGCGTCGGAAGTCTGCTAGTGATCCTATTATCTAGGAAAACTAGAAGTCAAACAACTTAGGGGTTGGGTTATCAGCAATCAGGAGGGTGGCGGCACCGGCTTAGCCGCGCCGGGACGTGCCGTGGTCTGTCCCCAGCCGCAGCGGGCACCAGCCCAAGCACGCGGTCGTGGAGTAGGTGGTCGCGGCTGGGATACCGCTCGCCATCACTGAGGGTTCTGGGCGGCGGACTCGATCTCAAGGTCGACATCTGCGCTGCTAGGCGGGCCGGGCGGGGACCCGCCCGCAGTGCCTCGCGCTTGGCCCCGACCGGACTGGCCGAATCCGGGCACCGAGCCCGGGGCGGCGATGCGCTCCGCACAGCACGCGCATGTGGGCCTGGCGTTGTTCCGCCCGCGCGGGCCCGGCCTGCGGACGTGGCTGGGCCGATCAGTGGCCTGGCATGGGCGCTATGGCCGGGGAGCGCCCGAGGAAGGCGGCGAGCCGGTCGCTGGGGCCGGCTGTAGCCGCTACGGTGACTGGCGCCGCGAACAGTGGGTGCCGGCCGGCGCGGGGCACCAGTACCGGGGTTATCGCCAGCAGGTCGATGGCCAGGGCGCGCGGGATCGGCTGGCGCTGCCCGCACGCCCGGGATATGTCCCACCCGTGGACGGCGATCTCGAGGGCTGCCGTGGCGGCCATGACGCTGGCCGCCAGCGGGCAGCCGACGATGTCGACGACCTGGCGCTGGTGGACGGGGCCGGTCCAGGCGTCCAGCAGCTGGCAGGCACGATCGCAGAACGCGCGGGCGGGGTCAGCGGCCAGGTCTCCGTCCTGCGCGGCGGGGTCCAGGCCAACGCGTCCGGTTTTGATACCCTCACTGAACGCGGCCAGTGATTCGCAGGCGTGACGTAGCAGCATCCGCAGGTCCCATTCCCGGCATGGCGTCGGACGGGACAGGAGCTCCGGTGTGACGGTCAGGACCACGCCGAGCGCGTAACTGATCGATGGTTCAAGCAGCCGGGCACCCTCGGCCGGCCATGCCGCCTGGGCCGCCGGGGTCATCGGCCCGGTACCGGGACCGCACCAGCCGGGACGGCAGCCGGGACGATCTGCGGCAGGCCGAATGTCGCGAACAGGCCCGGGTCGTTGAACGAGGTGACCCGTGCGACGCGCGGTGCGGCGATGGTGAGCACGCATATCGAGTGGGCGCGGTACCCGCCGTCGTGGCCGCGCATGTAGGCCGCTAGCGCGGGCTGGCCGTTGGCGGCCACCGGGATCATCTGGAAGCGGCGGGGTTCGGTGAGGACCCGGGCCTGAAGGAAGCGCCCGATCCGTTCACGGCCGGTGAACCAGGTCACCTCCGGCGGCATCTCGAACACGGCGTCCTCGCGCAGCAGTTGCATGACTGCGGTGATGTCGGCGTTCTGGAACGCCGTGGCGTACCTGTCGAGCAGGGCGCGGTCGGCCGGGTCGGCGGGCTCGTGAATCTGGTCCTCGTCGGGTGCCGCCTGCTCCAGCCGGGTCCGGGCGCGCTGGAGCATGCCGTTCACCGCGATCGTTGTCGTGCCGAGCAGCTCAGCGACCTCCGCGGCCCGCCAGCGCAGCACGTCGCGCAGGATCAGCACGGCGCGCTGCCGGGCGGGCAGGTGCTGCAAGGCGGCGATCAGGGCCAGCCGGATGCTCTGCCGCGACGCGACGATCTCGGCTGGATCGGCTGACCCGGCGCTCACCAGCGCGTCGGGAATGGGCTGCAGCCACGGAACCTCCGGCCGCGCCGCGGCCAGCGGGGCTTCCGGGTACTCGCTCGGGGCGCCAAGGCCAGACGGCAACGGCCGGCGGCCGCTGGTCTCCAGCGCGCGCAGGCAGGCGTTGGTCGCGATCCGGTACAGCCAGGTCCGCAGCGACGCCCGTCCCTCGAAGTCGCCGTAGGACCGCCATGCCCGGATCATGGTCTCCTGCACTTGGTCTTCGGCATCGTGGACCGAGCCCAGCATGCGGTAGCAGTGCGCCAGCAACTCAGGCCGGAACGGATCGGTCAGACGCGCGAAATCCTCGCTGACTGCCATTGCTGCTCCCTCCGGGCACCGCGTGCTGCGCCGTCACTGGTACAGATCCAGCCCGGCCGCGAAACTAACCGGCCGGCGCCGCATTATCTGCCCTGCGGGTTCCCCGTTCAGTTTTCCGTGCGTCCCGGATCGGTAGAGGTGAACGCGGCTTAGGCGCCGCACATTCATCAGGGAGCCCGCATGTCAAGGCAGCAACCTTCCGGCGAGATCGCCTACCAGGACGGTCAGGGTTTGAATCAGGTCCGTCGCTGGCGCGCGTTCGCGGTGCTGGCTGTTTCGTTCTTCATGACAGTCGCGGACCTGGCGATCGTCAACGTCGCGTTGCCGACCATCGGCCGCAAGCTGCACATGCCGGAATCAGCCCTGCAGTGGGTCGTCACCGGCTACGCGCTGACCTTCGGCGGCTTCCTGCTACTCGGCGGCCGGGCCGCGGACCTGCTGGGGCGCCGCCGCATCCTGATGACCGGGCTGGCGGTGTTCACCGCGGCCTCGCTGGGCTGCGGGCTGGCGACAGCGGAGGGGTTCCTGATCGCGATGCGCTTCCTGCAGGGGCTCGGCGCGGCGATTGTGCTGCCGGCGGCGCTGTCGATCGTGATGAACATGTTCTCCGAGGGCGCCGAGCGCAACAAGGCACTGGGCGTGTGGGGCGCCATCGGGGCGAGCGGCGCGGCCGTCGGGGTGATGGCCGGCGGGCTGCTCACCCGCTACGCGGGCTGGCAGTACGTCTTCTTCCTCAACGTCCCGATCGGCG
>Ga0207646_10002447_pt1 | contig 21917 bp, 21 predicted proteins | sample KBSK5502metaG_FD_184343 | JGI IMG/M metagenome (GOLD analysis project Ga0207646, IMG submission 184343) | Corn, switchgrass and miscanthus rhizosphere microbial communities from Kellogg Biological Station, Michigan, USA - KBS K5-50-2 metaG... | ecosystem: Host-associated > Plants > Roots >... | reverse complement strand
CCATCTCGCCGCGCCGGAGATCGCGATGGACGCCCCCGTGTCGACCCTCAAGAGCCCGAAGAGCCGGCTCCAGGAGTTCACCCAGCGGCAGACCGGGTCGCGCCCGGAGTACCGCGTCATCGACGCGACCGGGCCGGATCACGAGAAGCTCTTCCAGGTGGAGGTCGTCGTCGAGGGCCGCGCCCTGGGGACGGGGCAGGGGCCGTCCCGACGGGTCGCCGAGACGGCGGCCGCGCAGCTCGCCATCGACATCCTCCGCAACGAGGCGTCGGCGAATGGCTCGGGCCCGCCGCCGCCCGCGCCGAAGCGCGTCGCCACGGCCGCCGCAACGAAGGCCGCCCGATCACGACGCACGCCGTGAGCGCGCCCGCCCGTCTGCTCACCCTCCGCCTGCAGGGGTTCAAGTCGTTCGCCGAGCGGACGGTCGTGGAGTTCGGCCCCGGGATCAGCGTGATCGTCGGGCCGAACGGCTCGGGCAAGAGCAACCTCGCCGACGCGCTGCGCTGGTCGCTCGGCGAGCAGGGCCGCGCGCTCCGGAGCCGGAAATCGGAGGACGTCATCTTCGCCGGGTCGGAGAAGCGATCCGCGCTGGGCATGGCCGACGTCACGCTCGTCCTGGACAACGCCGACGGCCTGCTCCCGGTCGACTACAGCGTCCTCGAGCTCGGCCGCCGCCTGTACCGGAGCGGCGAGAACGACTACCTCCTGAACAGGCAGCGGATCCGGCTGCGCGACCTCGTCGACCTCCTGGACGGCGCCCACCTTGCCGACAATGCCTTCCTGTTCATCGGCCAGGGGATGGTCGACCAGGCACTCGCTCTCCGACCCGAGGAGCGCCGGCCGCTGTTCGAGGAGGTCGCCGGTGTGCGGCGTCACGAGCGGCGTCGCCGCAAGGCCGAGGAGCAGCTCATCGAGTCCGAGGCGAACCTGGCGCGGGTCGAGGACATCCTGGCCGAGCTTCGACCGCAGGCCCGGCGGCTGGCGGCCCAGGCCGAGCAGCAGGCGACGCGCGAAACGGCGGGCGACGAGCTGGCGACCGCGTTGCTCGCGGCTGCCCACGTCCGATGGCACGAGGCAGCGGGCGGGGCCGCCACGGCGGCGGCACGCGTCGCCCGAGAGCGCGAGGCGGCCGACCGGGCGATGGCCGATCTGGAGGCGGCGGAAGAGGCCGCTGGCACGATCGCGGCCGAGCTGGGTCGGCGATCGGCCGCGGAGCGCGAGCGCCTGGCGGTCCACGAGGCCGCGCGGTCTGCCGTGACCGAGCTTCGGCTCCGTGAGGCGCGGCTCGTCGGAGATCTCGAGGCGACCGGGCGTGACCGGCTGCGGCTCGCCGACGAACGCGCCAGTGCGGAGGCGTCGCTCGCGGACCAGCGACGTGGTCTCGCGGTCCCGATCCCGCCGCGCGATGTCGACCTCGACGCGGACCTTGCCGAGGCGGATCGGCTCCTCGCCGACGCGACCGCCGAACTGACGTCGCTTCGGGCGGCAAGCCGGGCGCGGGGCGAAGAAGCGGCTGCGATCCGGCGGGCCGAGTCCGCGCGTCAGGCGGAGGCCGAGACGGCTCGGCGACGGTTGGCCGAGGCCGTCCGGCAACGCGATGCCGAACGCGCAGCTGCCGAGGTCGTCGATCGGCGGCGCGCGGAGCTCGACTGGCGCGCCGTTGCGGCGGGCGAGGCATTGGCGGCTGCGACTTCGGCCCTGGACGCGGCCGCGGTTGCCCGCGAGTCCGCCCGAGCGGCGGCGGCCGACGCGGAGGCACGCGTGCGCGTCGCGGAGGAGGGAGCGGCCGGCGTTGCGGCCAGCCTGGCGGCGGCCCGGGCGCATCTCGCCGCGCTCGAGGCGCGGCTGCGGGAGGACGAGGAGCGGCCCATCGCCAGAGCCGCAAGGCGGCGTGGCGGTCGCCGCCTGGATGACGACCTGGTCATCGATCCCGACCTGCACGAGGCGGTCGAGGCGGCGCTCGCGGAGCTCGCGCGCGCATACGTGATCGAGGCGGCCGCGGCCGAGGCGCTCGCCGGGGAGCGCGGCACGCTCGTCGTCCGGGAGCGCGTCTCCGGTCCGGCCGGTCAGGCGGATGCGGCGACGCGACGGTTCCTGGACCATCTCGCGGCCGTCGGCGGCTCTCGGCTGGGCGACGCGGTCCGTCGCGACCCGGCGGAGGTCGTCCGTCGAGTCCTCGCCCGCGTTGCGGTCGTCGCCGACCTTCCGACGGCCGTCGCCCTTCAACCGGACCTGCCACCTGGCTGGTCGCTGGTCACCCGCGACGGTCAGACGGTCGTCGGCGAGCTCACGATCCATCTCGGTCGCGCGGACACGTCAGACGACCGTCGCGCGGACGCCGACCGACTGCGCGCCGAGGCCGCCCGGCTCGAGAGCGAGGCGTCTGCTGCCGCGACGGCCGTGGAGGTCGCGAGTGCCGCAGCGCAGCGTGCCCGAGCCGGGCTCGAGGAGGCGTCGAGCGCCGAGGGCCGAGCAGTTGCCGAGCGACGCCGCGCCGAGGAGGCCGAACGGGCCGCAGCGCGCGAGCTGGAGGCGACCGCTCGTGAGGCCGGCTGGCACGGCGCCCAGCTCGCGCGGCTCGAGGCGGACGTCGATCGAGCCCGCGACGCGCTGACGGCGACGGAGAGCGCCGGGCTCTGGCCGGCCGAGGCTAGGAACGGCGAGCGCGCGCTTCCTGCCGACGAGACCGCGATCGCGGCGTGGGAGGCGCGGGCCGCCGACCTCCGCTCTCGTCGCGATCGGCTCGCCGCGCGTCAGTCGACCTCGGATGGCGAGCGACGCGACGCCGAGGGTCGCCGGGCGCGCGCGGAAGCGACGGTCGCCCTCGAGGAGGCTCGTCTCGCCCGGATCGATCGTGAGATCGCCGCCCTGGGCGAGCGCGAGGATCTCCTGGCGAATGAGCGGCAGGGCGTTGGTGCCGATCTGGCGACCGCGACCAGCCGCGAACTGTCCGCGGCCACGGCCCTGGCCGACATCCGCGCGGCCGACGCCGCCGATCGCGACCGTCTCGGCACCGCCGAGCGCGGGGCGGCCGCGGCACGTGACCGGTTGCGGGCGGCGGACGACCGGCTGCGGGCCGCCGATCGAGCCGACCTGGAGGCTCGTCTCGGGCGAGATTCGTTGCGTGAGCAGCTCCTCGTGGAGCTCGCCGGGCTCGGGGAGCTCGGGCGCGGCCGGCTGGAGGCGGAGGCCGGGATCGTGCCTGTGGCGGTCGGACCCGGCCTCGACGGCGACGCGGACGGAACGTCCGAAGGTCACGACATGATCGAAGCGGTCGACCCGGACGACGCGACCGCCCTGGAGGCCGCGCTGGACGTCGTGGCTGCGCGCTGGGCAGCCCGATCTCCGACCGCCGACGCCCCGAGCCCGGGTCGCCTGGCGACGTTGCGCCGCCGCTATCACGAGCTCGGGGCTGCGAACCCGTTCGCCGTCGAGGAGTACGACGCCCTCCGCCAGCGGCTCGAGGGTCTGGAGACGCAGGCGGGCGACCTGCGCGACGCGATCGACAAGACCCGCGGGCTGATCGCCGAGCTGAACAGCATGATCGCCGACCAGTTCCGGACGACCTTCGCTGCGCTTGAGACGGCGTTCGACGCGCGGTTCCAGCAGCTGTTCGGGGGCGGCTTCGCCCGGCTCGCGCTCACCGACCCGACGGACCTCGCCGCGACCGGGGTCGAGATCGTGGCCCGCCCACCGGGCAAGAAGGCACAGGCGCTGGCAATGCTGTCGGGCGGCGAGCGCGCCCTCACGGCGGTCGCGCTCCTGTTTGCGATGCTCGAGGTCCGACCCGTGCCGTTCTGTGTCCTCGACGAGGTCGACGCGGCGCTCGACGAGGCCAACGTCGGCCGGTTCTCGGACGCGCTGCGCGGCCTGGCCGCGGGCACGCAGTTCATCGTCATCACCCACAACCGGGGCACGATCGAGGTGGCCGACGCCCTCTACGGCGTGACCGTCGGTGACGACTCGGTCAGTCGCGTGATCAGCCTCCGTCTCGACGAGGCTCAGGCGCTCGCCGATCAGGGACGCGGGGACGAGCGGAACGGCGCGGAGCCGGTCGAGGCGGACTCGCTGGCCGGCGTGGGCTGATGTTCCGGCGGCGCAAGGCCCCAGACATCGAGGATCCGCGCGAGGTCGCGCCCGCGGCCGCGCCGCCGCCGGTGGTCGAACGGCCGCTGTTCGCCGGCTTCGACGAGGAGGACCCGGACGCCTTCCGCCCCGCCGAGGTCGAGGCTCGTCTCGAGCACGGTCTCGAGCGGACACGCGGCGGATTCGTGTCGCGCCTCCGCGAGTACCTCGGCGAGGGACCCGCCGAACCCGCCTGGGACGACGTCGAGGAGACGTTGATCGCGGGTGACGTCGGTGCCGCCCTGTCGATGGAGGTCGTCGAGCGGGCTCGGGGACGACGCGACCCGGGCGGCGCCGAGGCCGCCGTCCGCGCCGAGCTGTCGAGCCTTCTCGTCCCACGTCACGGCGCCTGGGAGCCGCGATCGGCCGTTGCCGATGGGCCGGCGGTCGTCCTCATCGTCGGCGTCAACGGCACGGGCAAGACGACGACGATCGGCAAGCTCGCAGCCCGCTACACCGCCGCGGGCCGGACCGTCCTCCTCGCCGCCGCCGACACGTTCCGCGCCGCCGCGATCGACCAGCTCCTGATCTGGGCCGATCGGGCGGGCGTGCAGGTCGTGTCCCATGCCCCCGGGGCTGACCCGGGCGCCGTCGTCTACGACGCCCTCGACGCCGCGGTCGCCCGCGGCGCGGACCTGGTGATCGCCGATACGGCCGGACGCCTCCACACGAAGTCGAACCTGATGGACGAGCTGTCGAAGATCCGCCGGGTCGTCGACAAGCGCCTGCCCGGCGCCGAGCCGGAGACCCTGTTCGTCCTCGACGCGAGCACCGGCCAGAACGGGCTGCAGCAGGCGAAGGCGTTCCATGACGCGGTCGGCCTCACGGGGATCGTCCTGACCAAGCTCGATTCGACCGCCAAAGGCGGGATCGTCTTCGCGATCGAGCACGACCTGGGCGTCCCAGTCCGGTTCGTCGGGGTGGGGGAGAAGGTCGGCGACCTGCTCCCGTTCGATCCGGACGCGTTCGTGGCGGCGTTGTTCGCCTGACGACCGCCTTCAGCGTCTATCGGCGCTCGACAGCCAGCCGGCCGCCGAGCGCCACGAGGACGGCACCCATCACCGCGTCCAGCGCGCGGCGCAGTGGCCCGCTACGGAGTCGATCGCCCACGCGCGCGACGAGGGTGGCATACCCCGACAACCAGACGAGGGTCATCGACGCGAGCGCGGCGCCGAGGCCAAGCATGGTCGGCAGTGGGGCGGCTCCAGGCGGGACGAACGGCGGCAACAGGCTCGAGAAGAACACCGCAATTTTCGGGTTGCCGAGGCTGCTGAGGAGGCCCTGCCGCCAGGAGTCCCGGCCGCGGGATCGACCCGCCGGCGCCCCTGGAGACGCGTGGTCCCCCGCACCACGGATCGCCGCTTGGATCGAGCGCAGGCCGAGCCAGATGAGATAAGCCGCGCCGAACAGTCGGACGGCCGCGAATGCCGGCTCAGACGCGACCAGCAGGGCGGTCAGCCCGAGGCTCGCGGCGAGCGTCCAGCACGATTGCCCGGTCACCACCCCGAGCGCGGTGGCGATCCCGGCCCGTCGCCCTCCGGCCAGGGTGTTCCGGATCGTCAGCGCCGTGTCCTGACCGGGCGTCATGATCACGACCGCCGAGACGCCGAGGAACGCCAGGAACGAGCCGTCCATCGCCGAAGGATCGCCGACCAGGGTGCCTCCGTCGAGGAAGGGTTCCGCCGGGCGTGCGCTACACTTCGGCCGCCTCGGTGCGTCAGAACCCGCGCACCACCCGGAAGCCGCCGCATCCGCGCGTCGGCCCCCGGTCCTCCACCACGACGGAGTCCCAGCTCGACCGTGTTCGACAGCCTCAGCGAACGCCTGCGCAAGACGCTCTCCGACCTGACCGGCCGCGGCCGCGTCAGCGAGGCGGACGTCGACACGGCGATGCGCGAGATCCGGCTGTCGCTGCTCGAGGCCGACGTCAACTTCAAGGTCGTCAAGGATTTCATCGGTCGGGTCCGCGAGAAGGCGGTCGGGGCCGAGATCCTGCAGAGCCTGACGGCAGGCCAGCAGATCGTGAAGATCGTCAACGATGAGCTGGTCGAGCTCCTGGGCGCCGGCGATCGGACCTTCCACCTGCAGGGCAACCCGGCGGTCGTCTCGCTGGTCGGGCTCCAGGGGTCCGGCAAGACGACGACAGCCGCGAAACTCGCCCGGCACCTGGTCCGGGGGGGCCGCCGGCCGCTCCTCGTGGCCGCCGACCCGTACCGCCCCGCCGCCGCCGACCAGCTCGAGACGCTGGGCAAGGCCCTCGACATCCCGGTCCATCGGGCGCCGTCGGGCACGCCGGTCGTCGAGATCGCCCGCGGGGGAGTCGACGCCGCGCACCGCCTCACGCGCGACGTCGTGATCCTCGACACCGCCGGCCGCCTCACGGTCGACCAGGCGCTGATGGACGAGATCGCCGCCGTCAACGCGGCGGTCAAGCCGATCGAGACGCTCCTCGTGGTCGACGCGATGACGGGTCAGGAAGCGGTCAACGTCGCGACCGCGTTCCACGACGCCGTCCCGCTCACGGGCCTGATCCTGACGAAGATCGACGGCGACGCCCGTGGCGGCGCCGCCCTGTCGATCGGCGCGGTCAGCGGGATCGCGGTCAAGTTCATGGGAACCGGCGAGAAGACCGACGCCCTCGAGGTCTTCCATCCCGACCGCCTGGCCGGCCGGATCCTCGGGATGGGCGACGTGATGACGCTCGTCGAGCGGGCCCAGGAGCATGTCGACGCCGAGGGGGCCGCGAAGATCGAGGAGAAGCTCCGGAAGGCGCAGTTCACGCTCGAGGACTTCCTCGAGCAGATCCAGCAGGTCCAGAAGATGGGACCAATGGGTCAGCTGATGTCGATGATCCCGGGGATGGGCGGGATGGCGAAGGAGGCGCAGGCTGCCGTCGATCGCGGCGAGCTCCGCCGGGTCGAAGCCATCATCCGGGCAATGACGCCGCGCGAGCGGCGTGACCCGGCGATCCTCAACGCGTCACGGCGGCGCCGGATCGCGACCGGCGCCGGTACGGACCTGACCGAGGTCAACCGACTGATCAAGCAACACGCCGAGCTGTCGAAGCTGATGAAGCAGTTCAGCGCAGGGGGCGGCCGCCGGGCCGCGATGTCCGGCCTGGTGGGCCGGCGCTGAGAGGGGAACGGAATGACCGAGTCACGCCCACCCGAGGAGACGACGATCGAGGACCTCGGCACGACGCCGGCGACCCCGACCAATCTGCTGCCGACTCCGAACCAGCTCTCGAGCCAGGTGCCCGTCACGACCCCCGCGAGCCCGTCCCGCGGCGGCCGGGCGCCTCTTCGCTGGGTCCTGGCCATCGCCGGCATCATCGTCGTCCTCGCCGGCACGGCGATCATCGTCTCGCTCGCCGGCGCTCGGCCGGCGACGTCGGTCGCGCTCGGCTACATGCCGGCCTCGATGTACTCGTACGCCGAGGCCCGCTTCGACCTGCCGGGCGACCAGCAGCAGAAGCTCGCGTCGTTCCTCCACAACGGCAAGTTCCCGGGGTTCGCCGACCAGGCCCAGATCAACCCGAAGGTCGAGGACGTCTACGACCGGATCGTCCGCTGGGTGACCGACGGCAAGCAGACCTACACCGGGAACATCCAGCCGTGGTTCAGCGGCCAGCTCGGCGTCGGGCAGGGCCTGCCGAGCTCACTGGGCGCCCTGGCGGGCGGCCCCATGGCGACCGCCAACCAGCCCATCCTGATCGTCGCCACGATCACGAATCGGGCGAAGGCGCTCGACTGGGTCGGCAGCACCGGCGACGTCGCGTCGCTGAACCGGACCACCTACTCGGGCGCCGACCTCTTCCAGAACGCGGACAAGCCTGGGTTCGTCCTCGCCGTCACCGACAAGGTCCTCCTCGCCGGGAGCGAGACCGACGTGAAGGCGGCGGTCGACAGCAGCGGCAATGGCGCCCTCGGTCAGGACTCGGACATCAAGGCAGCGCTGGCGACCATCGATCGCGACTACGCCGTCATGAGCGTGACCCGGACGAAGGCCTATCTCGGCGGGTTGGCGAAGCTCCTGGCGTCGACGTCACCGGGGACGCTCGAGGGCACCCAGATCGACGACACGCTGCTCTCGATGATCCCGCCCTGGGCGGCCATGATCGGCCGGTTCGAGGACGATGCCCTGGTCACGACCTCGACGGGCCCGGCATGGGACATCGGCTACGAGGCAAAGAACGAGCCGAGCGACCTGCTCGGCCATGTCCCGGCGAACGCGATCGTGTACGCCGACACGCACGACGTCGGGCCATCCCTGACCGCCGTGATCGGCAAATTCCGGGCCCTGCCCGAGACGAAGCCGTTCTTCGACCAGTTCGACCAGGCCCTGAGCATCCTTGGCGGGTTCGATGCGGTCTTCGGCTGGTGGGGTGACACAGCGTTCGTCGTGGCCCCCAGCCAGGACGGGACGACGATCGGTGGCGGACTCCTGATCAAGCCGCGCGACGCGGCCGCGGCCGATCGCCTCCTGACAACGATCCGCGGGTTCCTGGCCATCGGCGGGGCGAATGCCGGCATGACCGTTCGCGACGAGGATCACAACGGAACGAAGATCACGATCCTCGACTTCAGCGCCATGCCCGGTCTCAACGTGGCTGGCCTGCCGCCCGGCTACAAGCCGGAGTTCGCGTGGGCGACCAACGCCGACGTGACCGTGCTCGGCTACGGGCGCGACTTCGTCGCGTCGGTCCTCGACGCGGGCCCGGGCCGCTCGCTCGCCGACGACGCCCGGTTCAAGGCACTCCTCGGCCGGGTCGGATCGGAGAACATCACCTCTTCCTTCGTCGACCTGGCGGCGATCCGCCGCCTGATCGAGCCGCTGGCCCAGTCGGCGATCCCGGCCGACAAGTGGGCCTTCTACCAGAAGGAGGTTCAGCCCTATCTCGCACCGTTCGACGCGGTCGTTCAGGCCACCCACAAGGACGGCTCGATCGATCGGTCGACCGGAGCCCTCACAGTGCACTAGCCGGTGCGATCGCACCACCAAACCCGTTCAACCGGCCGGCGGCCCCAGCCGCGGGCGGCCCATCGAGGAGGAACCCGGAGCATATGGCAGTCCGAATCCGGCTGACGCGCGTGGGCGCGACGAAGCAGCCGACCTATCGCGTGGTCGTCGCCGACGCCCGCGCCGCGCGTGACAGTCGCGCGATCGAGACGATCGGCCACTACAACCCCCGTACCGAGCCCATCGAGCTGAGCATCGACGCCGACAAGGCCAAGGCCTGGCTGGCGAAGGGCGCCCAGCCGTCCGACACGGTCGTCCGTCTCCTCCGCACCGCCGGCGTCCTGCCGGCCGAGAAGAAGTAGGGACCCCAAAATGGCAGCATCGGATCTGGTCGAATACGTCGCCAAGTCGCTCGTCGATGACCCCGACGCGGTCAAGGTCGAGGTCGTCCAGGACCAGGGTGGAACCGTGATCGAGCTTCACGTCGCCGAGGACGACATGGGCAAGGTCATCGGCCGCAACGGGAGCGTCGCCAAGGCGCTGCGGACCCTGCTCAAGGTGACCGCGGCGCGCGACGGCGAGCCAGTCTCGCTCGAGATCCTCGACTAGGGAGCCGGTGACCGACGACACCAGCGACGAGCGTCTCGTCGTCGCGCTCGTCCGGGGTGCCCACGGGCTGCGCGGTGTCGTCCGCGTGGAGATCCTGACCGACCGGCCGGAGGAGCGTTATGCGCCGGGCTCGGTCCTCCATCGCGAGGGCTCCGACGGGGCCTTGACGGTGACCTGGTCAGCGGCGGTCGCCGACGGGCCGGGCTGGCGGATCCAGTTCCGGGAGGTCCCGGATCGGACCGGGGCCGAGGCGCTCGTCGGCGCATACCTCGAGATCGAGGCGGGGCCCGCATCGGCGCTGCCTCGCGGCGCCTATTTCTGGCACGAGGTGATCGGGACGACCGTGACGTCGACGATGGGCGAGGTCCTGGGGACCGTCCGCGACGTCTACCGCTCGGGCGGGGCCGAGGTGTACACGGTCGACGGCGGCCCGTACGGCGAGTTCGACGTGCCGGGCGTCCGCGACTTCGTCCGGATCTTCGCGCCGCGCCGGGGCGAGATCGTGGTCGACACGGTCGCGCTCGACTTGCTGCCGGCCGGGACCCGGCGCGGGATCGAGGGGGCCGGAGGGGACGAACGGCCGAAGGCGCCGCGTCGCCGTGCGGGATCGCGACGGAAGACGGCGTCGTGACGCTCGAGATCGACGTCCTGACGCTCTTCCCGGAGATGATCTCGGGCCCGCTCGGGGCGAGCATCCCGGGCCGGATCCAGGAGCGCGGCATCGCCGTCGTGCGGACGCACGACCTCCGGCAGTGGGGGATCGGGCGTCACCGCAGCGTGGACGACGCTCCCTATGGAGGCGGCGCCGGGATGGTCATGCGCCCGGAGCCGATCGCCGCCGGCATCGACGCCGTGCGCCGCGATGACTCACTGGTCGTCCTGCTCGACCCGGCCGGGGAGGTCTTCTCACAGGCGCGAGCCCACGATCTCGCCGGGCGGCCGCACCTCGTCCTCGTCTGTGCCCGCTACGAGGGCGTCGACGATCGCGTTCGCTCGCTCGTCGACCTCGAGCTGTCGATCGGAGACTACGTCCTGACCGGGGGCGAGCTGCCGGCGCTGGTCGTGATCGACGCCGTGATCCGCCTTCTGCCCGGGGCGATCGACGACGCGTCCACGACCGAGGAGTCCTTCGCGTCGGGCCTGCTCGAGTACCCCCAGTACACCCGGCCGCCGACATTCCGCGGGCTGGACGTTCCGGCGATCCTCACCTCGGGCGACCACGGCGCGGTCGCCCGCTGGCGCGAGGAACAGGCGAGGGAGCGGACGCGGTCCAGACGCCCCGACCTGATCGGTGAGGTGGGCCCCGTGGAGCGACCGCGGCGCCCAGGTCCCGCACCCGAGTCACCGGGATGACTCCTCCTCCGGCAGGCGGGCGCGCGCGGTCGTCATGCTATACTCCGCCGCCGGCCGATGGGTTCGGCCCCTTCCCGAGTCCCGCCCGCGGATTCCGGCTGCCGACGACCGCGCCGACCGCATCGACTGCACAAGGAACGCCTCCGTGAACGTCCTCGACGAGATCGTCTCCGACCAGCTCCGAACCGACCTCCCCGAGATTGCGTCCGGTGACACCGTCAAGGTGTCGGCCAAGGTCATCGAGGGCAACCGCGAGCGGATCCAGGTCTTCGAGGGCATCGTGATGCGGCTCCGTGGCGGCGGGATCACCCGGTCGATCACGGTCCGCCGGATCGCCAGCGGGGTCGGCGTCGAGCGGACGTTCAAGATCCACAGCCCGCGGATCGAGAAGATCGAGGTCGTCCGCCACGGCCAGGTCCGCCGGGCCCAGCTGTACTTCCTCCGCGATCGCGTCGGCAAGGCCGCAACGCTCCGCGAGCGCCGATCGGGCCGCTGATTCGCCCGATCTGGCGGTCCTCGACCCCGGCACCTGCCGGGGTCGTTCGAATCCACCGCGAAGGTGCCGCCTCGTTGGTTCGAGGCAGCGACGCCGCCGACGGGCTACCCTGACGGTCGATGGCCGTCATCGTTCCGACCCTTCGCCACGAACGCCGGCTCTGGAACGACGGTCACCTCCGCGTCGCGGGGGTCGATGAGGTCGGCGTCGCCCCGACCTGCGGCGCGGTCGTGGCCGCGGCCGTGATCATGAAGCCGGGCTGCCACCGGATCACCGGCGTCCGCGACTCGAAGACCCTGTCGATGGCCCAACGCGAGAAGCTCGCGCCGATCATCCGGGCCCGGGCCGTGGCGGTCGGTGTCGGGGCCGCGTCGGTCCGCGAGATCGACCAGCTGAACATCTACCACGCGACGCACCTCGCGATGCGCCGGGCGATCGCCCGCCTCGGCGGCCACGATCACGTGATCGTCGATGGCAATCGGATCGTCGGCTTCGAGGCCGAGGTCGGCCCGTACACGAACGTCGTCGACGGCGACGCCAAGGTCTACTCGATCGCCTGCGCGTCGGTCGTCGCGAAGGTCGTCCGCGACCGGATGATGGCCCGCCTCGCGGCCCGATATCCGGGGTATGGCTGGGAGCACAACCAGGGCTACGCCACGCGTGACCATCGCGACGCGATCCGCAAGCTCGGGCTGACGCCGTTCCACCGGCGCTCGTTCCTGGCCCTGCAGCGCACGCTGGCCGGGGACCAGCTCGCCTTCGACCTGCTGGCCGACCCGAACGCCTCGGGGGACTCGGTCGAGATCCTCGAACGCGAGGCGTTCCCCGTGATGGCCGATGACGCGACGCTCGACATGGGCGATCTGATGCTGCTCGAGGCGCCGGTCGGATAAGTCCTCGATACGCGCCGGGTGAGCGCGGGCGGTCAACCTGCCCGGGTGCGGACGAGCCAGCAGCGCCAAGGCGACGCGGCGGAGGACCTGGTCGCCCGGCGGCTGGAGGGAGTCGGCTGGTCGATCCTGGCGCGGCAGCTCCACGTGGGTCGTGCGGAGCTCGACATCGTCGCTGTCGATCCGGGGCCACCGCGCCAGCTCGTGATCGTCGAAGTTCGCCGGCGCGGGCGGCGTGACTTCGGGGTCGCCGAGGAGACCGTGGACCATCGCAAGCGAACCCGGCTGCATCAGGCGGCCTGGCGCTGGCTCGATGCGGCCGACGCGCCGCGGCTCTCCGTGCGATTCGACCTGATCGTGGTCGAGACCACCGCCGACGGGGACGCGCCGCCGGTCGTCCGCCACCACCGGGCGGCGTTCTGAGCGAGGCGCCCATGTGGCAGGGCAGCGTTGATGAGGCGCGCCCTCGGCTTCGGGCGCCGGATGCCCGGAACCGCGGTTGAGGTTCCCGCTTCGGGCGCGGGACGACCGAACCGGAGAACGAACGGCGGAACGGACCCGCCCACGCCCGGTTTCGGGCGCCGGACGACCGAAACCAGACCTGAGCCGCGGCTCCTTCGCTCGTTCGGGCGCCGGGCGACCGAACCAATGGACCTGCGTTGGCCGGCGGAGCGGGAGCGAACGGGCCCGAACGGGACCTCGTGCTACACTCCGGCGCGCCTCGGCCCAGCCGTGGCACGCACCCGGCGTCGAGAGGCGTCGGAGATCACACGCGGACCGTTCCGACCGGGACGGTGCCGGCCACCGATGCGGCGACGCCAGGCGGCGACGACGCAATCGAGACCGGAAACCCGGCGACGAGGTCCGCGGAGGAACGAAACCGAACCAGGAGGTCTCGCCCCGTGCCGTCCGTCTCGATGCGGCAGCTGCTCGAAGCCGGTGTCCACTTCGGCCACCAGACGCGCCGTTGGAATCCCAAGATGCGCCCCTTCATCTTCGCCGAGCGCAACGGGATCCACATCATCGATCTCGCCCAGACCGTCAAGCACCTCGATTCCTCGCTCGACTTCGTCCGGGAGACGGTCGCCCGGGGGGAGTTCGTGCTCTTCGTCGGCACGAAGAAGCAGGCCCAGGAGCCGATCGCCCAGGAGGCGAACCGCGCCGGCCAGCCATTCGTGAACAAGCGCTGGCTCGGCGGGATGCTGACCAACTTCTCGACTATCAAGAAGCGGATCGCCCTGCTCGAGCAGCTCGAGGCACGCCAGCAGACCGGCGACTTCGAGCGGATGACGAAGAAGGAAGCGGCCAAGCTCACCGACGAGATGAACAAGCTGACCTTGACCGTCGGCGGGATGCGCAAGATGAAGCGGGTCCCGGGCGCCGTGTTCATCATCGACCCGCACCGCGAGCGCATCGCGGTCACCGAGGCGAACAAGCTCGAGGTCCCCGTCGTCGCGACCGGCGACACGAACGTCGACCCCGACGAGATCGACCACATCATCCCGGCCAACGACGACGCGATCCGGTCGATCCGCCTGCTCTGCCAGCTGATCGCCGACGCCTGCATCGAGGGCCAGCAGGAGCGCGCGGCCCGGGCCGTCGAGCCCGAGCCCGAGGTCGCGATCACGGCCGAGCCCGAGTACGACGAGTCCGCCTCCGACGAGCTCGTCGCGGCGCTCGCCGGCGGCGCGGCCCTGACGTTCGAGCCGGACGCCGACGAGGAGGATCTCCTCCCCGGCGCGCGTCCCGCGCCCGTCCCGGCCGACGCGGCGGCGGTTGCTGCCGAGGCCACCCCCGAGGAGATCGCGGCCGAGCTGGCGCGCGAAGCCGCAGAAAAGGAAGAGACCGCGGCGGCCGGCTGACCACAGGACGCGGGATCACGACGCATGCACACGACACGGGAGAAGGCAACGAACATGGCGGAGATCACGGCCGGGACGGTCAAGGAGCTTCGCGAGCGAACCGGCGCGGGCTTCATGGACTGCAAGAACGCGCTGGTCGAGGCCGACGGCGACCTGGACAAGGCCGTCGTCCTGCTCGCCCAGCGCGGGCTGGCGGCTGCCGCCAAGAAGTCCGGCCGCGAGGCCCGGGAAGGCCTCGTCTCGAGCTACATCCACCCGGGCGGACGGGTCGGCTCCCTCGTCGAGGTGAACTGCGAGACGGACTTCGTCGCACGCACCGACGAGTTCCAGAAGCTCGTCCGCGACCTGGCCGTCCAGGTCGCGGCCCTGAACCCGCTCTACGTCGACGCGGAATCGATCCCGGCCGATGTGCTGGAGGCGAAGCGGGCGGAGCTGCTGGCCGATGAATCGGTCCTCAAGAAGCCCGAGGCGATCCGCCCCCAGATCGTCGACGGCCAGCTGAAGAAGTGGTACGCCCAGGTCTGCCTGCTCGACCAGCCCTTCCGCGACGAAGAGCGCACCGTTCGCGAGCTGGTCACGGAGAAGATCGCCACGATCGGCGAGAACATCCGGGTCCGCCGCTTCACGCGCTACGCGCTCGGGGAGGAGCTGTGACCGACACCGCGGCCCGGCCCACCGCCGAGGCGCCGATCTCCGCCGGCGAGCTCCGCTACCGGCGGATCCTGCTCAAGCTGTCGGGCGAGGCGCTCCTCGGCGATCGATCCTACGGTGTCGACCCCGCCTTCTGCGCCTTCATCGCCCGCCAGGTCGCGGAGGTCCACCGGCTCGGCGTCCAGGTCGGCATCGTCGTCGGCGGCGGCAACATCTTCCGCGGCCTGGCGGCCGCGGCGAGCGGGATGGACCGGGCCACGGGCGACTACATCGGGATGCTGGCGACCGTGATGAACGGCCTGGCTCTCCAGGACGCTCTCGAGCGGGCTGGGGTCCAGACTCGGGTGATGAGCGCGATCGCGATGAACGAGGTCGCCGAGCCCTACATCCGGCGCCGCGCCGTCCGCCACCTCGAGAAGGGCCGCGTCGCGATCTTCGTGGCCGGCACCGGCAACCCGTACTTCACGACCGACACCGCCGCGGCCCTGCGGGCGGTCGAGATCGGCGCCGAGGTCCTCCTGAAGGCGACGAAGGTCGACGGCGTCTACGACTCCGATCCGCTGACCAATCCCGACGCCCGGCGCTACGCTGAGCTGAAGTACGCCGACCTCCTCCGGGACCAGCTGAAGGTCCTCGACGCGGCCGCGGTCTCCCTCTGCATGGAGAACGACCTGCCGATCGTCGTCTTCGACCTCAACAAGCCCGACAACATCACCCGGGTCGCCGCCGGCCAGGCCGTCGGCACCCGGATCGCCGGCGCCCGCGACGCCGTCGGAGGAAGCCGATGAGCATCGAGACGATCTCGTCCGCCGATCACAAGATGGGCCGCGCGGTCGAGGCGATGGAGCGCGACTTCCAGGCCTTCCGCACCGGCCGCGCCTCGACGGCCCTCGTCGAGCGGCTGACGGTCGACTACTACGGGACCCAGACGCCGCTCAACCAGCTGGCCGGGATCAGCGTCCCGGAGGCGCACCAGATCGTCATCCAGCCGTGGGACCGGGCGGTCCTCGGGGCGATCGAGAAGGCGATCCAGAAGAGCGAGCTCGGGCTGGTCCCCAACGTCGACGGGACCGTCGTCCGTTTGAACATCCCGCCCCTGACCGAGGAGCGTCGCAAGGACCTCGTCAAGAGCGTCCATCGGCGGATGGAAGAGGCCCGCGTCGAGATCCGGAACCTGCGCCGGGATGCCGCCGACGACCTGAAGAAGGAGGAGCGGGACGGCTCGGTGGGCGCCGACGAGGCGCACCGCCATCTCGACCAGCTCCAGAAGACGACCGATCGATGGATCGGCGAGGTCGACCGCCTCGGGGCGGCCAAGGAACAGGAGGTCATGGAGGTCTAGTGGCCGGTCCGCCGCTCGCCCGGCCGACCGACGCGCCGCCGACGGCGCAGCGCTCGACCGTCGCGCCGAGCGAGGCCGCCAAGGCCGGCGCCCCGACGGCCGCCCCGGCACCCGACCGCCTCCTGCCGGACGCCGACCTCCCTCGACACGTCGCGATCATCATGGACGGCAACCGCCGCTGGGCCCGCCAGCGTGGGCTGCCGGAGGTGGAAGGCCACTCGGCCGGCGTCGAAGCGATCCGGACGCTGCTCCGCCACGCGGTCCGGCGCGGTGTGCCGGTCGTCACCGTCTACGCCTTCAGCCGAGAGAACTGGGCCCGGTCTGACGACGAGGTCCGCGGCCTGTTCGCCCTTCTCGAGCACGCGATCCGCAGCGAGACGCCGGAGCTCAAGGCGCAGGGCGTCCGCATCCGGCTCCTGGGTCGCCTGGACGAGCTGCCCGACGACACCCGCCGGTCGATCGAGGACGCGCTCGCCGAGACCGCCGACGGCAGCCGGCTGCTGCTGAACGTCGCGTTCAACTACGCCGGCCGGACAGAGATCGTCGACGCGTTCCGGCGGATCGCCGCGAGCGGGATCGACGCCGCGGCCGTCGACGAGACGACGATCGCCGACGCGCTCTACACGGCCGGCCTGCCCGATCCGGACCTCGTGATCCGCACCGGCGGCGAGCAGCGCCTGTCCAACTTCCTCATCTGGCAGGCGGCGTACGCCGAGCTGTACACGACGGAGGTGCTCTGGCCGGACTTCGGGGCGGACGCCTTCGACGCGGCGCTCCTCGAGTTCGCCAGCCGGACGCGCCGGTTCGGGCGCTGAGCGGGGTCGCGCCGGTCCCGGCGTCCACGCTTCGGCAGCGCACGATCAGCGCTGCCATCCTGATCCCACCCCTGCTGGTCGCGCTGATCCTCGGGCGTCCGTGGATCGTGGCCCTCGTCGTCCTGGCGACCGGCCTCGCCGCCCGGGAGGTGTTCGGTCTCCTGACGGCGGCGGGCTACTCCACGCTCGAGTGGCTCGGCACGGCATTCGCGGTCGCGATCGTCATCGACGCCGCGCTGGCCCCGGCCCTGGACCCCAGCGGCAGCCTGCTCTTCGCCATCGGGGCGATCCTCATCGCGATCGGGGCCTTCTTCCGCGCGGATCCGCGCGACGGCCTGCCGACCTGGTTCGCCACCGTGTTCGGGGCCTTCTACGTGTCCCTGCTCGCGTTCGTCGTCCGCCTCGGCGAGCGAGTCCCGGCGATCCCGACCGGATCTGCCCTCGGTTGGTTCACGGCCGAACAGGGCTGGATCCTCCTGCTCGTGCTCACGGTCTGGGCGTACGACACCGGCGCCTACTTCGTCGGCCGCCGCTTCGGCCATCGCAAGTTCCTGAGCCACATCTCGCCGTCGAAGACCTACGCAGGTCTCCTCGGGGGGATCGCCGCGGCGACGGTCGTCGCCGTCGTGATGCTCGTCGCGCTCGGCCAGGCTCCCGTCGGGGCGATCGTGCTGGGGCCGCTCGTGTCGTTCGCCGCCCAGGCGGGCGATCTCGCCGAGTCGATGCTCAAGCGCGCGGCGGGCGTGAAGGATTCCGGGCGCCTCATCCCCGGCCACGGCGGCCTCCTCGACCGGGTCGACTCGTTCCTGTTCGCCGCCCCAGCGCTCGTTCTCTATGTCGTCGTCGCATATCACTGACGACGGCCCGACGGGGCGGCGCCGCGTGGCGGTCCTCGGCTCAACCGGGTCGATCGGGACGCAGACGCTCGACGTCCTGGCGGCCCATCCGGACGCGTTCGAGGTCGTCGCGCTCGCGGCGGGTCGAAACGAGGCCCTGCTTGCGGAGCAGGCCTCGCGACATCGACCACGCGAGGCGGCCCTGTCGAGTGATGACCCGCGGCGTCTGGAGGCCATCGCGACCCGCGACGACGTCGACCTCGTCGTCGTCGCCACCGGCGGCATCGTCAGCCTCCGGCCCGTCCTCGCCGCCCTCCGTGCGGGCAAGATCGTGGCGACCGCCAACAAGGAGACCCTCGTCGCCGGCGGCCACCTCGTGATGGCCGAAGCGCGGGCCCGTGCCGCCGCGATCGCTGTGCGCGAACCGGCTGATCCGATGGCCAGCCCGCTCGCCTGGCTCCGCCCGATCGATTCGGAGCACTCCGCGATCTGGCAATGCCTGGTCGGGGAGCCACTCAATCGGGTCGCGTCGCTCATCCTCACCGCGTCCGGCGGGCCGTTCCTCGACGGGCCGGCGGACCTGTCGGCGGTGACTCCGGACCAGGCCCTCCGCCACCCGACTTGGTCGATGGGGGCGAAGATCACGATCGATTCGGCGACCCTCGCCAACAAAGGCCTGGAGGTCGTCGAGGCACGCTGGCTGTACGATGTCGACGACGCCGCGATCGACGTGGTCGTCCATCCGCAGAGCGTCGTCCACTCAGCGGTCCGCTTCGTGGACGGCTCGCTCAAGGCCCAGATGGGCACCCCGGATATGCGCACCCCGATTCAGTACGCCTTGACCTATCCCGATCGCCGGCCGTCGCCGTCGGTTGCCGTCGACCTCGTTGCGGCCGGCCGACTCGATTTCCGAAGACCCGACGAGACGCGGTTCCCGGCCCTTCGCATCGCCCGCGAGGCCGGCCGGATCGGGCAGCGCGCGACGACCGCCCTGATCGCCGCGGACGACGTGGCCGTCGAGCGGTTCCTGGGCGGCTCGCTCCGGTTCGACGAGATTCCCGCGCTCCTGGCGGCGGCCGTCGTCCGGTTCGGCGAGGGCCCTGACCAGGCGCCCGACGTCGACGCGCTGCTCGCCCTCGACGCCGAGGTCCGGGCGGCGTTCTCGCGCGGCCCGATCGGAGCTGCCGGGTGAGCGGGATCCTCGTGCCGGCGATCACGGTCGTCCTGTTCTTCGTCGTGCTCGGCAGTCTCGTCCTGATCCACGAGCTCGGCCACTTCATCACGGCCCGCCTGGCGGGTGTCCGGGTGCTCGAGTTCGGGATCGGCTTCCCACCGCGGGCGAAGGTCCTGCGATCGCGCGGCGAGACGCTCTACACCCTGAACTGGCTGCCGATCGGCGGCTTCGTCAAGCTCGAAGGCGAGGATGGCGACGACGCGGGCGATCCCCGCTCGTTCGTTCGCGCCCGGCTGCCGACCCGCCTGGTCATCCTCGTCGCCGGCGTCGGGATGAACCTCCTCGCCGCGTTCCTGATCTTCACCGCGATCGCCTGGGTGGCGACGCCGTTCAAGGGCCTGCGATTCTCCGAGGTCCAGCCGGACTCGCCGGCGGCGGCTGCCGGGCTCCAACCCGGCGAGACGATCCTCGGCGTCAACGGCCAGCAGTACGAGTTCTTCGAGTCGGACAGCGTCCTCGAGGCACTGCAGTCGGACGTCGGCACCACCGTCACGCTCACCGTTCAGCGCGCGACCGGTCAGATCGTGCCGGTCCAGGCGACGCTCCGGACGCAGGCGGAGATCGACGCTGCACCGCGCGACCCGGTGACCGGTCGATCGACGAAGGGTCCGCTCGGGATCAGCGGTGGCGAGCTGGGCCTGGAGACCGTCTTCTTCGGGACGTACACGCGCGACCTGCCGAGCGCGATCGCGATCGGCGCGAGCCAGACGACCTACTGGTTCGGGGTGATCCTCCGCGGCCTTGGCGACCTGGTCCAGCAGGTGGTCACGAACCCGACGGCAGCGCCGCCCGTGTCCGGCCCGATCGGGATCGCGACCCAGATCGGCGACATCTTCTTCGGGGCTGGCCCGATCCTGACGATCTACGTCGCCGCGATCCTGTCGGCCAACCTGGCCCTCGTGAACATCCTGCCGTTCCCTCCGCTCGACGGCGGGCGGATGCTGATGATCCTCCTGAAGTCGGTCTTCGGGGCCCGGATCAGCCTCCGTGCGGAGCGCCTGACGTACGTCGTCGGCTTCGCCTTCCTGATGGCGTTCCTCATCTGGGTCAGCGGCTTCGACATCGTCCGGATCCTGTCCGGAGGATCGTGATGGCGACGGCCGACGCGCTCCGACCCAGGCGCCGGCCGACGGTGAGCGTCGACGTCGGCGGCGTGCTCGTCGGGAGTGCCCACCCGATCGTCGTCCAGTCGATGACGAACACGGACACCGCGGACGCGGACGCGACTGCGATCCAGGTCGCCCGGCTCGCCCACGCCGGGTCACAGCTCGTCCGGGTCACGGTCAACACCGAGGCAGCGGCCGCCGCCGTTCCCGTGATGATGGACAAGCTCCGGAACAACCTCGGGGTGGACGTGCCGGTCATCGGCGACTTCCACTACAACGGCCACAAGCTGCTGATCGAGTACCCCGAGATGGCGAAGGCGCTGGCAAAGTACCGGATCAACCCGGGCAACGTCGGGGCGAAGCGCCATGACGAGCACTTCGCGACGATCGTCCGGGTCGCGATCGACAACGACAAGCCGGTCCGGATCGGGGTCAACTGGGGCTCGCTCGACCAACAGCTCCTGACCGAGCTGATGAACGCCAACGCGGCGTCGGCCGAGCCGCGCGACTCGCGGGACGTGATGATCGAGGCGATGATCGAGTCGGCGATGCGCTCCGCGGAGCTGGCCGAGCAGACGGGCCTCGGCCACGACCGGATCATCATCAGCGCCAAAGTCAGCGGGGTGCGCGACCTCGTCGATGTGTACCGGCTCCTTTCCGCCCGGTCGGACTACCCGCTCCACCTCGGGCTCACCGAGGCGGGCATGGGCGACAAGGGGATCGTCGCCTCGACGGCGGGACTGGCGATCCTGCTGAACGAGGGGATCGGCGACACGATCCGCGTCTCGCTGACGCCGGAGCCGGGCGCCCCGCGCGAGCGCGAGGTCGAGATCGCCCAGCAGGTCCTCCAGTCGATGGGTCTGCGCTCGTTCATCCCCCAGGTCAGCGCCTGCCCGGGCTGCGGGCGGACCACCTCGACGTTCTTCCAGGAGATGGCCCAGCAGATCCAGCAGCATCTCAAGGACCGGATGCCGGGATGGCAGGCGACGCACCCCGGCGTCGAGGAGATGCGTGTCGCGGTGATGGGCTGCGTCGTCAACGGCCCGGGCGAAAGCAAGCATGCCGACATCGGCATCTCCCTCCCGGGGACGTTCGAGGACCCGGTCGCGCCCGTCTTCATCGACGGCCGGCTCGACCGGACGCTCCGCGGCGACGGCCTGGTCGGCGAGTTCATCGGCATCCTCGAGGACTACGTCGACCGCCGTTATCCCGCTTCCCGGGCGGAGGTCGCCGCCGGCTGACGGCCGCCGAAACCGCCGCCGAATCCGAGCCCCGAATCCAAGCAGACGACCGCCGCCTCGCTTGAGTGGGTCACGCTCGGCGTGTATACTGCCGCACGAACTGAACGGCCGCTCCGTGACGTGGGTGACCCCCACGTTTCTTTTTGTCGGCCTAGGGATCAGAGCATCGAGGAGGCGCCGTGAGTCGCGATTTCGTCGGTGCCCTCCTCCAACTCAACGCCGAAAAGCAGGTTCCTCGCGAGCAGCTGATCCACGCGGTGGAGGACGGCATCCAGTCCGCCTATCGCCGCGTCGCGGGCGACGAGGACATCCACGTCCGGATCGACGCCGAGACCGGCAAGATCCGCGTGTTCCGGGCGAAGGTGGCCGTCGACGAGGTGGAGGACCCGCTCGTCGAG
>Ga0207646_10002446_pt1 | contig 21918 bp, 17 predicted proteins | sample KBSK5502metaG_FD_184343 | JGI IMG/M metagenome (GOLD analysis project Ga0207646, IMG submission 184343) | Corn, switchgrass and miscanthus rhizosphere microbial communities from Kellogg Biological Station, Michigan, USA - KBS K5-50-2 metaG... | ecosystem: Host-associated > Plants > Roots >... | reverse complement strand
GGCGGCGAAAACACCAGGCTCGCGCCCGCTACCACCACTACCAGGCACGCCTGCGGGCAGCCCCGGCATGACCATGATCAGGTCACAAACCGGGACTGTAGTACCGGTGTCTTGCCATATTTCCCCGGCCAGGGATCGTTCGTGAGCCTGGTTTTCCAGCAAGGCACGGAGTGCCTCCACCGCCAGCTGGGGGAGGGCGAGGGTGCGGCGTGACCGCTCGGTCTTGGTCTCGCCGTGCACGCGAACCGACCGCCACACGGCCACGTGAGGCGGAACGGGAGGCTCGGCACGCGATCCGCCGTCGAGGTCCACGTGATCCCAGTGCAGTGCCCTGGCCTCCTCGGTGCGGATCCCGATCAGCAGGCTGAGCACGATGTAGGCGTACATCAGCGCGGCGGAGCGGCGAACATCCTTCAGCCCGGGATGCAGTTCGACTACGGGCAGGGTCTTGGCCGCGGTGATGACCGCTACGGCTTGCTCCAGCGTGAGGGATTTTGACGGTCGGCCTTCCTGGCCCTTGGGGGTATCGACAAGGGTCGCGACATTCCGGCTCGCAAGATCGTTGGCTTCCGCGTGCCGGATGGCGCGCTTCAGTGCCAGGTGGCCCATTGTTACGGCTGCGCTGGAGTAGTCAGCAGCCATCTTGGACAGTGCCTGCCGTACGTCGGCCGCCGACAGCTCGCGAAGTCTTCGAGCGCCGATGACCTTCAGGATCGGCTCGAGGACGTTCTCGTTCTTCTTGATCGTCTTAGCCGAGCGGCCGTGAAGGCCGTTTGCCAGCCAGTCTTCTGCGGCCTGTCGTACCGTGTAGTGGGCATAGCCAGTCTTTGGAGTGATCCCCTTGTCGAGGTCGGCGTGCAGGGCCTTCAGCTTGTCCTTGACCGCTGTCTTGGTCTTGCCCGAGACCTTCCTGCGGATACGGCGTTGGCCGTCCGGCGTGTATCCGAGCGACACGGCACCACGCCATACACCGGGACAGCCGTTGTGCCGTTCCGGATCACGGCACGGACCTCCCCGGTGCTCGAAGTGGATCGAGTCCTCGCCCCATCCGCGCCGCTTGGCCATGACCTGAGACTATCTAGTGGGGCCAAGGAGTGGGGCCATTCTCAGCAGGCACGGGGGACTCTTCCAGACGCGTGTAGGCACAAATGTGCAGGTAGAGTGCCTGTATGCTTGCATCATGCCTGGTCTTAGGAGTGCCGTTTATCCATGGTAAGGAGAAGGTCTACGGTTCGATTCCGTAAGGGGGCTCCAGCTCAGAGCCTTAATTCGAATATACAAGGGATTCCGTGGGGACAACAGTGGGGACTAACGGAACCTCAAGCGGCACGGTCGCAGCCGTATGCCTTATGCAAGTGTTCACAATGGCATGCCCTGGAGCCGACCTCGGATGTAAACCATAAGCGGGAAGCGCCGATCGTCTGGAAGCATCTCGATGATGGCCGTAATGATCTCGCGGGCTGCCGTGTAGGCCCAGCTGGCGGTGCGGCTGCACTCGATCTCGTGGAGCCATGACGTGCCGCCTGGCGGGTCATCTGCGCCGCTTCCCCCTGGTCGTTGTGAGGCCGCGCTGCTGAAGGTTCTTGACGACCTTTGACACTGGCTCGATGTGACCGGTCTCGGTTGCTCGGTCGAGATGGCGCGGATGAACGAGGTCGTTCCGGAGCCGGATGAGAGCGGCGAAGTCCTGGAACGGGGCTGCGTCTGGGTCAAGGGTCTCGCCTGTATGAATCCGCTTTAATGTCTCCACGATCACCGCACCAGACAGCGACTGCTGGCATCGGGTATGAACCGAAGAGTGTCACCAGCCCCAAGCTGACGATTATCTTCGGGCGGCGTATCACTCACCCGGTTCCGGTCGGTGTCAAACTGAGCCAGGCGCAGGTCGCTAATCAGCCCCCTGGCTGCCGTCATCGTCGACCTCTCAAGGTGACGATCATGACGCCTTTGTCGCCGCCAGACGGGCCACTTGGTAGATTCGCCCGCCGATAGTGTTGCCTGTGGGGTGTCAGAAGTTTGCCTGGCCTGTGAGCTGCAGCGATGTATCGGGGTCAGCAGCAGGCCATGATGATCGGCCGTGTCCCTCCGTCTGCTCTATCTCATCTTCATCCGCGTCTGCGGCTGGCTGGTCCTGCTCGGCCGCTCATCGGCGTCGAAGAACGCGAAGTTGCTGGTGCTGCGGCACGAGGTCGCCGTGCTACGCCGCACCGAGCCTGGGCCCCGCCTGGACTGGGCCGGCCGAGCCGTCCTAGCCGCGCTGATCCGCCACCTGCCCAGCAGGCTGCGGGCGCACCGGCTAGTCACGCCCAGCACCGTGCTCCGGTGGCACCGCCACCGGGCCAACAAGAAGTGGGCCTACCCGAACCGGACGGGCCGGCCGCCGGTCAGCGCCGAGATCGCCACGCTCATCGAGCAGCTCCCCCCGAGAACACCAGCTGGGGATACAAGAGGATCCAGGGTGAGTTGCTGAAACTCGGTCACCGGGTCAGCACGTCCACGATCCGCCGGGTCCTCAAGGCGCTACGGATCCCGCCGGCTCCCAAGCGACGCACCGATACAACCTGGCGGCAGTTCATGCACTCCCAAGCCGCGACCATGCTGGGCACTGACTTCTTCCAGGTGGACTGCGCGGTAACGCTCCGGCGCCGGTACTGCCTGTTCGTCATGGAGGCCGGCTCCCGTTACGGGCACATCCTGGGGGTCACCGCCCACCCGGACGGCCCGTGGACCACCTAGCAGATCGGCAACTTGCTCATGGACCTCGGTGACAGGGCCGCGGACTTCCGGTTCCTGATCCGCGACCGCGCCGGGCAGTTCACCGGCTTCTTCGACGCGGCCCTGGCCAGCACCGGCATCACGGCAGCGAAGATCCCGCCCCGCAGTCCTCGCGCGAACGCTCACGCCGAAAGGTTCGTCCTCACCTTCCGGACCGAGATCACCGACCGGATGCTGATCTTCGGCGAACGGCACCTGCGGCCGGTTCTCGCTGAGTACGCCCGGCACTACAACGGACGACGGCCCCACCGCAGCCGCGGACTCCGCCCGCCCCGGCCCGACCATCCTGCCGCTGACCTGTCCCAGCAGCAGATCAAGCGCCGGGCTATCCTCGGCGGCCTCCTCAGCGAATACGAGCGGGCCGCATAAAAGCCCAGTTCAAGACCAGTGGCCAAGTTCTGGAACCCCACAGGCGGTCGGGTGGCTCGCTGCCCGTTCCGATACCGAACAGGGCGTTCTGTTCGCGCTTTCTTGCGGCTGGCGCCAGCGCCTCCGGGCGCTGTCAGCTGTGCGCTGGCCACGCCGAGGTGGTTGCCTTGGATCCGGCTGGCCGGGGGCTCTCGCCCACGCCTTGGGGCCGCGTCCCGTCCGGCAGCTGTCCTGACAATCGGCGCGGGCTTGAGCGGATAAGCCGCTGGGGTGCAGTATGGAATCCGGCTGCCGTGGGTTGGCTGGTTTTCTGCAATCGTCGGCAGCCGGGTAAAACCGTATGTGCGAATTTCCCGGGACACAGCCGCCCGCTTACGCTCGTTCCCTGCGCCGTTCTATTTCCCAAGTTCAAGCTACTTTGATCCTCCAGGTATGGAAAGGAGGCCGCCATGCAGGAAGCCCGGCGGCACGCGAAGGTGGGCGCGCTCGCCCTGAGTGCCGGTGCTCTTGGCCTGGTAGCGGGCTTGGTCGTGGGCCTGAACACGGCGGTGGGCGCGATGGCAGGAGGCCAGGCGCACGAGGCGCCCGGCGGCGTCCCTCGTGGCTACGCCCAGGTCGATCCGCGGAACCCCGCACGTTCGCTGCAGGTCTTCCTGGGACAACCGCTGAGCGACAACGCGCCCATCTTCCCAGGCGACCCGAAGGTCAAATGGCAGCTGTGGAACTGCGTTAACGCCCATCCCAGCGTGCCGCGCTGCCGACACGGATCGGGCTACACACTGGAGCAGATTCAGTCGCTGGGCACCCACACCGGCACGCACATCTCTGCCCCGTGCCACTTCCACGAGAACAAGCCATGCTTGAACCGTCTGCCGGAGAAATTCTTCGGCCTGCGCCCGCTGGTAGTGATCAACGTCAAGCCGCTGATCCTGGCCCGCCACGGCAATGGCGACTTCTTCATCACGACCAGCTACATCCAGAATTGGCTGCAGCGCACCCGGTGCCGGGCGATCCCGCAAAACTCCTACGTCGTGCTCTACACCGGGCTATCCAGCTTCTACCACCTGGGTAACCAGCGGGTGCCGGGCCGGTACAACGACTACTACGATCACGTCCCTGGCTTCAGCGCCGCCTCCACCAAGTGGCTGTGGCAGCACGGCGCCATCGGCGTCGGCGCGGACACCTTCGGCCCCGACGCCACCATGGACACCGGCTTCGGCTCCACCACCGAGATCACCGCCCTGGGCGGCATCACGCTGGAGAACATGGGGCCAGGCGTGGCCCGCATGCGGCCCTGCGGCGACTGGATCGAACTCAACGGCCCGCGGCTGACCAGCACCCCCCACGATCAACTCGGCGGCCGGCTCGACTTCTCCGGCGCCTGGATGGGCATGGACGGCTGGACCCTCCGGAAAACCACATAAGAATCAACGACGGCTGGCCGTCAGGGGTCTGCATGTCCCTTTCAGGGCACTTCCCGGGTGCGGGTGCGGGTCCAGGTGCGGGCAGGGTCCACCAGACGCCCTGGGCTTGTGCGGCAGCTAGTAGCCGCGCGCAGGGCCCGCTCGGCGAGGCACTTCTTCGGGGAGGTTGCCGGTCCACGTTGGCAAGGTGGCTCAGGCTTTGAAGCGGGCGGCTTCCTCCGATCCGCCGGTCGCATCGCCAGGCTTGTAGGAGTGCGCGCCTGCCCCGGCCAGGTGGCCGCCCTGGACGATCAGGTATTCCTCGCGGATCGGCCGGTTCTCAAACCAGCATTCGAGGATCTCGCGGGTGCCTGCGGCATAGCGGGCCTGCGCCGACAGCGACGAGCCGGAGATGTGTGGGGTCATGCCATGGTGCGGCATCGTCCGCCACGGGTGGTCTCGCGGTGCGGGCTGGGGGAACCAGACGTCCCCGGCGTAGCCTGCCAGCTGCCCGCTTTCCAGCGCCCGGACGATGGCATCGCGGTCGCAGATTTTGCCGCGGGCGGTGTTGACGATGTAGGCGCCGCGCTTCATCGTCGCGATCAGCTCGTCGTTGAACAGCCCCTCGGTGCCCGGGTAGAGGGGGGCGTTGATCGTCACCACGTCGCAGTGCGGCACCATCGCCGCCGCGCTCTCATAGAACGTGACCCCCAGCTCGCGCTCGACCTCTTCGGGCAGCCGGTGCAGGTCGGTGTAGTGCAGCTGCACATCGAACGGCTTGAGCCGCCGCAGCACCGCCGACCCGATCCGGCCGGCGGCGACCGTGCCGACCGCCATGCCCTCCAGGTCATAGGACCGCTCGACACAGTCGGCGATGTTCCAGCCGCCCTTGACCACCCAGCCGTAGGAGGGGATGTAGTTGCGCACCAGCGACAAGATCATCATCACCACGTGCTCGGAGACGCTGATGCTGTTGGAGTAGGTGATCTCGGCGATGGTCAGCCCGGCTTCGCTGGCCGCCTGCAGGTCGTAATGATCGGACCCGATCCCGGCGGTGATCGCCAGCTTCAGGTTCTTGGCCTTGGCGATCCGCTCTCTGGTCAGGTACGCGGGCCAAAACGGCTGGGAGATCACGATGTCGGCATCGGGCAGCTCCCGCTCGAACACCGAGTCCGGGCCGTCCTTGTCGGAGGTGACCACCAGGGTGTGACCGGCGGCCTCCAGGAAGCGGCGCAGGCCCAGCTCGCCCGAGACGCTGCCCAGCAGCTCCCCCGGGGTGAAGTCGACGGCATGCGGGCTCGGCGTCGTCTGGCCACCCGGGTACGAGGTGATCTGCGGGATCTCATCCCGGGCGTACGTCGCCGGGTACCCGTCCACCGGGTCGTCGTACAGCACGCACAGCACCTTCGCCATCGCCGGCTCCTGACTGTCGGGGATGTGGCGCGATCGTACTCCTGACCCGTTCTGGGTGATACAGGGTGGTGCCGGCAGGCGCGGCGGCGGCCGTTCCACGGCAAAGACAAGACCCCCTCACATCGGTACGCAGAGCCGGGGGTCTTCGTATCGGCCAACAGCGGCACGATGACCGGTCGGCGAGGCGGCCAGGAGCCGACTCCCGGGCGGGGTCACACCCGTCACCGACCAGCGGCAGCGGCATGAGTGAATGCTACGCGGGCCGCGGGGCCACATGAAGCCGATGCAACGGCACCCGCACTGATCCTGGCGGGCCGCAGACGTTTGGGCTGGCATCCGGCTGGGGGCAGCCCACAGGCGTGGCTGGACTGTGCGGTAGGAGCCGGGCGCCTCATCTCGCCGTGATCCTCCGGCGAAAGGTAGTCTTCGGCCGAGTTTCCGGGTCAGTCCGCCGGCTGGGCGGCCGTCTTCCGCCACCACCATGTCGTGGTGTACCGGACGGCCAACCAGGGCCGCCGCTGGACTGTGCTGGTCACCCTGGCGCCGGTCCAGCGCGTCTTCTGCGGTTCTGACCAGGTCACGGCGCTGGGTGCCAGCCGCGCCTGGCTGGTAACCCCGCGGACCTACGGCAGCTACGAGACACCGATCTATGCCACCAGCAATGCCGGGCTTACCTGGCGGCGGATCGACATAGCTGCCCCTGGCCGCCGGGTAGCCGCACTGCCCACGATGGAGCGCGCAGGGAAATCCCGCGGACGGTGTCCGCACTCCAGCGCGGCTCTGACCAGGCCCAGATTCCCCGCAGCCACGGCTAGACCAGTCCGGCAAACACCCGTAGCCAAGCCGGCGAGCAGCCTGCGGAAATGGACCAGGAGCAATCCCGGCACCGCCCCCAGCTTCGGCTCAACCACGGGGCGATCCATAGCCATCTGGCGCTGAAGCCTGCGCGTCAGCAAGTGGAGCCAGTGATAACCTCCGAAGATGCCGGGGCTGGCGAGGAAGGGGAGCAGTACGTCATTCCCCGTCTCAGGGCGAGTCCCCGTTCCTCCCGGAACCGAGTGCATCGAACACATTTGGATTCCGGCCCGGGACAGCGTCCGGCTCTCGGCTCGAATTTGGCTTCCCGAACAGGCGCATGACCGGCCGGTCCCTGCGCTGCTTGAAGCAACCCCGTACCGCAAGGGCGACATCACCGCCCCCGGTGACGCCGCCCGGCATGGCTATTTCGCCCAGCACGGCTACGCCTCGGTGAGGCTGGACATCCGGGGCTCGGGGGATTCCGAGGGGCTCCTGCGGGACGAGTACCTCGCGCAAGAGCAGCGGGACGCGCTCGACGTCATCGCCTGGATCGCGCGCCAGCCGTGGTGCACGAAACGGGTCGGGATGTTCGGCTACTCGTGGGGGGGATTCGCCGCGCTCCAGGCGGCCGCCTTGCGGCCGCCCGAGCTCGCGGCGATCATCACCGTGTCCTCCAGCGACGACCGGTTCGGCGAAGACGTGCACTATCTGGGCGGCTGCGTCCTTGCTCACTACCTGCTGTCGTGGGCGGCCACGATGGACATCTACGCGACGCTGCCGCCCGATCCGGCCGTCGCCGGTGACGCCTGGCGCGAGCGCTGGCATGAGCGCCTGCGCGGCGGGCGTCCGCTGATCGAGCCCTGGCTGTCCCATCAGCGGCGCGACGGCTACTGGAAGCACGGATCGGTGTGCGAGGACTACTCGGCGATCCGGTGCCCCGTCTACGCCATCGGCGGCTGGGCAGACGGGTACCGCAACACGGTCCTTCGGCTTCTCGAGCATCTGGACGCACCCTGCAAGGGCCTGATCGGGCCCTGGTCGCACCACTATCCCGACGAGGCGATCCCGCCCGGGCCGGCGATCGGGTTCCTCCAGGAGTGCCTGCGCTGGTGGGACTACTGGCTCAAGGGCATCGACACCGGGATCATGGACGAGCCGCCGCTGCGGGTATGGATGCAGGACGCGGTTCGGCCTCGCACCTCGTACGAGGTGCGCCCGGGACGGTGGCTCACCGAACCTGCCTGGCCCTCACCGAACCTCACACCGCGTCATCTGTTCCTGACGCCCACCGGTCTCCTCGATACGCCCGCGAGCGAGGCCCGCGTAACGGTCGCCACGCCTCAGACGACGGGCCTTCTCGCTGGAGACTGGGACCCGTTCGGCAATCCTGCCGACCTGCCGCCGGACCAGCGTGCCGAGGACGGATGCTCGGTGACGTTCACCTCGGAGGCGCTTACCGAGCCGGTGGCGATCCTGGGGCAGCCACGCCTGGTGCTGGAACTGGCGTCTGACAAACCGGTGGCGTTGCTGGCGGTGCGGCTGTGCGACGTCTGGGAGGACGGCGCCTCGGCCCTCATCACGCGCGGGCTGCTCAACCTCACCCACCGGCAGGGGAGCGAGCACCCGCTGCCGCTCCGGCCAGGCTCGCGGGAAACCGTCGGTATCCCGCTGAAGGCGGTCGCCCAGGTGGTGCCCGCCGGACACCGGCTGCGGGTCTCGGTCTCGAGCACCTACTGGCCCTGGGCCTGGCCCTCCCCGGCAGCCGCGGTCATCACCCTGTTCACCGGCCGGGGATGCCGCCTGGAGTTGCCGGTCCGCACTGGGTGGGAGCACGCTTCGAGACCGGCCGAGTTCGGTCCACCGGAGCAGGCCATTCGCCCGGAGACCGTGACCTTGGCGTTCCGGCCCGGGGACTACGAACTCGCTGCCAGCCTCGGCCAGAACCGGTACCAGCTCGTCCACCGGTATCCCGAGTTCCATGTCCGCTGGCCACAGACTGGCGTCGAGCTCACCTGGGTGGAGCCTGACACGTTCACGATCATCGGTGATGATCCACTGTCGGCCCGGGTGGACTGCCACCGCTCCGCCACGCTGGCTCGTGACGATTGGAGCGTGCGCCTTGAGGCATCGAGTGCCATGGCGGCGGACGCCGAGCAGTTCTTCGTGACCGCTTCGCTGCGCGCCTACGAGCGCCAAACGTGCGTGTTCGCCAACGCGTGGTCCTTCCGCGTTCCCCGGGATCACGGGTAGGTACCCCGCTCAGGCCACGAGCCAGGCGGCGCCGTCGTTGAAGCTCATCCCGACCTGGGCATCGAGCGGGGCCCAGGCCGCCTCCCCGTGCTGTGTCACGACCAGGGTCCCGAATCGCCCGCTTTCGAGCTTGAGGTGCCGGACCGGTCCCATGAACGACGCGTCGGTCACCCGGGCCGGCAGCCCGGCGCCGCTGTCTTGTTCGATCTTCACGTGTTCGGGGCGGACGATCAGGGTGACCGCCTGCCCCGGCACAAGGCCGGGCGGCCCCTGGGCAGCCACCTCCGTCCCACCGTCGAGCGCCACCCGGTACCGGCCGCCGTCGGCGACGCTGACCTTGCCGGTGAACCGGTTCGCCTCGCCGACGAAGGTGGCCACGAATAGGGTCGCCGGGCGCCGGTAGACCTCCTCGGGGGTGCCGACCTGTTCCAGCACCCCGTGGTCCATTACCGCCACGCGGTCCGACATCGAGAAGGCCTCTTCCTGGTCGTGGGTGACGTAGATGAAGGTGACGCCGACCCGGCGCTGGATGTCCTTGAGCTGGCCCTGGAGTTCCTTGCGGAGCTTGAGGTCCAGGGCGCCGAGCGGCTCGTCCAGCAGTAGCACCAGAGGGTGCTTGACCAGCGCCCGGGCCAGGGCCACCCGCTGCTGCTGTCCTCCCGAGAGCTGCCTGGGCCGGGCGCGCTCGCGGCCGGCCAGCTGCACCAGCCTCAGCATCTCGGCGGTGCGCCGCCGGATCTCCTCCTTCGGCCGGCGCTCCTCCACGAGGCCGAAGGCCACGTTGGCCGTCACGTCGAGGTGGGGGAACAAGGCGTAGCTCTGGAAGACCGTGTTCACCGGCCGCCGGTAGGCCGGGATGCGCGTGACGTCGCGGTCGCCGACGTAGATACGGCCGGTGTCGGGGTACTCCAGCCCGGCGATCAGCCGGAGCGTGGTCGTCTTCCCGCATCCGCTGGGCCCAATGATCGAGAAGAACCCGCCCTGGGGGATCGCCAGGTCCAGGGAGCGGACGGCGACGAGGTCGCCGAAGGACTTGCGCACGCCTTCCAGCCGGACGAACGCCTCGTTCACTGATCGGCCAGGCTGGGGAGCGACAGGGCACGCCGGGCGCCGCGCCCGAGCCGGGACACGGTGAGAAATGCGGCCCCGAACAGGGAGACGGTGAACACCATCACCATCATCCCGATGGCGTTGATCTCGGGGGTGATCCGGAAGCGGATCATCGACAGCAACACGACGGGGAGCGGCGCGGTCTGGTTGCCAACCAGGAAATAGGACGTCACCACGTCGTCGAAGGAGAACGTGAAGGCGAGCAGCCCGGCGGCCGCGATCCCCGGGAGCAGGCCCGGGATCGTGACCCGCCGGAACACCCGCCAGGGGCTCGCCCCCAGGTCGGCGGCGGCGTCGTCCAGGGCCGGGTCGAGGGTGAGCACCCGGGCCTGGACGATCAAAGCCGCGTAAGCGCTATTCCACACGGTATGCCCGATGATGACGGCCAGGGTCCCGAGCGGGAACCCGATCTTGGAGAAGAGCAGGAACAGGGCCACGGCGAACACTACCTCCGGCATCATGATCCGGAGGTAGGTGAGCAGATCGAACAGCCGCCGCCCCCGGGCGGTGGCCCGCCGCCACCACAGCGCCCCGGTGACCGCCAGCGCGAGCGACAGCCCGGTGGTCGCCAGGCCGATCGTGATGGTCTGCCCCAGCCCGGCCTTCACCGTGGTGTCGGCGAGAGCCGTCCGGTACCAGAGCAGCGTCGCGCCCTTCCAGGCCGCCATCAGAATGTCACGGTTGAACGAGTTGATCCCGGCGTTGACGAGCGGGGCCCAGAGGAACAAGACCACCAGGGCGGAGATCAACCCCGTGAGCAGGTGCCGTCGCGCTCTCACGTCTCCTCCAGCTTGCGCGCCCGGCGCAGGCCAAACAGGGCGGCGGCCATCGCCAGCATGAGCACCACGGCGATGGCCGACCCGAACGGCGCGTTCCCAATGGACAGGAACTGCTCGCTGATCACGTTGCCCAGCATCAGGGTCTTGCCGCCGCCCAGGACTTCGGGAATGACGTACTCGCCCATCGCGGGGATGCCCACGATCAAGCAGCCGACGAGGATCCCCGGAGCCGCAAGCGGAACCGTGACCCGCCAGAAGGCCCGGCGAGGGAGGGCTCCGAGGTCCCAGGCGGCGTCCAGCAGGGCAGCGTCGATCCGCTCCAGCGACACGTAGATCGGTAGCACCATGAGCGGCAGGTACGAGTACAGGATCCCGATCCCGATCGCCGCTGGCGTGTACAGGAGCACCAACCCCTGCGAGAACCCCAGCAGCCTGGCCAGGTGGTCGACCGGACCGCCCGGCCCCAGCAGGTTCTCCATCGCGTAGGTCCGGACGATGAAGCTCGTCCAGAACGGCACGATCACGAGAACCAGCAGGAGGCGCTGTCTTCGCGGGGTCTGACGGCTGATGAAGTACGCGAGCGGGAAGCCAAGCAGCAGGCAGCCAGCGGTGGCCGAGACGGACAGCAAGACCGACCGGATGAAGGTGTCCAGGTACAGGTGGTCGAAGATCTGACGGTAGTTGGACCAGGTCCACCCGAAGGTCGTGTTGAACGTGACCAGGCTGATCGTCGCGAACGAGTACACCAGCACCATGACGAGCGGCACCGCGAAGAACAGCGCTACCCAGCCAATCGTGGGAAGGGCCAGGATCGCCCGGATTGACCTGCCCACTTTCCCCTTGACCGCGCCCGCGCCCCGGGCTGCTACGCGGACTTGAACTGGTCCCATACCGAGGTGTACAGGGCGGTCGCCGCGCCGACGTACTCCTCGAACTCGACGTGCTTCAGGGTGACCGGATCGACGAGCAGGGCGGGGTTGTCAGCGATTGGCTTGTTGATGTAAGGAGTGGCCGCCTTCTCGACGAACGCCGTCCCGGTGGTGTTGACGAAGTCGGCGTACTGCCTGGGTTGTAGGAAGAAGTTGAAGAACGATTCGAACACCGGCAACTGGGGTGTGTTCTTCAGCGCGAAGAAGCCCTCCAGGTAGGCGGTCGCCCCCTCGCTGGGCAGGACCCAGCGCACATGCTTGCTCGACTGCTGGGCGAGCCCAACGTCAAAGTCCCAGTCCATGGCGATGTAGGTGGTTCCCTTGGCGAGCCCGGTACCGATGTTGTAGCCGAGGATGGCCTGAAGATGTGGCTTGATCGCGATCAGCGCCTTGAGCGCACTGTTGAGCTGGGCGGCGCTGGTGGTGTTGGTCGAGTACCCCAGATACTTCAGTGCGGACCCGATGCAGTCCCGGTCGAGGTCGATGAACACGATCTTGCCGGAGTACTTGGGGGCGAGCCGCCACACGTCGTGCCAGCTGGCGATGTCCTCCTTCACGAGGTCGGTCCGGTAGCCGATGCCGACCTTCCCGTAGTCGCTGGGAACCCCGTGCGAGTAGGCCTTCCGGAACGTGGGGTCGACGAGGGAGACGTTGGGAATCTTGCTCCAATCGAGTGGCTGCAAGATGCCGGCCGCGATCGACTGGCCGACGACGGCAAGGTCACCGAGGGCGCCAGTGAAGCTGGACTGCCTGGCCCTCAGTTCGGCGACGACAGCGCCGCTGGAGATCGAGCCCTCCGTGTTCTGCTTGATGAAGGCACCCGGGTGCAGTGCCTCGAAGCCGGACACGTTGTGCTTTCCCATCCATCCCGCGTAGTTGAGGATGGTGGCGGTGCCCTTGATGGCCCGGGCGGCACTGGAGGAGCTGATACTAGGTGAGGTGCTGCCGCCGCAGGCGGCCGCGAGCCACGCGCCGACCGGCAGGCCGACGCCAACCTGAGCGGTGCGGCGAAAGAACTCCCGGCGCGTCGTTGGCCGAGACCCGGGAACCAGCGGAGTGGTGGATTCATGCATGGCAACTCCCTTGGTGGAATCCACCGTATGCCCGGATTCTCCACCCGTGGAGGGCAGAAACGCAATGCGCTTTCACCCAGCGAGAAGGTCCGCGAAACAGCTTCGTTGCCCCACCTGCGTGGGGCGAAGCTGCCAGCCTTCATACTGTCGGGACGGGCGGGAGGCGGGGCCGGTGGGCTGTCGGCGACCGAGCGCAAGGCGGTGACGAGGGAACTGGCGCTAGGCCTCGCGATCGACAACGAGAGACGGCACCTCGATATTGGGCTCGGACCGGCGCTCGGCGAGGAATGGCGCTGGTCCGGGGCAACTGGCTGGAGGTCGCATGGACGGTTTGCGGGGGCGCACCGCCATCGTGACGGGCGGTGCGTCGGGGATCGGTCGAGTCGTCGCGCTCCGGCTGAGTACGGAGGGATCGACGGTCCGCATCCTTGACGTGGCTCCGGCGGAGGAGACGGTTTCCGCGATCCGGGCCGCCGGGGGCGATGCGGCGTGGGCGGCGGTGGACGTCCGGGACAGGGCTGGCCTGGCGGAGGCCTTTGCACGCCCGGGATGGGTCCCCGATTTCCTGGTCAACGCGGCCGGCGTCTTCGCCTGGGAGGACGTGTTCGATGACCAGCTGGATGACTGGGACCGCACCCTGGGGGTCGATCTCTCCGGGATCTACAACTGCTGTAGGTCGGCCATCCCCGCCATGCGGGCACGCCGGTTCGGCAGGATCGTGAGCATCAGCTCGAACGCGGCGATCATGGGCTTTAGGTTCATGGCTTCCTACGCGGCGGCAAAGGCGGGGATCCTCGGCCTCACCCGGGCGCTCGCTGCCGAGGTGGGACGCGACGGGATCACCGTGAACGCCGTGGCACCCGGATCGATCGACGCTGGCACGGGCAGGGCAAGCGGGTGGACGAGTGACCCTCACCTTCGATCCTGGGACGCCTCGCGCACCCCGCTTCCGCGGGTGGGACAGCCGGAGGACGTGGCCGGTGCCGTCGCGTTCCTGCTCTCTGCCGACGCTGCCTGGATCACTGGCCAAACCGTGGTGGTGGATGGCGGGTTCTCCATCTCGGGCGGACCCGACCTGGAGGGCTTTGTTCCGCCGGTGCCGCCCTCTGGGGCATAGGGACCTATGCGGGTAGCCGCTCGCCGGATCGGCCTGGGCCCGCCAGCAGCCTCCATATTCGCTCGGGGGTCATGGGGGTCCGGGCCGGGGCGTCGAGATCCGGGCCAAGGGCGTCGGCGATCGCGCCTGCGATGGCGGCTGCTGGCCCGATGATGCCAAGCTCGCCCGCGCCGCGTGCCCCGGTGGCCGAGCGGAGGGTCGGGGTTTCGACGAACTCGGCTTCGACGGGAGGGGCCTCCACGGCCGTCGGCACCAGGTAGTCCATGGGCGTTGTCGCCAGCGGCTGGCCCTCGGCGCTGTAGGCCGCCTCCTCCGTGAGGGCGCCTCCGATGCCCTGCACGATGCCGCCCACGATTTGGCCCTCAACGACCGCGGGATTGATGAGGGTCCCGCAGTCGGAGACCGCGTAGTACCGCCGCACGGTCACCAGCCCGGTCTCCGCGTCCAGGCGCACCCTCGCCACGTGGACGGCGAACGAGTACGTCTGGTCGGGGGGTTCAAACGAGCAGACCGCCTCGAGCGTGGGGTCCACCCCCTGGTCCTGGAAGCTGCCCCGCTTCACCGCCGACGCGATCGCCGCCAGCGGCAGGCTCTGGCCAGGCGCTCCCCGCACCGCGGCCCGGCCACCGGTGAGCTCCACGAGCGACGGGGGCGCCTCCAGCATGATGGATGCTGCCCGCTTGAGGTCCCCGGCCACCTTGTCGGCGGCGCGGCGCACGGCGGAACCGCCGACCGCCGCGCCCCGGCTGGCAATCGGGCCCACCGGGCTATAGGGCGTGACGGCCGTATCACCGGCCACGACGCTCACATCTTCGGCAGGATCGAGGCCAAGAGGTGCGGCGCAGATCTGGGCGAGCGCGCCGTCGAGTCCCTGGCCCTGGGTTGGCAGGCCCGTGAATACGGTCGCCCGGCCATCAGCGTCCATACGGACCATGGCTGTCTCGTAGCCCCCGTAGCGCATGCCAGCGCTCAACGCCTGGCGGGAAGGCCCGAACCCGCCCATCAGGACACAGCACGCGATCCCCATCCCCTCGCGCGCCGGCTTATCCCGCTGTTCCCCGGACGGGTGAGCCGCCCGGAACTCCTGGTAGCCGGACCTCTTCAGGGCCTGGCTGAGCAGCCGGGGGAGGTCGCACTCGTCATAGACCAGCCCGCTCGCGGTCCGATAGGGAAACACACCTGGGGGGAGCAGGTTCCGCTTCCTGATCTCGGCTGGGTCCATGCGAAGCCGCCGGGCCAGGCGATCCATCAGGCCCTCGATCACGAACGCAGCCTCAGGTGCCCCGTACCCTCGGTAGGCACCGCTCGGGGCCTTGTTGGTCATCACCCCCAGCGCCTCCAGCCGGCAGCTCTCGATCCGGTACGGGCCCGGAAGCAGAGACAGCGCGTAGACGGCCGTGCCCATGCCGTGGATGCTGCTGTAGGCCCCGGCGTCGAGCAGCACCCTGCCCCGTACGGCCAGCGCCCGGCCGTCCTCATCGGCCGCAAGCTCAACCTCGAAGACCTGCTCGCGGCTGTGGCCGGTGACGGCAAGCTGCTCGCTTCGTGCTTCAATCCACCGCACCGCGCAGCCCATTTGGGCAACAAGCAGGCAGATCACCGCCTCCGGGCCCGACGCGTTGTCCTTCGCCCCGAAGCTCCCGCCCACGTCTGGCGCGATCACTCGGATCGACCTCTCGGGCCGGCCAAGGCACGCCGCCAAGTCTGCGCGGACGTGGTGCGGGCACTGGGTGGAACTGACCAGGGTGATCTCGTCCCGGAAACGGTCGTAGCTTGCTACCGCCCCTCTCCCCTCCATCGGCGCGCAAGCCGTCCGCCCGAGGTGAAACCGGTCAGCCACGACGACCGCGGCCTCAGCGAACGCCGCTTCCACGTCGCCAGTGTCAACGGTGAGGCGGGCCAGGACGTTCTCCCCCCAATCCTGATGAAGGAGGGGCGCCGCGGGTGCTAGAGCCTGGTCGACGTTCGTCACCGCGGCCAGGGGCTCATACTCCACGGAGACGGCATCCGCGCCTTCCTCGGCCGCGGCCTGGCTTTCTCCCACTACCACGGCCACCGGCTCGCCCACATAACGGACGCGGTCCCGGGCTAGGACGTCGTTACTTACCGCGTGCTGGCCGGGGAGCACCCAGCCCACAGGGAGCTTCCCCACGCCCATGCGTTCCAGGTCGGAAAGGCAGAACACCGCTCGTACCCCGGGAACCGCCATGGCCTGCTCCCGGTCGACGGCCCCGAGCCTGGCGTGTGGCCATACACTCCGGGCGAAGGCCGCGTGCAGCATTCCCGGTGAGCTGAGGTTGGCCACGTACCGCCCCCCGCCGGCGATGAGCCTCCTCGCCGATGGAAGGGGCATGCAGCGCCGGTCACCAGTGGGGGAGCCCATCGCGAGCCTGCCAGTTAGGACACCAGGGGACGCGTGTCGTAGAACTCTGCGGCCCGCGAGATCAGGTTCCCCTTCATCTCCGCGGTGATAGCGAAGGGGAAGTCGAGGCGCCCGCTCCCGTCGGCCAGGCGGGAGGCGAAGTAGCCCTCGGCCATCGCCACGGCACCGTCCGCCACAAGGTGGCGGATCTCGACCCGGCAGTCCTCGATGGCCGCCATCGCTGGCCGGTTGCCCTCGCGGATCTGCTCCCGTCCCACGATCGGGCCGGCCTTCAGCGGGTCTTCGTACGCCCCGTCTTCGTCGAACAAATCGGCAAGAGCATCAGGGTCGCCACGCTCCCACGCCGCGCACAGAGCACGGATCGCCTCGCTCGCGACCATGCGTACCCCCTCCTCGCCCGGGACTTGCGCCCAATCGAACCGGGCTTCGATTCTAGTGCTGTGTTGGCCACGCAGAGCGTTACGACAATGGAAGGGACCGCCCGCCGCCCCGGGATTCTGTGCCCGGGCCGCTGGTATGGTGTGCCCGTGGACGAGGCGTTGACCCAGCCGTGAACCACGCCGGTTCTTTTCGGCCCCCGCACCGGCACCCGCTGCACCCCAACGTCCGGCGCTCTCCGTATTTTGCCGCTACCGAGCGGGCGGGCGCGGTGGAGTACATGGTTTACAACCACATGTACATGCCGATGGACTACGGCCGGGCTCCCGAGGAGGACTACCTGGCGCTGGTGGAGCGGGTCAGCCTGTGGGATGTGGGGGCAGAGCGGCAGACCGAGCTGCGGGGGCCAGACGCCCTTTCCCTGGCGGACTACCTGTGCGCCCGGGACCTGAGCGGGCTGGTCGTGGGCGAGTGCCGGTACTCGGTGGTCTGCGATGACGCGGGCGGCGTCATCGCCGAGTGCATCGTGCTCCGGCCGTTCGAGAACGTGGTATGGATCTCGCATGGCGACGTCGACCTGACGCTGTGGGCCAGAGCCACCGGGCTTCACACACGCCGACGTGTTGCCGTGTCCGAGCCGGACGTAGCGCCCCTGCAAGTCCAGGGCCCGCGGTCGGGCGAGACGGTGGCGGCGGTGGCCGGCCCGGCGGTCCTGAGCCTCGCCCCCTACCGGTGCCTGGTGCGACCGGTGCTGGGCACGGACGTGGTGATCTCGCGTACCGGCTGGAGCGGTGGGCCCGGCTTCGAGCTGTACCCCCTGACCTCCGAGCGGGCCCTAGAGCTGTGGGACGCGCTGCTGGCGGCCGGGAAGCCACACGGCTTGCTAGTCAGCGGGCCCAACCTGGTCCGTGCCTGCGAACGGGCCATCACCGACACCCATTACGCGGTGAACTGCAACATGAGCCCGTTCGAGATGGGTGCCGGCTGGTCGGTCGATCTCCAGGCCGGGCCGTTCGTGGGCAAGGACGCGGCTCGCCGCGCGGCGCAGGCGCCGCCGGCCAGAAAGACCGTGGGCCTGGTGGCCGCGAGCGATGGGCAACTCCCCCGCATGGAGGCGTTCTGGCCGGTATCGAGCGATCACGGTGAGGTTGGAGTGGTGCGGTGGGCCGTTCGGTCGATAGCGCTCGGGCGCCCCATCGCCATCGCCCTTGTCGATTCACGTGTTCAGGAGGGGCAGCACCTTCTCATCCACCATCCGGAGGGCGAGCTTGCCGCCGAAGTGACCAGGCTCCCGTTCGTCAGGTAGCGGGATCGGAGAGCCATCTGGTAAAACCCACGTCGAACCGCGCGCACCGGCGGTACATCTCCTCGACGTGAGGGCGGAGACGGTCCGCCCACCGCTCGGCCGGGCCAAGCGCGGCCAGCCATGACGACATCAGCTCCCGGGCCTCCTCAAGGAGGCCTTCCTCGTCCACCGTGAGGACCCGGCCGTCTTGCACGACGATCTCGCCGTCCACCATGACCATCCGGATCGACCGCCCATCCTCCCCGTACACCAGATGCCTGGGCAGGCACACCATGGGGGCGTAGGTGCTGGTCGACAGGTCGATGAGGACGATGTCCGCCCTGGCGCCCTGGCGAAGAACGCCGATCTCCCCAGAAAGTCCCATGGCCCTGGCACCGCCCTCGGTCATAGACCGGAGGATCTCCTCGGCGGTGGGCCATGCCTCATAGTCCGGGCCAGCGATCTTGTGCACCTGCGCCGCCAGCCGCCCCACGCTCCACAGGCTGCAGGTGTCCTCCACCGTGGCCTCGTCGGTGCACAAGGCCACCGGCACGCCGGCTCTCACCATGTCGCGATAGGGCATGACCCCGCTGCCGCACCGAAGGTTCCCGCTCGGCGAGTGGATGACCGTGCTGGACGCCTCGGCCAGGTCGGAGATGTCCTGATCGTCCACCCACACCGCGTGCACCACCGCCGTGCGCTCGTCCAGGACGCCCAAGTCGCGGACGTGGCGCACCAGCGACCCCCCGTACCGCAACTCTCCCGCCACCCGCTGCACCTTGGACTCATAGACGTGCATGACCAGGGGAACCGCCCAGTCTGCGGCCAGCCTGTGCAGGCCGGTCAGGTAGTCGTCGGTAGCCCGCTGGGGAGCCGAGCACGAAGCCGCGCAGCGGAGCCGCCCGCCGGCCGCCCGGTGCCAGCGCTCGAAGAACGACCTGTATGTCTGCATGATCTGGGCCGTCGAGGGCCGAGGCTGCTCGCCCATCCGCCGCCGCAGATCCGGCGGCAACAACTGGGGAAGGTACGGCATCCAGTCGTACTCGGTCTTGTTCGGCTGGTAGATGGAGACCGTGGCCCGAAGCCCGACATCCCGGTAGGCGCCCATCACCGCATCGATCGCCTCGTCGGTTGCAGCCGGGGGATAGATGGGGTCGTCCATTACCGACGTTATGCCAGACCGCAGCATCTCCACGGCACCGGACAAGACCCTGGCCCGATACAGCTCCGGCGGTGAGGGCTCGGCCTCAAGCGGCGGAAGCTCCCACAGCATGAACAACTCGAGCGGGAGGTTGTCCAGGAGTCCCCGGCTGAAGTGCCCCGAGGAGTGCAAATGGGCGTTCACCAGGCCAGGGATTGCAAGCAGCCCTCCACCCTCGATCACGCGATCGGCCGCCGGGGCTGGTTCCCACCGCGTGTCCGAGCCCGGAGGAACCGGCCGACACGAGGAGGCCATCCCGGCGATGCGGCCGCCGGCAATCTCGATGTCCACCGGGCCCCTGGTTGCGCCGGGGGCATCTAGATCAAGGAGCAGGACATCTCGGATTTTCGTCCGCATGATGCTCCAGGATAGGGACAGCGCAGACGGGAGGACGCAAAGGGATGGAAGGCCGGACGGCGCTGGTGACCGGGGCCGGGAGGGGGATCGGCCGGTCCACGGCCCTCTCCTTGAGCGGCCGGGGGGACCGAGTCCTTGCGGTGGCCAGAACCGAGAATGAGCTACGCTCGCTCGCCGCGACGGCACCGGTGGAGTACCTCGTCGAGGCGGTGGGCACCGCCCAGGGATGCGCCCGCATCGCGAAGGAGGCAAGAAGGCGGCTGGGCCAGGTCGACATCCTTGTCAACAACGCCGGTGTCGACCTGGACGAGCCGCCCATCTGGGATCAGGACACGACCACCTGGCGCCGGACCATGGCCGTCAACCTTGATGCCCCGTTCGAGCTCACGCGCCGGCTGGCGGGGGAGATGATCCAGCGCCGGTGGGGCCGGATCGTGATGGTGAGCTCAACTGCGGGCGCTATCGGCGGGCCTTCCATGGCCGCATACTGCACCTCCAAGCACGGGATTCTCGGCCTCATGCGGTCCGTGGCTCGCGACGTGGCACCCTTTGGGGTCACCTGCAACGCGGTGGCACCCGGATGGGTGCGGACCTCGATGTCGGATCGCACTGCACAGCGGGAAGCTGTACAGCGCGGCGTCCCGGTGGAGGAGGTGTGGGAGGAACGAGCAAGCTCCTACGCGGCTGGCCGGGTGGTCGAACCCGAGGAAGTCGCTTCCGTGATCGCCTTCCTGACCTCCGAGGCAGCGGCCGCAGTTAACGGAGAGACGATAACGATCGCCCTGGGCGAGGTCTGGTAGAAAGCACGCGGCATGCGTGTCGTGGGGTCCACGCCGATCCGCCCTGCCGCTTGCTCCGCTGTGTTTGGGACACGCATCGGCGTCATCAACACCTCCGCTCAGCGGCCAACGGACGATCCGAACGGTGACGGCCAGCCGACCTGAACGGTGACGGCCAGCCGACCTGAACGGTGACGGCCAGCCGACCTGAACGGTGACGGCCAGCAGAAGTGAACGGTGGTGGCCGACTTCGGCACACGCCATTGTGATGGTAGCCCCCGAGGACCGTCATAGGGTATTGCCTGGGTTGTACGTCCTGCTGCGCTGGACCAGCGGGCTGCACCCGATCGCGCTCCGATCGACCTGTTCGGCGCGGTGCTGACAGCGGCTCGGCGGACCAGGGATTACGAGCAGAACGGCGGATATTGATCACGAGACGGCATCTGGGCAACCACCCAGCGTGACTTCAGCGCTGGGTGGTCCGGGGGCCGACGGGCCGGTTCGTCCCGGACTCCGGGCTTCCGGACTCCAGACCCCAATGACGTGTTGCGTTAATAACGCATCGCGTTACTATGGAGTGCATGCTGCGATCCTTCCGGGACAAAGACACTGAAGCCGTCTGGCACCGGAGGCGGTCACGGAAGCTGGATCTGGCCTTACAGCGGGCGGCCTGGCGGAAGCTGGCGATGCTCGATGCCGCGGAGACGCTGGCGGACCTGCGGGTGCCCCCGGGGAACCGGCTGGAGAAGCTGGCCGGGGATCGCGCCGGTCAGCACAGTATCCGCATCAACCAGCGGTGGCGGATCTGCTTCCGGTGGACTGACGCCGGTCCCGAGGCCGTGGAGATCACCGACTACCACTAGGAGGGAGGGAGCATGGCAGCGGACACGGTCATGGCGCCGGTGCACCCGGGCGAGATCTTGCTGGAGGAGTTCCTCAAGCCGCTGGCGGTGAGCCAGTACCACCTGGCGAAGGAGATCGGGGTGCCGGCCCGGCGGATCAACGAGATCGTGCATGGCCAGCGCCGCGTCAGCGCGGACTCGGCGCTGCGGCTGGCGCGGTTCTTCGGGACGTCGGAGCGGTTCTGGATCAACCTGCAGGCCCGGTATGACCTGGAGCTCGAGAAGGACCGGCTCGGCGATGCGCTCGACGGGATCCGCCCGCTCAGCGCAGCCAGCTGAAACCCCTGGGAGCCCATCAGGCCCGTTACTCAGTGTTATTGCTTTGCCAGCATGGCCGTGGAACGGGTCGTGGACCGGGTGCCGGTGAATCTCTGGGCGTTTAGGGCATTGTGAGCGGACGGGAGTGACTATCAGTGCAGGTAGGGCGCCTGGGGCGGCGGGCCGTGCTTATGGTAAGGAGAAGGTCCACGGTTCGATTCCGTAAGGGGGCTCCCACAGGTCTTCACGTTTCACCAGTGTCCATGTTCACGTTTGGCACTGACATTCTGGCTTGGCTGTTTGGGCCGGATCGGGCCGCTGGCCCGGGGCGGCGGTAGCGAGCATTATCCCCGCTGTGG
>Ga0207646_10002445_pt1 | contig 21924 bp, 20 predicted proteins | sample KBSK5502metaG_FD_184343 | JGI IMG/M metagenome (GOLD analysis project Ga0207646, IMG submission 184343) | Corn, switchgrass and miscanthus rhizosphere microbial communities from Kellogg Biological Station, Michigan, USA - KBS K5-50-2 metaG... | ecosystem: Host-associated > Plants > Roots >... | reverse complement strand
GTCAACGGCGACGATCCCGAGGCTTGCGTGCGCGCGATCCGACTGGCGTACGAGTTCCGACAGCAGTTCCACAAAGACGTGGTCATCGACATGCTCTGCTATCGCCGCCACGGCCACAACGAAGGCGACGAGCCGTCGCTCACTCAGCCGCGGATGTACAAGGCCATCAAGGAGCATCGCTCGGTTCGGAAGATCTACACCGAACAACTGCTGCGCAAAGGCGATATCGATCCGAAAGAGGCCGAACAGTGGCTCGACGCTTTTCAGGTGAAGCTGCAGGAGGCATTCGACCGCACGCGTGAGGATAAGGAGCCTCCGTCGCAGGAGCGGGCGCTCTGGACCGACGAAGAGATCACCGGATTCCAGATGGGGCCGTCACCCGATACCGCCGTCTCACGCCAGCAGCTCGAGACTGTCAGCCGCGCCCTGGCCACGATGCCGGAAAACTTCACGCCGCATCCGAAACTCAAGCCGATCCTGGCGCGGCGCCAGGCGATGGCCGAGGGGCGCGAGCCGATCGATTGGGGATTCGCGGAGCTGCTGTCGTTCGGAACGGTTCTTCTCGAAGGATTTCGAGTGCGTTTGTCCGGACAGGACAGTGGTCGCGGTACGTTCTCGCAGCGCCACGCGCTGCTCTTCGACTACGTCACCGGCGAAAGCTACGCGCCGCTCAAAGTGCTGTCGACGGATAAGGAGCGCGGTTTCGTGGCCTACGACTCCCTCCTTTCCGAATACGGCGTCCTGGGATTCGAATATGGATATTCGGTCGCCGATCCCGCCACTCTCGTGATGTGGGAAGCGCAGTTCGGCGACTTCGTCAACGGCGCGCAGATCGTGATCGATCAATTTGTGTCCAGCGCGGAAGAGAAGTGGAGTCAGCACAGCGGGCTGGTCATGCTCCTTCCGCATGGTTACGAAGGACAGGGACCGGAGCACTCCAGCGCTCGACTTGAGCGCTTCCTCACGCTGTGTGCCGAAGGCAACATGCAGGTGGTCTATCCGACCACTCCGGCGCAATACTTTCACGCGCTGCGCCGGCAGATGAAAAACGATCCGCGCAAGCCGCTCATCGTGATGACGCCGAAGTCGCTGCTGCGGCATCCGCGCGCGACGTCATCGCTGGAGGATCTGACACAGGGGCGCTTCGAGCCGGTGTTGGTTGATGGAGCACCTTCAGCCGGACGCGTGATCGTCAGCGCTGGAAAAGTGATTTACGACCTGCTCGCGGCAAACCGCGGCAACGTTCCCATCATCCGGCTGGAACAGTTCTATCCGTTCCCGAAAGGGATGCTCGAGTCGGCGCTGCAGCAATTTCCTGACGCCACCGAGATCGTGTGGGTGCAGGAAGAGCCGCGCAACATGGGCGCCTGGCCGTTCCTACACGAGCGCCTGGCCGGCATTCTCCGATCGAATCAAACGCTGCGCTACGTCGGGCGGCCGATCAGCGCATCGCCGGCCACCGGATCGCATCACCGGCATGAGGAGCAACAGAAAGCGCTGATCGAAGCAGCGCTGGGGTAGTTAGGATGTTGGGATGTTGGGATGTTGGGATGTTGGGATGTTGGGATGTTGGGATGTTGGGATGTTGGAAGCGAGGAACGTCCTAACATCCCAACGTCCCAACGTCCCAACGTCCCAACCGATCACTCCGGCTTTCCCTGCAACAACGGCTCGGTGTCGAGCGTCTGCGGTCCGTTTTCGGTGCACACCGCGTAGTGCGACGGATACATCGAGACGCCCGCGTATTCGCCGGCCCCGTTCACGATGTAGAAGTTGAGCCCGAAGTTCGGATTGCCGCTGGCATTCAACAGCCGCTTCTCGATCGTATTCGCCTTCACGCGACGGAGCACATCGATGGCCGCATCTTTCGGACGCATTCCGCGGCGCATGTTCTCCACAATCATGAAGGACGAGAGATTGTAGATATTGGCTTCGCCGCGCCCCGTCGATCCCGCAGCTCCGATGTCGCCGTCAACGTAGAGGCCGGCGCCCAGGATTGGAGAATCGCCGACGCGGCCGGGGATCTTCCACGCCAGACCGCTGGTGGTCGTAACGCCGCAAATCTCGCCCCTCGGACTGACGCCATCGCAGTTGATCGTGCCGTAGAGATGCTCGCGATCGAGCTTTCCCTCGGCCACCATCTGCAGAGCCACGCGATAACCGGCCTCAGCCCGGGCCTTCGGATCGAGATAGTGCGAAGGATCGGTGCGGCGTTTCCACTCCAGCCATTTCTGTCGCGAGTTTGGCGTGTTGAGGTCATCCTCGATCTTGAACCCCATGCTGTGCGCGAACTCCTGCGCCCCTCGACCGACGATCAAGTGATGATCCGTAAAATCCATCACCGCCTGAGCCACGAGCGATGGCGTGCGCACACCTTCGATTGCGGCCACTGCTCCGGCGCGCTTCTTCGGCCCGTGCATGCACGACGAATCGAGCTGCACGACGCCGTCGGCATTGGGCAGACCGCCGTACCCGACGCTGTCGTCGAGCGGATCGAGCTCGACGATGTTGACTCCGGCGATGAGAGCGTCGAGCACGTCGGAGCCTTGCGTGATCATGGTCCATGCTTTCTGCACGCATGTGACGTCGCCGCCGTTCTTGAATCGATTGCCGTTCGCGGACGAAACAACGACCGGCTTGGTTGGACTGCGTCGGATGACGGTCGGAGCCTGTGCGATCAGCTTTCCAGGAAGTGTCGCGGCTGCAACTGCAGCGGTACCGGTGACGACAAACGTTCGCCGCGTGACCTTGTTTTTCATGGCGCTCCTCCTTCGCGAGGAGGAACGCTACTCGATCTTCTCCGTCGGCGGAAGGGCAGCCTCGCCGTTTGTCTTTTCCTTCGATTCTTCCGTTGGCGTCTGCGCTACGACTTCTCCCGCGGTCACAATGGTCACTTCGTTGCCGGCATCTTTGGCCACTACCAGGGTCGGTGGCGGTGCCTCAGGCGCAGTGCCGGTGCGCTTTTCGGCGGCTTCTTTCGCGATCTCGACAAGGGCATTCGCAACGGCATTGATGTCGAACGGCTTTCGGATGACCCGGCGGACCATGGAGTCGTCGAGCGATGCCACATCTCCGTTCATCAACGCGGTTGCGACGATCACGACCGGCCGCGGCGTGAGCGTGCTGATCTTTTGAACCAGATCGTAACCGCTCATCCGAGGCATCATCAGGTCAACGATCGCGATTTCGTATTGCGCGCGTTGGAGCATCTCGAGAGCCTGGACGCCATCCTTTGCTGTATCGACCTCGAAGCCCGCGCGCTCGGCTACACGCGCGAGGAGCCGCCGGACGGCTTTATCGTCGTCCACGATGAGAAGCGAGGTCTTCTTTCGGCTGTCATTTTTCACAATAGTTATTACTGCAAGGTGGGTGCGCACTTCGCTCAGCCGTAACCCTCTGAAACCACCAGTTTTGCAAGCACCCTCAGCCGATTTCTTCGATTAATGACCGATGCCAGGAGGTCGCAGCCGGCCTCTTCCATGCGCCGCTGCGGACGTCGCTCAGCCTTTCCACAAGGGTGTCAACAACGACGGTGTCGGGTCCACCAGTCCTCCGGAATTCGGCGCGGCTCACGGCGCTGACGCCGCGCCGATCAGCGATCACGAAGACCCGATCGGGGTCGAGGATTGAGATTGCCAGCTCGCGCTCGAGCTGCTGCAGGAGTCCGAACATCCGATCGATCGAACAGCCGGATGTTTCCGAACGCTGGTCGACAGCGATCACCAGAAAGCTGCCGTCGATCAGATCGCGCGCCGAAACGATCGGCTGTCCGTGCGCCGACCAGGTGTCGAGGAAGCGATCGATGGCCGCCAGCATCCGCGAGCTCTTCCGTTCATCGAGCGCCGGCGAGATGCCGAAGATCCAGATTCGGGATTGATCCGGCAGTTGCGAAATGTCGATGCGCGGCATTCGATTAAACTCCTTGGGTGAGCCTCGCAAGACTGATGCAGCGATTTCGAGGAGGCGTGCAGCAGGGGCCATTGCAGCACGATCCGCTGCGGCTCGCAACTGCCGCCGTTCTTCTCGAGATCGCTTATGCCGACGGCACCTTCACCCCTGCCGAAGATGGGGACGTGGTCGCCTATCTCAAAGCGGCATTTCAATTGGATGACCATGCAGCGCAGGAGCTGATCGCAGAGGCGGCCGAGCTGCGCAATAAGACCATCGACCACTTCGCGCTGACCAACTACATCCGCAAGAACGCCACCCTGGCCGACAGAATCGAAATCGTCAAGACCATGTGGCGCATGGTTTACTCCGATCGCAAGCTCACCGACTACGAAAACTACCTCGTCCGCAAGCTCGCCGACCTCCTCGGCCTCGAGCATCACGTGATGATCGGCGCCAAAATGAGCGTCCTGCGCGAGATGGGGATGAGCGCGTGATCGAATCGCATCACGTTGCGATCATCGGCGCGGGCCCGATCGGTCTGGAGCTGGCGATCGCGCTGAAGCAGGCCGGGATCGATTACGTGCAGATCGACGCCGGCCAGATCGGATCGACGATCGAGTGGTATCCGCCGCAGATGTTGTTTCACTCCAGCTCAGACCGCCTGGCACTCGCCGGCGTGCCGATCCAGACCGCGAATCAGCAGAAGATCACGCGCGAAGAGTTTCTGGCCTACTTGCGGGCGCTGGTGCAGCAATTCGGGTTGAGCATTCGCACGTACGAGCGCGTTGAAAAAGCTCAACGTCTTCCCGAAGGCGGATTTTTTCTGCTGACGCGCGCGGTCGACGGCGAGCATGGGTATCGCGTCGATGCGGTTGTGCTGGCAATCGGGGCAATGCATGCGCCGCGACTTCTCAACGTGCCCGGCGAGGATCTGTCGCACGTCAGCCATTACCTCGGCGATCCGCACAAATACTTCGCAAAGCGATTGTTGATCGTGGGCGGGCGTAACTCCGCAGTCGAAGCGGCGGTTCGATGTCATCGCGCAGGAGCCGACGTGACGATCAGTTATCGCGGCCAGGACTTCGACCCCAAAGTCGTGAAGTTCTGGCTGCTGCCGGAAGTGCGGGCTCTGATCCGCGACGGAAAAGTGCGATTTCTGCCGCAGACCTGCGTGAAGGAGATCCGGCCCGGCACGGTCCTGGTCAACGATCAGGAGATTCCGGCTGACTTCGTCCTCCTCATGAGCGGGTATCGCCAGGACACGCGGCTCTTCGAAATGCTCGGCGTCGAGCTATCAGGGAGCGCCGGCGAGCCGGTTCATGATCCCGACACGATGGAAACCAATATCCCCGGCGTGTACGTCGCGGGAACGGCGGTAGCAGGAACGCCGCCGCGCAAGGTGGCAGTCATCGTGGAGACCTGTCATGTGCACGTGCCGCGAATCGTGGCGGCCATCAGCGGGCGCCGCGTCGCTTTGGCGGACGGGCGGTTGGACGACTAGCAGGATCAACTTTGCGTCAGCAATGCGAATCCGATCATCTTATACAGCAGGCGTGCGCCGACGTTCGCGTCCCACTCGGTGTCGCCCGGCGCCACTTCGCAGAGATCCAGCCCGACGATCCGCTTCTTCGCGCGATGGACTGCCCGTAGCAAGCCGATGGCCTCATTCCACGACAGACCGCCGGGGACCGGTGTGCCGGTGCCCGGACAGAGTGTCGGGTCGAGGCCGTCGATATCCCACGACAGATAAACGTGGTCGGGCAATTGGGCAACGATCTCATCCGCGAGATCGGCGAAAGGACTGCCGCCCTCTTTGCGCGCGGCCAGCACGTCGTCGAAGAACGTGACGATGCGGCCGTCCGAGTTGTCGATCATCTTCATCTCTGCAGATCCGATATCGCGGACGCCAACCTGCACGAGCTTGCCGACGCCATCGATCCTGGTCATCACGTTATGAAAAATCGACGCGTGGGACCACGTGAAACCTTCGTAGGCGTCGCGCAGATCGGCATGTGCATCGAGGTGCAGAATGCCGAGGCCCGGAAAACGCTCGGCGTAGGCCCGGATGGCGCCGAACGGCACGGAATGGTCGCCGCCTAACACCACCGGCATCTTTCCTGGCTCCAGGAATGCCCGAGTCTGGGCGTAGACCCAATCGTTGACCGCGTCCCCTATTTTGTTGACTCTGTCGATTTTCTTGCGCCCGAGCTTTTTCGCTTCGGAATTCCACGCTGCGATCTTTCGCGGGATGTCGAGCATTGCGATGCCGGCTTCGTATGGGCGTCCGGTCTCGTGATCGAAGAGATCGACCTGCCGCGATGCCGCCAGCACCGCGGCCGGCCCGCGCGACGTACCGCCGCCATATGAAGTCGTCGCTTCGAACGGAACCGGGATGATCACGACCTTCGCCTGCTTCGCGGTGAATGGAAGGCCGTAGATGCCGGAGTTCTTCGCGGCCGCGGCGTCGGGATCGAATCGCAGTTGCGCGGTTGCGCGGTTGCGCGGTTGCGAAGTGGATTCTGGCGACCGGCGCAACCCCGAAACCTCGTAACCCCGCAACCTCAATCCAGGTCCATCGGATTGATCAGCGGCTTATCCGATTTGTCCGCTCGCTTCATGGCCTCTTTGAACTTCTCTTCCAGGATGCGGGCGCGATCCTTCTGGCTCTCGAGCTGTTTCTCGAAGCGCTTTTCCATCTCGCTCTTCTGCGTTTCGAGATTCGAGACCATCGACTCCAGGGACTGCGTCGACTTCGTCTCTTTCGCTTTGTGCAGAAGGATCTCGCCGTTGAGCGGGTCGATCACGATCAGCGCTTGGCAGCAGGGGCAGACGATTTCGAAGTTCTTGGCCATGGTCGCCAGCTCATTCTAACGCCTGCGCCAGATCGTCGATCAGATCCTGAGCGTGCTCCAGCCCGACGGACAGCCGCAACAAATTCGGCGGCGTTCGCGACGTCGGCCCTTCGCTCGAGGCGCGATGCTCGATCAGACTCTCGACGCCGCCTAGCGACGTGGCGCGGGTGAAAATCTTTGTCTTGGCCGCCACCATCAGGGCCTCCTCCCTCCCGCCCCGGATACGAACCGAGAGCATGCCCCCGAAGTCGGACATCTGCCGCGCCGCGATCGCATGTCCGGGATGCGTCGCCAGTCCCGGGTAGTGCACGGCCTCGACGCGCCGGTGGCCGGCGAGGAAGTCTGCGACCGCCCGTGCGTTCTCCGAATGCAGCCGCATCCGCGGGGCCAGTGTGCGGATGCCGCGCAGCACGAGCCATGAATTGAACGGCGACGCCACGCCGCCAACGATCGTGCGAACGTGCTCGACTTTCTCGAAGAGTTGATCCCGCTTGCGAAATGCCAGCGAGCCGCCTTGCACGTCGCTGTGGCCGCCGAGGTATTTGGTGGTGGACTGGAGGACGAGGTCGGCGCCGAGCTCAATCGGTCGCTGCAACGCCGGTGTCGCGAACGTGCCGTCGACCATGACCAGGGCTTTCGCGTTGCGCGCGAGTGCCACGACCGACGCGATGTCGACGATGTTCATCAGCGGATTCGACGGCGATTCGCACCAGATCGCCCGGGTGTTCGGACGGATGGCCTCACGCACGCGATCCAAGTCAGTCATCGCGATGAGGTCGTGCGTCAGGCCCCAGCTCGGAAAGAAATCGGTCGCAAGGATTCGCACCGCGTAATAGCCATCTTCGGGGAGAAGGACATGCGAGCCGGAAGCGAGCGATTGGAAGAGCGCAGAAGCCGCCGCCATCCCCGACGCGAACGCCAGCGCCCCCTCGCCGGAATCGATCGCCGCCAGCGCAGCTTCGAGCCGCGTTTGCGTCGGATTGTGATCGCGAATGTAGCTGTAGCCGTGCGTTGGGCTGCCGTCATCAGCGTTCCGCTCAAATGTGGTCGAAAGATGAATGGGTGGAGAAAGCGCTCCCGTTGTCTCGTCTGTTTGTCCGCCGGCATGAACAGCCTTTGTCTCGAAATGCATCGTTTGAGCGTAACCTAGCAGCCCCGTGGGACGCATCCATCTCGGCTCCATCCTCGGCACGACCATCACGCTCGACTTCAGCTTCTTGATCGTGATCGCGCTGTTCGTGATGAGCGACATCGAAGTCGTCGGCTGGCGCTACGCCCTGCTGTGGGCGCCGGTGGTGTTCATCAGCATCCTGGTTCACGAGCTGGCGCACGCGGCGACCATCGGCAGCTTCGGATACGGTCCGAGCCACATCCTGCTCCAGGGCATCGGAGGCGTCACCATCAACGAGAGGCGATCGAAGCCGTGGCACGACGTCTTTATCAGCGCGGCGGGGCCGGCTTCCAGCTTTCTGCTCGCCTGGGGCGTCGGGATCCTGATGCTCCGGGTTCCGATCGCGAGCCGAGACCCGTTCCTGGCGGGCTTGCTGCCTCTGCTTCGAATTGCAAATATTTATTGGGCGATCTTCAACCTCATGCCGGTGGCCCCCCTCGACGGCTATGGCGTCGTCCGGAACCTGCTCAGGAGCTTCCTGGACGAGCGCCTGGCCTTCACAATCGCGATCTGGACCTCGATGATCGTTGGCTCGGCACTAGCCATCGTCGGCCTCATTTTCAGGCAGTATTTCGTGGCCTTGCTGGTCCTCTGGTACGTCCGCGGAAGCTATTTGCAGTGGCAATTCTTCCGTTCCATCGACCACACCAACGATTAAGACGGAAATTCACCTAAAATAAGCTCCTTTAGGTCCGTCACGGATGACTCTGCACGTGTCTGATTTTAATGCCGCTTTGCCGTCGAGGCTGGCACGGGCGAAGCGCTCCTTCGCGCGATGGTTTCAGGGCGCGCGCAGCCGCGGCATGTCGTCGCTTCGAACGACCGTCGCGATCCTGAAGGCACAGCAGGAAGCCACACTCGACGGAATACTGGTTGTAGACGACGGAGGCCACGTCCTCTCCTACAACCGCCGTTTTCTCGAGATCTGGGGAATCCCCGACGAGGCCGCGGCCAACGCGAATGACCAGCAACTCCTGGCCTATGCGTTCGACAAGGTCGCGCACTGGGACAGCTTCATCGAGTTAGTGAATTATCTGTACAAGCATCCGCAAGAGGTGCGCACCGGGGATCCAATCGTCCTGAAAGACGGCCGCATCCTGATGCGCGCATCGATCCCGGTCATGGCGGACGGCAATTACGCCGGCCGCGCCTGGTACTTCCGTGATGTGACCGAGACGCACCGCGGCGAGGCCATGCAGAACGCGCTGTTCCGCATCGCGCAGATGGCGCGCGAGACCACGGACCTGAGCGACTTCTATCGCGAGATCCACGAAGTGATCGGCACGTTGATGGAGGCCACCAACTTCTACATCGCGGAATACGACGCCGAAAAAGACATCGTCACTTTCCCATATTTCATCGACGAGTTTGATCCCGCGCCGGAAGGCGAACCGCCCGGCCGCGGCGTGACGGCGTTCGTCCTGCGCTCAGGCAAGCCGCTGCTGGCAACGCCGCAAGTCTTCGAGCGACTACGCGCGGAGGGAGAGATCGAGCTGGTCGGGCATCGCTCGGTCGACTGGCTGGGCGCTCCGCTGAGGACCGGCGATCGCACATGGGGCGTCATCGGCGTTCAGACCTACGAGCAATCGAAGCGACTGACGCCGCGAGACAAGGAGATTCTGGTCTTCGTGGCGCAGCAGGTGGCCTCGGCCGTCGATCAGAAGCGGCAGCAGAGCGCACTCCGCGAAAACGAGCGCCGCTATCGACAGATGTTCGAGAACAACCGCGCGGTGCAGTTGATCATCGATCCGGAGACCGCGGCGGTCGTCGACGCGAACGCAGCGGCTTCGGAATACTACGGCTGGAGCGTCGAGCGGCTTCGCGCGATGAATGTCGCCGACATCAGCACGAGCGATCCGCAGCGCATGCTGGAAGAAATGGCGAGCGCCGCGCGCCAGAAACGCAGCTACTTCCAAGTCCAGCATCGCCTTGCGACCGGTGTGGTACGAGATGTCGAAGTGCATTCCGGCCCGGTCGAGATCGGAGGCCGGCAATACCTCTACTCGATCGTCCACGACGTGACGGAGCGCCGGCAGGCAGAGCAAGCGCTGCTGTCGTCGGAAGAGAAATACCGCAACATTTTTGATTTCGCGTCGGTCGGCATCTATCAGTCGACGCTGGATGGACGGCTCGTGACCGCGAATGCCAGCCTGGCGCGCATGCTCGGCTACGACTCGGTCGAAGAGCTGTTGCAGGTTCAGCTCGCGGAGGACGTCTATTTCTATGCCGAGGATCGCAAGAAACATCTCGCGACCGAGGGGACGAACGCCGACGTACAGATTCTGTGGAAGAAGAAGAATGGCGCGCCGATCTGGGTGCAGGTGAATGCCCACGCCGTCCACGACGCCAAAGGCCAGTTGATGTTCGAGGGCTTTGTGTACGACATCACCGAGCGCAAGCTCGCGGAGCAGCAGTTGGCCTCCTCGAACGCCCAGCGAAAGGCGGTGCTGGACGCGGCATCGCGCGTCTCGATCATCGCCACCGATGCCGAAGGCACGATCACCGTCTTCAACTCGGGGGCGGAGCGCATGCTCGGATATTCGGCCGCGGAGGTGATCGGGCGGCGCTCGATCACCGAATTGCATCGCGCCGAGGAGCTGGAAGAGCACGCAAACCGGCTGCAGAGCGAGTTCGGCGAGCGCTTGAGCGGCTTCGACATCCTGGGTCACCGGGCCGATCGCGAAGGCCTCGAAGAACGCGAATGGACCTACGTCAAAAAAGACGGCGGCAACATCACGGTGTTGCTCTCGGTCACCGCGTTGCGGCGCGACGACGGCTGGCTGACCGGATTCCTGCACGTCGCGAATGACGTCACCGAGCGAAAGCAGGCCGAAGAAACATTGCGAAAGCAATCGGCCGCCATGACGGCGTCGATGGACGGCATCGGCATCGTCAACGATCGCCTGCAATTCACAGTCGTCAACGACGCGCTCGCGAAGTTGTATGGATATCCCGATCCGCAGTCGATGGTCGGCCTGCCTCTGAACTCACTCTACGAGCCGCCGACTTACGAACGATTCACGAACACCATCCTGCCGATCGTGTATCAGCGCGGGCGGTGGCGCGGCGAAGCGCCGGGCCTGCGCCACGACGGCCTGACATTCCCACAGGAGATTTCGATCAGCGCGATCGAGGGCGGCGGCCTGGTGTGCGTCGTCCGCGACATCACCGAGCGGACGTACGCCGAGGAGCAGATCAAACACCTCGCCTACCACGATGCGTTGACCGCATTGCCGAATCGCTTGCTTTTCAAGGACCGTCTGACGGTCGCCATCTCGCACGCGCAACGCGAGCGAAGAAAACTGGCCGTCCTGTTCCTCGATCTCGATCGCTTCAAGGTCATCAATGATTCGCTCGGCCACAACATCGGCGATCAACTCCTGCAAGCGGTCTCCGCGCGTGTGCAGTCCTGCGTCAGGGAAAGCGACACGGTCGCGCGCCTCGGCGGCGACGAGTTCACAGTTCTCCTGCCACAACTGCCGCACGGCGAGGACGCCGCGCTGGTGGCGCAGAAGATCATCGACGCCGTTCGCTATCCCTTCCACATCGAAGGCCGCGAATTCTTCATGACCACCAGCATCGGCATCAGCCTTTATCCCGACGATGGAATCGATGCCGAGTCGCTCATCAAGAACGCCGACACTGCGATGTATCAGGCGAAGGAGCAGGGGCGCGACAACTACCAGCTCTTCAACGCATTCATCAACGCCAAGGCGCTGCAGCGCATCGCGCTGGAACATGGACTGCGAAAAGCGCTCGCCAATCAGGAGCTGGCGGTCTATTACCAGCCGATCTTCGATTTCCGGACGGGAAGAATCAGCGGCATGGAAGCTCTCCTCCGCTGGAATCATCCGACCCTCGGCATGATCCCGCCGGCGGTTTTCATCCCCCTCGCCGAGGCCATCGGCGTGATGATTCCGATCGGAACATGGGCCATGCGGGCCGCATGCGCGCAGGCGAAGGCCTGGCACGACGCCGGGTTCCGCTCGCTGTCGCTGGCCGTAAACCTCTCGGTCTGCCAGTTGCAGCAGCCGGACCTGCTGCAGCGCGTCCGAGAAATTCTCGAAGAGACTGGCCTGCCCTCGCGGATGCTCGAGCTCGAGATTACCGAGAGCAGCGCAATGCAGAGTCCGGAAAACAGCGTCCGCACTCTCTACGATCTCAAGAAACTGGGCGTTCGGATCTCGCTGGACGATTTCGGCACCGGCCATTCATCGCTGAGCTATCTGAAGCGCTTCCCAATTGATACATTAAAAATTGATCAATCATTTGTGCACGATATTACGCACGATCCTGACACCGCCGCGATCGTGACCGCCATCATCGCCATGGCCCACAGCCTGCGCTTGAAGGTCATCGCGGAAGGCGTCGAGTTCACGGAACAGTCATCGTTCCTCAAGCGCTACGGCTGCGATCAGATGCAGGGATATCTGATCAAAGCGCCGGTGCCGGTCGATCGATTCACCGATCTTCTCGCGAACGCCGAGGACATCGGGATGGAAGCGAAAACGTAGGCGTTGGGCGTTAGGTAGCGAAGAAGTCCGTTTAACATGCGCCCGACTTCGTCGGCTCGCTCTTTCAATTCGTTGCGTATCGAGGGTTCGATGAAGCCCAATTCCACCGAAATAACGATCTGCGTCTGCAACTCGAGAACTGACCCCGTCGCATTTGCATGCGCAAACCGAAAATCTCGTCGTCGGGGTACTTCCTTGTCGCTCGATAGACCGCGACGGCCAGTTCGACAGATTTTTTCCACACTTTGAGTTCGTTGTAATTGCCCATGGGTGTATGAACGGAAGCGAGGACCGCTCGTGTGGGAAAAAGAGTGTACCTCGGCTCGCGTCCTAACGCCTAAGGCCCAACGCCTAATGCCGCGCGCTCCGCTGCCGCCCGCCCGTCGTAACGACGACGTTGATGCGCGTGATGGACGTCGCGCCCGCTGCGTCGGTACCGGTCAGCGTCACGGTGTAGGTTCCCGTCAACTGATAGACATGCTGCACCACGGTGCCCTGGGCGATGTCATTGTCCCCGAATTGCCATGAGAAGCTGAAGCCTGGAGTTCCCCCGCTCGCGGTCGCGGAGAAGGTCACCGGGACGAACTGACGCGCGACCGGAGGAGTGGCGGTGGCCGTTACGAAGAACGGACACAGCTTGACGAGATACGACTCGCTTCCGGCGGTCTGGGAGATCACGCGCTGAATCGACCCGACGTATCCGTTATTCATGAACACGATGGGGAACGGTGCGTTCATGCGATTGTGCAGCGGATCCGGCGAGAGCAACGTGTCGCTGAACGTTCCCGTCGGCGACGCAAACCGCCGCAGGCGCGTTTCGCCCGGAAAAACGGTGAATCCGACGTTCGCATCGCTATACACCAGCGCCCATTCCGAAAGCGTCGGATTCCACATCAGCGAGAGCGGCGCGATGTCAATTCCGGTTCCGGTCATCAGCGAAGAATCGGCTTTGAGAACGGTGCCCGAAGTATCGACCAGCGCGTAACGCAGCTCCGTTCCTCCACTCGTGAGAGGGCTCGTGAACACCATCAGGATTGCAGAGCCGTTGGTCGCGATCCGTGGATTGCTGATCGCTCGATTCGAGATCACCACGATCTTGAATGTTCGCGTGGTCGGATTCGCGAGAGCCAGAAATGTGCTGGGCGGGGTTGTGTTGGGCCGCGACCACAACACGGCGACAGTTCCATCCGGCAGCGGCCCGACGCGTGGATTGGCGGGCGATCCCGGAAAGAAGCTGAGGTTCAGATCCGAGACCACCGTGCCGGTCGGCGTCACCACCGAGAGCCAGAGGCCGGGATCGAAGCCGAGGGTGACGAAGTGGGCGACGGTGTAGGCGTTCAGTGTCGGCGACCACGCCACATCGAACTCGTCGTTCGATGACCATGAATGCGGCATCGGAGTCGGCGTGCTGATCGGATTTCCGGAAGCGTCAATGCGCTGAAGAACGAGCGTGTAGTCCGGACGCAGATAGAACAGATCGAACTCCGTTCCGGTCCAGAAAAGAGCGCCGGGACCATTGAGAGACGCGGCCGCCACCTGATGATCGGGAGTGGTTTGATTCAGATTGCCGTCGAAGATCGCGAAGAATATCGCGGGCGATGACACGCTGGTATCACTCTTCGCGAGGCCCAAGGTCGAGCCGGTACTCGCGATCGGACCCGCGACAAGACTGGGGAAAACGGCAGGCAGCGAGATCGGCTTGGAAGTCTGGACGCACTGCGCGTGTACGACTGCAGCCGTCAGCAGCGCACCAAGAGCCGCCGAAACGCTCGTCCAATTCCGCTCTCTCATCAACCCCTATCCCCTGTCTGAGCTACGGTTTCCGTCGGTTGAAGCCAACGGCAGTATAGCAAGGTATGGTACCTTCCCCTGCCCAGTCGAATGGAACCTGCATCGCAGCAGAGCAGCCGGCGCTATCTGTTTGTCCTCTCCGTCGGCGCCCTCGGGGTTGTCTACGGCGACATCGGCACGAGCCCACTCTACGCGCTGCGGGAATGCTTCCGCCCCGATCATGGCGTGGCGCCCACTCCGCAAAATGTTCTCGGCACGCTTTCGCTCATCGTCTGGTCGCTGATCATCATCATCTCGATCAAGTATCTGGCGTTGGTGATGCGCGCAGACAACCGCGGCGAGGGCGGCATCCTGGCGCTGATGTCGCTGGTCGGCACGCGCGGTGACGCCGGCAAACGTCGTTTTATTCTCGTCAGCCTCGGACTGTTCGGCGCTGCGCTGCTGTACGGCGACGGCATGATCACGCCCGCCATCTCCGTGCTCAGCGCGATCGAAGGCCTCGAGGTCGCCACTCCTGTATTTACGCCGTTCGTCGTGCCGATCACAGTCATCGTGCTGGTGATCCTCTTTCTGATGCAGCGCTTCGGCACTGCGCGCGTGGGCGCGATGTTTGGGCCGGTGATGGTGGTGTGGTTCATCGTCATCGCGATTCTCGGCTTGACGCATCTCGTTCAGGAGCCGCATGTCCTCAACGCCTTCAATCCTTGGTACGCAGTCCAATTCTTTATCGTCAATCGAAAACATGGATTCCTGGTCCTCGGCGCGGTGTTTCTCGCCGTCACCGGCGGTGAAGCGCTGTACGCCGACATGGGACACTTCGGCGCGCGGCCGATTCGACTGGCGTGGTTTCTGTTGGTCTTTCCCGCTTTGATTCTGAACTACCTCGGGCAGGGAGCACTGCTGCTCCACAATCCAGCGGGCACGGAGCATCCGTTCTTTCTACTGGCACCGCGATGGGCGTACTACCCTTTGGTTGCGCTGGCCACTACCGCTACCGTGATCGCGTCGCAGGCGGTGATCTCTGGTGCTTACTCCCTGACGCGCCAGGCGGTGCAACTGGGATACGCGCCGCGGCTGATGATCCGTCACACTTCGGCGCGGGAAATCGGGCAGATCTACATCCCTTCCATCAATTGGATCCTCATGTTTTCTGCCATTGGATTGGTGGTGGCATTCAAGGCCTCGACGAATCTGGCAGCGGCGTACGGCGTAGCCGTGACCGCGACGATGGCGATCACCACTGCGTTGCTGGCGGTCGTGGAGCGCGAAGTGTGGCGCTGGAGCTATCTCGCAATCGTCGCGGTCACGGTTCCGCTGCTGGCGATCGATCTGGCATTCTTCTCAGCAAACATCGTCAAGATCACCGAGGGCGGCTGGTTCCCGCTGGTGGTCGGGATCACGGTCTACACGCTGATGACGACGTGGCGAACGGGGCGAACCATCCTGACGGAGCGCCTGTCGAAGCAGGCTCTTTCGATCAACGATTTCCTCCGGGATCTTCAGAACAAAGTCATTCCTCGGGTGCCTGGAACCGCAATTTTCATGTCGCGATCGCGCACAGGCATCCCGACCACGCTGCTGCACAATCTGAAGCACAACAAGGTCGTGCACCAGAATGTCGTGCTGCTCAACGTCGATGTTGAAGAAACGGCGCGCATCGTCGAAGAGCAACGCTACAAATGGGAGGACCTCGGCAGCGGGGTCTACCGGCTGATCGTCCACGTCGGCTTCATGGAAGAGTCGAATCTTCCGAGTCTCCTGTCGCGCGCCAAAGGTCCGCTGAAGTTTCCCCCGATGACCACCAGCTACTTCCTCGGCCGGGAGACTCTTATCGCCACGAAGGCGCCCGGCATGGCCCTGTGGCGCGAGGAGCTGTTCGTCTGGATGATGCGTAACGCCAGCAGCGCCTCGCAGTACTTCGGCCTGCCGCCCAATCAAGTGATCGAGCTCGGCGCGCAGATCGAGATGTGAAGGAAACGTTCGGATCGGCGAAACGTCCCACCATCGGGAGCTTTTTGATGTCAAACGAGGCGATTCTCGTGCTCGAGGCGGATGATTCCCTTCAGGGGCTCCTCGAAGTGATGCTTCGCCGCGACGGCTACGATCCGGTTTTTGTGCGCGATGGGAAAGCCGCCAAGCGCTTGCAGCTCGAGGACTTTGCAGTGATGATCGTCGACGTCAGCCTGGCGCCGAGCACATTGGAAGTCGGATCGCGCCTTGGGATGGGATTTCTGCACTACCTTCAGCGACGTGACCCCGCGCGTTTGCGCCGCGTCATCGTACTGACCGGGCTCGCGAGCCGCGATCTACCTCGCGATCTGCCTGCAGTCGCGTATTTCTTGACGAAGCCATTTGATATCGACGAAGTCCGCCACGCGATCAGGGCGTGTATCGCGGAAGAAGTAACGACGACCTAGCATCGGGCCCCCAAATTTTGGAATAAGGTCCGCTGAATCAGCCGTTTGGGCTTCCCGCATGCAGGCAACAGATCTCCGCAAAGGCATGGTCGTCCTCTTCAACGGGGACCTGTGCAAAATCCTCGAGTACCACCATCACACGCCGGGAAACCTGCGCGCGATGGTGCAGGTGAAGCTGCGGAACCTCCGCACCGGCAACCAGTTCGAGCATCGCTTCCGATCTCAGGACGAGGTCGAGCAGGCCTATATCAACCAGAACGAAATGGAATATCTGTACTCCGATGGTCATGCGCATCACTTCATGAACACGGAGAATTACGAGCAGGTAGAAATCTCGAGCGATGATCTTGGCGACTCGGCGGCCTGGCTTTCGCCGGGCGTGAAACTGCAGGTGCAGTTCTACGAAGGGCGTCCGCTGGGCGTCGAGCTTCCGAAGACAGTCAAGGCGAAAATCGTCGAGACCCAGCCCATGGTTCGCAGCGCCACGGCTTCGGCATCGTACAAACCGGCCACGCTGGAGAATGGGGTCGTCGTTCAGGTACCGCCGTTCGTGGGCGAAGGGGAAGAGATCATCGTCGACCCGAGCGATAACCGGTATATCGAACGGGCACGTTAGAGGATAAGACGGGGTAAGGTTAGTAAGACCTGTAAGGCTGGTGAGCTTGTGCGGAGTACGTCACAGTCAACTCCGCCCAAGCTGACCGGCTTTACCCACCTTACCGGCCTTACTCAATGTCTTCCGTCCATTTTCTCTGCCCTCGATGCGGCGCGCGGCTGGCGCGCGAATCGGGCGAGCCGGCGCGTGCGTGTGAGCGCTGCGGCAACCCCAACACTGTAGTCGCGCCTCCAGCGGACAGCATCATCGCGAGCTGCGCCGCGTGCGGCAACGATCAGCTCTACTTCCAAAAGGATTTCAATCGTACTACCGGCGTCGCGCTCGTGATCCTCGGCTCGATCTTCGTTCCGTGGACCTACGGGCTGTCATTGCTCGGCGTGACGATTCTCGACTACGTGGTGTGGCGTCTGGTGAAGAACGTCATCGTCTGCTATCGCTGCCAGGCGGTGCATCGAGGTTATCCACCCAATCCCGCCCTCAAGCCGTTCGATCTGGTGACGCACGATCGTCACGTCTACGGCGCCGCGCCGCCGGGAGCGGAAGAGGGGCACGAGTAATCTCGATGAATCTTCCACAGAACGCGTTCGCGATCCTATTCATCATGGTCGCCTTCTTCTTGATTGCGGAGACGCTATTGAGCCGTGCCGGTCGACTCTCGAAATCACTGGCGCCGTGGGTGAAGAGCCGAGTGCGGGTCGAAGTCTGGGGAGGGCCGCTCGAAGCTGCTGGCGAGGAAGCGTTCGAGATCGACAGAATCGCGGCATTGGGCGCGGGGCTGCTGATCCACCTGCGCCCGATCGCGGGCGGCCCGCGCTGGTTGCTGAAAATCGCTCAGCCGCAAGCGCCGCGCTTCGTGAACGGCCGCCTCGAGATCGCGGACGCTCGTTACATCAGTTGGAGCGGCAAGAAGCTGGCGCGTGGAAGCGAGTCAACAGTGCCGGCATTGGTCCTGACTCCCATCTAGCGGCGCGAGCGTCGATGATATTCTCTCGCCCGTGAATCGCTATCCGCAGGAGGCCGTCCTGCGCGACGGCCGCAGGGTCCTACTGCGCCCGTTCACTCAAAAAGACGTTCGCCAGCTCTATGAATTCTTTCAGCGCCTTCCCATCGAATATCGACGCTTCGCCTGGGATCCGATCGACAATCCGGCGGTCATCGACCAGTGGGGACGCGAGATCGATTATTCGAAGGCCTTCCCGCTTCTGGCGCTCGACGGACACCGCATCGTCGCCGACGCGACGCTGCATCGCGTTCAAGGGGGCCCGTTGCGGCTGGTGGGCCGCATCAAGTGGATGCTCGATCCCCAATTTCGGGGCGTCGGCCTCGGCACGGCCATGGTGACGCACTTCATCGACGTCGCGCGCGAGCGCGGCTTGCGACATCTCAACTGCATGGTGATCTCGGATCTGGAAGCGGATGCGGTCAAGACGCTCGAGGAACTCGGATTCAAGTCGTACGTCATTCCTCAATATGGAACCGATCCGGACGGCAATCAGCACGACATGACCAAGCTGGTGTTACGACTGTGATTGCCGCACTCCTTCTAGCAGCGACCATTCAATTCGATCATCTCTGGATCGTCGTTTCGCACGATGCACCGGAACGCGCGGTATTGGAGAAGGCAGGATTTCGGGTCGGACCGGCGGTCAGTAAACACGAGGGACAAGGCACGGCGTCGGTGGCCGCCGAGTTTCAGAACTCGTATCTCGAGCTGATCTGGCCAGATCCTACAGTTCCGATCAGTCCGGGCATGGAACGCGGCGCCGAGAAGTTCCGGCAGCGCATGCTTTGGCGCACCAGCGGATGGTGCCCGATCGGTATCGTGATGCATCGTCTGTCAAACGATCCGCTTCCGTTTCCAACCTGGTCGATCAGTCCGGCCTGGATGGAGCCCGGAACGGCGATGGAGATGCTCATGCCGCGGGACGACACAAAGAGTCCATCGCTTTCCATCCACCCCCCATCCATCGATCAAGCGAAGTTCGCCACAGCGCATCCGATCGGCGTTAAACGCATCACGGCGGTCCGCCTCATCGCGCCAAAGGAATATCGACCGATCGAAGCGCTGAGCTATGTCCAGAAGCAGGGCGTGCTCACGCTCGATTCCGGAGAGGCCTGGACGGTCGAGTTGACTTTCGATCATGGCGCGAAAGGAAAGCGAAAAGATTTCCGGCCTGAATTGCCGCAGATGATCCGGTATTGATCACACCGGAACGTGGGCGATCGCGGCGAGCCAGCCGCCGAGGACTTCACCGATGACGACCGCGACAACGTCGACATAAAGAATGCCGGTGGCCGCCATCGTCGATCGGATCTTCACCGTTCCCCACACCATCGGATAGAGCGCCAGAGGTCCGATCAAACCCCATCCAGCGCGCATCCAAAAAAAAATCCCCTGCCGGATGGCGATTGCGGACCAGACTCCGGGAACGACCAGCGCCGCGACAACCACCGCCGTGCGCACGATGACGCTTGCGAGCGTGGCGGTGGTCAGGCGTTTCAGCGGATCGATGCTCATCCCGCGCACGACGAGATACCAATGCCCGAGGAGCATGGCGAGATTGACGCTTCCCAGGAGCGCGATGCTCGAAAACGCACCCGCGATACTCCACGACCACGAGCAGCCGGTCGCGATCCGCCACGACAGGACCGCTTCTGCGAGGAAGGCCAGACCGAGGAGTACGGCGGGAACGCGGAAGATGAGGCGTTTTGGATAGCGCAAGGTCAAGTACACGATGACGGTCAGGCCGATGAGAATCGCCTGCATCGCATCCCAACGCGCGATTGATGCGCAGGCGACCAGGGCGCCGCTCGTGATGAGGATCAGGCGATAAAACTTCACGCCCGCGTTGCGGCGCCCGACCAGCGGCAAAAAGAGATAGAGCCCGGCCGCCGCATCGATGAGGAAAAGGGCGAGGAGCAACTACCGCACCGCCTCGCTGGCCCTCACAAATCGAAATCCCTCGCGGCGCAACAGCGGCACATCCGACGTGAGCACGCGCACGGTCGCAGGGTACATGTGGCCGATGCCGACCGCCACTCCGTGGGCCTCCGCATCGCGCGCGAGCTCGCGGAGCTGCTGCCGGACCGCGGATTCTGACTGCACGTCGTCGAGGAAAACATTGCGGGAGGCAGTCCGCACTCTGCGTTCCCGAGCGACCGCGGCAGCCACCGACGACCCGGTCGTACGCGAGTCGATGAAGTACATCCCGTCCGGCAATGCCGCCAGCACCGATTCCATCACGCGGCGATCGGCGGTCGCGCGCGATCCCATGTGATTGTTCATTCCGCGCGCGTAAGGAACGGCCTGCAGGCTGGCGGTGGTCGTTCGAGCGATCTCTTCATCCGACATCGAGGTCAATACCGCTCCCGTGCCCGGCGAAACGCGCGGAAACTGTTCCGGCTCCATGGGCAGATGGCAGAGAACTTCGAATCCGTGATCGTGCAGGAGGTTGGCGTCCTCGATCGCGCGGCTGGCGTTGGGCAAAACTGAAAAATTGATGTTGGGATCGATGCGCATCGCCGCTGCGATCGGCTGACGGTCGAATCCGACATCATCGAGGATCAAAACGATCTTTCCCCGCGTTCGCTGTTGGCCGTCCGCCGTTCGCCGGGGTTGAGCCGGACGGCTAGCGGCCGACGGCCAACGGCGAACAAGCATCGTCTGTGCAACGAAGCTCCAGATGAGAACAGCGAGGAGGCCGGCGATCGGAATCAAGGTGAGGAGAGCGATCGTGCGGAACGATCTCTGTCGCGGCGAGATCCTGCGTCGCCCCTCCCATCCAGCCATGCGCAGATTCATTTTCGCATAACCGGGCGGGCGTGGTATTCTCCGCCGTCCACACGAGACCGCGATCCTCCGCGCGGCCGCTCCGATTTTCCGCACCACAAAAGCCCAAATGAAAAGAGTCGTGTATCTCGTCGTCTTTTTTCTGTTTCCCGGCGGCGTCCTTGCGGCCGTGCCGATGGCGCGGGTTCTCAATGTCGTGACCAGCCGCCAAATCCGAGTGCAGATCGCAGGGCAGCAATCGACGGTCGCGCTGACCGGAGTCGAGATTTCAGCCGAGGAGGAGATCGCGGCGACGGAGTATCTGCATCGGCTGCTCGACGGCACCTGGGTCTACGTTGAAAACGGAAGTGTCTACCGTTCGCCGGATGGGTTGTACATCAACGGGGAGATGCAGCGCCGCGCCTGGCGATCCTCCTCGAACATGCACTACCTTGGCCCCGCAGATCCCGGGCCCGCTAAAGAGCCAGCGCGTTCCGGCAAAGCCGCGTCACCGTCAGAATCCCGACGACGCGTTCCTGCTCGACGATCTCCAGCTCGATCCCGGCGGTGAGACTGCCAGCATCGACCGGTTCCTCGATCTCCACCACCACCCGCCCGCCCTGACCGGGCGCGATGCTCGGTGGACCTTCGATGAAGCGCACCCGCATGGAGCCGATCATCGGCCGGTAGGTCCCTTCGCGCGGCGCGATGGGATGCAGGCGTCCGCCCGCATCCGTGGGGAGGAAAAGCACGACCGCCTCGAGGAAATCGCCCATTGCGAACCATGATAACGCGGGCGACGAGAGTAAACTTGACTCCATGTCCTCGACGCCGAAGGAAGTTCCGCGGCCGTTTTCCAGCGTCACGCCGCGCTCGAGCATCGACAATCTGTTGCGGACAACA
>Ga0207646_10002442_pt1 | contig 21928 bp, 18 predicted proteins | sample KBSK5502metaG_FD_184343 | JGI IMG/M metagenome (GOLD analysis project Ga0207646, IMG submission 184343) | Corn, switchgrass and miscanthus rhizosphere microbial communities from Kellogg Biological Station, Michigan, USA - KBS K5-50-2 metaG... | ecosystem: Host-associated > Plants > Roots >... | reverse complement strand
ACGCCGTCCTGGCGGCCGATGCTGGAGTACACCACGCTCGCCCTGGCGGGGGAGCCGGCCAAGGCCGCGGAGGTCGCGGCCACCCTCGACCCGGTCCGCGCGGTAGCGGGCAAGTGGCTCCAGGGCAGGGCCCGCCGGATCGACAACGTCGCCTCGGTCAAGGCCTGGGCGGGGCTCATGGGCATGTCCGGCGGCCCGGTGCGCCCACCGCTGGTCTCGTCCACCCCGGCCGAGCGGGCGGCGCTGGCGGCCGACCTGGCGGCCACCGGGCTGCTCGCCTAGAGCCCGCGTTCCGCTAGCCTGCGCCGGCGGGGGCGCGGGCGGGCGCGGACATCACTTCCGCCGGGTCGTGGCCGAGGTCGGCGAGCAGCACCGTTGCCGCGTTACGCCCCGGCGCGCCGGTGATCGACCCGCCGGGGTGCGTGCTGCCGCCGGTCTGGTACAGCCCGGGGATGGGCATCCGGTGGCTCGCCCAGCCAGGCACGGGGCGCAGCGGGCCGCTGAAGGCCGGGCCGCGGTTCCCGCCGTGGAAGGCGCCGTTGATCATGTGTGGGTTGAGCTGCTCGATGTCGGCGGGGGACTTGGTCAGGTGGCCGAGGATGGTCTCGTCGGTGAGGTTCGGCGCGTGCCGCCGCAGCTGGCCGAGCAGCCGCTGCGCGTGCTCCTCCTTGACGGCGTCCCAGGCGCCCATGCCCTCCGGAAGCTGGTAGACCTGCGGGCTGAGGATCTTGACGGTGTGGCTCCCGGCCGGCGCCCGGCCGGGGTCGGCCAGCGTGGGGGTCGCCACAAGGACCCACGGCGGATCGGCGATATACCGGCCGGCCCGCAGGTCCGCGCCGAGCTGGATCATGTCCTCCGGCCAGCCGGCCATCCCGGCGGAGACCGCCGTTCGCGGTCCGTGCGGCGACGCGAACTCCGGCGCGGCCGTGGTGCAGTAGTAGGTGGCGAACCCCGGCACGCCCACGTCGTAGGTGTCCACCCCGTAGTGGAACTCCTCCGGCCACGCGTCCGCGGGCGCCATGTCCCGCAGGTGCTTGACGTGGATCGTGGACACCACGGCGGTGCTGGCCCGGTACTGCTCGCCGTCCTGCGTCTCGACGCCCGCGCAGCGGCCGTTCTCGAGCAGCAGCCTGGTCACCCGCTGGCCGCAGTGCACGGTGCCGCCGTGGTCTTCGAGGTAGCCGGTGAGCGCGCCGGTGAGGCTCGCGGAGCCCCCGACGGGGATGGACCAGCTTCGCCGCTGGCGGCCGAACGTCTGCTGGTAGGGCAGCACGCCGGAGCCGGGCGTGTCCACCGGCTGGAACACCTGGAAGGCCATCCAGAGCAGGAACGCCTGGATGTGCCGGCTGGAGAACTCGTGCCGCACCACCTCAACCGCGGACAGCTGGCGCCGCCGCGCCCAGATCCTGCCGCGCGGGTGGCCGGCGAGCAGTTCGTCCAGCGACGGGCCGAACCCTACCGGGGTGAACTGCCACCGGCTGAACAGGGCCTTGACCTCGTCATAATCGTCGAGCAAGCGGCGGTAAGCGGCGGCGTCCTCGCGGGAGAACCGGGCCACCTCCTCGACCGTGCGCTCCCGGTCCAGCCACATGGTGAACTGCTGGCCGTCCGGGAAGGCCACCTGCTCCACCGGGTCGGGCTCGACGTAGCGCAGGCCGTAGTCGGCGATGAGCCCGAGTTCGTCATGGAGCAGCGCCGGGTTGACCCGGATCATGGTGTGGCCGGTGGCGCAGGTGTCGATGCCGAAGCCGGGAAGCAGGAGTTCCTCGGTGGCCGCGCCGCCGCCCGGGATGCTCCGCGCGTCGAGCACGAGGCAGCGGTAACCCGCCTTGGCCAGGTAGCAGGCGGTGAGGAGGCTGTTATGTCCCGCTCCGGCGACCACGATGTCGGCGCTCCCGCTCATGCTTCGCCTCGCTTCCCACGGGTATCCGTCGCGAGTGTATACAATGCCGGATCACGCGGCCGTCCGTTGCTTCGCGCGGGCCAGCGTGAGGCCGTCCCCGACCGGCAGCATCACCACCTCCACCCGGTCATCGGTCAGGACGTGCTCGTTGAACTCCCTGATGGCCAGGGCATCCGGGTCCGGGCTGGCCGCGAAGATCCGGCCGTGCAGCAGCGTGTTGTCGACCAGGATCACGCCGCCGGGCCGCATCCGCGGCACGAGCTCCTCCCAGTAGCCGCGGTAGCCCCGCTTGTCGGCGTCGATGAACGCCAGGTCGAACGAGGCGCCGGCGGGCAGCGCGCGCAGCGTGTCCAGGGCGGGGCCAAGCCGCAGCTCGATCCGGTCGGCCAGCCCCGCCTTCTGCCAGTAGGTGCGGGCGAGCGAGGTCCACTCCTCGTTGATGTCACAGCAGATCAGCCGCCCTCCCTCGGCGAGCCCGCGGGCCAGGCAGACCGACGAGTAGCCGGTGAACGTGCCCACCTCGATTGCGTCACGGGCCCCCATGACGCTGGCGAGCATCGTCATGAACGTGCCCTGCTCCGGGCCGATCTGGTAGATGACGTTGTCCGGGAAGCGCTCGGCGGTCTCGGCGATCAGGTCGCGCAGCAGTGAGTCGGGCGGGCTGGAATGCGCGACCAGGTAGGCGTGCAGGTTCGGGCGCAGGTGCTCGGATCCGGAGGCCATGCGGTCGAGGTTAGCGCCCGGGTGGATTCAGCGGACGGTGACCGCCGCGCCCTCGCGCGGGCGCAGCTCCCCGATCACCGTGGCCCCCGCCACCTCGCCCGCGATGAGCAGCCCGCCCGAGGTCTGCGCGTCGGCGAGGAGCAGGAGATCCTCCTCGCCCACGTCGCCGAAGTCCGCGTGCGGAGCGACCCAGTCCAGGTTGCGCCGGGTCCCGCCGGGCACGTAGCCGGCCCGCACGGCGTCGCGGGCCCCGTCGATCAGCGGCACGGCCTTGTGGTCGATGACCACGGTCACCCCGCTGGCCCGCGCCAGCTTGAACGCGTGCCCGAGCAGGCCGAAGCCGGTGACATCGGTGGCGCAGGTCACGCCCGCGGCCAGGGCCGCCCGGCTCGCCTGCGCGTTCAGCGTGGTCATCACGGCGACCGCCTGCGGGTGGGGGCAGCCGGTGGCCTTGTGCCGGGAGTTGAGGACACCGGTGCCGATGGGCTTGGTGAGGCTCAGCGGTAGCCCCGGCCTGCCCGCGTCGATCCGGAGCAGCGCTTCGGGGTCCGCGAGGCCGGTGACCGCCATGCCGTACTTCGGTTCCGGGTCGTCGATGCTGTGCCCGCCCGCGACCAGGCAGCCGGCGCCGCTCGCGGCGTCGAGGCCGCCCAGCAGGACCTCGCCGGCCAGCTCGGCGGGCAGCTTGCCCCGCGGCCAGCCAAGCAGGTTCAGCGCCACCAGCGGCTCGCCGCCCACGGCGTACACGTCCGAGAGCGCGTTGGTGGCGGCGATACGGCCGAACGTGTAGGCGTCGTCCACCACGGGCGTGAAGAAGTCGGCGGTCGCGACGATCGCCTGGCCGTCCCGCAGCCGCACCACCGCGGCGTCGTCGCCGTGCTCCAGGCCGATCAGGAGCCCCGGCTGGGTGCCCGCGGGCAGCAGCCGGGCGACGGCTTCCTCAAGCTCGCCGGGAGGGATCTTGCACGCGCAGCCCCCACCGCTCGCATACTGGGTCAACCGGATGTCGGCAGCCATGGCCCGACTCTAAATCACCCGGAGGCAGACAGTGACGGCCGACATACTCCAGCGGCGGGCCGAGATCGAGCGGCAAATCTCCGGCGTGACGGTGCGCGACCTGCTTGAGCGCACCGCCGTGGACTCGGCCGGGGCGCCCGCGTACTCCGACGAGGCGGGGGACGGCTGGCGGACGCTCACCTGGTCGGAGGCCCATCAGCGGGTACTCCAGCTCGCGGCCGGCTTCGCCGCGCTCGGCCTCGCCCCCGGCGAGCGGGTCGCCCTCATGCTGCCGAACCGGAGCGAGCACGTGCTCGCGGACCTGGGTGCGGTCTTCGCGGGCGGCCTCGGCGTCACCTTCTACGCGACCATGGCACCGGAGCAGATCGCCTTCGTGGCGGGCGACTGTGACGCGAGAATCGCCGTCCTGAACGGGGCCGGCGAGCTCGCGCGCTGGCAGCCGGTGCTGGACCGGCTGCCCGGGCTGAAGAAGATCATCGTCGTTGACCCGGCCGCATGCCCGGCCGGGGAGCCGTACCTGACCTGGGACGCCTTCGCCGCGCTCGGCGAGGAGCGGCACGCCGCCGACCCGGAACTCGTCGCCGCGCGGGCCGCGGCGATCGCGCCGGATGACCCGGCGGCCCTCCTGTACACGTCGGGGACCACGGGGAACCCCAAGGGCGTGCTGCTCACCCACCACAACCTCCTCTACGGGATGACCGTGGGCTACTCCCTCGGCCTTGTCCCGCGCGAGGTCCGCTGGGTGTCCTACCTGCCGCTCGCGCACATCGCGGAGCGCGCGTTCAGCATCTACCTGCCCCTCATGACGGCGGGGCACGTGCATTTCTGCCCCGACGCGGCCCAGCTTGTGCGCGTGGTCGGGAAGGTGCGCCCGACCGCGTTCTTCGGCGTGCCCAGGGTGTGGGAGAAGGTGCGGGCCGGCATCGACGCGCTGTTCGCGCTGGAGCAGGACGAGGACAAGCGCGCGGCCGTGGCGCAGGCGATGGAGACCGGGCGCCGTTACGTGGAGAGCTGCCAGTACGGCCACACCACCCCGCCGGAGCTGGAGCGGGACTTCCAGGCGGCCGACGCGGCGGTGCTGGCACCGATCCGCGGGCTCCTCGGCCTTGACCGGGCCGAGATCACGACGAGCGCCGCGGCGCCGCTGCCGCCCGACGTGGCCGCGTTCTTCTCCGGCCTCGGCATGAAGATTCTCGACATCTACGGGATGACCGAGACGACCGGCGCCTTCACCACCAACACGCTGGCCGCGTTCAAGCTCGGCACCGTGGGCCAGGTGCACCCGGGCATGGAGGTCGTGATCGCCGAAGACGGCGAGATCCTCGTGCGCGGGCCGCTCTGCACGCCTGGCTACCTGAACCGGCCCGACCTCACCGCGGACCTCATCGACGCCGACGGCTGGCTGCACACCGGCGACATCGGGAGGCTGGACTCCGACGGCTTCCTGTCGGTGGTCGACCGGAAGAAAGAGCTGATCATCACCGCCGGCGGCGAGAACATCGCACCGGCCGGGATCGAGTCGCTACTGGTCGCGCACCCGCTGATCGGCCAGGCGCTGGCCTACGGCGACCGCAGGAAGTACGTGGTCGCCCTGCTCACGCTGGATGGCGAGGTGGCGCCGGCCTGGGCGAGGGCACGCGGCATCGAGCCGGGCTCGCTGGCCGAGCTGGCCGCCAACCCGGTGGTGCTGGCCGAGGTCGGGGCGTCGGTTACCGGCGTGAACGAGCGCCTCGCCCGGGTCCAGCAGGTCAAGCGCTGGCGGCTGCTGCCGGTGGAATGGACGGCGGACACGGAGGAGCTGACGCCCACCCTCAAGCTGAAACGGCGGATCGTGCACACCAAGTACGCCGACGTGCTCGACACGCTCTACGACTAGCGCCGGGCCGGGCCAGGGCTCGGTCAGCTGCCCAGGCTCCAGGTGCTGCCGTTCCAGCTCCAGGTAGTGGTCGGGTACGTGGTCGTGGTGCCGGTCATCTTGCCGGCGGTCAGGACCACCCGCTGGTCGGCGGCGTTATAGGTCATCGTTCCGTAGCTGCGCCCGGGGGGTGAGGTGGCCGGGCTGAGCTGCTTCCAGGTGGTGCCGGTCCATTCCCAGGTGCCGTTCAGCGCCGGTTTGGTCTTCCCCCGGTCGCCGCCGAACAGCAGCAACTGGCCGCTGGCCGTGTCGTAGGCGCCCTGCCAGGCGAAGACGTCGACGCCGGGCGAGGTCGGCGGGCTGAGCTGGGTCCAGTTGGTCCCGTTCCACGACCACGTGTCACCGGGGCTGTAGCCCGTGCCGCGGAACCCGCCGAACAGGATGGCCGTCCCGGTCGCCGCGTCGTAGACGAAGGCGTCGCTGTCCCGGCCGCCGGGCGAGTTGGCCGGGTTCAGCTGGGTCCAGTTGGTGCCGTCCCACGACCAGGTGTCGTCCAGGTAGCTGCCGTGCCAGCCGGCGAACAGGACCACCGTCTTGGTGGCCGCGTCATAGACCAGGTCGCCGAACTCCCGGCCCGGCGGCGAGTTGGCCGGGTGCAACTGGGTCCAGGTGGTGCCGTTCCAGGTCCAGGTGTCGCCGTTGAACGGGCCGGCCGGGGTGGCACCGCCGCCGAACAGCAGCAACTGCTGCGTGGCCGGGTCGTAGACAAGGCCGGCCCCGGTGCGCGCGGACGGCGCGCTGGCCGGACTGTGCTTGGTCCAGGTGCTGCCCTTCCGGGTCCAGGTGTCGGAGTAGATCGTGCTGCCCTTGTTCCCGCCGAACAGCACGAGCTGCTGCTGCGGCGGGTAGTAGGCGAACGACGCCCATTGCCGCCCCGCCGGGCTGGTGGCGGTGGCCCGGGCCTGGGCGGGGGCCGGGCCAGGCACCATGGTCAGCGCCAGCGCGGCACAGCCGCAGGCCGCGAGGCGAAGACCGGCCGTCCTGAGCGGTGCGGGCAATTTCGCGATCATCGGTCATCCTTAGTTCGCGTTCCCAGACAAAGTACTAAAGCGGCGGACACAACGGTTTGCCCGCCCGCGCGGCAGCGGGCTAACCGCCCCGTGAGCGGCCGGCCAGCGCGACCGCCTCCACCTCCACAAGCTGGCCGGCGTAGCCGAGCGTGGTGACGCCGAGCAGCGTGCTCGGCGCGTCATGCTCGGCAAAGGCGGCCCGGACGACGTCCCAGGCGGCCAACAGGTCGGTGCGGTCGCTCGACGCGACGTAGACCGTGGTCTTCAGCACGTCAGACAGGCTCGCTCCAGCCGCCGCCAGCGCCTCGGTGAGGTTCGCCATGACCTGCCGGGCCTGGGCCCGGACGTCGCCGGGGCCCACGATCCTTTCGTCCTGGTCGAGCGGGCACGCGCCCGCGGTGAACACCAGGGAGCCTGGCGGGGCGATCGAGGCGTAGGCGTAAGGCACGCCAGGAAACAGGCGTTCGGCACGGACGAGTTGAACGGCCACGCGCCCAGGATGGCGCGCCAACGTGCACTGGATCAACCCGGATACCGCGGATCCGGAGCCCGGGATCATGGACTCGGCGAGACCGGAGGTTGGAGGACGGCACCCGTTCCGTCTCTTCGAGGGCGGGTAAGGTCGGGCCCGGAGGCGTCTGGGTGCCTGGTGGCCCCCCCGGTCTTCAAAACCGGTGTGCGGCGCGCCGCGTCGCAGGCGGGTTCGATTCCCGTCCGCCTCCGCTGCCTGTGGTATGGAACTGGGGCGCGTTCGTCGCCGAACGCTGAAGCACCCCGCCAGCCGGAGCCAGCGGGGCGCTCGTGAACAGGTCAGGACTGCGCTGGGGCCGGTCTGCGGCTGCGTATCATGCCGAGTGCGGCCACCGCGGCGGCGCCCAGCAGAAACGCCCGGTTGCCTGTCAGCCCGGCTACGGCGAAGAACCCGTAGGCCCAGATCAGCCAGAGGGTCGAGCGGGTTGTCATTGTGTCTCTCCCTAGGGCCGTGGTATCCGGCCTCTACTCCTGTCAACACAGCCCGCGGGCCATGTATGCCGACGCCGGGCTTGACCCAGGCCAAGGAGTACCGCCACAGCAGGTGCCGCCGGTATCGCACGTCAGCTCGTACCGTCGGCGAGCAGCCCGCGCACCCGGTCGAGTTCCTCGCGGGGCCAGACGGCGGTTAGCTCATAGCCGCGCGCGACGTTCCAGTCCACGATGTAGCGCCACGCTTCGGCGGCCTCGGCCAGCCGCCCCTCGCGCTCGAGCAGGAACGCGCCGGAGTAGACCGAGCTGAGGTCCTCGCGGTCCAGTTCGTGCGCGCGCCGCCAGTCGGCGAGCGCGCCCACTGGGTCGCCCTTGGCCGCCTTCACCTCGCCCCGGTTCCCGAGCAGGCCCGGGTCGTCGGGTGCGAGCTTGAGCCCGGCAGCGATGACCTCCGGCCGAGTCGAAGTCGCGCGCCAGGAGGTAGGCCGTCGCCAGGAGCCGCAGTTCGCCCGGGTTGCCCGGCGAATCGGCGACGCGCTTCTTCTGGACGGCGATCGCGTCGTCGGACTCGAAGAGCGCGGTCTTGGCACTCAGCCACTGGTAGCGGACCTTCTCCGCGCCCGGGTCGAGGGCGATCGAGCGCTCATACTGCTGCAACGCCCGCCTGATCACCCGGCGCCCGTGGCATTCCAGCAGGTAGCCGTATTGGCGGAAGAAGATGGCGTCCTGCTGCCCGGGAAGGTCCGCCTCGAACAGCCGCTTGGCCTCCAGGAAGTCGCTCTCCTCACCAAGCGCCTCATAGCGCTCAACCAGCTCATACTTGTCCACGGTGATCACTCATCCCTGCGCGCCGCTAGGAGGCCGGCGCGTGCCTTGGCAGGCGTACCTGTCCGTTGCAGGTCGGCGGCGGCGTGGGCACCAGCGTGCTCGGCGGGCACGGGTTGAGGATCAGCGGCGGCAGGGGGGACTGGCTGAAGTTGAAGTCGTTGACCAGGTTGCCCAGGATGGGCAGGCTTTCCCGGACGTCAGGCCGCGGGTCCGGGCGGCCGTCGGTGCCGGGGTTGAGCCGCGCGCCGCCCAGGAAGTCGTCCTCGATGAACCTGAGGTAGGCGTCGTACGAGAGCGTCTGCGGGTCGATGTACCCGCGCTGGGCGTAGGGGCTGATCACCAGGGCGGGTACCCGGATCCCGTAGCCGAGTGAGTCGACGCTGGGCGGCACGACGTTGTCGTAGAAGCCGCCCCAGTCGTCCCAGGCCAGGAAGATCGCGCTGGAGTTCCAGTCGCTGCTGCTCATGACGGCGTTGATTATCCGGGTGACGTAGGCCTGACCGGTGCTGACCAGCGCGTTCGGATGCTCGCTGTCCTGCTGGTCGGGCACGATCCAGGAGACGGCGGGGAGGGTGCCGGCGCCGGCCTGGCTGAAGAACGACGTCAGCGGCTGGACGTTGCCCTCCTGATTGTCCTGGTTCACGTCGGTGAACCCCGGCATCACGTCCCAGAGCTTCGGCACGCCGTTCGGGTTCGTCGTGGACTGGGCGCCGTGATCAAGGTAGTAGCCCCAGCTGATGTGGTGCGCGTGCAGCAGCCAGGTCAGGTCGGTCCAGGCGAACGGCTCCGGGACGGTCGTTGTCCGGTCTCGCGGCATCAGATCGCTGGTGCAGCTCATCGGGTTGGCTGGGTTGGGGCACTTGGCGGCCCAGGCGGAGACCATCGCCAGGTGGGAGGTGAAGCTCCAGGAGGCCACCGACTCGAACATGTGCTCGTCCAGGACGAAGTTCTTCGCGTAGGCCCAGTAGTTGGGGATGTCGGACCGCACGTGGTAGCCCATGACCTCGTCGGCGGTGCACTTGTGACCGGGCTTGCAGCGGGTCTCGGCGTCCGCGATGAAGCCGTCCATCTTCCCGCCGTCGATGTCCGCCAGGCTGTCGGTGGCGGTGTGGGGCGCACCCGGGTTCTGGTCCAGGTGGTCGACGAACGGGGCGACGCATTTGCCCGTCATGGGGTCGGGCACGCACACGGTCGGCACCCCGCCCTGCATCGGTATCCCGGCGGCGCCGGGGTAGACGCCGAAGTAGGAATCGAACGACCGGTTCTCCTGCATGATGATGATCACATGCTGGATCTTGTGAATGCCCTGCAACGCCGCCTGGGCGCGTGACTGCCCCCGCGGCGGCTGGGCTGGCATGGCCGCGGTGACGGCGACGGCGGCGCCCACCGCCAGGACGGCGCCTATGGACGGACGAAAGCGGAGCCCCATTGTCCACCCTCCGGGAATCTCAGCGGACATTCTCCCCCAAGTGCGGATGTACCGGCACCCCGGCCGGGCCCGCCCGGCAACGTTAGCCGGCAGAGCACGGCGCCGTCGCTGACCCGGCAAAACGCCCCGCCGACTGTTGACACTAGCCCGCGAGCGGGACTAGGTTCCGAGCGTTTGATGCGCTGATATGCGCTGATATGCGCTGATATACCCCCGCTTTGAGTTGTGCTGGTTACCCCGGCTTCAGTGACGTGGCGAGGTGGGTCGGTTGGCTGGATGGCATCGCGTGATCAAGCTGAGGATGACGGCGATGGGCAGCGCGGTGCTCGCCGCGGGCTTCCTGATCCCGGCGGGACTGAGCGCCTCCGCTTCGGCCGGGAGCGCACCCGCCAGGCCCACCGTGGAACACGTCGGCTTGGGCGCGCTGAGCGCGACGATCGCGCGCAGCCCCTACGGAGTGCCGACGATCACCGCGGGCTCGCAGGCCGGGATGTGGTTCGGGGCCGGCTGGGCACAGGCGCAGGATCGGATGGTGCAACTGGAGCTGACCAGGCGCGCCGTCGAGGGAACGCTGTCGGCGATCTTCGGCCCGAGCGAGCTCGCGCAGGACGAGACCGTCCGGACGGTCTTCTACACCCCGGCCGAGGTACACGCCCAGTACCTGTCGCTGCCCGCCGCCACCAGGTCTGCGATCGCCGCGTTCGCCAGCGGCATCAACGCCTACGAGGCGAGCGCGTACCAGAGCGCCACCAGCGAGCAGGCCAAGGTTCCCTACGAGTTCTTCGTCCTCGGCCAGCTGCTCGGGCTGTCCGGCCCGTACCGGCCGGCGCCGTGGAGCCCGGGGGACACCATGGCCGTCGGCAACTTCCTGGCCAGGCAGTTCGGCGGCGGCGGCGGTCAAGAGGCGCACAACCTGCAGTTCGTCAACTACCTGGACACCGAGCTGACCAAGGACGGGGTCAGCCAGCCGTTCACCACGGCGGCCGCGATCTTCAACGACGCCCGCTGGATCGATGACCGCACCGCCCCGACCACGGTGCCCGGGGGCCAGAAGCTCGCGTCGGCGGGGGCCGCTCGCACCGCCGCGGCCAGCCGCGCCGATGCCGCCGTCGTCCGCGCGGCCGCGCAGCTGCCGCGCATCGGCCACAGCGTGCTCGCCAGGGTGGCCGCGGCGCTGGCCGCCGACAGGCAGAGGATCCTGAAGACCGGAATCTCGCTGCGGGTGCTGTCCCACGGCGGGTCGAACGCGATCGCGATCGCCCCCTGGCGCTCCGCCGATCATCACGCGCTGCTGTGGGGCGCGCCCCAGGAAGGGTTCGGCACCCCGAGCGTGGACGGTGAGGAGTACCTGCACGCGCCCGGCTACAACGCCGGTGGCATGGACATCACCGGCGAGCCGTTCATCCTGATCGGGCGGAACGCGAACCTCGCCTGGACCACCACCAGCGAGGAGCTGGTCGACCAGCGGATCTACGTCGAGCACAACGTGAACTTCGCGGCGAACCCGCCGACGTACGAGTTCAACGGCAAGCAGATCCCGATGACCGTGATCCCAGAGACGATCGACGTCGCCGGCGCGCCCCCGGTCAGCTTCACCGTCCTGCGGACGATCGACGGGCCGGTGGTCTTCGCCGATCCCGCCGACGGGCTGGCGTTCTCGCTGCGGTTCGCGTCCTGGAACCGCGAGACCGGCACCCTGGCCGGGTTCTCCCAGCTCGGCGGGGACCGGAACCTGAGACAGTTCCGGCACTCCATGAGCCTGATCACCACCCTGCACAACTTCCTCTACGCCGACCAGCAAGGCAACATCGCCTACTTCGGCGACGGGCTCGTCCCGATCGAGCCACCCGGGGTGGACCCGCGGCTGCCGAGCCCGGGAGACGGCACCCAGCAGTGGACCGGCTTCGTTCCGTTCGCGAACATGCCGCACAGCATCAACCCCAGCCAGGGCTTCCTCGACAACTGGAACACCAAGCCGTCGCAGCAGGCCTTCTACCAGCAGAACCAGGGCGACGAGTACTGGGGGGCGATCTTCCGCTCGCAGCTGATCAGCCAGCTGGCCGGTGCCAGCACCACCATGAGCGTCCAGGGTCTGGAGGGGATCGAGCACGCGATCGGCACCATCGACAACGGCGACAACACGCGGCCCGCGGCCCCCTTCTTCATCCCGTTCCTGGCCGGCGCCTACCAGCGGCTGGTGAAGGCCCACGACCCGCTGGTGGACCCCGCCACCCACCCCGACCTGGCGCCGGCCATCCAGGCCCTGCAGCGGTGGAACGGCGTCGACACGCTGGGCAGCCCCGCGATGTCGATCTTCATGAACTTCCTCGAGGCGTACGAGCGGAACGTGTTCGAGGGCGGCCTCAACCCGGGAGAGCAGTACACCGGCGCGGTCAACTTCAGCGACGGGAGCCTGGGCCTGGGAACCTTCGGCGGGCTGGGTGGCATGGGCACCTACAACCTCCTGTACCACGCGCTCAGCCACACCAAGGGCGTGCTGCCCTGCGGGACGCTGTGCTACACCGGCGACTACTTCGCCGGCCACAGTGACCAGTTGCTGGTGGAGAGCCTGAACGACGCGATCACGATCCTCTCCGGGACCGGCACCCAGCTCGGCCAGAACGTCCCCGGTTTCGGCACCACGGACATCACCAAGTGGGGCTTCCAGCCGGCCCAGGACCAGAACTGGGACAACCTGGATCCGCTCGCCGTGGGCGTGACCACGCAGTGCGGGACCAGCGCGACCCAGAACCGCAGCACGTTCATGATGGGCGTGGACGTGGGCCAGACCCTCACCGGGCAGGACGAGCTACCCCCGGGGCAGAGCGCGTTCATCTCGGCCGCCGGCACCCCCAGCCCGCACCTGTGCGATCAGGTCACCCTGTTCAACGACTTCCAGTACAAGGCCATGCCACCGGCCTGAGCCGGCCCGGCAGGGCCGGCCGGGGCCCGGCGCCGGTGCTCTCAAATGAGCTGACGTCGGGCCCTGGCGTCACCTGAGCCGTCTCCGGCGCCCTAGCTGTCGTCCGCCGACGACCTCGCCGAGGTGAGGCGGCGGAACAGGCCGGTCTTCTGGCCGTCGCCGTCCGTGGTCTCGCTTGCCGCGGGCCCGCCGGCCATGGCCGGCTCCAGTTCCCTCTCCTCGGCGCGCCGGGTGGCCATCGCCGCCTCACGCACGCCGACCACGGCCATCCGGCCAAGCGCCAGCCCGGCGACGAACACGATGGCCACGCCAAGACCGGTGAAGAACGCCAGGTGCTCGAGCACGACGTGCACGGGGCCGCCAGTTGGCGTCCCGGTGTCGAACGCGGCCGGGACCGTCACCCGGGCGCCCAGCGCGGCGTAGGTGGTCCACAGCGGCGCGAGCAGGGCGCCGAGCGCGAACCACGCGCCCGCGGCGGCGGCGAGGGACGCACCGGCGATCGCCACCGGCCGGATGGCGCTGACCAGCAGAATCAGTCCGCCGATGAGCGCGACCGCCCCGGGCAGGACCTCGAGGAAGAACCGCCCCCACGTCCAGGTCCAGGCGCTGTCCGGGGTGTAGGCGAAGTGGAAGTACGGGCCGATGAAGGGGATCAGCGCGCCCCAGGCACCCAGCAGGATCAGCAAGAAACCGCTGGCGACGCCCCGGGTGCGCGGTACTCGCAGCATCCCTGTCATGAGAATCACTTCCAACCGACACGGAGGGTTGATGCTGCGCCCGTCACTACCCCGGGTCGAGGGCGTTATGCGCACCGCGACCGGCTGATTATGCCCGCCCGGCGAGTAGGGTCACCACCGTGGACGCCCGCCGTCACGTGCCGCGCACCGACCTGCTGCTCGCCGAGCCGCGCCTGGCGGCGGCGGTCCAGCGGCTGGGCAGGGCCCGGGTGAAGGCGGCGCTCGCCCGCGCCCAGCAGCGGGCGCGCGACGGCCTGATCAGCCCGGCCGAGGTCGCCGACACGGCGCTGGCCGAACTGCCCGCGCTCGCGACCACGCTGACGCCGGTGCTCAACGCGACCGGCGTGCTTCTGCACACCAACCTCGGCCGCGCCCCGCTGTCTGCCGCGGCCCGTGACGCCATCGCGGCCGCTTCGGGCTGCACCGATGTGGAGTTCGACCTGGCCGAGGGGACCCGGGGACGGCGGGGGCGGGGCGCGCTGGCCGCGCTCGCCGCAGCGGTGCCCGCCGCGCAGGCCGTGCACGTGGTGAACAACAACGCGGCCGCGCTCGTGCTCGCCGCGACGGCACTGGCCACCGGCGGGGGCGACGGTGGCCGCGGCGAGATCGTGATCAGCCGCGGCGAGCTGATCGAAATCGGCGACAGGTTCCGCCTGCCCGACCTGCTGGAGTCGACGGGGGCCAGGATCCGCGAGGTCGGCACCACCAACCGCACCACGCTCGCCGACTACACGGCCGCGGTCGGCGCCAGCACCGCGTTCGTGCTCAAGGTGCACCCGTCCAACTACCGGATCGAGGGGTTCACGGCGCAGGCCAGCGTGGCGGAACTGGCCGCGCTCCCGGTGCCGGTGGTCGGCGACATCGGGTCCGGGCTGCTGGCGCCTCACCCGCTGCTGCCCGGCGAGCCCGACGCCGATACCTGGCTGCGGGCTGGCGCCGCGCTGGTCACCGCGAGCGGCGACAAGCTGCTCGGCGGCCCGCAGGCCGGGCTGATCCTCGGCCGGGCGGATCTGGTCACCCGTCTCGCCAGGCACCCGCTGGCCCGGGCCCTGCGGGTGGACAAGCTGACGTTCGCCGCGCTCGAGGCCACGCTCACCGGCCCGCTCACGCCCGTCGCCGGCCACCTCGCCGTCAGCGAGCGGGACCTCTTCAATCGTGCCGAACGATTGGCCGCACGACTGTCCGCCGCGGGGATCGACGCGCGTCCGGTGCCGTCCCAAGCGGCGGTCGGCGGCGGCGGGGCGCCCGGCGTCACGCTGCCCAGCGCGGCGGTGAGCCTGCCCGGAACCCTCGCGGCGCCGCTGCGGGCCGGTGCGGCGGTGCGCAGCGGCGCGGTTCCCGCGGTAGTCGGCCGGGCCGACGGCAGCCGGATCCTGCTCGACCTGCGCTCCGTTCCCCCGGACGGCGATGACACGCTGGTGACGGCGGTGACCACGGCGGCATCCGTAATGCCCGATGGGGATTACCCCGCTCGGGCCGGTTAGCGATCATGCAGGTCATCGCCACCGCGGGCCACGTGGATCACGGGAAGTCCACGCTGGTGCGCGCGCTGACGGGGATGGAGCCGGACCGGTGGGCCGAGGAGCGGCGGCGGGGCCTGTCCATCGACCTCGGGTTCGCCTGGCTGACCCTCCCCTCGGGTCAGCGGCTCGCGTTCGTGGACGTGCCCGGGCACGAGCGGTTCGTGCCGAACATGCTGGCCGGGGTAGGCCCGGTTCCCGCGGTGATGTTCGTGGTCGCCGCCGACGAGGGCTGGATGCCCCAGTCGGAGGAGCACCTGGCCGCGATCGACGCGCTGGCCATCTCCCGCGGGCTGCTCGTGGTGACCCGCGCTGACCTCGCCGACCCGGCACCCGCGCTGCGGGCGGCGGGGGAGCGGCTCCGCGGGAGCAGCCTCGGCCAGGTGGAGGCCGTCGCCGTGAGCGGGGTCACCGGGATGGGCGTGCCCGGGCTGCTGGCCGCGCTGGACCGCCTGGCGGGGAGCCTGCCCGCCGGCGACCCGGCGGCGCCGGTGCGGCTGTGGGCGGACCGGGCGTTCAGCATCAGGGGGAGCGGGACGGTGGTGACGGGCACGCTGCCCGAGGGCACCGTCGCGGCCGGTGACGAGCTGCGGGTGACCCCGTCGCTGCGGCCGGCCCGGGTGCGCGGGATCCAGTCGCTGCGGGAGACGGTCGGCGAGGTCAGCGGCGTGGCCCGGGTCGCGCTCAACCTGCGCGGCGTGGACTCCGGGTCGCTCGCCCGGGGCATGGCGCTGGTGACCCCGGGCGCCTGGACGCTCACCGCGGTGGCCGACGTCCGGGTCGCTGGGCTGGGCGAGGTGGCACGGCCGCCGCGGGAGGTCACGCTGCACATCGGCGCGGCCCGCACGACCGCGCGGGTTCGCGCGCTCGGCGGGCCCATCGCCCGGCTGAGCCTCGGCCGGCCGCTGCCCCTGCACGTGGGGGACCGGGTGCTGCTGCGCGTCCCGGGCGCGGTGGACGGGCCCGGCCGGCCCGCCTGGCCGGCCCTGGCCGGCGCGGTCGTGCTCGACGTGGCCCCGCCCGCGCTTCGCGGCCGTGGTGCCGCCGCGGCGGCCGCGCGCGAGCTGGCGTCCTGGCCGGACCCGCCCGGCGCGGAACAGTTGCTGCGGCGGCACGGCCTGCTGCGGGTGACCCAGTTGCGCGCCATGGGCGTGTCCGCCTGCCCGCCGCCGGTCGCCGGCGGCTGGGCCGCCGATCCCGGCCACTGGGCGGCGCTGAGGGAGCGGCTGGCTGCGGTCGTCGCCGAGCACGCCGCCAAAGACCCCCTGGCGGCCGGCATGTCGGCTGGCGCGGCCAGCGCGGCGCTGGGGCTGCCCGACCGGCGCCTGGTCGGGGCGCTCGCCGGGGATGACCTGACCGCCGCGGACGGAGTGCTGCGTGCGGCGTCCTCGCTGCCGGACCGGCTGCTGGCGGCCGTCCGCGAGCTGCGCGCGGACCTGGCCGCCGGGCCGTTCCTCGCGCCGGAGGCGTCCCGGCTCCGCGAGCTGGGGCTGGGCACCCGGGAGCTGGCGGCGGCCGGGCGGGCGGGCCTCCTGCTGCGGGTGAGCGACCAGATCGTGCTGGCCCCCGGCGCGGACGAGCAGGCCGCGGCGGTCCTGGCCGGGCTGCCGCAGCCGTTCACCACCGCACAGGCCAGGCAGGCGCTGGAAACCACCCGGCGGGTCGCGATTCCGCTGCTCGAATACCTGGACCGGGCCGGGGTCACCGAGCGCCTGCCCGACGACCGGCGCTTGCTCCGTTAGCGGGTTAACGCGCGGTGCTGTCCTGGGGGGACGACCCCCTTGACCCCCGCTCCGCGACCGGACTCGGTCAGCCTGACCGAGTCCGGTGCGGCCGCGCTAACGCGCGGTGTGCCTGCGCTCGGCGAACCGGAGGCTGCTCCAGGCGGCGGCCTCGGCCGGCGGCTCGCCGGCCGAGATCCACCGCGTGATCGTCTGCGCGGTGACCGGGGCCATGAGAATGCCGGTGCGGAAGTGCCCGGAGGTCAGCCACGCATTGTCGAGCCCGGGCACCCGGTCGATGACCGGCAGGCCGTCCGGGTGGCGGGGCCGGAAGCAGCACCACTGGTAGGCGGCTGGCAGCCCGCGCACAGCGGGCAGCGTGGCGTACAGCGCCGCCAGGATGGAGTCGATGACGTCCTGCCGCACCGCGGGCGACTCGTCGCCCATGTCGAAGGTGCCGCCGACCAAGAGCCTGCCGTCGTCAAGCTGGGTCGCGACGGGCGCCACCGTGCCCGGCAGGCGCACCGGCGAGGGCTCGGTGACCAGCAAATGGCCCTTGACCCTGCTCGCGGGCAGGTCCAGCGCGAGCCCGTCGAGGAGCGGGGGCAGCCCGGTGGCGAACACGACCGCACCGGGATGAATGTCCTCGGCCGTGGTGCTGACGCGAACCACGCGCCCGCCCTTGACGGTGACCGACGTGGCCGCGGTGCCTGTCGCCACGGCGGGCAGGACCGCCGCCAGCCGGGCCAGCGAGCGCAGCGGGTTGACCCTGGCCTGACGCCTGATGAGCGCGCCCGCCATCGGGCGGGCCAGCCCGGGGACGAGCTCGGCGACCTGGTCGTGGTCGAGCCACTCGACGGCCGGGCGCTGATGCGGGGCGAACCCGTCCGGGTCCGGGGCGAGCCCGATCCAGTCGAGCTCGATCAGCCCTACCCCGTCCGGCCAGGTTCGCTCCAGCTCACCCCACAGCTCCAGGCTGGTACGGGCGAGCTCCACGAACGGCTCGGGGTCGCTCCACTCATGAATCTCCGGCGTGAGCAGCCCCGCGGCGCCGCCCGTCGCGCCCGAACCCAGCCTGCCCGCCTCGATCAGCAGGACCGTGCCGAGGCCCGCCGCGTGGCAGGCGGCCGCGGTGGCGACGCCAGCGATCCCTCCCCCGACCACCAGCACGTCGGGGCGGCGCTGCGAGATGTCGCCCGCCCCGCGCCCGAGCTGTGCGCGTTCGGCCGTGGTGAGCCGATCACGCCAGACAGCTGTCTCTGTGACCATGACCCAATTGTCTACCGCCCGGGCCGCCGCCCCGACCACAATGGGCCAGGCCGATCAGCTGAGTAGGCTGACGGGAGTAAGGCCGCGGCGCCGGTGGTTGTCCTGCTAGGAGGTGATGCCCGGGTGCTTGCCGATTCCTACGGCCGAGTGGCCACCGACCTCCGGGTCTCCCTCACTGACCGGTGCAACCTCCGCTGCGCGTACTGCATGCCGGCCGAGGGCCTGGACTGGCTGCCGCGCCCGACGCTGCTCACCGACGACGAGGTGGTGCGCCTGGCGCGGATCGGCGTGGAACTGCTGGGCATCACCGAGGTCCGGTTCACCGGCGGGGAGCCGCTTCTGCGCCGCGGCCTCCCCAGCATCCTCGCCCGCACCGCGGCGCTGCGGCCCCACCCTGAGATCTCGCTCACCACCAACGGCATCGGCCTTGAGCGCCTCGCGGGCACGTTGCGCGCGGCCGGCCTCGACCGGATCAACGTGTCGCTCGACACCTTGCGGCCAGCGGTGTTCCGGGAGCTGTCCATGCGCGACCGCCTCGACGACGTGCTGGCCGGGCTGGCCGGCGCGGCGGCCGCCGGGCTCACCCCGGTCAAGGTCAACGCCGTGCTCATGCGCGGGGTCAACGACGGCGAGGCGGTGCCGTTGCTCCGGTTCTGCCTGGCTCACTCCTACCAGCTGCGCTTCATCGAGCAGATGCCGCTGGACGCCCAGCACGGGTGGCGGCGAGCGAACATGGTGACTGCGGTGGAGATCATGGACGCGCTGTCGGCCGAGTTCTCGCTGACGCCCGATGAGTCCACCGTGCGCGGATCCGCGCCGGCGGAGACATTCCTGGTCGATGGCGGGCCCGGACGGGTTGGCGTGATCGGGTCGGTGACGCGGCCGTTCTGCGGAGCCTGCGACCGGGTGCGGCTGACCGCTGACGGGCAGATCCGCAACTGCCTGTTCGCCCGGGAGGAGAGCAACCTGCGGGATCCGATGCGCGCGGGTGCCAGCGACGCCGAGCTGGCCGCGTTGTGGCGGCAGGCGGTGGCGAGCAAGCTGCCCGGGCATGGGATCAACGACCCCGGGTTCCTCCAGCCGGCGCGGCCGATGTCCGCCATCGGCGGCTAACCCTTCCCGCTCAGGACCGGACAGCTGATCCCGGTAAGGCCTTGCCATCCGACTGTTTCCGATATATCGTTGACCTATCCGAGAATGAAGAGTTCTTCTCGGGACTTTCGATTATCGTAAGGATGCGAGGTAAGACAGATGCATGGAGAGACGCATGGCGACGCGGCCTGGGGGCCGCGCGAAGAGGAAGACTGGGCGCCTCCGCACCGCGGCCGCGGCCGCGGGGCCCGGCGCATGGGCCGGCCGGGCCGGCCGTTCGGCCCGCCGGGCTTCGGCCCGATGGGGTTTCCCGGGTTCGGGGGCTGGCCGGGGGAGCCGAAGTTCCACCGGGCCCGCCGGGTCCGGCGCGGTGACGTCCGGGCGGCGGCCTTGTCGCTGCTGGCCGAGGAGCCGAGGAACGGCTACCAGATCATCCAGGAGATCGCCGAGCGCAGCGGCGGAGTCTGGCACCCGAGCCCCGGCTCGGTCTACCCGGCGCTGCAGCAGCTGGAGGATGAGGGCCTGATCCAGGCGGAGACGCCCGAGGGCGGGCGCAGGCGCTACGCGCTGACCGCCGAGGGCCGCGAGTACGTGGACACGCACGCCGACGAGGTCCAGGCCCCGTGGGACGACGTCGCCAGCAGCGTGGGGTCCGACGCGATCGAGCTGCGCCACCTGATCGCCCAGGTGGCGGCGGCGGCGGTGCAGGTCGTTCAGGTGGGCACCGAGGGCCAGGTGGCCCAGGCGCGCACGATGCTCACCGACACGCGCCGCAAGCTGTACGCGATCCTGGCGGCCGAGGACGAGCCCGCCGAGGAGTGACATATGCCGCCCGCCGGGATCCCGGGGCCACCGAGAAATCCGGCGGGCGGCGCGCCAGCGTTTAGGCTCACATAAAAGCGCGAGGAGGCAGTTGTTGGCTGCGCAGGACGGCAACGGGCACAGGCCGCCCATGGCGATCACCGTCGCGGGCCTGACGAAGAACTACGGCGACATCGAGGCGGTCCGCGGGATCGACTTTGAGGTGCCGGTGGGGGAGACCTTCGGCTTCCTCGGCCCGAACGGTGCGGGCAAATCGACCACGATCAAGATCCTCTGCACCCTGGCCCGGCCCACGTCGGGCTCGGCCTGGGTGGCGGGGCACGAGGTGACCTCCGAGCGCGACGCGGTACGGCGCAACATCGGGCTGGTCTTCCAGGACACCACCCTGGACAACTACCTCACCGGCGCGCAGAACCTGCGGTTCCACGCCGCCCTCTACAGCGTTCCCGCGGCCGCGGTCGAGCCGAGGATGCGGCAGGTGCTGGAGATGGTGGGCCTGTGGGACCGGCGGGACAGCCTGGTGATGACCTATTCGGGCGGCATGAAGCGGCGCCTGGAGATCGCCCGGGGCCTGCTGCACGCGCCGCACGTGCTGTTCCTGGACGAGCCCACGATCGGGCTGGACCCGCAGACCCGCGCCTCGATCTGGGAGTACATCAACGAGCTCAAGAGCCGTGAGGACATCACCATCTTTCTCACGACGCACTACATGGACGAGGCGGAGCACTGCGAGCGGATCGCGATCATCGATCACGGCAAGATCGTGGCGATCGACACACCGGAGGCGCTCAAGGCCAGCGTCGGCAAGGACCGGGTGCAGATTCACACGGCCGACGACCCGGCGGCCATCGCCGAACTGGCCCGGGACTTCGGGATCGAGGCGGCGATGCACGAGGGCGCGGTCACCTTCTCGGTGACGGCCGGGGAGCAGTTCGTGCCGCGCCTGTTCGGCGGGCTGTCGGTGCCGATCCGCGCGGTGAGCGTGTCCCGGCCCTCGCTGGATGACGTGTTCATGAGCTACACGGGCACCACGATCCGCGACGCGGAGGCGTCGGGGACCGATCACATGCGGCAGTTCGCCGCGGCGTTCCGAGGGAGGCGATGAGCATGGCGGCGCAGACGACCACGGCCGTCGAGCCCGGCGACGCGGCGGCGCTTGCCGGGAACATCCGGGTCTCCGTTCCCGAGCGCAGCCTGCGGACCGACCTGCGGGCCGTCAGCATCGTCTGGCGTCGGGAGCTGATCCGGTTCCAGCGCGACCGGCTGCGCGCCGTCACCGCACTGATACAGCCGCTGCTGTTCCTGCTGGTGCTGGGCACGGGCCTGTCCTCGCTGGCGCGCGGCAGCCTGCCGCCGGGGATCAACTTCAAGACGTTCATCTACCCCGGCGTGGTCGCGATGTCGGTGCTGTTCACCGCCATCTTCTCGGCCGCCTCGATCGTGTGGGACCGGGAGTTCGGCTTTCTGCGGGAGATGCTCGTGGCGCCCGTCAGCCGGGCGTCGATCGTGATCGGCAAGTGCCTCGGCGGCGCGACCATCGCCACGCTCCAGGGCATCGTGATGCTGGCCCTGGCCGGCCTGGCCGGCGTGCCGTACAACCCGGTGCTGTTGCTCACCCTGGTGGGCGAGATGCTGCTGCTGGCCTTCACGCTCACCGCCTTCGGTGTGATGATGGCGGCCCGCATTACCCAGTTCCAGGCGTTCATGGCGCTGACTCAGATGCTCGTGTTGCCGTTGTTCTTCCTGTCCGGCGCGCTCTACCCGCTGCGCGGCCTGCCGGGCTGGCTCGGCGTGCTCACCAGGATCGACCCGCTGACCTACGTCGTCGGCCCGATGCGGCACGCGGTGATCAGCCACCTGACTCTGAGCCCGTTCGCGATGCAGTCCCTGTCGCCACCCATCACCTGGCTCGGCTGGCCCGTCCCAATCCTGCTGTCGCTCGGAATTGTCATCGCGATGGGCCTAGCCATGATGGCCATTGCCATAGCCACCTTTAGCAAGCCCGAGTAAGCGGCAGCCAGCGGAAACGCCCATTAGGGGTTGAACGGACCCGCGG
>Ga0207646_10002440_pt1 | contig 21932 bp, 26 predicted proteins | sample KBSK5502metaG_FD_184343 | JGI IMG/M metagenome (GOLD analysis project Ga0207646, IMG submission 184343) | Corn, switchgrass and miscanthus rhizosphere microbial communities from Kellogg Biological Station, Michigan, USA - KBS K5-50-2 metaG... | ecosystem: Host-associated > Plants > Roots >... | reverse complement strand
CCGATCAGGCCCTTGAGCCGGTTCAGGTCAGCCGTGCAGCACGCCGGCAGAACGGCCAGCGCGAGACCGACCGGGTCCTTGACCACGAGGGTCTTGGCCCAGGACCACCCGGAGACGTACATGCGGGCCGCTTCCTCCTGCGACGTGAACGCTTCCCGATGCGTGACCACCGGATAGCTCACGCCCCGGATTCCGAGGAGTTCTTTCAATCGCTCGTGCATGACGCCCCGTGCGCTTGCAAGTGACGTACCCTTGCGTAGAGCGCTGAAAAGAAAGGAAACGTATGTCCCAGCGGTCACGGAAGCACGAGCAGTCGCGCCTCAGGTGGGACAACCTCACCCCGGCAGCGGCCGATCAGCAGACGGGGTACTCGCCCCGGATCAGCTCGGCCCGGAAGGCCGGCATGGGGGCGAGCTCGACCTCGACGACGTGGCGGATCTCCCCCTCCACGTGTTCGAGCGCGGCACCGGCCGGCAGGACCACCTGAACGCCGGTCCACGGCCGATCCACCGGCTCGCCGAGGCGCACGACCATGTGCAGGCAGACCTCGCGGAGCGCCGGGCACCTGGCGTGGACGAACCGCGCCAGCCGGTGAGTCAGCACGCTGTACACCTTCCCGGCGTGCGCCGCGGGATTCTTTCCGGCGGTCGCTTCGCCACCGGTCGGCCGCGAGAAGGCGATCAGCCCGTTGGCGCGGTTGCCTCGCCCCACCTGACCGGAGTCGGAGTCCTCGGCCGAGGTCCCAGTCAGCGTGAGAGACACGCCCTCGGTGCCCTCTCCCGCCGGTCGAGGCAGTTGAGCTGCCAGTCGACGGCGAACGGCGCGGAGGTGAAACGGCTCGAGAGGGCATCGAGGATCTCGTTCCTTCCGCGCGAAGTACGCGGCTTCGGACGCAATGTGCTGGCATGACAGGGGCATTGCCAACGTCACGGCCAGGCGATCGTCCTCGCGCACGCCCATCACCTTGAGGTCCTGGCCGGTATCCGGGAAAGCGGCCTTGAACGGAGTCGAGTGAGATATCGCTCGGTGGCGAGCATGAGCTCCTCGGTGGGGCTGAGCACCGGAGTCAGACACCTGTCTTCAGGACTCACCTGGAATGGCTGGAATCCATGAATCCAGTTCGGCTCCGTGCAGCTGGCCGAGAACAAATGGTCTTGGCGAAAGTTCTCGCTTGAACCCCAGGTGATGTTTCACTTCCCCCGTGGAGCGACACTCCGGAATGAATAGCGGAAGGTGCTTTCTATAGTCAGTGCATCCTTCGCCACGTCATCAGGCACCGGCGGGAAGGGCGCGGCCGTTTGCACGGCCCTGATCGAGTACTCGTCCAGGATGGTTGCGCCCGACGAGCGCCGCACATCAGCAGATTCGAGGTGCCCGTCCTTGGCAATGCGAAACTCGACCACGACCTCGCCCTCGATGCCCCGCTCGCCCGCCGCGCTGGGATAGGTCCAGGTGGCCTTGATCTTCTCGCGTACCCTGGTGAAATAGGCCTGAAACCTGGGGTCCTGAGTTTCAAGCGGGACAGGGGCATCGCCTGGAGATGCGGGGGCGTTTTTCGGTTGCCGCCAGATCGAGGCGGGTGGACGTGGCTTCTGCGGGTCTGCTTGCCCGCTCGCGCCTCCTGCCACACTCAGGCTCGCGAGGATGACCGCGACCATGGTTTCAAGATGAGGGCGGGGCATCGACGCTTCCTGACTCCTGCGAGTTTACCAGCGCCGGGGGGCGAACGAACGGTTTGCCCTGGGGTCGCGGGCCTAGCGCTGCAGTCGCGGACCGGCCCGATCCATCAGATCAGGCCGAAATGGCGAAGTGCTTGTTCGATTGCCTCACGCTTTTCGGGCGGACACGGGACGACACGACGACCACGACCGGCGCGGTTCGCCGGGCAGCGCGCGGGCAAGCCTCGGAGCACCTTGACATGAGCGATCCACGAGGGTTTCGGAACACATGACCATGGCAACAGCAGAGAAAGGACATAGTCTGTGAGATTAGCCCAACTCGACGAGTATCGCCACGTTCGACCGGCATCGCCATGTGAGTCTCCCGACGGTCCGTCGCACGAAGGTCGAGATCAGAGCTTCGGCGACGCCGTGTACCGGCGCGTGGGGGTTCCGGCGCCTTCGATTAGTTAGTTGTTGAGGCGCCTGGACCCCACTGCGACGAGGGCGCCCCGGCTCGCCGGCGCCACGCTCGATGCCAACCCACTGAATCTACGTGGGGTCCTGTATGGCACCCCGGTTGCACCTTTCCACAGTGCGCCAGAGACCACGCGGTGAGAAAAGGAGACCTGCGTATGCGCACGTTGATGCCGTGGACCAGGATGACCGGCACGGAGATGGACCGCCTGTTGAATCGCTTTCTGGAAGGCAAGTTGGAGGAAGAGTCCTCGGCGGGGGCCGAGTGGGCGCCCAGCATGGACGTCTCGGAGACCAAGGACAGCCTGATCGCGAAGCTCGAGGTGCCCGGAACGGACCCCAGAGGACATCCTGATCTCCCTGCAGGGGCAGCCCAGGCTGCCCGCCTCGATGCCCGGCCGATCGTAACGCGCAGAGGCTCGAAATATCTCGCGAACTCGTGTTCAGAGCCGGAGTACTGACCTGCCGCAGGTAGTGCCCTATTCAGGTTATGCGACGCACCAAATAGGAAGCTTGACCATGGAGCGACGGCGATTCCCTACAGCCACCACTCGGTCCCGGCTGGTCTCGGCCTCCTCGCTGGACACTGCTCCTAGTCCCCCGCCGAACCCAGCAGATGGGATCCTCTGGTGGCACGGTCTGGTGGCCGCGGCTGACGGGGCGTTCGCGTTGACGGGCGACGGCCGGATCACGCGGTGGAACCTGGCCGCGGCCAGAATCACGGGATACGAAGCCGACGAGGTCCTGGGCCGACGCTGTTGCGACGTCTTCGTGGGCCGCGACGCCAAGGGTGATCGCTGTTGCTCGGCCTCGTGTCGGCTGCTCGGGCAGATCCGGAACGGTGAGCCGGTCGAGACCTTCGATCTGCAGACCACTTCCAAGGCCGGCCGGCCAATCTGGCTGAACATGAGTACCGTCGTCCTGCCGGTTGCCGACGCAAAGGTCCCACTTGTGATTCGCACGTTTCGCGACATCACCGCGGTCAAGGATGTGCTCGCGCTGATCCGACACCGTCTGGCCGGCACACCCGCCAAGGACGACCCGATCGGCCGTCTCACCCGGCGCGAAGTCGAGGTCTTGCGATGCATGGCCTCCGGCCTTACGAATCGCGCGCTCGCGCAGCGGCTGCACGTCAGCCCGGCCACAATCCGCAACCACACCCACAACATCTTCGAGAAGCTCGGCGTCCCTAATCGGCTGGCCGCTGCCACCTATGCCATCAGCCAGCTCCTGATCTAGCGGAACGCGAACAATGTCTCGCGAGGAAGCGGACGTACCGAATCAGAGCCTACCGAGCATTCCCAGCCAAGTGCTTCTAGGCAATGCCTTCGATGGCGAACGCAAGTTCTTGGCCCACCGATATGCGGATCCCATTCCGGCTAGGACCCGTGAGTAGCGATGGGCGAGGACTCCCTCCAGCGTGGCGAGCGCGGTGGCTGGCGGACGCACTGGCATGATGTCGCCATGGCGCGCTTGTCAGGTCGGATGCTTCTCTCTCGAGTGAGGTATCTTCTTGCTGGCGCTCCGCTTCGCGCTTGTCTTGACAGATGTGTAATCACCCTCGTCAGGGAGTTCAGAGGTGCCCCGTGTGTTGTACCTGTCCATCGGCATCTCGTCGTTCTCATCGGGAGCGCTTCTTCGCCTTTGAAGAGTTACGAGTCTGGCCAGCTCGATCCAGAAGTGGCCGATCTTCTTTGGCATGTGAGGGAGAACAGAGTCGATACCGCGCGTTCTCATCCGGAACGAGACATATGCCGCGCACAACCGGCGGGCTAGCTCAACTTGCGTTGCATGGTCACGCCTGCCGACGGGGGCCAATGTCAAGCCGCGCCTTCCTTGGAAGGTCCAGAGAAAGAGTACGGTCTCGGCTTCCTCGCGAAACACCCCGTGAAGGCGATCAGCCGGACCAGCCCGGGCGTTGGGCCGCTCGTGCGTCGTCGAGGCGGTGCTACACTTGCCCCCCGGATGAACCGAGCATGTTGCTGTATCCACAGGGCGTACCAGGTGAAGAGCACGACAGAATCCGGCCCTTGGCCGTGTGCGCGTGGTACTCGCTCCCGAACCCATAGCGCCGACATCTCCAAGCGAACGGTGATTCCGGTCTTGACCTGCTACTGCGGACGAAGCTCCAGTTTCCCGTCGGTCACTGCGCCCTCGCAGTCCTTGCCTCGATACGTGGCCACCATTGACGTGGCGCTGATCTCCGCAGACCCCTCGAAGGTCCCTGGACATTCGGGTGCGATATTCTCCATCCGGAGTTGCATCCGGCGTCCGGTCTCGTCCAGGAGGCCGGTGATCGGCCCGCCGCCCCCCGTCCGCAGCTTCCAGGTCCCCGACACCGTGGACTCCCCGCGCACCAGGGTGAAGGTCACGTCGCCCGCCCCGCGGCTGTCCTGGTAGCGCCCGGCCCACACGCTAGGGCCGAGGCTCCTCGCCGGCGCGGCCGGGGGCGCGGTCTTGGCGAGCGGCGCAGTCTGCGCTGGTACCTGCCGAGGGACCGCCGGGGCGGCTGGCCCCGGCTGGGTAGCCGGCCGGGGAGGCGAGGCGGTCGTCGCTACCGGGGCCTCCGGGAGACAGGTCACGCTCGACGGGTCGTTGATCTCGTAGTGACCGTCCATGAGAAACCTGTTCCAGATCAGCTTGCCCACTACCTCGACCCGCTCCTGTGGCTTGCACGCCGGAAGGTTACCGGTGGAGCGTTGCACCGTCACCAGTTCCTCCGTGCCGCCACAGTCCAGCTGGAGCGCGAAGACGAACGTGCGCGCGTAATCCTGTCTACTGGGCACGTAGGTGCCGGTGACCCGGACCGTCTCACCGGACTTGTAGCCACAAGTGGCCGCCGAGCTCCCCTGGGGCGCCAGGGCGGTGGCGAGGAAAACGACGGCGATGACGAGTCTCACGGGGAGCTCAAGAAGGCGGCGATTTGGCTGATCTGAAGCGCGGTCAGGTTCTGCGCATTCGCGTGCATGATCTCGTTGGCGCGGGCGTTCGAGATGAACGCGGCCAGCTGCCTCTCGAGGTACGGGCGGTGCTGGCCCGCGAGCCGTGGGAAGGGGCCGTTCCCGACGGCCTTGTCGCCGTGGCAACTCTGACAGGGCGGAACCTGCTGCGCCGGGATCCCCTCTTCGAAGATCTTCTTGCCTGCTGCCGTCTCGTCGCGCCCCGCGGGCTTGCCGGGCGCCGGTCGTTGGGCTGCGTAGTACGCCGCGATCTCGGTGATCGACGCGTCGGTGAGCTGGGCCGCCATGCCCCACATGAAGGCCTGGGCGTGCGGGTCGGCCCGGGACCTGTCCCGGAAGGCTTTGAGCTGGGTCTCGAGGTAGACGGCCTGCTGCCCGGCGAGATGCGGGAACATCGGCGAGATACTGATACCACCGACCCCGTGGCAGGTCGAGCACACTCGCCGCACCAGGTCGGGGGGCGCGGCCTTCTCCTGCGCGTCCGCCGGTGCGGTCATGAGCACGAGCCCGGCGACGACGGCATACATGACGTTCGCCTTCACGGCTCTCTCCTGTCGATGACGGTCAGAACGCCGTCCAGATGTAGACGTAGAGCAAGTTGTTCTCGGAGGCATTTCTGCCAAAGCCGTCGTAGTTGTGCGACCGGCCGTTGAACTTCGAGTACGCCGTGTACTGCAGCCCGATCTTCGTATTGAGCCAGGGGAGATAGTCGATCTCGAAGGTCGCGCCCTGCGTGGTCGGCTTTCCATTGGCGCTGCCGAGCAGCTGGCTGGGTGTCCCGGTTCCGGCCCCCGGACAGGCGGGTGAGGGCGCGGTCGCGAAGGTCGAGGGGCTACAGTAGAGCGTCAGGTCGCGGCTACCGGTCGTGGAGAAGAACTGGGCGGAGCCGCCGATCTTGCGCTTGAAAAAATAGCTCCCCGTCAGCCGTGCCGTGTCGAGCCAATCGTGCGCGCGATCGGCCAGGCCGACGTTATTGAACTTGCGGAACTCGTGGATCCAGGTGGCCGTGGCCGAGACAATGTGCGCATCGGTGATGTACTGATACTGAGCGTCGAGCGCGACGTCGGTGAACGTATTGGTCGGGCCAGATTCGCCGATCCCCGGCGGGTGAACCTGCGCCGACAACCCATAGGTGCCGAAGGAGAGGGCATGATTGTCCCAGTCCTGTTCCCACGCTACGCGCCAGTACGGCGCCGCTGTGCCGCTGATCCGCTGCAGCGGTGAGGTGCTATCCAGCGGGCCCGGGCCGCCGGTCGTCGTGTTGGTGAAGCTGGTCTGAGCCGATCGGTACCCGCCCACCTCCACATAGAGGTGTTCGAACAGGAACAGATAAGCGCTTAACCCCACCGATTCCTGAGCGAGCTGACCGTCGAGCAGCGCCTTGGTGACGGGCGGCACACCGACATTGCTGAAGATGAACGGATAGCCCCAGGCCGGCGTGCTGTTCCAGACGTCCTGCGAGGTCGGGTTGTTGTTCAGCGAGATCCCGTAGATGAAGTCCGGCACGCCGATCGAGTCGAAGCTGAAGTGGTTGGCGAAGCGCAGGTCGGAGTTGTCGATGCCGACCGCGTTGCTACTGGGGTTCCAGGTCAACTGCAGGAAGGCGCCCAGGTTGTCCGCGATCTTGCCGGTGTAGAAGAGGCTAAGTGCCTGCGGGAACTGGGTGGAGTTCTTCTGCGAGAGGTCACCGGCTACGCCGGCATCCGGGATGCCTCGGCCCAGCGTGGTGTTCGAGCCCTGCAGCTGGACGGACACCGGCGGGAGATCGCTCAACGACAGCGTGCGCTGGCTCTGCTCGTCAGTGGCCTGGATCTGCTTGACGTTGGTGAAGACGTAGGCGTTGAGCTTGAACTTTCGGCCGAACGGCGTGAGCTCTGGAAAGACGGTGTGACAGGCCTGACACGAGACGCCGGTCTGCCGGGCAAAGCCGGGCGTCGCGCTCGCGGGCCTGGGCGCGAACGGGGGCGCGGCGGCCAGCGCGATCAGGATCGACACGACGGGTACCAGCATCGCGATAGCGAATCCCTTGATCCTCACGGTGTGCCTCCTCTGGCCTCCCGTACCGTCTTCGGCAGACTCGTGGCCCGACGTGTGGGATGTGCGGACACGTGGTGTGCGAAGTGCTGGTCGCTCACGATGCTGAGCATGTTGGGCGGACCGGGAGGTTATTTCCATGGAACGGCCGTTCTATTTTCATAGAACAAGTGTTCTAGGCCGAAATGAAAGACACGTGCTCATGTGGAAGACCCGTTCTTTGGACCGGCTGTTCTAGGCGGCTGGAGTTATGTGAAGTACGATGTGAAATACGGAGGCAACCATGTCGATATCGCTTCGCGTGGGAGGAGTAGTCCTGACGTGTGGTTTATGGCTCGGCGGCGCGGTCGGCGCGGCCTCGGCTCAAACGCCCTGGGTTGCGCCTGAAGCGGAGAAGGCTCGAAAGAATCCGCTAGCGAGCGACGCCAAGGCGATTGAGCAGGGCGAGAAGATCGCTAAGACCAACTGCGCGTCCTGCCATGGCCCCAAGGGCAAGGGCGATGGCGCCGCGTCGGTGGCGTTGAACCCGAAGCCCGCCGACTGGACCTCAGCAAAAGTACAGTCGGAGTCAGATGGTGAGATCTTCTGGAAGATCAGCAACGGTCGCGGGGCCATGCCGCCGTGGAAGCACTTGGCCGAGAACGACCGATGGGCTCTGATTCGCTACATCCGCTCCCTCGGCGGCACGTGAGGTGGTGTCCGGGCCCGCTAGATCAGGAACTGGCCGAGGCCATCACGCAGGTCGCTCAACCAGGCCCTCGTGAGCTGGACCTGGTATCAGCCACGGGAAAGCCCGGTCCGGGTAAGTCGCGCGCGACGATGAGACGATGTCCACATCGAAGCGGAACCGAGTCGAGTCGCTTGCGGGCGGCCGGTGACCGCCCGCGCGTTATTGACCGCCACTGGGCTCGTGGGTACCGACTTGAGACGCGGACGTCTACAGCAGCGCCGGCCGCCGGCGCTCGCCAGTGACATCGGCGAACCAGGGGGGCAACGACAAGGCGCCGCCGCCTGGAGCGCGGAGACTACACCGGGTCGATGCGGAACACGGGGTAACGTTCCGCAATGGCGTCGAACTCCGAGACCGAGGCTGTATGGGGCACAGGGAAGTGGTGACGCCCGCTCGTGGCGACGTGGCAGTACGTTTTCAGAATCGGAGATCGCTCCGAGACCGGGACCTCGGTGAGCTTCACAGGCCGCGACCGGCCACGCTTGACGAAGGCCTCTCCGCCCGCCGCGCGGACGTTACGTACCCACTCCGAACCCTCGCCGAGCATCGAGACCAGGTAGCGTTGACCGTCGTGCCTCGCGACGACTAAGACGTTGGTGCGGAGGCGGCCGCTACGCCGGCCTTTGACCTGCAACGTGAGGAGGACTGGCGGCGTGAGGCCCAGCCCCGACAACCAGGCCAAGGCCCCGTTCACGCGCCTGCCCAGACGGGTCGGGCGCCAGTCTCGGTAGAACAGACGCAGGCAACCGCTTCGTTCGGCGGGGTCGCGGAATGTCGTGGTCATCGCGTCACCTCCCCAGGTTCCGGCACGACGGCGTCCGCGAGTCCGAACTCGCCGCCGGTCGCGTGAGCGGCACCAAACTCGTTGACTGGCTTCAGGAACATCTTCCGACGCTCAGAGCTGTCGGGAGCGCCAGCGGTGCTTGCCGTTACCCGGCAGCGGGCGGGATCGGGCCTCGTTCTCAGGCTCAGTCATCGATCGCCTGGTAGGCGGACGTCCAGAAGTCGAGCACGACCGGCGGCAGACGCAACGCTCCTGGGCGGCACTGCGCCATGAGGACACCGACCATGTCCTCGCGCGGGTCCACGTACAACGATGTGCTGAACGCACCGTCCCAGCCGAAGCGTCCGGGCACGCCGGCGACCTCGTCGCGCCGGGTCACGATCGAAAGGCCCAGGCCCCAGCCACGCGAGTCCCAGAAGTTCTCGAAGAACGGCGAGGCTGCCTTCTGCTCGCGTGTCAACTGGTCGGTGGTCATGAGCTCCACGCACAGCCGCGACAGAATCCGCTCTCTACCGTATGCGCCCCGGCTCAGCATCATCTCGCCGAACGCCAACAGATCATCGGCTGTGGAGACGAACTGATCCCCAGCGCCCGACTCGAAGGCGCGCGGACGCGTGAGAAGGTCGCTGCGAGCCTCTTCGAGCACCGTGATCTCGCCGGTCGAGAAGTCCGTCTTGTAGCAGGTCGCGACCCGGCCGAGGTGTGCCTCTGGCACTGTGAAACCGGTGTCCTTCATGCCCAGAGGCTCGAAGATACGCTGCCGCATGAAGGCCGACAGCGGCATGCCGGCAACCCGGGCGATCAGAACACCTAGGATCTCGGCGCTCATGTGATACAGCCACCGCTCGCCCGGTTGATGCGCGAGCGGCAACCTGACGAGGCACTGCATGAATTCATCCGGAGTCCCCGGGAACATCCATGCGCTCAGCGGCAGGCGAGCTTCGATCAACGCCCTCTGGAGCGGGCACGCCGGCGAGAGGAACGCGACTTCGCCGTACCCCGAGCGAAACGTCAGCAGGTCGCGCACGGTGATCGGGCGCTTCGCGGGCACCGTGTCGTCGAGCTCGCTGTCGATCGTCCGTAAGACCTTCCGGTTCGCGAGCTCCGGCAAGAAGTCATCGACGGGATCGTCCAGCCTGAGCTTGCATTCCTCGACGAGAATCATCGCCGCCACCGCGGTGACCGGCTTAGTCACCGAGGCCAGGCGAAAGATCGTGTCGCGCCGCATCGGCGCGGCGTGGTCGAAGGCCAGGGTACCGATAGCGTCCATGTGCTCAGCGCCCCGCCGGCTGATGAGCGCGACGAGGCCAGGCAGTCGCCCGCTGTCCACGTGGCGGAGCAGGGTGTCGTGCATCCTCGCCAGCCGCGTGGGAGAGAATCCATCGGTCTTCGACCGCTGCGTGGCGGAGGATTCCACGGTCTTCAGTGACGCGCCGGTATCGAGTGCTTGTGACTCCATGCTGTGCTCCTCTCACCGAAGTGGAAGCGAGGACCCGTTGCACACGAGCACAATCTTGCCTGTGACGCCTCCCTTCCCGAGCAGCTCGTGCGCGTGTCTTGCCTCGGTAAGAGGAAAGCGCTGCGCGACCAGAGGCTTGATCTTTCGCTGTTCAACGAGATCGAACAGGGCTATCAAATCCTGTCGAAACCATGCCGCTCTTAGCCGCTTCAGCCACTGGATGCTGTAGGGGAGGACCCGCTTCCGGCCCGGGAGAAGCCAGCCGCCAGCGATGTACACTCCGAATATGGCGATTGCACGAAACCGACGACGGCGACCTGGACGACCTGAAGCCAAACGTCCCCCACGTAGCGTGGAAGTGAGACCATAGGCCACGACCTTCCCGCCAGGACGGAGAGCCTTCCGGGATCGCCAGATATGGCTGCCCCCGATGCCGTCAAAGACAACGTCTACGCCATCGCTCGTGAGGCGGTGAATCTCTTTCACGAAGTCGAGATGCTCGTAATCAATCGGGACGCCGCCAAGGTCGGAAACGGCCGACGCCCCTCGCGATGAACAAGTACCGTACATCTCCAGCCCGGCGAGGAGCCCAAGCTGCAATAGTGCCGAGCCGACCCCGCCTGCCGCGCCGTGAATCAACACGCGCTGGCCCCGTCTGACCTTAGCGGAACGATGCAGCATCTGGTACGCTGTGACGTAGTTCAGCACAAGGCTGACCGCCTCGGCGGCGTCCAACCCGGATGGCACCGGAACGAGCTCACGCTCCGGCAGGCAGACGAACTCGGCGTACGCGCCGCTGATCGGCAACGCGGCGATGATCTGGCCTTGTTCGATTCCAGAGATACCGTCTCCGAGCCGATCCACCACGCCAATCAGATCCCACCCCGGCGTGAAAGGCAGCGGGGGTGTCTCGGGATGAACGCCCTCGCGCATCATCAGGTCGGGCAAGGCGACACCTGCGGCCAGCATTCGCACCCGCACTTCACCGCGCTTCGGCTCGGGGCACTCTTCTTCGAGGACGTGAAGTGCATCGGGCCCGCCGTAGTGGGTGACGATGATGCGCTTGTGTTTCACGAACCTCTCCCTCGCTTTCCGGACGCTCGACCTGTGCGGCGTAACTATATCCTCTTGACGGCGCGTCATGCGGGACGAGGGGTCGATCGTCTTTGTCTCGGTCGGCGGTGAACTGGCGGGCGCCTTCGTCTTCGACGACTCCATTCGTCCCGATGCGCCCCAAGTGCTGCGCTTCCTCAAGCAGCGCAGCATCGAGGAGACCGTCATGCTCACCGGGGATCACGTGACGGTGGCGGAGGCGTTCGCCGGAGGCCGATCCTCGAAGTAGCTCACAGCGGATAGCGCAGCTCCGCCGCGATGCCCCCCGCCGCGGCGAGGCGCTGGTGGGCCTCGATCGCCTCCACAAAGCCGCCCGCGGCGACGACGCGGGCGGCCATCGCCTCACCCAGCTCCACCGTCGTCGCTTCCCGCCCGCAGGCCGGGCACACCCAGATGAAGTTACCCCGAAGCGTTCCGCAGCCGGTGTAGCGTCGGCCGGGCGCGCTCCATCCCTTGAGGAGATAGAGCCGATGCACCGCGCCACGGTTGATGGCCTCGAGCGTGGCCTCGAGGCCGGCGGTGGCCTTGCCGCGCTTGGCCGCCGCGGTCAGCACGATGTCGACTTCCGCGGCTTCTCGCTGCCCCTCCACATGCGGGAGATACTCGGCCGCCCGGTCGACGATGACCCCGGCTGCCTCGTGCCGGGCCCCCGCCACCACGCCCACGACGAACTCGGCGATGCGTCCCGGCAGCTCCTTGCGGAACACGGCGACGTTGCGCGGCTCCCCCGCCAGGACGATCCGTCGTACGTCATGGCCGTCCACCAGCCCGATCAACGCCTCCACCACCGCCTCGAAGTGGCGCGCCCGGCGATCCTGGATGTGCCGCTGGTACCGCCCCTGCGCCATCTGCGCCCAGCCGCCGCGGCTGTGATGGCCGGGTACGTCGCCCCGGAGCTCGAGCTCTTCGCCCGCGCCGGCGGGCGTCACGACGATGAGGCGCGCGGATTCCGTGTCGATGAACATCACCAGCGTGGTCGGCGCCATCTCGCCGAGCTCCGCGAGCGGACGAAGCAGCGGAGTCTCGGCCACCGCGAACGTGTTCTCGAACGGCACCCGGCTGGACAGAGCCTCACGCAACCCCACCGCCTCACAGGCGAAGAGGGCCACCCCATGCGCCTCGGGCGTGGTCGTCTGGCTCACGAGCGCTTCGCCCTCGGCCTCGACCCAGCTCAAGTCCGCCTCGGCGGCGCGTGGAGGCGGAGCGCCGCGGGCCCGCGCCAGCTCGTTCTTGAGGAAGATCCGGACACGGTCGCGCTGATGCTCGTCGGCCCAGCGGGTGTTGAGGTAGACCGTCACCACCGGCGTGGGCGTCCGGCCGATCCTGGCCAGCGCCCTCATCCGGTCTGTGAGGTCCATGGGCACCCCGCTAGGCGCGCCGGGCCCGTTTGACCGGGCGTGACGTCTCCCCGGTCGACCCGGCGCGGGCCGCGAAGTACTTCTTGGGATGACGCTTGTTGTCGCGGTCCCGCTCGCGGTACCGCTCGAGCTGGCGCTCGAGGACGGCGAAGGCCGCATCGAACGCGAGCCGGGGGGTCTCGGCGCTCCGCTCCACGCGTATGCTCGGCCGGTACGGCAGGCGCACGGTGAGCGCGCACCGCATCGCCGGGCCGCCTTTGGGCCCGTTGTCATCCACGAACGTGACCTGGCTCCGGACCGGACTCACCGAGAGCGTCGCCAGCGTGGCGGTCATGAGCTTGGCGGTGCGCGCGCGAAGCGCCGCGTCCCGTTCGATTCCGCTGATCCGAATGGCCTCGACCTCTGCTGTCATTTGATCTCCTTGATCGGCGGCCTTGTCGAGCCGCCCGTTGCCGGGGTAGCAAGCAGCAACCCCGGTGCCAACCGACTCCCTCAATTCTTTCGCTGCGTTCTCGTCGTGGACGGCGCGTCCGCGGGCGCCCGGGTGGGGAGCGGGAGACCCAATGAGGTGTACCGGCCCCAGGCCTTGAAGGCCTCCAGCCCCGCCACCGGCCACAGGACCCCGAAGGCCAGCACGAGCCAGTCCGCCCGCGTCAACGGCGCGGTGCCCAGCAGCCGGGCCAGCGGTCCGTACTCGATGGTCAGCCACTGGAGCCCGAAGAGCGCGATCAGCGACAGCGGCACCCAGGGGTTGGGCCGGAGCTTCCACCAGCTGAGCCGCGCGGAGCGGCAGCTCATGGCCTGGAACGGATGGATGAGGACGAGAGCCGTGAAGGCCATGGTGCTGGCGGCCGCTCCGGGGCCCTCGTTCCAGACGACCCAGAGATAGATGCTCAGCACCCCAGCGGCCAGGACCGCGCCTTCAGCGAGAATGCGAGCGCCGAATCGCCAGGTGACCAGCGCCTCGGTCGGGTCACGGGGCGGCCGCTGCATGACGTCGTGCTCGGCGGGGTCCCGGATCAGCGCCATGGCGGGCAGGATATCGGTGACCAGGTTCACCCACAGGATCTGCAGCGGCAGGAGCGGAGTGGGATATCCGAGCAGGATCGCCACGAAGATGGTGAGGATCTCGGAGAGGTTGCAGGAGAAGAGGAAGTGGACGACCTTGCGCAGGTTCGCATAGATGACGCGGCCCTCCTTCACCGCCTCGACGATGGTGGCGAAGTTGTCGTCGGTCAGCACGAGGTCCGCCGATTCGCGCGCCACGTCGGTCCCGTGGCGGCCCATCGCGACGCCGATGTCGGCGCGAACGAGCGCCGGCGCGTCGTTGACCCCGTCGCCGGTCATGGCCACGATCTCGCCGCGGCCCTGCAGCTCGGCGACCAGCGCCAGCTTCCCCTCGGGGCTGACCCGGCTCCGGACCGCCTCCGGCTCGAGGCCGAGCTGGCGGCCCACGGTCTCGGCGGTGAGCTGCTGATCGCCGGTGAGCATGACCGTGCGGATGCCGGCCTCGCGGCACGCCGCGATGGCTTCCTTCACGGAGGGGCGGACCGGGTCCACGGATCCCACGAAGCCGAGGAAGGCGAGATCCGCGACCGCGGCGGTCTCGATCGACTCGACGGGCCGCCAGGCGAGCGCGAGCACCCGGAGGCCCTCGCGGGCCATGGCGCGATTCTCCTCGAGCAGCCGAGCCCGGTCCTCCTCGGTCAAGGTGGCGGGCCCGACCCCGGTGTGGCGGTGGGTCGACATCTCGAGGATCACCGCCGGCGCGCCCTTGGCCAGCAGCGCCAGGCCGCCGCCCGGCATCACGTGGAAGGTCGCCATCATGCGCCGGGCCGGATCGAAGGGGATCTCGCGGCGGCGAGGCCACGCCCTCGTTACCTCGGCGGGATCGAGCCCGGCCTTGGCGGCGGCCACGAGCAGCGCCGCCTCGGTCGGATCGCCGTGCAGGTGCAGGCCGTCGGGCGCCGCCCGGAGGCCCGCGTCGTTGCAGAGCGCCGCGGTCGTCAGGAGCAGGGTCAGATGGGGATCGGCAAGCGGGGTCACGACGCCGCGCTCGTCGGTGAAGCTGCCCGCGGTCGAGCGGCCGCCGCCGCCCACCGTGATCCGCCGGTCGTCGAGCCGCACCGCCGTGACCGTCATCTGATTCTCGGTCATGGTGCCGGTCTTGTCCGCGCAGATGACGGTGGTGGAGCCGAGCGTCTCGACCGCGGCGAGCCGTCTCACCAGCGCGCCGCGACGGGCGAGCCGCCAGAGCCCCGTGGCCAGCGCCACCGAAACCACCGCCGGCAGACCCTCGGGAACCGCGGCCACCGCGAGGCTGATGGCGGTCTCCAGCATCAGCCCGATGGGCTCGCCGTGCAGGATCCCGGCCAGCCCCACTAGCGCGCAGACGGCCACCGCCAGGACGATCAGCCGTCGGCCCAGCGCTTCCACCTGGCGCTCGAGCGGCGTGGCCCGCGGGCCAGCGAGCGCCACGAGCTGGCCGACCCGTCCCAGCTCCGTGGCGAGGCCGGTGGTCGTGACGATGGCGGCCCCGCTACCCGACAGCACCGTGGTGCCGAGATACACCATGGTGGCGCGGTCGGCCAGGTGCGCCTCCGACGCCACCCGCGCCTCCGCGTCCTTCCACACCGCGGCACTCTCGCCGGTGAGGGCGGCCTCGCTCACCTGCAATGCGGCGCTTCGCACCAGCCGCGCGTCGGCGGGCACCGCCGCGCCGGCCTCGAGCGTCACAACGTCGCCCGGAACGAGATCCGCGGCGGCGACGCGAGTTGTGTGGCCGCCCCGGCGGACGAGCGCCTGGGGCACCGCGAGGGCGCGAAGTCTGGCCAGGGACACGCGGGCGCGCCACTCCGAGAAGAAGCCGATGGCCGCGTTCAGGACGAGCGCAGCCAGGATCGCCACCGCTTCCGCGCGCTCTCCGAGGGTCCACGCGATGCCGGCCGCGGCCAGGAGCAGCAAGACCACCAGGCTCCTGAACTGCTCGAGCGCGAGGCGCCAAAGCGGAGTTTCCGGCTGGTCGGCCACCCGGTTGGCCCCGACGAGGTGCAGACGCCGGTCGACCTCGTGGGCGGTCAGGCCCTTCTCGACGTCGGTCGACAGGTGGGCCACGACCGCCGCGATCTCGAGCGCGTGCCAGACCACGCCCGGGCGACCATCCCGGGTCGTCATCGACGCGCCTCGCGTCGAGGAGACCCGCTACAATGGGCGCGCCGATGGCCGTCTATCCCAAAGAGCTGGAGCGCGAGATCGTGCTGCGCGACGGAGCGCGACTGCGCCTGCGCCCGATCCGCCCCGAAGATCAGGATCGTCTGATCGCGTTCTACGATCGGCTGAGCCGCCATACCGCCTACCAGCGGTTCTTCACCGTGATGAAGCGCTTGCCTCCCGACTGGGCCCACCTGCTGGCCAACGTAGATTACCAGAGCCGGCTCGCCCTGATCGCCGAGCACGGCCCGGTCGAAGCGCCCGAGCTGGTCGGCGTGGCCCGCTACGAGCCCACCGACCGCCCGGACACCGCCGAGGTGGCGTTCGTGGTCCAGGACGGCTGGCAGAATCGCGGGCTCGGCACCATCATGCTCGGCGAGCTGCTGGCGGCGGCCGAGGCCCGCGGCGTCCGGCGATTCCGCGCCTGGGTGCTCGCCAACAACACGCGGATGCTCGATCTGCTCTCGCGATTCACCGACGTGCACGAGCGCCGCACCGAGAGCGGGGTGACCGAGCTGGTGCTGGCCCGCCGAGCCGCGCCCGCGGCACGCTAGGGCCTGGGAACGCCGTAGGGGTACCACCCGAGGGGGCTCCAGCCCGTCGGGTCACCCACGAACCAGGCCGGCCCGAAGTACATGTGCGGGGCGAGCCGCGCTTCCAGCACGTCCCGCTGCCACAGGATCTCGTCCTCGAGACTCTGGCGGATGAACTCACGTAACTCAGCCGGCAACGGGCCCGACTCCATCAGGCTCACCGCGCGGCCCGCCTGCACGACGATCCGCGGATGCGCGCCCAGATCGAGCAAGGCTCTCAGTTGGCGCGCGGCCATCCCCTGATCCTCGAGCGCCAGGTAGGTCAGGGCGAGGTAGAGACGGGCCTCCGCGCTGTCGGGAGCGGCCAGCACCGCCCGGCCGAACGGGCCGATCGCGGCCCGGAACAAGCCCGTCCGGTACTGGGCGAGGCCGAGATTGAAGAGCGCGTCGGCGCGATCCGGATCGCGGGCCAGAACCTCCGTGAAGCGTGACGCGGCCTCGAGGTAGCGCCCCTCCTGCATCGCGATCTGTCCCGAGCGGTAGGCGGACGCGCATCCCGAGAGCACGAGCGCCAAACTCACGAGAAGCCACCCCGCCCCTCGCCGACCCGGCTTCACGGGAAGGAGACGATGATCTCCGCGCACTCCGGAGCACAGGCGGCGTCGGCCCGGACGATGTGGCGGAGCACGTCGGTCTCGGTGAGGATCCCCATCACCCGGCCGTTCTCCAGCACCGGGAGGGAGCCCACCTTTTCCGTGCGCATCGTGGACGCGGCATCGGCGAGGCTCGTGTCGGGCGTGGTCGTGACCACGTCGGTCGACATGATCTCCGCGACGTGGACGCCGTCGAGCAGGACGTCCACCCGGCTCGAGCCGAGTGCCTGGAACATCCGGGGAGAGAACAGGAGGTGACGGAGATCACGGTCGGTGATGATCCCGACCAGGAGTCCCTCACGGCTGACCACGGGGAGGTGCCGGACGCGCGCCCGCTGCATCCGTACCACCGCGTCCAGGCACGACTCCGACGTCCCGATGGTGACGACCTGGCGGCTCATCAAGGCCGTTACTTGCATGATGTGCTCCTCCTGTGCAACGCGAGTGCCACCGGCAGGATCGAGAAATTCAGATAGTTAGGCGGTATCGCTTCCGAGGCGATGGGGCAGCGCCGCCTCTCCTGGGGCCCGCCGTCCGCGGCGACGGCCTCGTGCTATCCTGCCGCCGATGCCCTCGAAGGACGTGGCCGCATTCCTCCGCCGTCGTCCCGTCTTCGCCGCACTCCCCGCGCGCGAGATCGACGCGCTGGCCGCTCTCACGCTGGAGGAGACCCACCGGGCCCGCGGCTACATCTTCATGGAAGGCGATCAGTCACGCTGGTTCTACCTGGTCAAGTCGGGACACGTGAAGATCGTCCGCCACTCGAAGACGGGCAAGGACGTGGTCCTCGAGCTCCTGGGCCCCGGTGAAGTCTTCGGCGGCGTGGCCGTGATCGAGAAGCGCCCCTACCCGGCGGCCGCTCAGGCCACCGAGTCCACCGTCGTCCTGAAGATCCCGGCCGCCCCCGTGATCGCGCTGGCCGAGCGGCATCCGGCGTTCATCAAGGAGATGGCGCTCATGATCGGTCGGCGCCTGCGCGCCGCTCACGACTCGGTCAAGTCGCTCGCGGTGGATCCGGTGGAGGCGCGTCTGGCCGCCACGCTGCTACGGCTGGCCGAGCGCGAGGGGACCCGTGGCAAGGAGGGCGAGGGCGTGACCTTGCCGTTTCACCTCACTCGGCAGAGCCTGGCCGACATGACCGGCACCACGGTGGAAACCACCATCCGGATCCTGAGCCGCTGGCTCCGCGTTGGCCTGCTCGCCGACGACGGGGGCCGGCTGGTCCTGACCGACCGACCCGGCCTGAGCGCGCTGGCCGAAGGCGGGGCGGAGTAGCATGACTCCGCTGGTTCGTCGGTACATCAAGACGAGCTTCGTCTTCCTCCTTTGGGGCCTCGTCCTCGGGGCCTACATCCTGGTCGCCCAGTTCCTCCTCGACGCCTCCCCGCCGCGCCTGCTGATCACCGCGCACGCCCACCTTCTGCTGGTGGGCTTCATGCTCATGATGGTGATGGGCGTCGCCACCTGGATGTTCCCCCGCCCCGCGCGCGAGGACTCCCGCTACCGCCCGGAGCTGGCCGAGGCCGTGTACTGGGTGATGACCGCCGCCACTGCAGTTCGCGCGGGCGCCGAGATCGGCGTGGTGCTCGCGGGAGCGCTGGGTCTGCGGTGGCTCATCGCGCTGGGCGGGCTCGGCCAGCTGGCCGGGGCCGCGCTCTTCGTGCTGAACATGTGGTGGCGGGTGCGCATGCCCCCCGCGGCGGCGGCCGCTTCGCGCTGAGCCGCTATGACGGAGGTCATAGGCGCGATCACGCGCCGGCGCTAGCCTCAGAGCCAAGGAGGAACATCCCATGGCTCACGATTGCGGCTGCAGTCACGAGGCCCTTGCGGCAGTCCGACCTGAGCAGACCGTCGACGACGTCGTCCGCGCCGATGCCGGAGCGCTCGAGGTCATGAAGAAGCTGGGCATCAACCACTGCTGTGGCGCCCAGCTCACCCTGAGCGAGGCCGCCGCCTCGGCGGGCGTGCCGCTCGAGACAATGCTCGCGGCGCTGAGCGAGGCCCGGAAGGCGCGCGCATGATCCCCGACGCCCCTCACCCGGCCCTCTCCCCAGAGGGGAGAGGGAGATCATCGGAGGCTCCCTCTCCCTTCCAGGGAGAGCGCCGGGGTGAGGGTGGGCGACCTCGCGCGCTTGCCGACGTCCCGGAAGCGCGCCGGGTGGACCTCGACGTGCGCGAAGACATCCGCCAGGGGCACGAGCCGTTCGCGCGGATCATGGCGGCGGTCGAGGCGCTCGGCCCTGACCACGTGCTGGTGCTGCGTGCCCCATTCGAGCCGATCCCGCTCTACAACGTCCTCGGCAAGCGCGGGTTCACCCACTGGACGGAGCGCCGCACATCCGATGATTGGTCCGTGTGGTTCTACCGTGACGCCGCCTCGCGCGCGGAGCCCGCGCCCCCACCGACGCCCACCGCCGGCCGCCGCATCGTCCTCGACGTCCGAGGCCTCGAGCCGCCCCAGCCGATGGTGCGGGTGCTCGAGGAGATGGACCGGCTCGGCGCCGGGGCCTTGCTGGAAGTGCACCACGACCGCCGGCCGATGTTCCTCTACCCGCAGATCGACGAGCGGGGTTTCACCCACGAGACCGATGAGCCGGAGCCCGGGCTGGTGCGCATCCTCATCCGGAAGGGAGCGCCCTGAACATGCCGCCGCTCCGCCCACGACCCGCGATCGGCCCGCCGCCGCTGGTTCCGCTCGGCTATCTGGCGTGTGCCGCTGGCGCCTTCGTGGTGGCCTCGGCGGGTGTCGCGTGGCTCGCGCCCGAGCTGGCCGGCCATTACTATCATCCGCGGGTCCTCGCCCTCACCCACACCGTGACGCTCGGGTGGGTCACGCTCGCGATCATGGGCGCCAGCTACCAGCTCATCCCGGTCGTGCTCGGGCGGCCGATCTGGAGCGAGCGGCTCGCCCGCTGGCAGCTCGCCATCCTCGCGGTGGCGGTGACCGGCATGGTCGCCCACTTCTATCTCGGCACCTGGCCCGGGCTGGCGATGGCGGCCGGTCTGCTCGCCATCGGCATCACGCTGCATCTCCTCAACGTCGCCCTCAGCCTGCGGGGCTTCACCGAGTGGACGTTCACAGCGCGGCTGGTGGTCCTGGGCTACGGCGGCCTCGCCCTGACCACCCTGTTCGGGCTCACCCTGGCCGCCAACCGCGTCTGGCCATTCCTCCCCACCGAGTTCTTCCCCACCCTGCACGCCCACGTGCAGCTGGCGCTCCTCGGGTGGGTGACGCCGATGATCCTCGGCATCGCCGCGCGCGTGTACCCGATGTTTCTCATCGCGCCCGAGCCCCGCCCATGGACGGCGCGACTGCAGCTCTGGGGTCTGGTCTCTGGGGTACCGTCCGTGGTGCTGGGCCTGCTGGGCGTGCCCGCCCTGCTCGTCCCCGGGGCGCTGGCGGTGGCCGCCGCGGCCGCCGGCCACATCGCCTGGATCCTCGAGATGGCGCGCGGGAGAAAGCGACCGGGGCTGGACTGGGGCCTCCGCTTCGCATTGACGGCCACCGCGTTCGTCGTTCCTGCGGCGCTCCTCGGCGTCGCGCTGGCCTCCGACCGCCTCTCGGGACCACGCGTGGCGCTCGCCTATGCGGTCATCGTACTGGGCGGCTGGATCTCGCTCACCATCGTGGGCATGATGCTCAAGATCGTGCCGTCCCTCGTCTGGTACCGCGTCTACAGCCCGCGGGCCGGTCGCGAGCCGGTGCCCACGGTGGCGCAGCTCTCGTCGTCGCGGGCCGAAGGGCCGGCCTATGTGCTGCTCACCAGCGGCGTCGTGCTGCTGGCCGGCACGGTGCTGACGGGCGACACGACGGCGATCCGCGGGGCGGGCGTCGTGCTCGCGCTGGGCGCGCTCGCTTTCGGGGTCGCCCTCGCCCGCGTTCTCTCGCACCTGCGATTGCCACGCCCAACTCACGCGGCAGCGCACGCGCGGTAGAGAATCGCATGGCCATCAGCCGCGAGCACCTCATGCTTGTCCTACGGGACGTCTTCGACCCCGAGCTCGGCATGTCCGTCCTGGACCTCGGGCTGATCTACGGCGTGGAGATCGACGCCGGTCGCGTCCGCATCACCATGACTTTGACAAGTGAGGGTTGCCCGCTCCATGATGCGATGATCGAGTGGGTCCGCCAGGCGGCCGGGAAGATCCCCGGTGTCGAGGCGGTGGACGTGGCTATCACCTTCGAGCCTCCCTGGACGCCCGACCGCATCCGGCAGGGCACTCTCCGCTAGCCGCGCACGCGGGGGCAGCGGCGGCGGCGCCCCACCCTGAGGCGTGGCTGCCCGGCGTATCCGCCGCGGGCTCTATGACGAGCGTCATACCGGCCCCCCACCGTTTGCCGCATCCTGTTGATAAGGGGGAAGGTTTCGAGCGGCCGGCCTTTCGGTACCGGCCTTGCACTTGATCTTCGCCGGAGAGAGCCAACACCTCACCGAGGGAGGCGAGCGATGAGACGGGCACTGGTAGTCGTGACGGTGACGCTGGCGATGGCCGGGCTGCTGATCGGGGGCGCGATGCTCTGGCAGGGCCAGGCGCGCGACAAGGGGACCGAGCCGGCCGCCCTGCCGGAGGTGAAGGCGGTCCTGACCTCGGCTCCGCTCGTACCCCCGGTGGTGGACCGGCCGGGCAACGCGAAGGTGATCGTCAGTCTCGAGACCACCGAGGTCAAGGGCACCCTGGCCGACGGCGTGCAGTACACGTTCTGGACCTTTGGCGGGACCGTGCCGGGCCCCTTCGTCCGCGTCCGCGTGGGCGACGTGGTGCAGATCCGGCTCAAGAACGCCGAGAAGAGCATGCATCCGCATTCCATAGACCTGCACGCGGTCACCGGACCAGGGGGCGGCGCCGCGGTCACCCAGCTGGGGCCCGGCCAGGAGGGCGCCTTCGAGTTCAAGGCGCTGAACCCGGGGCTCTACGTCTATCACTGCGCGACCCCGAGCGTGCCCGAGCACATCGCCAACGG
>Ga0207646_10002439_pt1 | contig 21937 bp, 19 predicted proteins | sample KBSK5502metaG_FD_184343 | JGI IMG/M metagenome (GOLD analysis project Ga0207646, IMG submission 184343) | Corn, switchgrass and miscanthus rhizosphere microbial communities from Kellogg Biological Station, Michigan, USA - KBS K5-50-2 metaG... | ecosystem: Host-associated > Plants > Roots >... | reverse complement strand
AGCAGCTCCAACGGACCTTGGAGATGGATCCCAATTTCCCTCCTGCCCATTGGGTCCTTTCGTATGCATACGAAGCCAAGGGCCTGTTCAGGGAGGCGAATGCCGAGGACCTGAAAGCGGGAGCTTTGGTGCGAAGAAACTCCAGCTGGGTCGCGGAAATCCAAACGGCTTACGACACGTCTGGGTGGAGGGGTTCTTGGAGAAAGCGGCTCGAGTTGATGTTGGCCGCGCAAGCGAAGGGGGAACACATTCCACCCTACTGGCTGGCAATGCCCTACATCCGACTCGGCGAAAGGCAGAAGGCACTGGACTGGCTTGAACAGGCCGTCGAGGAACGTTTCTACCTTGTGGTCTTCTTAAAGGTAGATCCCCAATTTGATAGCCTGCGTGACGAGCCCCGATTTCACGCACTGCTGCGCCGCATAGGCCTGCCGCCTTAAACTCTCCCTGCGCTAAAAGGATGTGTTTTCGAACCAGCTTAAAGCCAGTATGGCGGACGAGAAGCCAAGGACTTACGGCCATCGATGCAACGATCCTTTCGACATCTTCCAGAACCATGCTATCGCGACGGCCGGTTTCGGTTTTCATCAGCCGCTTTGCGTGCCTCGGGAGTTGGCGGCCAACCTGTCACACGATTCTTACCCGCGTGCTTTGAAATCCCAACCACTTCGTCCGCTCGGGAGCGGGCATCCCAAAAGCGACGATCCTCGTAGTCGAGACTGACACAGTGGGAGCGACCGTCGTTGTGGATTCTCACCTCAAGATCGCTTCAGCATCTGAGCTGGTTGAGGTGAACGCGCAACCACCGGTCGTGGAAACCCAGAGAGGAAGCCAGGCCAATAGCGTTACTCAGCAGTACATCACAGATCTTCCGATTGGCCGGCGCGATTATCTCACTTTCATTCTGCTAATGCCCCGGCGTCTCCGATTCCTCGCGACTGGCTTTCGACACAGATTTCCGGGTCAAGCAGACGCCGCAGAGCGGACTCTCGTTCTACGGCAGCAATGGAAGAGGCAACAGCATCACGGTGGACGGCGGCGAAGCGAACGACGACGCCGGCGGCGTCCGGCTGACGGTCAGCCAGGATGCCGTTCAGGAATTTCAAATCAACCGCAGCAACTATTCGGCGGAGTTAGGCGGAGCGAGCGGCGCGGCGCTTAATATCGTCACCAAGTCTGGCACAAATGAAAAAGGTGGTGGTCTACTCAATCGTCAATTACCCGAGTTAAACGCGTTTAATTGTAGCTGAACCTGCGCCCGGTGGCGTGTCGAAATTTTTCTTAAAACCTAGCCGTCGCCGGCTGAAGGAGTGAGCAACGCAGTTTCAAATGTTTGGGACGTGTACCAAAACAAATCCTTTGGTACAGGCGTTATCACCGCCGGATGGGAACTCAAGAATAAGCACTTAGGGAAGCAAGATTCGTAGACCATTTGATACGGCATGCGTTGTGGGGCCCGCCAGCGCTCTAGCTGACATCAATCATGGCATGACCCAATAAGCTTACTTGGCCGCACTTTGGGCGCGTGTGCCAGTGCGGCGATATTTAGAAGAGCTATGTTCCGTTCGCCACGCTCGACACCGCCCACGCAGTTTCGATGTAGTTCCGCAATTTCAGCGAGCTTCTCTTGCGATACGCACGCGTCGTGCGATCCGGGCCCCTGGCACCATTCAAACGTACACCCAACACGTCCCACTCTCCGCTGAGTCGGTAGGTCTTCCCTTCCGGAATCGGAGTGATATCTGTGCAGTGCTCTCCGCGCACAGGGCGCTGGCTGGAAGCGGATCGCTGCGGAAGTGGGCGTCGCGAGGTCCGAACGCTGTATCGGCTCGCCCTAGACGGTTCCAAAGCTCGGGAAAAAGGTTTTTTACCCTGTCACACGGCGAGCTCGGACGCTTGTCGGGTGCTCCGAGCTGAAGATGCACTCTTACAGGGCGCTCCCTCTTCGGTTAATCGCGAAATCGAGCCTGTAGATCGATCATTCAGATCAAACTAGCCCCGTACTCTAGAGCCAACACAACGTCTGTCACGCGGCTAAAGTTGACCCCGGGATTGGCAGCCTTGCTAATCGAGAGCGTGAACGTCTGCTCGGGATCCAGCCCTGCGAAAGCGTTCAGGGGAGAGACGGGGAGCAGGGGCAGCGACGGGTCCGGCTGTAGGGACGAGATAGCGAACCCATTCTTGAACTCCACTCCGACAGAAATGGCCGGCGTCATCGAAAGCATCTTTGCCTTAAAGTCAACTATATCGGGCGTGATCACCAGCAGTGCGACGTTCTCGACCTTTCGGCTTTTCTCTTGGCGCGGCAGCTTTACCTTGTGGAGGTCGTAAATAACATCCACGTTCGCGCCTGCTCCGGTCAGCGCCGTGATGGAGGCGGGCTCGTACTGCGCTGCCGAGACGAGCACCCATTTTCGCGTCGTCGACGGAAGTGACGCCAGATCCGTACCAAACTGATCCGGCGCGAACTCCGCAAAGAGGTCGAATGTGAGTAGAACATCAGCTAGTCCGTCCAGCCCGGCGGCGTTTGCCGCGGGCGGGAAGGAGAGCTCCCAGAACGACTCCGCACTGCTACCCTCAAACGTGAGCAGCGTCTCGCCGGGCAGGCCGTAGAGGGCCATGTCTTTCTCTAATCGAAACTCGCTGATGGGTAGCGAGTCGGCGGGACGGACCAAGAGGTGCTCACCGGGCTCTTGCGGTTTCGAGATGGAAACGCCGAAGTTGATAAGGCTTCCCCGCAGCGGTTGCGACATATTCATTTGCTGCACCGTCGCGGAGACGGCCCGCAGTCGGTAGGAGCCCGTTCCCGGATGAGGCTGGCGAAAGACTGCTTCTTCCGTTCGGAAAGCGCATCGGCCTGTTTTCTTGAGTTGACCGTACTGCATGGGAAAGTCCCGCGCCAACGAAAGCGTGCGCCGTACCGGCACGGTACGCTTCATTCCCTCGATGCGTGTGGCTTCGAGTTCCGCGAGATCGGCCATCATCAAATCAGCGCCAGAGATGCCTTGTAGGCGCGACGGAAAGTAGTCCATCCGCACGATCCTGAGCGTTCGATCCTGCTCGTAAGCGAGGGTGCGCTCTGCCAACCAGGTCACGCGAGCGCCGATCTCGAGGTAGCGTCGCAAGAGCCGCCGCGCGATCTGCGCCATTTCGTTCCAGAAGTTAAGGTTAAGCGTGCGGTTCTGTTCGAAGGCGAGCAATGTTTGGGCCAGATCGACGTCCGCCTGCGCGATCTGCCGCTGGTAGCGCGTGATATTGACGCCATGCTTTCGGGCTTCTACCGCCGCCTCAGCTGCCGGAAGCGCCTTATCCATCAATGTGTGGAGGTCTGCCGAGCGTTTGTTCGCCGCGTCGGCCATGCCACTGAGCGTCACGTACCCCACCACGGCGAAAATGCCAATGCCGGTCATTACGGAGGCGCCGGCGCCTAATCCGAGCATTCCTTCGCCCACCATTTCGCTGCCGGTCGCTTCGCTGACGACGCCCGCACTCACTGCAGACTTGGTGTTGTCCGGGAGGTCTCCGATCATTCCCTTGATGCTCTTGAACGCGTCACCGATCTGCCCGAAAAAGCTATCGGCCTGCGCGATCTCGTCCTCCTTTGCCTTGATGGCCGCCTTCACGGCAGCCACCTGATCCTGCGCGACCACTACGTCGTGTTCTGCTATGGCCGTTGACTCGTTCGCGATCGACACCTGCAGCTTCGACTTCTGCAAGAAGTTGGCGAGCTGCAGCCGAGCGGTAATGGCAGCCTCCACCTGCTGGGTGTATTGCAGGAAGTCCTGCTGCGCGCCACGCGCCATGGCGGCCATTCGATCCGCGGTGTCCTTAAGCGGGCGATATCGGAGGATCGGAACGATGTCATCGCGCTCTCCATAATAGTTAAGAGAATTATCTATCTGGTATATGCCGCGCTCAGCGCGACCGGTCTGCGAGAGAAGAGCGGGGTTTTCTACGTGGTGAAAATAGAAAGGTGGCTCGTGCCAAAGGTTCGTGGGCCAGTGCGGGCAGATGTCCGGTATTCGCCCGTGGAGCCACAGGGTCCCCTTGTATAGCTCGCGGGCTCTAGCCATCGGGGCCGGCTCGTTGATTCGATAGAGCGTGTCCGCCCATTCCAGCATCGCGTTGGCCTGCTTCAGATTGAATAGCTTCGTCTCAGCCGCACGCGGGATGCGACGGCCCCATTGCACGGCGAACTGCTCAACGGCGTTGTACGTCGACGTGTCGTAGTAATCGTCGTAACGGTCATCGCTTTCTTCGAGCGGGTAGCGCGAGTCGTTCGGCGCAAATTCGTGGAACCCGTCCGCCATCCGGTATCCTTTCAGAAGGTTCACGGTGTACGGCTTGTCGCCCTTGAAATACATCTCGAAATTCTGGGTGTAGTGCGGTCGATAACCGCCACTGTCGCTCTCCCGTGCGACTCCCACCTCGAATCTGCTCGCCTGACCGTAGTGGAACACGGCCTGTTCATAGTCACCAATCGCTAGCTCTGCGTCCCCTAGGCACAGAGGGATCGTGACAATCGCATAGTAGGCCAGTCGGAGGCCCATGCGATCCCGCGCCCAATCGGGCGAGGTCGGAATCGTGAAACCCCCTGCTGCCAGTTCGTACGGATTAGAAAAGCGAGGGATGTCCTTCATGCCTTTCAAGGGCAGCTTGTTGCGAAGACTGATGAGCGCCGTTGGGACGTTTCCCTGCAGGATGTTGTCCAGCATGGCCGAGAGCGCCATGGCCGCGGCGTTCTGGTAGTCGATCTTCGCAAGAGCGAACTCTCCCTGATAGTAGTGTGCGTGGCCTTCCTGCAGCTTGTCCCAAATCGCCACGACAGCCTGACAGAATTTCCAGAGCTTGACGTTAGCGGACTCGGAGGGGAATTTGCCGGCAGCCAGATCGTTTAGCGTGTTGCGCGCCTCTTGCGAGATCTCCACGGGCAACATGCGCCGCACGTCGAGATGGTTCTCTGCGTAAAAGGGTGCCTGCTGCCGCAGCCACTCCTCGAAGTACAGGAAGAATGGCGCATCGCCCTGCAGGATATCCGGAATGATCGGCTGGTCGTGGCGGTCCGGGTTTATGTGGAAAGGTTCCGCGTTGCATTGGAAGCTGTCACGGAAAAAGCCCTGCAACGCGGCGATGTTCTCCTGAACAGGGCTGGAAAGCTCGCTGTCACGGCGAGTGAAGTCGAGGCGGTAGCGGAATCCCAGCTCTTCCGCAGTAACTCCGCTGAGACCGATCAATTCGTCCAGGTAGGCGCGCGGCGGCTTCGTCCCCTGTGGCGGAATGGCGCCCGGCGAGAGTCCAAATCCAGCGCCACTGCCTGTTGGGGCGACCAAGATGTCTGTGAGGATGCCAATCAGAACGGTGTTCGCCGTCACTGGAGCGTCATCGTGCGTCTCGAAGTTCTGATGGAATCGGGTCGAGAGCTGCTGGAGGGCGTCGAGCGCGGAGAGCTTCACGTTCTGAACATATTCGATGCGTTGAGCGAAAGTTGTCCATATCGCCACCAAATAGTCGCGATAGCCGGTCAGGTTATTCTCCTGAAAGAAAGGTCTACCGAAACGATCGCCCAGTCTGTAGTGATCTGCGAAATGGTTGACCGAATCTTCGAGATTGCCGTGAAGCAAGGGTGCAGGGTCGATGACCCAATCCACGGTGTCCAGATCAGCGAACCTATTGGCACGGCCGAGGAGGTCGGAGAAAGCGGGAGCCACTGCCGGGTTTTCCCGGAAGCGCTCGACCTTGTTTCGATAGTCCTCTGCGAAGGCGGGGTCGTGCATCTCCTGTAGAGTGGGCGCGAATCCCACGGTCTGCCGTAAAGCTTGTGTTGGGTCCAAAAACGCCTGCTCAATCTGTTTCAGCATTAGCTGGCGCGTAAGCACTGGAATTCCGTTCGGCCCCGGCCCGTCGCCTTCGCGGTTGAGCAACCGGATGACATCCCCAAGGTGGGCGATTCGCGCGCCCTCGAGAGCCTTTCCCAAGGCAACCCAATCCTCCCTCGCCACCGCCTCCTCCGGCAGTCGGACTGGCACAGTTACTTCGATCTCGGTCTGGTCAAACAGGGAGAATTGGCTGGTGGCCAACTCGCGGTGGTCGGGGGTTTCAATCCGCAGCCGCATGGTGGCGTCTGTTAGGTGCCTCAGGACTATTAAACGATCCCGTACCCGAGGACTGTCCTCGAAGCGGACCTGGAATCGTCCATCCGTGTAGGAGACACCGCTGCCAAGTGTTGCCGTATCAGTGTCGGTTGCCGCTAAGACGCGGAGCCCAGGTAAGCCAGTCCCAGTACGCGCCTCGACCACACGGCCCGTTACGTGAAGCAATTCGCCCTGTTGCCGCTCTGGAGTGGAAGATTCGACAGGCTGGTCTACTGTGATGTCGGCAGTGACGTGCAAGCGGGTGCGGTTAATTTTCGGTTCCATGGCGCTCTCCTTCGAGGTGACACCTGACGAAGAGGGTTTCTCGAGTCCGTACGGTTAGTGGGAACCTGGGCTGTTCTCGTTATCGGTAGTAAACAGCACCATCGCTGGCTGCGCAACTGATAATTAAGCCGGTAGCTATAAGTTTTGAGTGTACTTAGTTCGACTCGAACCGGACTATGTTCTATGGTCATCCGCTCCAAAATGGGCTGCAAGCGGAAGACTGAATTTGTACGCACGCGTCGTGCGATCCGGGCCCCCGGCACCACCCGAACGAATGCCATTCTCCCGCTGGCCGCGCGGGCTTCCTACGTAGAGTGGACCGTCCGAGATAAATCGAAGAGCTGCGGCAGAGCTTTCCGAAACTCCGAGAATCGCGAAGCTCTCTTCTTGGCCAGGTCTGCCCGGTATTCCTTCTTGGCCCGCCAAACACTCTCAAGGGCCGCGTTAATGCCCTCTCTTTCGGACACCGTGTCGCCCAATTTTCGACGATCTCGCCAAAGCGCATGTCCGACCCGTATGAGTTGCGCTTCGCCTCTCTCAAGGTCTCTGTAGTCGTATTTCTGCCTAGCGTGTAATTTCATGTATCCCTCACTGGCGTATCCCTCACTGGCGCATGTCGTGTTTTCGCCCAGTTCAAAAAAGGAGCGTCCAATTGGATCGGTGGAGTGAGGGATGACGAAGATACTTTGCGATCGCGGGTCTGGCGAGTTGGCAGGTTCGCTCGCGTCGAGTTTCTGGCTGTTTCGAACTCAGGCAGACTCCGCTCGAAGATTGAAATCACAGGCAATATATATCCGTCATCATTTCGGCAGGGCGCCAACTTTTTCTGTAGTCACATCGGCAGTAGTAGCTCGTGGCGCTGCTGCGCAGCATGGATAAAGGCTCATCGATGTTTAGCCCTTGCGAATATCGCGCAGCCGCCGCACCAGACGAATTACTTTCCTCGACAAGGTTGTCACCGTCGTATGCATAGATGGATGTGCTGCTCGCGGAGGATTTGTAGATTCTTCTGCCGAAGGGATCGTATTTGAAGCTAACTGTGTCTAGGAAATGCGAATCTGGAACCTGTCGCATGCGACAATTCAGCTGCCTATGATGCTGGAGAGAAAGAATGCAGCGAAGCCAGCGAGGAGGAGAAAGAACGCGGATTTGGATTGCTTCCAATTCAGGGCAACGTAAATAAGCTGAAGGATCGGGAACAACAGACATCCTATGCCCCAGAGAATGCCCTTCTGCCAGGCCAGGACGATGATCCATAGCCCACCTAAGAGACAAAGTGCGTAACCCGTCCAAAGAAAAAGCAGAGCCACGACTATCCCCCGAACTCGTTTCACGGCCAAGAACAACTGAACAACTAGAAAACCTGGACCCTAAACGCGCAGCCTGTCAGCAGGCGCATGCCAACGTCGCAGTGGCTGAAATCGTTCGTTCGGTAATACGATCTTAACGGCTGTCCCATTGGACGCGTACTCAAGAAAGACTCTTTCAGACTCGCACTTGCCTTGCACGAGAAGCAGCCATCTTCTTACCAGCTATCGCCGCCGCGCCGACCCCGAGCGCCAAATAGACGACGGCGCTCGCAATAGTAATTGCGATCTGAGAGAAAGCCGCCGCCCTCCAATTCGTCGTGAGGACAAACCACAACGTCCAAGGAACAAGAGCCAGCCCCGCAACAAATTTAGCTCCGTCTCGGCTGACCAAACCAACGAGATATCCCACGACAACGGCAATCAAAGGGCTAGAAATGTATCTTATGGCGAAACGTAGGTCTGAATCAGTGCTGGCGAACCGAAACAGGATTCGAGCAGCCAGGATCGTCAAGCCAAAACTCGTGAGCACTCCCAGAATTACTATCGCAATTTGTTTTTTCATTTGCGTGTCCTTAGTAAAGATAGTCGGCACAATTTCATTCGTGTTTTATCTTGGGAGCCTCGACGACTGGATTCTTTGAGAAATAATTGATCAAGTCGCTTAGCCACCAGGGAGGAGGAAATGGATTGGTTAGGGCCAGTTTTATGCAACGGTTTAACAAATCTTGACAATTTTGATCTGCGGACAAGCACTGCCCGACCCTCTGCATCCCAAGGTCCCCTTTGTTTCCCTGGGCGATAGCAGTGTTAACTATGTCATCGACCGACATCGAATCAATGGCCTTGCGATCTTCACCAAGATGGAACCCACATGAGTAAAAGCTCAGGAAGCAGCTGCCGATCTTTAATCTCCGTCGTGTCCTTTTCCATAGATCGTAGGGTTCGAGTCCAGCGGGATCAACATCTTTCACAGAATTATTCGAGACGTACACATAGAAATTGACGCCTATCGAAAACGCTAATGGATCCTCAGAGACGAATCTCCCTGGCGCTGCGTCATAGTATCTGGCGCGATAGAAGTAGAGGCTACTCTCCGGGTCAAACTCACGGGCGGTGTACTGGAACGGATTGGTAAGCGAGCCGGACGTAGCTGTCTGCTTGCCGAAGGAATCGTACGTGTAGGTCTGAGCGAGTGATCCCGCTGCATTCGATAGCGAAGTGACAGAGCCGACGGCATCCGCATGGTAGAAGCTGGTGACTCCACCACGCAATATTGCAAGGGGCTCATCGATATTTTCACCCTGCGAGTAGCGGGCGACGGCTGCACCTGACGAATTGGTCTCTTCGATGAGATTGGCTCCATCATAGGCGAATATGCTGGTGCCCGGACTGGAGGATTTATAGATGCGTCTACCGAATGGATCATATTTGAAGCTAACCGTCCCGCCGGTCCCTGGCAGCGCCACGCTCGTCAAACGGTTCTCGAAATCCCAAGCGTAGGTCGTGATCCCGGTCGAATCATTCCTCGTGATCGCATTTCCGTTCAGATCGTAGCCATAGGTCGCGTTCGACGTTGCCGTCAGCTCATTCGAGGAATTGTTTGTGTAGGACGAGACGCCCAATGAAGAGAGCCGGTTGCCCACTGGGTCGTAGCTGTAGCTCTCCGTGGTGTTTCCACCCCGCGTTGCATTCAGCAGTTGATAGATCGAATCGTAGCCGTAATTGGTCGCTCAAGAGGCGCGACAAATTGTCGTAACCGTAGAAGTACTCGACGTTCGGCGGAATCTCATCTGCGAAGGCACATATTGCCTTTGCTAGGCGAATGCCCGCTAGCTCGGGGCTATAAGGTACCGACAGTTGCGCTTTCTGATTTGTCATTGCCTCGGAAGGTGAAAGCACGCCCGAGAGTCTATTCGGCGGAAGAGATGGCTCGAATCGTCTCGTCCGCTGATGAACCTCTTGGAACGATCTGTTTTGTCTTGGGTTCGACGGGAATGCGAATAGGGGAAGTGCTGGCACTCCGGATTGAGGACTTGGACTTTCAGCGCAGGCTAATCCATATCCAACATTCGGTTTTCGCGGGTACGTTGGGCACACCGAAGAGTGAAGCGAGCGTGGCATCACTGCCGATGCCGCTCAGCTTGGAGGTGCGTCTCAAGGACTTCCTGGCTTCAAAGGAATATCGCCAGAATAGTCAGGGGCTTCTGTTCGTCAATCGCCGCGGACGCCCGTTCTCGGCGAACAAGCTGCGGGAAAAGAAGCTGCGCCCGTTGCTCTTGTCGTTGGGAATTCCACTCGCGGGCTTCCATGCGTTTCGACATGGTGTCGCTACGACGCTGATTGACAGAGGCGCAAGCATTACCACCGTCGGCGCGCAACTGCGACACAGCGACCCAAGAATCACCCTTGAGCTGTATGCGCACGTCGTTCCTCAATCGCAAAGAGACGCTGTTGAGGGGCTCGCGAGCGCACTCAGTGCAGGCCAATTGCTGACTCAGCGATTGAATGCTGATTCGGCTCCAAGAAAGTCTTTTGTTTCTTGAGGTTTGGTAGGGGCGGTGGGGATCGAACCCACGACCTTCGGCTTAAAAGGCCGCTGCTCTACCACTGAGCTACGCCCCTAAACTCTGCACAGCAACTGGTGAAGTAGCCGCTGTTTAACCGGTTTGCCACGAGTCACTTGTTGGGTCACTTGCTCCGAGCAGTGACGCCACCGCATGCAACTTGTTTGGACCGAGATGTGCGTAACGTCTAGTCATCGTCAAACTCTTGTGCCCAGCAAATCCGCAATATCCTCGAGCTGCGCGGCTCGCAAACGTGTGACGCAAGTCGTGCCAATGAAAGTTCTTGAGATTCGCTTCTAGTACCGCGTCATCGAACCAGTGACGGCCGCTTTCAAGAGGCTCAGCCGTTTTTACAGATGTAAAGACGCGCCCTTTTCCGTCCCCCGCTCTTCAATACCGTCTTGAGCGCACTGATAGCCGCGTCGTTTAACGGCACGTGCAACGGCTCCTCATTCTTTGTACGCGGAATGTGAAGCTCTCGGGACTTCCAGTCTACCATGTCCCACGTTAATCCGGTTATTGAGGCCGTTCCGTGGAATCAAGACGCGCCAGCCCAATCGCGGGTGCCTCATGGTTGGGGCCTACCACAACGACGCTTGTATATTTACATACAATATCCTATTATTGCACATAAATATGCAAACAAGGAATCGTACCCACGGCGTCCTCATTGCGGATGTGGTCGAATCTCGCTCTCACCCGCACCTCCGTTCCTCTCTCAACGAGAAGCTTCGGATTGCCAGCATCGCGCAATTGGATGACAAACTCATCCGCGTGCCTTACGCAGTCACTGCCGGAGATGAATTTCAGACAATAGCACCCCGGGTGGACTCTATCCCCAAGTTGATCCTAGACCTCAGAAGGCGTCTGCAGCCCCTTCAGTTGCGAATCGGAATTGGAATCGGGGCGATCCAGGGGCCCATACGTCCTCCTGTAAATCGCATTGCCGGTCAAGCCTTCGAATTCGCACGAGCCGCCATCAACCAAATCAAGGAAACAAGGAAATATCCGACACTGACCGCTTTCCGTTCACATAACTCCGAACTCGACGAAATTGCAAATCTGGTCTACGGTCTCCATGACACCCTCCTCCGGCAAATTACCGCGAAACAATGGGAGACCATTGCCATCTATTTGATTAAGAATCGCGTGGACTACACAGCCAAAGCCTTGTCCATTGATATTTCTACCGCTTCACGTAATCTAAAACGAGGATATTTCTGGCAAATCGAACACACGACGGTCGTCATGGAAAGCGTCCTCGAACGCGCCTTCCGATGATTGCATCGGAACGTACAATATTGTTTTATTGCACGAAATGATACATCCAGCCTACAACCTCTTCCTGGCGATATACCTGGCCCATCTGCTCACCGACTTCGTTTTTCAGACTACTCGGATTGTCTCTAATAAACATCGGGGCGAATGGCGCGGTTACCTCATTCATGGAGTTACGCACTACGTCGTAGTCATGGCGATCGTTACGCTCGCCGACCCTCACCGACTCATGACCCTATCTTTTCAGTTGCTTGCCGTTTCCCTCTCACTGGTTCATCTACTCGTGGACTGGGCCAAGGTTTCTTTGACCAGGTCTCATCGGATACCCGACAATGCCCTCGCGTTCGTACTGGATCAGGCAATCCATCTCGTCACTGTCATCGGAGCCGTCTTTCTCCTTGTTCAACCGTCACTCCAAACGTTTGTTTTATGGTTGAATCGAATTCGCCTTCTCCAGGAAAGCATTCTCCTGGTGAGTGTCGTCTATGTCCTTGTGATCTTTGGCGGGGGCTATTTTATTCGTGTGCTCATCGGCCCTCTTTGGAAGGAAGAGGAGGGGCAAACAGCAAAGGAACACCAAGAAGTGATTAACGCCGGCCTGTATATCGGCTGGCTGGAACGATTTCTTGTGCTGACTGCATTGTTCCTGCAATCGCCCGCGACCGTCGGCTTCATTCTTGCTGCGAAATCGATTGCGCGTTATCCGGAACTCAAGTCCGTCCGCTTCGCGGAATATTTTCTGATTGGGACACTTCTCAGTGTCGCTATCGCCATCGCCGGAGCCATTGTCTTGCTCAAAGCGCTCTACGGCACCGTTGCTTTCGGAAAATGAGAATTGACGATCGCGTTCCTTGATCTAAGCTGCCCGCCCAACGCTCAGAATTGTTTCACCCACCTGTCAAGCATGCCTCCTGTGCGGCACAGCCGAACGATGCTCTAGAGGCCCCTCAAGTCAAGATCAATAACCTGGTACACTCCCCTCCGTGAAGAAGACTCAAGATTTCGGATAGCACCAAACAAGCTGCTCTCCCCCTACGAACAGCGCACCTACGGCCTCGCCAGCCAGGAGCGCAATACCACAACGATCCAGGCCACCCTTTCTGAGCACCTTCTGGTATCCGAGCCCTGACGATTTGTGCGTTTGCCGGAACGTCCGTGCCGCTAGATGCCGCAGAGGCGAATCGAAAATCCTAGAACGCGCAGCCAACGACTCTGGCAAAGCGCACAGCTTAGGAGAAGGCTTCAGCGGAGACGCGCTGCCTGGGGCGTTTGCGTTTCCATTCGTAATCTTTGCGAAGGCGAGACTGGTGTTTTTTCACTTGGGCTTCGATTTCGCTGAAGGCTTTTTTGCAGCATGCGCGGAGATGTCCGTTTTGCGCAGTGGCGTGCAAAGTGCCGGTCGGCAGATTGAGATTTAGCGCGAGCGCGTGTTCCTCTTTTCGGGGAACTTTAGAAAATACTGCATGGAGTTGGACTAGCTCCGGCTGGTAATTCTTAAGAAGTACGTTCAGCTTACCGACTGCGTGTTCCATCTCCTTCTCGACGGATTTGTGATTCTCGAGATCTTTGAAACTGACAGAGAGTTTCATATGCGCACCTATAGGTTGAGTGAAAGGCGGAGGGTGGGACGCGGATTGAATCGGAATGCCGCATCGGGTTGAGCATAGCAATTGGGGATGCTGGGAGCAATTCCGATTGTGAATCTGGTGCATGCGATTTTGACGAGCTACAACAGAGAAAAGAACGGACTTAAAGGTCGGCCGCTACAAAGCCCCGATGTGGAAATCGTGATCGAGGCGATGCGGGACGATTGCGTTGACACGTCGGCGTATAGGCACATAGTCTGCGGGTGATGCGCAGAGCCGGAAAACAATCGGGTGGAGCGGAACCCGGTGTGAAGGGCGAGAGCGCGCCTGCTCGAGCGAAGTGCGCGAATGTTCGAGTGGGCCCGGCGGGCTGGTCGTATGCGGATTGGTCGGGTTACGCGTATCCGTCGCGAAAGCCGAAGGGATTTCACGAGGCAACGTACCTGGCGGAATTTTTTGACACGATTGAAATCAATACAAGTTTCTACAATCCGATTCAGCCGGATCACGCGAAGCTTTGGGTGGAACGCGTTTCCGAGAACCGGAATTTCGTGTTCTCAGCGAAGATGTGGCAGAAATTCACGCATGATCCTAGCCCGAGCGATGGGGATGAAAAACAAGTGCGCGCTGGATTCGACGTTTTGCGCGAAGCGGGTAAGTTGGGCGCGGTGCTCCTGCAATTCCCTTTCTCGTTTCACCGCACCTACGAAACGACGACATATTTGGAAGGAGTGCTGAGGCGGTTCGCGGACTATCCGCTGGTGGTAGAGGTGCGGCATGCGACTTGGAATGTGCTGGAAGTTTTCAAATTGCTGCGTGAGCGTGGCGTGGGATTCTGCAATATTGACCAGCCAGTGATTGGAAGATCGATCGAGCCGTCTGCTGAGGTAACGGGACCGGTTGGTTATGTGCGACTGCACGGACGCCGCTATGACACCTGGTTCAACGACGAGGCTATGATGCCGAGTTTTGAGCGGTACAACTATTTGTACTCGGAGGAGGAGTTGCGGCCATGGGCCATGCGAACGACAAGCATTGCCGAAACCGCGAAAGACGTATTCGTGATTACCAATAATCATTATCAAGCGAAGGGCGTGGTGAATGCGCTGCAGCTGATCAGCATGTTGAAAGAATCCAAGGTAAAAGTGCCGGAACCGCTGCGCATCCAATATCCAGAACTGGAAAAAATCGCGAGCGAGCGGCCGAAAGAGCCACGATTGTTTTGATAGTTCAGGAAGTCGTAGTAGTTAAGAAGCGGATTCTCCTCGATCCTGCCAGGAGTTTTCGATTGTGCAAGCGAGGACTGTAAGACAGAGAAGGCGGCAAGGAGTTGGCATATCCGCTCCACAAAAAGACCGGAAAGAGTTTGACTCCACTGGCGGGTGTCCTGAGCCGAGGCAGGACAGTCAGCAAAGTTTTAGTGCTACGGCGTAGCCCGTAAGGAGACCGTGGAAGAAGGCGCGCCGGACTTTTTGGTTTGAGTCCTTATAGTGCCGCGAAGCGTCATCGAGAGCGCGGAGAAGTTTTTCGCGGCGGGCCTGACTCGGTCCCTGTCCACCGACGAGCTTTTCCACTAGGGCGAGAACGGCCTCATCATCAGCGATCGTGAATTTATGTGAATGGCGACGCATGGTCACACCTCCGTTGTATTTTGTGGCTGGCACGTTGCGAGGGGAACCGGGCGGCTGTGCGTTTTAGAATATAAGTTCCACGGACAGGATAACTCGAAATGGTTTGTATTTGCGTGCCCGAAAGAAGCGGGAAGGTGAAGCGCCGGCTCAGGCCCTGGCGCGACGGAGTCCACGGCGAATCGCGGTTATAATCGCGCCCATGATCACAGGTCGCCGTGTGTTCGGTCGCGTGCTGCATTTCAGTTCCCTTTTTACGATTCTTCTATCGTTTTGTCTGTTCTCCGGAGGGAGGCTCGAAGCGCAAGATTCTAATTCGCACAGGGGGTCGACTCAGACGGGTGGTGCGGCTGCACAAGGACCAGCTGGCGAACAATCAAATGCAGCGCAAGAGAGCGGCGGTCAAACGAATGGCAGGCAGGCGAGTGGCGGCGAGCGGCTATCGAGCGAAGAGGTTTCGAGTTTGCCGCTGAATGAACGCGACTTCAGCAAGCTGTTGCTGCTGGCCGCTGGAACCATGACAGACACAAACGGGGCGGCAAACTTTACGCAGCAATTTGCGGTGAACGGGCAACGCGGAACGGCGACGGTGTTTGCGATTGATGGTGCGGACACGACTGATCCGGAATTGGGCGGAGCAACGTTTTCAAATTTCAATGTGGATGCGATCCAGGAAGTGCAATCGAGTTCGGGAGTGATGCCGGCGGAAATTGGGCACGGCGCGGCGGGCTTTACCAACGTGGTGACAAAATCAGGCACCGAGCAGGTGCATGGCAGCGCCTTTGAATTTGTCCGCAACGCGGCATTCGATGCGAGAAATTATTTTGATCATAACAGCGGACTGGACGAGCGGCGGATTCCGCCTTTCGCGAGAAATGAATTTGGAGTGACGAATGGCGGGCCACTGGTAATTCCGAAAGTCTACGATGGGCGCGGTAAGACGTACTACTTTGGCGAGTACCAGGGATTCCGGCAGGTGCTTGGAACAACTCAAGTGCTGCCAGTGCCGACGGAGGCGGAGCGCGCAGGGATTGATACCACAACATTTCCTGGCGACACGCTGACGGTTCCGGTGAATCCGGCGATTGCGTCGATACTGGCGCGGTATCCGTTACCGAACGAACCACAAGGAGCCTATGGCGCGCGGACGTTCGCGACATCGTCCAAAGTGGCGACAAGGACGGACCAGTTTTCGATTCGAATCGATCATCAATTATCGGAGAAAACAACGCTGATGGGTCGATTCAGCCTGAATCAGGTGAATGGGCCGACCACAAATCCGGACCAGACTGCGATTGATCCCAGCTTTGGCGTGAAGTTTTTCGATCATCAGAGAAACGCGACGATACGGCTGAACCATATTTTTTCGCCGCGGCTGAATTCGACAACTTCGTTTGCGTATATTCGCAGCACACCGTTTTTTCCATCGACAAACCATATTCAGCCAGCGATTTCTTACAATGACGGGCTGTATGCGGGCTTTAATAATCCAGACGGATCGATTTTTGGTTCGTTTGGGAACTTGTACCAGATGAGGGAAGACGTGAACTATGTGCGGGGAGCGCACAACTTCAAATTCGGAATCGAGGTTCGCCTGAATAAGGATGCGACGATTTATGGCACGAATCCTAACGGACTTTACGCATTCGGAGGCGGCACGGCGTACTCACCAATATTCATTCCATCGGCGAGTGGGCAGCATAACATTCAGCCGGGCGATCCGCTGCCCGATGCCTTGACAGGATTACTGACGGCTACGCCTTTTTCCTACACGATTACCGCAGCGGCGAGCGTGACACCCGCGGGCGACAAGTTTGACGAGGCCGCAGCGCGACGAGAGGCGTACAACTTTTATTTTCTGGATTTATGGAGGGTGAACACGCGGCTGAGCGTCAACTATGGTCTGCGGTATGAATTGAATAGCCGGATCAAGGAGGCGAAACGGCGGACTTCGATCGCGGTACCGATTGACGCCAATGGGAATGAGACGTCGTTTCTGACGCCGAATGCGCGGCAAATATTCTTGTACAATCCGCAGCCAGTGTACCCATTGGATGGGAACGGATGGGGACCGCGGCTTTCGGCGGACTACGCGTTGACGAAACACACGACTCTGCACGGGGGCGCAGCGATTACGACACTGCTGCCGAATTTGTGGCTGGAAAACTCCGTGACGGGAGGGTTTCCGCTGACTTTTCAGCCGGTGGTGACAGCGCTTCCGGGAGTGCCCGTGGCCTTCAACACTACGGTGGTGCAGCCGACTTTAACTGATCCTTATACGACGCAAGGGCAACTGCTCTTCTCCGGAGGCGACAGCTCACGTGTTCCCGCGAACACGCAAATTGATTTGCAGCGATATCAAACCGATCTGGCGGCGATCACGCCCGGAAACGAAGTGCAGCTTTTTGCGCCAGGGGTGATTTCCAGAAAATTCCGGAACGGATACATCGCAACGTTTACGGCTGGAATGGATCAGGAAATAAGAAACGTGAAATTGAGCGCTGCCTGCGTGGGGACTTCGGGAGTTCATTTGCCCAGCGTGTTTTCGCCGAACGGCTACGCAGGCGCTGACGCAGCGTTTGCGCCGTACACACAATTCAATGCTGCCGGACACGTGACCGGCGGATTTGGACCTGAAGTGGTGATTAACAACGGCTCGCATTCGACCTATCACGCATTGCAGACGAGCGTGACGCAAGAGCGATCCAGATTTGGATTGCGTTTTCAGGCGAGCTATACGTTTTCAAAATCAATTGACGATACGAGCGCAATTATTGCCGGGCCGAGCACGAATACGGGAACGATTTTGCAGGCGCTTCCGCAGAATCCACTGAATCCGGGCGCGGACCGCGGGTCATCGACGTTCGATGTGACGCACGTGTTTACGCTGAGCGTGATTCAGGCTGTGCCACTTGAGAAAGCGGGTTTTCTTCGAAGAATAAACAAAAAAATTACGGCGGGCTGGCAGATCCTGAACATTACGACACTAACGAGCGGCTCGCCATTCAGCGTATTTTCGGGCGTGCAGCAGACCGGCGTGGGAGCCGGCGGAGCGGACCGGCCGGATTTGCTCGTGACGCCGGAGTTTTCGACAAGCCGTTCTACGCGGGAGGATTATTTCGGACGCGGAGGCGACAACAGCTCATACTTTTTGATTCCGATTGGCGAGCCGGGAGGAACTGGGCCAAACAAAGGGCGCTTTGGCGCGCTGGGACGCAACACGTTTCGCGGACCGCGATTTCAGGACTATGACATCAGCTTGATCAAGGACACGTCCTTTGGCCGTCGCGGCAAGAATGAGCTGGGAATCGTGCAATTTCGCGCGGAGTTTTTCAACATTTTCAATGTGGTGAATTTTGGATTGCCGGCAAACGTGGTGCGAGGGAGCGGATTCGGGGTCATCAGCAGGACCGCAGGAACCTCGCGACAGATACAGTTTTCACTGAAGGTGATCTATTGAGGCAGAAAATCATGAGGACGAAAACGCTGGCGGTGACGGCGATTCTTGCCGCGGCTATGGCGTTATGTGGGTGCACGCGCGAACGGTCGGGCGTGGAGAAGACGGAATGGCCGAGACGCGAATGGGCAAAGAGCGATCCGCAGAAAGTGGGGTTAGACGAGGGAGCGTTGGCGGCGCTCGATGCCGATTTGAAAAACGGGAAATATCCGTTGATGGACAGTTTTGAGGTGTTTCGGTGCGGAAAGAAAGTGTTTGCGGCGAAATATGATCACGACTACGCGCAAGTCTACGGGAAGGAGGCGAAGACGCGAGGGCCGCTGAATGCGCGATTGACGGGTCCGTACAACTATTTTGATCCGGCGTGGCACCCGTACTATCACGGGACGCAACTGCACAGCATGCAGTCGGTAAGCAAGACAGTGAGCTCGGTGATCATCGGAGCCGCGATGCTGCGCGGGGACTTTAAGGCCGGACTGGATACGCCGGTGCTGAAATATTTTGATGCGGCAAAAGTGAAAAATGTCGATGAACGAAAGCGGCGAATGACGCTGCGGCACGTCCTGACTATGACGGCGGGGCTGGATTGGACGGAGAACGTGCCGTACGACGATCCGCGAAGCGATTCAAGCTTGATGGAGGCGACAGACGATTGGGTGCAATATGTGATCGACAAGCCGATGGCCGCGGAGCCGGGAAAGATCTTCAACTACAGCAGCGGCGTTTCGGAACTGCTGGCGCACATTTTTTTGAAAGAAACCGGGCAGGACATCGACGCCTACGGCGAGAAATACCTGTTTCAGCCGCTGGGGATCGAGCACTACTGGAAACGGACGCCGTTGAGTGCTGTAGATACCGAGGGCGGGCTTTATCTGCGTGGCTCAGATTTGGCGAAGATCGGGTATTTGTACCTGCATGACGGAACGTGGGACGGAAAACAAATTGTTCCGAAGGAGTGGGTGAAGGAATCCGTGGCACCGTTTATACAAGCGGAGGAGGACTACAAGTACGGATTCAAGTGGTGGCTGCTGCCGCGAAAGGATTCGCAGCAGTTTGTGTGGATGGCGAGAGGTTTTGGCGGGCAAGAGTTGATGGTTTTTCCAGAGGAAGGGCTGATCGTGGTGTTTACGGGATGGGACATTTTGGGTACGACCGACCCGGAGCATGAGTTTGTGAGCCGCGTGCTGTCGGCACTGCGCGCGAAAAGTTGCGGTGGGATGAACGTTGAGGCTAATCGATCGTAAGCGATGCCAGATGTGATCTGTGAGGATTCTCGTCAGCCGCCAAAAACATTCGTGTTCAGGAAATCGTTACGGAATTTGCCATGGGCGTCGAACTTTTTGGCTAACTGAACGAATTCGGGCAACTTTTCGTACGACGCCTTCAGCTGGTCGGGAGATATCGTAAAGAGTTTTCCCCAATGAGGGCGGACATGGAAGGGCGCCAGTTCCCTTTCGATGATGGGCAGCAACGCTCGGACGGCGGGCCAATCCTGCTTCCAGGTAAAGTGAATTGCGACGGAAGGCTGATTGCGGCAGGGACTCATCCAGAAGTTGTCCGCAGCGATGGTGCGGATTTCTGAAATCATCAAGTGCGGAGTGATCTGATCGCGCAGGCGTTCCACAGCGAGAATGGCATCGACCGCATGGCGGCGAGGAACGAAATACTCCGTCTGGAGTTCTTTGCCTGCGCTGGGAGTGAAGCCCATGCGGAAATGAGGCAGACGCTCGTACCACGGACCAGGAACACCCATCTGCTCGGTGCAATTTTCGGCGGAGAGTTCGGCAATGGGATGAAGGTTGCGGGTTGCGAGTTTCGCGCCAAAAAATTCAGGCGGCGCGTGAAACTCCTGAGCTGGTTCGACTCGGCTTTTTAACCAGACTTCGTCGATGCGCTGTTTTTGCCAGTCGGTGAAGAGGCTGACGCTATAGGCGCTTGATTCGATGGCGTCAAAATGATCCTGCATTTGGCGCAACGGAAGATTTTCGTAGACATACTGGCGCATGAGGAAAGTCGGCTGGACATCGAGGGTCACATTCGTGATGACACCGAGAGCGCCGAGACCAACCACTGATCCAAGAAAAGTTTCACCGTCCTTTTCAAGACGAAGTTTCACCGCATCGCCTGCCGCCGTTACGAACTCCAAAGCGGAAACAGCTGTTGCAAGATTTCCGTTCTTCTCGCCTGAGCCATGCGTGGCGGTGCTGCAGGCTCCTGCTACGGAAATATGCGGCAGCGAGGCCAGATTATGCAGGGCAAAACCTTTCGCGTGAAGGTACGGGCACAACTTTCCGTAGGTGACGCCGGCGGCGACGGTCACCGTTCGCGCCTGCGGATCTAAGGCGATCGCTTCGTCCATCTCTTTCAGCGAGAGGAAATAATCCGTGCTGTCGGCAATTTTGTTGAAGCAGTGGCGAGTACCCAAGACCTTCAGCTTGTTCTGCTTCTTTACAAATTCCTGCACTTGATTTATGGATGTGGCGGAATATAGATTTTCCGTGCTGTAGTCGACGTTCCCGGCCCAATTTTTCAATTTGTCGCCTGCCACCCAGGCAATCAGCGGCGAAACCGCGGGACTCGCCGTCATTGCTGAAATAATTTTCAGAAAGGTTCGCTTGTTCATGGTGGGGTCTTATTCCAGATCTTTTCTTTCGAGTCCAGAATGGCGACCATCATACATCGATTTATCTCAAGTCAAGATTTGTAAGTACAAACCCTGAAACCCGGAGGCTCGGGGCCCCAAGCTATGGAAAGTGGAAACAGCCGCGCGTTTGAACACAAGATGAGTGAATTGTATGGGTGAGGAGGCGTCCATGAGAAAGGTTGTGTTGGGAGTGGGAATCAGCCTGGATGGATATATTGCGAGGCCGGATGGTGCAGTGGATTTTTTGTTTATGCCGAAAGACTACTCGATGGCGGCGTTCTTCAAACGAATTGATACAGCGGTGATGGGACGGAAGACGTATGAAATGGGGCTGAAGTTGGGTGGCGGAAACGTAAGCACTCCGGGAATCAGGACCTATGTTTTTTCCCGCATGCAAGAGGCGGGAGAGCGGGATGGGCTGACGTTTGTGAATGAGCCGCCGAAGCGACTTGTAGAAGGGTTGCGCAAGAAAGGGGGCAAGGATATCTGGCCAATGGGTGGAGGCGAGTTGACGCGGGAATTTCTGCGGGATGATCTGGTGGATGAATTGTATCTGGGAGTTGTGCCAGTGCTGATTGGTGAGGGGATTCCAGCGTTTCCGAGTGGATTTCCGGAACGAAAATTCACGCTGGCGGAGAACAACACTTACTCGAAGGGACTGATCGCGCTTCGTTACGAGCGGAGAAAAGGCCAGAAAAAATAGAATGCGTGAGCTTAGGTCGCTGGAGCGAGTTGAAACATCTGGAACGATCTGGCCAGTCTTCCCCGGGAACATGCCTCCCGCTGCCGGTGGCGAGACAATGGCGGCGGATGGCAGGCAAAGAAAATCGAAAAAAGGGCTTGCATGTGCGCTTGTGTTGTAGTTAACTACAACACTAGTGGACGGTCACCGGTGATCGGCCGCACCTGAGTTGAGGCGAAACGCCCTGTTCCGAAAGTAAGACGCTTAGTCGGAGTAGGGATCATGATCGCTCACAACCCCCTCCACGGATCCGGACAAGCGGCACTACCGCATCCGGCTCTTGCCTTAGGTAAGGACGCCCATGCGGCGGAG
>Ga0207646_10002438_pt1 | contig 21939 bp, 16 predicted proteins | sample KBSK5502metaG_FD_184343 | JGI IMG/M metagenome (GOLD analysis project Ga0207646, IMG submission 184343) | Corn, switchgrass and miscanthus rhizosphere microbial communities from Kellogg Biological Station, Michigan, USA - KBS K5-50-2 metaG... | ecosystem: Host-associated > Plants > Roots >... | reverse complement strand
ACGCAGGATCGCGCCGCCGGACTTCCCGCAGCAACTCCAGCCCGTTACGATCGGGCAAGCTCACATCGAGCAACAGCAGATCAAAGGGCTGCTCGCCGAGCTTTCCTAAACCGGATTCGCCCGTTTCGGCGCTCGACACGCCGTAACCCTCGCTCGTTAACAGCAGCTCAAGCCCTTCTCGAATTTCAGATTCATCGTCAACGACGAGAATCGCACCTTTAGACATGAACCGGCTTCCTCACCGCTGGGAACTCGACGTGAAATGATGTGCCTTTGCCGGGCGCCGAACGGACATCCACTTTTCCCGCGTGCTCCTTGATGATTCCGTAACTCACGGAAAGCCCCAGGCCGGTGCCTCGACCGCTGGCCTTGGTCGTAAAAAACGGATCAAAAATTCTGTGTATGTGCTCGCGCGGAATTCCCGCTCCCGTGTCGACCACTTCGATTTCCACGCTGCCATTGTGCGCGCTGGTCCTCACTTCCAAGATGCCGCCCGAGGGCATCGCGTCACGCGCATTCAGAAAAAGATTCAGGAATACCTGTTGCAATTTGTTCGCGGACCCGCGCACTGCCGGCAGTCCATCTCCCAGATTCTTCACCACCTGAATCTGCGACGTCTTCAGCGGGTGCGATACAAGAGAGAGCGTTTCCTCAACCACGTGGTTCACGTCAACGTTCGCAATTTCGGCCGCCCCGGTTCGCGAAAAATTCAGCAAATTATTCACAATTTCGCTCGCGCGGAAAGTTTGCTTCACAATCTTTTCGATAATCGAATGCCGGGGATCATTTTCCGGCATCTGCTTGGCCAGCATCTGAATGTAATTGGAAATCACGGCCAGCGGCGTATTCACTTCGTGCGCCACGCCGGCCGCCAGCAGCCCTAAGGATGTCAGCTTTTCCGTTTGCGACATCTGCTCTTCCATATGTTCTCGCTGCGTAACGTCATCGAAGAGCAGCAGCCGCCCGATGCGGTCGCCGGACTTGCTCACCAGCGGGGTGATCGAAACGTTCAACGTCAGCGAGCGCCCCTGGTGCTGCAGTCTCTGTTTATAGATGCCGGTGATCTGCTCGCCGTCGCCGCGCGCAGCGATTTCCGAAGCGAGTTCTGCTGGCAACAACGAATCGAGTTGTGCCCCCACTGCTTCCTGCCGCGAAACGCCAAAAAGCTGCTCCATCCGCGTGTTCCAGCTTTCCACCGATCCGCTCAGGTCCACGGCAAGCACGCCCACGTGCAGCGATTCCACGATGTTCTCGCTGAAGTCCTTCAATCGCACGATCTCCAGTGCCTTCTGTTCAAGCGAGTTGTAAAGCTGCGAGTTGTCGAGCGCCACCGCTACGTATCCCGCGATCGTTTCCACCAATTCCACGTCGTCACTCGACAGGAAATCGCCGTCCACGGTCTTGCCAAGTCCCAGCACCGCGACGCTCCGCTCACGAATGCGGCACGGAACGTAGTAATTCAAGTCCAACTGTTGCAATGCATCGTGCACCGACGGGCTCACGTCGCGTGCCGCGCGAGGCGACTCGAAAAAGAGCGCCCCACGCGCGATCTCGGGCCGGGCCGGCTCGAGGAAGCTCAAATCCAAAGGTTCGTTCACCCGCACGCCCATCGAGCGCGCCAGCCTCATTTTTCCCGGGGCCTGTGCGTCCTCTACAAAAATTGCCAGCCGGTCAACCAGAAGTGTCTGCGAAACACGGTCCATCACCGAAGTCATCATCGGATCGAGCCGTACTTCATTGGTCAGAGTCTTTCCGAATTCGATCAGCGTGCGGCGATAGTCCAGCCGGTCGCGATAGAAGAAGTGATCGAGCCGCCCCTGGATCCATAAGCGGATTGGCTGGAACAGAAACGACGCGACCGTTATTGCCAGGACCGCGACAAATCGGTCGCCCGAATTCGTATGGAATATACCTCCGCTCAATCCAACCAGCGCGAAGCACACCGCCGCAACTGCAGCGGTCGCCGCGGTATGCGCCAGTCCGCGCTTGAAGATGATGTCCACGTCCATCAAGCGGTAGCGGATGATCGCGTAGCCGAAACACAACGGAATCAGCACCAGGCTCAACGAGGAAAACATCATCCACGGTTTTTGCAGCGGATTGAGCAGGTAAGGAAAAGCGTAAAAAAAGGCGAACGGCAGGCTCCCTGCCAGGGTGCCGCCCGAAAGCCACTTCAATTGCTGGCGCAAAACGCCAGACGGCGACTTGCGGAAGTTCGCGTAGAAAACCAGGCCGGCAACGATAAAACAGGCGGCCAGATAACCGAGTTCAACCTTGTCCAGCAATATTCGGGCGCCTAGCCACGGCAGAAAGCCCAACGTGTTGCTGGCTACTCCCAAATGCACGAGAAAGAGCGCCAGTGGTGGTCCATACACTAGTGCCAGCTTCGCAAGAAGCTTTTGCGCGGCCTCGGTTCGTTCCGGAAAAACCAATGCAAAATGCAGCAACAACGCAGGCGCCAGCAGGCGAGCAACGACGCTCGACCAGTACACTTCATAGTCGAACGCGTCGAGCTTTCCGCTGTAGTGGAACGAGTACAGAACGAACGAAACCAGGCAAAAAACGTAGAAATGAATCGCGCGCGGAGCATTCCACCGCCGCACAAAGATGAAAATTCCGATGAACAGGTAAATCAGACCGACGACGCGCAGGTAGTTTTCTGCAGTCACCGGCTTCTCAGTGGCCGCAATCACCACCGGTGTTTCAAACGAGTCGCCGCCCCGCTCAACCTTGTACCGCAGCTGACTCCACAGACCGGCTTTCCAGACGCGCCTCGTTACTTGCAGCGCGCTAGTCATTGGCTGTCCGTTGATTTCGATCAGCCGGTCACCCTGCCGGATTCCGGCTCGCACCGCAGGGCCGTTCGGGCTGACCTTCCAGGCCTCTACGCCGTGGTCGGTGTCGCGCCAAGCCACCGCATCGTCCGGCGATTCAAACCGGGCGCGCTGGTCCAAATTCAAAATGGCAAAGATCACCGCAGCCAGCGTGGCTAACGCCAGAACCACCGCTCCAAGGCTGACGCGAAAGCTTTGCTTCATCACAAGGCACCCTACCGCGTATACCAACGCACTAGAGTTCTACGGTGCAACTACCCTTCCACTCTTTGGAAGTATTCGCCCTATTTAAGACTCTATTTTTCTACAGGTTAAAGCTTCCCTTGAGGAAACTGGTTGCGGAATTCCATTTTCTGGAAGGGTACCTACAGCTTTCAAGACTGCTAAAACTGCAGGCTGAGCCCACCTCGAAACGTTCGAAAAGCCGGCAGCAGCGCCACTTGCCCATCTCTTGTGCTGATTGTCACGGTGCCTTGCGCCAGCAGGTTGTCACAATCGGCTATCGCCTCCCAACGGCCCGGGCCGAGCTTAGGCAGTTGCTGCCGCAGTGAAACATGTAGATACGGATCCATTTGGTAAAGCGATTCGCCATAAGCATCTACCCGTGAAAACGCGGGCCCGCTAATCCACTTGTAGCCCACCGTGAGGTGTCCACCCGTTCGGGACAGTTTTGACGAAACGTTAACGCCGACACTGTGCCGCGGGGTCATCCGCAACGAATCTCGCAGAACTCCGTCGTTGCTTGCGCCGGGTGCAAGCGCCCCTGCCATCGCATACAACGCGGTCACTTCCACATCATTGTTAAGCTTTTCGCGGTACGCCAGTCGCCCGCCCCAGCTGCTCGTGGCGCCGCCGTCATAGGCAAACGCGCTTGAGAACACATCTTCGAAATATTCCTGCACCGGCAGATCGCTTCCGCGCCCAAACACCGCCGTGTGATGGCTGTCTTCGTGAAATCCCGCGATCTGCAGCTTGCCGTTTTCGCCGATTCGCCGCTCCGCTGAAACTTCTTCGTGCCAGCCCCCCTGCAGCACTGGACGGCCATTCCTCCACATCAACGCAGGAAAGGCATCAAGCTCGTCCAGCGCTCGGACGAGCGCGGACTGCAGATCCTCTCCGCCCGATTCCATTGCACTTGGCGCGCCCGGCTGCGACGCAAACACGAGCTTCCCGCGCCATTCGCTTCCGAGCTTCGTTTCGACGCTTACGCGAGGACGCACCGACGACACAGATCTTCCTAGCCCGACCAAAAGATACTCTCCGCCATAGCGAAGCAAAACTCGATCGCCGAGCGTAACTGCTCCCCCCTGGTCGATGCGCATTCCGCGGAAGGTAACTCCCGTGTTGCCAATCTTTGCTTCACGCAGCACTACTGCCGTGTGCGGCCCCGAACCAATCGTTCCCGTAGGGAGCCACACGGTGGCCACGCCGCCGGCTGGCGACTCGTCATAACTCATTTGACCGGCAACCAGCAGGCTTCCGGCTCCGCCCAATTTCTGGTCATAGGCAAACGCGGTGCCCGGCGCCGCTGCTACATTCGAAACTGATCCCGGACGCCTCGCACCATCTGTAAACTCCAGCAAAATCTTCGGAGCACGCGCCGCCGTGTCTCCCTTGGCCGTTAGAACGGCATTCTCATCCCACTGCAAAATCGGGCGCGTTCCTGCCGCTGAGCGCAGCACCCACTTCCAATCGTCGGCATCCGCTTTTGCCGAGTTCGGCTGCCGCCGCAACTGCTCGAGCGACGCAAACATCGACTCCAGCTCGATCCGCACCATCGTCGTCAGGTTAGGATTGATGCGAACGTGCTGCTGTAATGTGGGAAGAAATCCGGCGAGGGTGACTCGAATCGTGTACAGCCCGGGCGAAAGCTTGTCGCCGCGGAAAATTCCTTGCGTGTTGGTGAGGTAATCCAGCGAGGACGCGGCGCCGGGCGCTTCCGCGAAAACTTCAACGCTTGCGCCCATCTGCGGTGTGCCCGTCAGGTCGCGGACTACGCCCGCCAATTTGCCCGAGACAAGCTTCGACTGTGCCATCGCGCTCGTCCCAAAGGACGCACTCGCTGCGATAAATACCAGGGTCCCCAAGAGCCGGAGTCGTCCCTGTTGCACGACGCTACCTCCCTGGTGCTGTGTTCGCCGCCGTCTTCGTAGGCACCGCACTCGGCGGCTTCACCGTAAAATCCGCCGTTCGCAAAATCGTCTGATTCGCCAATGAATCCGTCGCGCTCACTTCGAGCGTGTACTTTCCCGGCGTCAGCGTCCCGAGCGGCAGCAACCGTTCGATCGTCACCTGATCGCCCGTCTGCTTCATCTCACCGCTCGTCTCTTTAAACTGCATCACCTGCTGATCGCCCTTTTTCACGGTGTATTGAAAAGTCGCGCTCGATTTGTGCGTCGTGTCGTCCGGCTTCAGGTTATACACCTGCATGTAGATTCCGAGCTTGTCCGCCGTCGTAAAATCACCTTCCAGGCGCGGCCGAACTTTGGATGACCCCAGCACAAATTGCCCGGCGCCAATCTGCTTCGCAGGCACGTGTTCAATCTGATCCGCCAGTATCAGCGAGCTCGCTTCCAGCTTTTCGTCGGCGTAACGCGGAACTTGCAGCCGCGAATTCACCACGCCCACGTTGCCGCTCTGCACATCCTTGATCACCAGGTCCAACCGATAAAGTCCCGGACGCAACGGCACGGCCTTTTGATAAATCGATTGCAGCTTCACCGATTGCTGGAACAGCGAATCCGGAAAATCGCGGCTCACCGCTTCCTCAAACGTCTGCACCACTCGGCCCGTCAGTGTGCTCACGCGTCCAAACACGTTCAGCGTCGCCGAGTGCACGCCGTCCTTCGATTGGAACGACAACTGGCTGTTCGGCACCTGCACCGTCACCGGAACCAGCACCGTATCGTTCGTTACTTTCAGGAAATCCGTGCGCCATGCGAAGTGCACCTGATCTCTTACGATTCGCGACGTGACCAGCGCCTCCAAATCCTTGAACTTCACCGCCGGTGCCTGCTGCACCTTCGCGAACTGCTCCAGACGGTTGAATTCATTCATGCTCGCCGGCTGTCCGCCCATCGTTGTTGGCAGGTTTGTGCCGTCCGACCTCGTAAAGCGGTCCGCCTTCGATGCCATTCCCATCGATTCCATCAAGCTCAAACCCGCTCCGGGAACATGCAGCAACGCATCCTTTTCAGAAGGATCCATCGTCATGTGATATTCGCCGGACCCTGAAGGATCGACAAACTCAATCTCAACGTTGTTGCCGATTCCTTCCAGATAACGGTAGCGCCACATTTCCCACGGATACGTCGTAGTCGATCCGCCACCTTCATTCATCGGCCGGTCATAGGTTCCGCCCGTCGGGTGCGAATCCACTTCGTCCGCAGGTCCCCAAATGATGTAGGTCCGGCCGCGATCCGTCTTCCATCCCGGAATACCTGAAGCGTAATGCTCGTTCGCGTACGCAATGCGGCGGTAGTGCTCTTCCTTAAAATCGTTTTCCGGAAGGTCTGGATTGCTGCTTCGCCGCAGCCAGAATTGCTCGATGAACTGTTCGCGCTCTTCGCTCGTGCTCAACTGCAGAAACGCCGTTCGCTCTTCCGGCGCGATGATGTACACCACGTCTTCGTTGAGCCACTGCTTGTATTGGGCATCCAACTCCTTCAATGCCCTGCCCATTTTCTTTTTTTGTTCTTTCGTGAGCTTCTGCGGAGAAGTCGACGTTGCGGGGTTCGTTGAGGGGGCTTCCTGCTGCGCCACAACCGGCGCGAGCGAAATCATCATGGAAAACACCGATGCGAAAAGGGAGCGCACTGCCCTGGCCATATGGACACCTCAACCGCTCAAACCTAAGGATTCTAACGCCCGGACAAGCTCCCGTCAAACGCGTTTCAGGGTTTTTACCTACACGTCCTGGACAAAAAATGCCAGATCTCCCGCGTTTTGAGACACTTGCCCTCCCGGTTCAGTTTAGATTCTACATTCCAGTGTTTAGTTGCCCTGTCAAAGAGACCTGCCCTTCAGTACAGGTCCTTGAAAGAGCGGTTGAGGTCGAGACAGGGTATCGCGACAGTTCCAAATTGGCAAACTCGACTTGTTGCCGCAGTTTGCTGTGGTAGTGCCGAGTTTTTTCCGGTTGTACTTCTGTAGGAATCTGTAGGAAATCGACTGCTATTGCGGCCTCTGCAACATCTTTTCAGACCCAATCAGAGTGTCGAAAATCGCCAGCACGTGCCGACGATACGCCACCACGCGCGACAATATGTCGCGCAGCTCTGGCTCCCGCTCTGCCTCGCGGTGCCACTTCGCCAGCACCACTGCCGGAACCTCGATGTCCTGCCGCAATTTGTCCGCGGAATGCCCGCGTAAAAACAGCCCGTAGAAAAATGCCGCTTCACGTTGCGGAAATTCAAATTCCGTCAGCGTCTCTACGGGAACGAATTGGACCGAAGCTGCCATGGCGAAAAAGCAGTTTACCGAAAACCCTTTCCGCGTCAAGTAGTACACTCGATATTCCGACGCCAGTCCGTTAACGTACCGAAGGGTCCTGCGGTTGTCTCGAGCGGGGGGCGCCTCAAAGCTCTAATCCATCACCTGCCGGCACTCCGTATTTCCTCTTCGACGTGGCAATACAACGCCCCAGTTGCCAGCCGACTCTAACCGGCATAGGATGCTGACAGCGATGGCCCCGTTACATCATTCCGAGAACGCCTCGCCCCTTAAGCGCTTCTTGCGCTTCGGAATTTTCCGCGGACTTCGCTCCGTCGAAATCGATCCCGAAGATTTTCGCGCCTACCTCGGCCGCAAGCATCGCCTGCACGTTTCGGATTTTCGCAATATGCATCAAGTTCCGATCGAACGTCTCGACTTCATCGCGTCAATTATGATCCGCGATGCGCAGCGCCTTGCTCTCGCTGAAGGTGCGGGCTTCGGCCTCGGCGGCATGATCACGCTCGTTCCCGACGCGGGACTTCTTACCATCATCACCCTGCGTCTGATCCAGCGGCTCTGTCTTCTCTATGGATTTGAAGCAACCGGCCCCGACGAACGCCGCGAACTCTGGCTGGCCGCCGCTGCCGCCACCGGAATCGATTTCGGCAAGGACCTCGCCGAAAAACAAGTGGTCGAAAAACTGGCTCCGCGCATTGCCGAACGTCTTGCCGTAAAATTCGGCCAGGAAGCCGCCGAAAAATGGGTGGGCCGCCTCATCCCCCTCGCAAGCTCCGTAGTTGGCGGGGTGTTGAATTTCTCCTTTGTCGGCACGTGGGGCCGCCGCGTGCAACGCAACCTCCGAGCCCGCCATCTCGCCCAACGCCCGATCAACGTCTACTCTGACTCTGCAAAAATAGTCGTCCAATTCCCCGCCATCGCCCATTAGTTCACACCTTCGCGCGTTCCTGAACGCAAGGAGCTTTCCATGAAACAATCTGACTCCTGGCCGGCCCTTCCTCTTGCTCAGTGGAAGGACACCCACGCCACATTGCACATGTGGACCCAAATCGTAGGCAAGATCCGCCTGGCCCTTTGCCCCCCGATCAACCATTTTTGGGCAACAGCTCTCTATGTAAGCGCTCGCGGTTTAACCTCTTCGCAGATTCCCTATTCCAACGGAGTCTTCGAAATTACCTTCGATTTCATCGCCCACACGCTGGAAATTCAGACCAGTCACGGCGAAACCAGGACTTTCCCTCTCATCCCTCGTACCGTCGCCGAATTCTATTCGAAACTCATGGACGCGCTGCATTCACTCGGCATCGACGTAAAAGTCTGGCCCATGCCCGTCGAAGTCCCTCGCCCGGTTCGCTTCGATGTGGACGAAAGTCATTCTTCTTACGACGGCGAGTATGCCCATCGCTTCTGGCAAATTCTCGTCAGCGGCGACACCGTTTTTCGCGAATTTCGCTCCCGCTTTATTGGCAAAGCCAGCCCCATCCATTTCTTCTGGGGCAGTTTCGATCTGGCAGTCACGCGATTCTCCGGCAGACGCGCGCCGCAGCGTCCCGGCGCCGACCTCCTTACAAGAGAATCCTATTCACACGAAGTCAGCAGCGTGGGATTTTGGCCCGGTGACGGCGAGATCGTGAAAGACGCCGCCTTTTACGCCTATGCTGTGCCCGAGCCGGCGGGATTCAAGGAATATCGAGTTCTGCCCGACAAGGCTTTCTATAGCAAAGAAAAAAACGAATTCTTTCTGATGTACGACGATGTCCGGCTGTCCGCCAACCCCGAAAAAGTGTTGCTCGATTTTTGCCAGAGCACCTACGAAGCCGCCGCCATTCTCGGAAATTGGGACCGCGCAAATTTGGAACGGTAACCAAGGAATCTAGCTACTGGAATCGCCGCAGCGTTCAATTTCCACGCACTCGTGCAAAGGCAACCTCCGCTCCCGCCAGTCGTTCCCTGATCGCTAGCCGCGCCATTCGGGGAAAGTTTCCAGGCGTACGGAAGCGTAGGTTTGTACTATGATGCGATTTCGCGATTCCAAAAAAGCAATTCGGGATGAAGAACCGCGCCTGGGTTCCGTCCGTCTATGATTGGTCAAACAATCTCGCATTATCGAATCCTGGAGCAGATTGGCGCTGGCGGTATGGGCGTGGTCTATCGGGCCCATGACGAGAGGCTCGATCGGGATGTCGCTCTAAAAGTTCTATCGCCCGAGCTGGCTGGCGACAAGGAATTCCTGGCTCGTTTTCGCCGAGAAGCTCGCACGCTCTCCAAACTGAATCACCCGAATATCGCAACGGTACATGACTTCGATACTGAGCATGGAACCTGCTTCCTTGTGATGGAGTTTGTCCAGGGAACAAGCTTGATTGACAAAGTCAGGAGCGGCCCGCTTCCCGAAAAAGAAGTACTCCTTCTTGGCGTGCAATTGTTGGACGGCCTTCGCGCTGCGCACGCTGAAGGCATCATTCATCGTGATTTGAAACCTGGAAACCTTCGTGAAACTCTCGACGGCAGGGTAAAAATTCTCGATTTCGGACTCGCGCGAACTCTGCAGTCGGATTTGGATGTCACACAAAGCCTCGCCACCACGGGCGTCGTGGGGACACTGCCTTATATGGCGCCCGAGCAATTGCGCGGGGAACATGCGGATGTTCGAACGGATATCTATTCGATTGGAGTCGTGCTTTATGAACTCGCTACCGGCTCACGCCCATTTCCGGAAACATTTGGTCCTCGCCTGATCGATTCCATCCTGCATCGGATTCCGCCCTCTGTGCGGGAAATAAATTCGCAAATCTCTCCGGAACTCGAATCTGTGATTCGCAAGGCCCTCGAAAAGGAATCGCAGCGCCGGTACGGTTCAGCCCCGGAAATGCTAAACGCCATCGAGCACATCCGGGGAAATCCTTCCGTATCAGAAATCGCAAAAACGCCGATCCTTCAGAAAAAGCCCTTTTCCCTGTCGCAGACACTATCACCGAGAAAGATCTGGAATGCTGTCGTTGCCGTTCTGATCGCTGCGGCTGTGGGCCTGACAGTGTGGGCTTTTAGCGATCGGCTGTTCGCTAGAAAGAATTTTCGGCCTACAGTCACGGTGTTGGGGTTCAAAAATCAGACGGCAACTCCCGAGTCAGACTGGGTATCCACTTCCTTGAGTGACATGCTGGCTTCAGAGCTGGCGGCAGGCGATCTGGTTGTTCCCACGCCGGGAGAGTCTGTGGCGCGCATGAAGATTGATCTCGCCCTTCCAAACGAAGCGAGCTACTCCGCGAACACTATTCAAAAGGTGCGCCGCTCGCTGCATTGCGACTATGTCGTGTCTGGCGCTTTTTTCGATCCGGGCAAATCAGGGGGCGGCCGAGTACAGCTGAATCTGCAGTTGCAGAACGCGAAGAACGGCGAGGTGCTCGCCACGATGAACGAAACGGGTACGGAACTGGCTCTCCCCGAACTTGCAGCGCGCCTTGGAGCCACTTTGCGCGCAAAGCTTGGTCTTCCTGGGATCAACCTATCGCAGTCCACGGAATTGCAGGCTGCCGTGCCTTCCACGCCCGAAGCGGCGCGGCTTTATTTTGAGGGGTTAGGAAAACTGAGGAATTTCGATCTGCTGGGAGCCAAGGATTTGTTGACAAAGGCGACGGCGACGGATCCGAATTTCTCACTGGCCCACGCGTACTTGGCCGAGGCGTGGGGAGGCCTCGGGTACGATGAGAAAGCCAAAGAAGAAGCGAAAACCGGATTCGAGCTTTCCTCTCATCTAGGTAGAGAAGACAAGACGCTGGTCGAAGCGCGATTCCGGGAAATATCGTCCGAATGGGACAAAGCCGTCGATCTTTACCGGTCCTTGTGGACTCTATATCCCGAGAATCCCGAATATGCGATTCGTTCCGCCGACGTACAAATCCGCGCAGGCAAGTCCAGCGACGCCCTGAAGACGATCGAACTGCTTCGAAAACAGCCCGAGTCCGTCAGCAAGGATGCCCGCTTGGATCTCAAGGAAGCTGAAGCTGCGGAATCGCTCTCCGACTTTTCCAAAGAGAAACAAGCCGCATTGCGTGGAGCCGACGCCGCGAGAGCGAAAGGATCCCGTCTGCTCGAGGCCGAGGCGCTCTGGCGCGCTTGTGGTGCGATGGCTTTCCTCGGCGAAGCGCCGGGAGCACAAGTAGCGTGCCGGCAATCCATCGAGCTCGCCAAACCCGTGGGCGATCTGCTTCTGGTCGCACGGGCCTTCACGATTCTCGGTTTGGTCGCTGGCACCCAGGGCGATCCGAAACAAAGTCTTGAGCAGCACCGGCAAGCCCTGGAATTCGCGCGCAAGATCGGCTCGCGCCGTGACATCACCGGCGCGCTCACGAACATCGGCAACGTCCTGGCGAACCAAGGCGACTTGGCTGGAGCCCAGAAGAGCTATGAGGATGCTCTTGGTGTGGCGCAAGAGATCGACGACCGGGGTCAGACCATCACGCTTCTAAACAACTTGGCCACCGTAAGTCAGACTTTAGGCAAATTCCCCGTCGCTCTTCGGCTTTACCGGCAATCCCTTGATCAAGCGCGGACGATCCTGGACAAGGGTAGCGTGGCCCGCGCGCAGCATAACATCGGTTTCATCTATTCGCTGCAGGGCGATCTATCTTCAGCGCTGCAGAACTTCGAGCAAGCGGTGCAAGGAGCGGAAGAGACCGGCAACAAGAGCGATCAGGCCCAGATCTTGTATGCCTTGGGCGACGCAAAGCTGGATCAAGGAGATCTGACGGCCGCCGACGAGGACCATCAGACCGGCCTGAGACTCGCTACACAAATCGGCGACAAATCGACGGTCGCTTTGGGACGGCTCTCCCTTGGTCGCCTCAGGCTGCAAGAGGGAAGAGCCGCAGAGGCTGAGGTCCTGGCCCGGCAGGCTGCCGATGAATTCAAGGCCGAAGGATTCAAGGATATGGAAAGCGCAGCGCGAAATCTTGTCGCGACTGCTCTGCTTGACCTTGGTCGCGAAAAGGATGCCACCCAGGAAATGGATCTCATCCGTCAACTCTCTCCTGAAGACATAGCTGTAAGACTCGCCGTGGCCATCACTTCTGGGCGCCTACAGATGCGCTCCGGAAAGCTCGCGGCAGGAAAGAAAGAGTTAGATTCAGTTGTCTCGGATGCCAGGAAACTTGGGATTCCCGGGCTGCAATTTGAAGCTCGGCTGGCGCAGGGAGAGATCGCGCTATTTGGAGGAGACAAGCGGACTGCTCTTTCCTTGCTGTCCACTTTAGAGAAAGATGCAGGCAAGAAAGGATTCAGACAGATCGAGCTAAGGGCCAAAGGGGTAGCCCAGCAGATCAATCTAGCAAAACCTGGATGAGGGTTCTGTCCTTCTCGTGTTTCCGGGCGGACCCGTACGGCGAGCAATTGGAAAATGAAAGCGCAAACACGGTATAGAATTGCACACTAAGAAAATGCGTCCTGGCGCTGTGCTGCCGAAGGGGTTCTGTTAAACAATGATTCTTGAGCGGCTTAGTGTGCGATACGGCATTTACGTTCTCTTCGTGATATTTGGCGCTCAGCGTGCACGCATAAATCAAATCGTTGTCTGTGTCCCCACCCGAGGTCATGAGGCGGGAAAATTAGTTTTATACGAGGTCGACCACTCCAGCTGGTTACGCCTTACTAAGGAGTATCATGCGTTTCTTCAGCGCCTGCGCAAAAATTTTCGTACTCTTAGTTCTTTTCGCCGCTGTCGTTACGCCGAGCCGGGCTAGCACCGTTCCCATCCGAGGAGGCTCGACGTATGGCGACAACACTGGATTTACCGCCTGCGTTGCCAACATAGCGACCTTCGTGGGCGGTGGTTCCCAAGATAACTGCGAAGGATTTACTCTCACCACGTTCACCATCGGCGGCACTACTTATAGTGGGGCTTTATTTGCTTTTCTTGAGCCTGGTGCTAGTCCGAGTTTCGGGGTCCTTGACATCATTGCGCTCGGCGGTAACTCAAGCTTAACCCTCAATCTCGTGAATCCTTCGGCGCCCACAGGTGTATTCATGTGCGGCAGTTTCGGCAACAATCTTAGCGTGGCTCAAGATAGCAGCAACACGGACATGACAGGTTTGCCGTGCACGGCCGGTTCATCCCCTGCGACGGGCTCGGGCTACTCAGGACTCCAGGATCTTGCCAACGTCACGGCAACTTTTTCGGCGAACGGAGTCACATTCGACAATTTGAATCCCACTGGGATCGCTGTGTTCACCGAAGATGGCAACATTCAAGGCATTACTGCGGCGCCGGAACCAGCCAGCCTGATGCTTCTTGGGGTCGGACTGCTCGCAGTCGGCCGTAAATTCCGCCGCACAAGCTAGATGCAATCCTAGCTTTCGCTCCGCAAGTGCGGGTGTCGCCCCGCATCAGAATTGATCTTGCTAGCCTTTGACTGCGATCCGCTCCAGTATGGCGAAATCAATTCGCAAGAAAAAACCGTCCGCCCCTATAACTCCGGATGCAGTGCCGCAACTCGATTCGCTGCGGTCCATTCCTACCGCAGCCGTATTCAGTTTTCTCAAAGACACTCGAGGGGCCCTGACCTGGGCCGCGCACGATTTGGCCGAAGCCCTGAAATTGCCTCGACAGGACGCGAACAAAATCCTCACTCTTCTGCAGCTGCTAGGCTACGTACATCAGAACTCGGACAGTCAACAATGGCTGACCACGGCATCCGGCGAAATTGTTTCCGGCTCAACACTTCCTCGGCTCAGCCGGGAAAGTGTTGAACAGGCCGTTGCCACGTTGGCCGACCGCATTGCGGCGATCAATCGAGACCCACGAGCGGAGTTCAAAATACCCAAAGCCGTCTCCTTCGGAGATTTCTTAAGTGACCGCCCGAAAGTTCAGGCCGCTGATGTTGGCGTCGAATTACGCCGCCGCAATCCATCAAGCGCGTACGACCAGGCCAGCGAGCTGGCTTTCCTCAAGCAGCTCAGCCGCAAGAGTCGCTTCCTGCACATCCGGCCCTACGAAAAATGGATGACCGAAAGATCTCATCGAAATTTGCTCCCGCCCGCGTAGCCTTCAACGAACGACAAGCTGACGCAATCCCGCGTTGCCATATGAAAAAGCAAACTCACACCAATCCGGCAACGCAGTTGCCACACAGACTCGTGGGGCCACCCGGCAGCGTACTCGAGATACGCCCGAGTCGTTCCGGCGTATCATCTCAAGAACGCTCTTTGGCAGAAATCATGACTTCCTCCTCGTTCTTTCTCGCAGTGAATTACCCCTGGCTCGACTACGGCTGCGACTTCGGCCGTTCCCCCTGGGGTTATTCCGGCCTGGCGTCTTTGCATACGCGTGACGTCGTGGCCGCCGACTTCGCCCGCATCCGCTCCTCCGGAGTTTCCCTCGTTCGCTGGTTTCTTCTGTGTGACGGCCGCAGCGGCATCCGCTACGTAAACGGAATTCCCGCGGGGCCCGACGAATTTCTGTTCACGGACGTTGCTGCCGCTCTCGACCTCGCCTCGCGGTCCAGTCTGCAAATTTGTTTTTCGCTTTTCGATTTTCTGTGGCTGCTGACTCCGGACGCTCCCGATCCAACATTCCCGGGACGCGCCGCACTGCAATTCGCCGGTGGACGCGGAGCTCTCCTGCAGAAAATTCTTGTTCCGCTCGTCCGCGAATTTCGCGCGCATCCCGCATTATTCGCATGGGAAATCGTCAACGAACCCGAGTGGGCCATCCCCGAATTCCAGCCCTCGCAAAAAGCAGCGCTGTCATTCGCGAATGCACGGTCGTTTTTCTCTGAAATCGCGCAAGCCGTTAGCGAAGAAGCACGCGTGCCTGTCACTCTCGGCTCCGCGCGTCTCGAATGGCTTCGCGCGTGGAGCGAAATGGGTCTCGATCTTCTGCAAGCGCATTACTATCCGCAATTGGAGCGCGACCGGAAACTTCCGCTTTCGCAACAGCTCGGCTTACTTTCGGATCTTGCGCAGCCGCTCTGGCTCGGCGAACTTCCCGCGAACGATCCTGCATCGCCGGAATATTCGCTGACCGAAGCGCTCACCGTCTGCCGCGATGCTGGGCTCGCAGGCGCAGGAATCTGGCGCTGGCGGCCGCCAGAGTCTGGTGGCCCCGACGCGGCGTTTGGCTTTGTCGAACCGGAAACGCTGCTTGCCTGGAGCAGACGTTCTTCCGAATTTCGCGTCTAAGGAATCGCCATGATCTCGAGCACTAGGATTCAACGCTTTGCCGCTTTTTTCCTGCTGGTTCTTTTCGCGGGATCTTCTTCGCCCGCACGGCAGCAAGAAGCTCAGCAGCAGGGAGGCCAACAAAAGCAAGAGCTGCGTGGCGCTCCCGCAGAGCCCGACGACGCTGCCGAAGTCCGCGCGCAAATTGCAGTCGTCGAAAAACTTCTTCCCACTTTCGTCGATCGCGGAGCGGCACTTTATTTTCTGGCTGCCGCGAAACAGCATCTCGGAGAGTCGCGCGAAGCATTCGATCTTCTGAAAGAGTGCATGGCGCTCGACGAAGGATTTGATCCTTCGGGCGGTCCGGAATTTGCCGGTCTACGCGGCGAACACAGTTTCACGGAACTGGTGGAACGTGCTCGCCAGCATTTTCCTGCGGTGGCAATGGCGCGCCTCGCACTCGCTACCGAAGAGAAAGATTTGGTTCCCGAAGGACTCGCATGGGATCCGAAGCGCGAACTGTTTTATCTCAGCAGCATGCATCGCAAGAAAATCGTACAGATCACGCCGGACAGCCACACGTCTGATTTTGTTCCGCCGCAGCAGGATCCGTTGCTTCCCGTGCTCGGGATCCGGCTCGATCCGAATGACGGAACGATTTGGGCGAATGCTTTTCAAGACGCGGGCGCGAGTGCGGGAACAACGCAGTTGCTGCACATCGATAGTCAGGGAAAAGTGCTGGCGCGTTTTTCGCCGCCGGACAAAGCTCATCACGGATTCAACGATCTCGTGGTTCGTAAATCCGGTGAGGTTTTCACTACCGATAGCCTTGGCAATGCGGTCTTTCGCTTCGATCCACCCGCCAGGAAATTTAAGGCGCTGCAATTCCACCGCCCGCTCTTTTATCCAAATGGAATTGCGCTTGCCGACGACGACCGCACGATTTATGTCGCTGATACGCTCGGAGTAATCAAGTACGACCTCGCGAATTCTTCCAGCACGGATGTCGCGCCCGGCCCGCACGCAACGCTCGCCGGCGTCGATGGCCTCTATTGGAACCGCGGAAGTCTCGTCGCAATTCAGAATGGAATCGGCACGCCGCGGGTCGCGGCGTTCAAGCTCTCACCGGACGGTGCACGCGTTGCGCGAGTCACGATCCTCGAATTCCGCACCACGCTGACGGCTTTGCCCACCACCGGCGCCATTCGCGGCTCCGATTTTTATTTTATTTCGAACAGCCAGATCGACAATCTGAACGGCGACAAGATCCTCGATCCGACCCGTCTGGAGCCAGTTCGCATCGCCGTAGTGCATCTTCCCTGATTCCATTCGACTTTCCACTTGCGTCGCCGCCTCCGGCTTAGGCAGAGTAAGTCGGAATGAAATTCCCACTTCCAAGTTCGCGAATGCGCTGGACGGTACTGATATTTTCGTGCGTGCTGGCGCTCTTATTGAGTTACCTGGGCCTGCGGAACGCATTTGCAGCGCACTATCTTGAATTGGACACTCGCGCCGGCTACGAACGTGCCGTTCGCCTGGAACCTGCGAACGCACGCAACTGGTATCTACTCGGCCGCTCGTATCTCTACGACATCGAGCAGCCCGACCCCGCGCGGGCCACTGAAGCCCTGCGCAAAACCGTCGCGCTCGATCCTTACTCCGCGCAAGCGCTCGTGGATCTTGCCACCGCGTACGATGGAGAAGGCGAAACGGCGCGCGCGCGCGAAGCATTTCTGGCCGCGCAACGCGTCTATCCGCTCTCCGCGGATGTTTGCTGGAGCTACGGCAACTTTCTGCTGCGCCAGGGCGAGCAGGACGCGGCGTTCCGCGAAATCCGCAAAGCCGTGGAACTCGAACCGAAGCGCGCGGACGAAGCTTTCTCCCGCGCGCTTCGGGTACAGCCTGACGCGAACATTCTGCTCGACAAGGCCCTGCCCTCCGCTACGGCAGCGTATCTACCGATTCTGCATTCGCTCTCGGCCGCAGGTGATCTGAACAACGCGATACTTGTCTGGAACCGGCTAATTGCGCTCCATCAGCAAGTTCCCCTGTCTGAGATGGCCTATTTTATTGACGAGCTCGTTCGTCAGGTTCGCATTGCGGATGCAGCCCGGGCGTGGACACAAGCTGTATCGATCATGAAAAATCCGCCTCCGCCGGATCCCGCAGGTTCACTTTTGTGGGATGGCGGATTTGAATCCGGGTACGCCGGAGGAGGATTCAGCTGGCATTTCGTACCCGAAACAAACGACGTGCAGATTTCATTCGATCGCTCGGAAAAACATTCGGGCGAGCAATCGCTGCGCATTCTTTTCAAAGGGCATCGGAATCTAAGTTTCGAAAATGAGTGCCACAACATCACGCCCGAGGCGGGGAAACAGTATCTACTTAGCGCGTGGGTGCGAACGGAGTCGCTGACGAGCAGCCAAGGAGTGCGTCTGCAGATTTCTGTTCTTGCCAACAACAAGAACGAATCCGTGACAACGGAAGAAGTGCACGGCACACAGCCATGGAAACAGATCCAGCTGCGTTGGGTTGCCCCGCCCGGAGGAATCTACGGATCCGTCTGCATGAGACGGTTCATGAGTGACATGCCGGAAAGCGATATTCAAGGCGCGGCATGGATCGACGATGTTTCGCTGGTGCCGGTGGACGAGGCGTCGCCGACACAATGAACCTCGTCCGGACGGGCTTATTCGCGGTGATTGCTTTCGCCGTTCTGAGTCACGGCGGAGTCGAACCGTGGGCACTAGGAATTCTGGAATCAGCGTCCGGAATTCTGTTTGTGCTGTGGGCGTTGTTTTTCCTGCTTTCAAAAAAAGAGCAAGAAATCGCGCTGCCATCACTGCTGTTTCCGCTGGCCGCGTTCACTGTTGTGGTGATCGTGCAATGTACGTTTCGGCTTACGGCATCGCCGTTCACAACGCGAACCGAATTGCAGCTCTTGCTGAGTATGTTGATCCTTTTTTTCCTGGCCGCACAAACACTCCGCACGCTGTCAGATTGGCGGGCCTTCGCGTGGTTCGTGATGATTTTTGCGTTTCTGGTTGCAGGGCTGGGCATCCTGCAGCATCTGACGTTCAACGGAAAGTTGTACTGGTTCCGGGAGATGCGTTACGGCGGCATTCCATTCGGGCCGTACGTGAACCGCAATCACTTCGCGGGATTCGTGGAATTGGTTCTGCCGATGGCCCTGGTGCCTTTGCTGCTCGGTCGAGTACGCCGCGAAAGACTGTTCATCGTGGGCATGCTTGTGATTATTCCGCTGAGCGCATTGATGCTGTCTGCTTCGCGCGGCGGGATCCTCAGCCTGGGAGCCGAGCTGGCGTTCCTGATACTGGTGTTGATTCTGAAGAAGACGAGCGGACGGCATCTTTTCGCGGGGATTGTTGTATTGCTCGTGGCATTCCTGACGGTGTCGTGGCTTGGAGTGAGCCAGATCCTGTCGCGCTTTTCGAGTTTGCAGACGTTGGAAGTGACACAGAGCAAGCGCGCTTCGATGCGACACGGGGCGTGGCGAATCTTTGTGGACCACCCTATTCTGGGAACGGGGCTCGGAACATTGCAGCAGGTCTATCCTCCCTATGAGACGTTGTACGACGGAAAAATCGTGAATCATGCGCACAACGACTATCTTGAAGTGTTGGCGGAAACGGGAACTCTGGGTGGCCTGTGCTGTGCGTGGTTTATCGGGACTCTGTTCATCGGGGCGCTGCGTTTTTTGCAATCCGGAGACGATTCATTTGCAAACACACTCCGTCTTTGCGGATGGACGGCTTGCTGGGGAATGCTGGTGCACAGTCTGGTGGATTTCAATCTGCACATTCCGGCTAACCTGTTGCTTTTCTTGATGATGGGTCTTCTAGCCACTGCCGAAATCCAGCAGGTGACTCCGGCAAAAGTTCGGAGCCGAAATCGACGGCCTGCCGAAAAACCCTGATTGACTGAACCATTAGGCCTGTATAATTCAAAACGGGGGTTTTCTGGACATATGCAACCGGCCAAACTGGGTGCGGCGCATGGGTGTCTTCTTGCGGGAGCCGTTCTGGCGTTCGGACTGGCCGCGCCGTCCGCGCACGCGCAGTCCCCTGTCGAAACCCAGCAACAAGCCAACGAGAGAATTCGCGCGCTTTCAGCCAATACGGTCACGGCGCCGCGTGAATACGTTATCGGTAGAGGTGACCTGATCGGCGTGGAAGTTTATGATGTTCCTGAGCTTACGCGAGAGCTGAGGGTAAGCCAAACGGGCACGATCGGATTGCCGCTGGTGCCGGTGAGACTCTACGTAGTGGGGCTGACGGAAACGCAAGCGCAGCAAAAGATTTCTGAGATTCTGGCGGCGAACGGACTTGTCACACATCCCCAAGTGATGGTTCTGGTGAAGGAGAAAAGGAGCAAACCGATCACGATTGTAGGGGCCGTGGCACGCCCGATGGTCTATCAGGTCGACCGCCCCCTGACACTGGTGCAAGTTCTGGCGGAGGCCGGAGGAATCTCGAACGACGCAGGAGATACCGTAATCGTCACGCGCGCGGAATCGAAGAATGAAAATTCGAGCGAACCTCCGGAAATTGGGACAGAAGATGCTGTTCCGGCCACAAATCCAGCGTCGGCATCCTCCAATGCGCCTAGTCCGGCAACGAGCTCGACGCCGGGTGCTGATGACGGCGCCACCGGAAATTCGTCAGGGACGCAACCTACCTTCCCGGGTCCCGAGATAGCGGCACGCACCACTCCGCAGAATGCGAATGTTACGCCACCGCAAATTGCAAACAGCGACGTAGCGCCGCCAGTGGCCAACACGATCACCGTGAATCTGGCGGAATTGCTCGAGCGGGGAGACACGCAAAACAATATTCAATTGCAGGGCGGAGACATTGTCACCGTCCCGCACGCGGGTATCGTGTACGCGCTTGGCGCGGTACAAAGGCCCGGAGGATTTGTGGCCAATAACGACCGGGCGCAGCTATCCATTTTGAAGTTGCTGGCGCTAGCCGGCGGGATAACCCGGATTGCGAAGAAAAACCAAGCGGTAATCATCCGCAAGGATTCTTTGGGAAAGCAGCAGGCAATCCCGATAGACCTGGGCAAGATCATCGAGCGGAAGTCCGAAGATGTGCGCCTGATGCCGAGTGACATTTTGTATGTACCGGACAATGCGACGAAGGCCGCGTTATTACGCGCAGGAGAATTTGGCATAGCCGTCGGCACGGCGCTGACGATCTACCGGATAGGTAGGTAGGAAAACCAATGGCGGACGAGAACAAACTGGTTCCGAAGGAAAACGGGCCAGGTGTAGTCGAAGTGGTGTCCATGGGTGCGCAGCGGTTTCCATCTTTCGACTTATCCCCGCGAGAGCCACATCTTTACGATTATCTGCTGATTTTGCGCAAGCACCAGTGGCTGATTCTGTCATTTTTGCTGGCAGTAGTGACCATCGTCTCCATCGCGACATTTCGCATGGAGCCGGTCTATACGACGACCTCGCGAATCGAAATTGACAGGGAAAACACAAACATTCTGCCGTTCCAGGGCGCAGATTCCTACGACTTCATGACGGACCTGGACAATTACATCGAGACGCAATCGCGAATTTTGACGAGCGAGACGCTGGCACTGCAAACGATCCGAAACAGCGGGTTGATTCCGCACGCGGAAATACAAGGAGGGCCATCGGCGTCTGAAGCGATTACTTCCGGGAGCCTTGCAAACCATAGAAGGCCGCCGGAGCTGGGAGCGTTTCTGGGCAGCCTGAACGTGAAGCGTGTGCCGCAAAGCCGGCTGCTGGACGTGAGTTTCGAATCGACCGATCCGCAGTTGGCGGCGCAAATCCTGAATGCGCATATCCAGAATTTCATGGAGCAGAACTTCCGCGGCCGATACGACGCGACGGCAAAAGCGACGCTGTGGCTGGCGGATCAACTGAGCGAATTGAAAGTAAAGGTGCAAAATTCCGAGGATGCGCGGCTGGCTTACGAACGGCAGCACCAGATCTGGGAACTTGACGATAAGCAGAACATCACAACGCAACGACTGAACGACCTGAACAAGGGGGTGACGGACGCGCAAAGCGAAAGAATGCGCAAAGAGGCCTTGTATGAATTCGCGAAGGCCGGAAATCTCGATGTCGTCCCTCAGCTTCGCGAAAACAATGTGATGCAGGATCTTGCGAGACGGCGTTCGGAAGTGTACGCGCAATACCTCGACTCGCTCAATCAGTATGGCCCGAATTTCCCAAAGGTCCAGCGTCAGCAGGCACAGCTAAAAGAAATTGAAGGAATGATGGACACCGAGAAACGAAATATTCTCGAAGCGCTGGGAAACGACTATAACGCAGCGCGGCAGCGGGAAGGACTGCTGAACGAAGCGCTCAACGAGCAAAAAATCGAAGTAAATCAGATGGCACAAAGCATGGTGGAATACAACATCTTGAAGCGCGACGCGGAAGGCTACAAGACCATGTACGACGGGCTGCTGACGAAATTGAAGGAAGCGAACA
>Ga0207646_10002436_pt1 | contig 21941 bp, 18 predicted proteins | sample KBSK5502metaG_FD_184343 | JGI IMG/M metagenome (GOLD analysis project Ga0207646, IMG submission 184343) | Corn, switchgrass and miscanthus rhizosphere microbial communities from Kellogg Biological Station, Michigan, USA - KBS K5-50-2 metaG... | ecosystem: Host-associated > Plants > Roots >... | reverse complement strand
AGCTGCTCGAACGGCCGCAGGTCGCCCAGGTCGAATATCGCGCCCAGGTCGACGTAGAAGCCCTCGGCCCGCTGCCCGGCGAACACCGTGATCCCGCCGCCCAGCTGGTGCACCGCCTGGGCGGCCAGCGCGCCGTAGTCCGGCGTGGACAGCGGACCGATGTTGCACGGCGGGCAGGCCAGCCCGGTGCCGATCGCCCGGCCCGTGAAGCCGGACACCATGGTGACGTCGTAGGTCTGGCGGCGGTTCCAGTTCGGGCTGTTCAGCGACTGGATCGGGCCCGTGTTGTACAGGAAGGTTTCCGGGTTGCGGACTGTGGTGCGGAAGCGGAACTGGAACGAGACGTCCGCGCGGCCGTCTCCGTTATTGTCGACGTGGATTTCGTAGAGCACGTCGTCGCCGAACTCGTAGAAGTTCGGGCCGCCCGCCGGCGACTGCAGCGGGATGTAGTTGGCGATCAGCGTGACCGAGCCGGGCTTGTCCGGGCTCACGAACGCGTATACGTCGGTACTGTCGGCCACCGGGTCCTTAGAGATCTCCGGCGCCTCGCGATGCGAAGACATTCACTTACCTCACAGCTGGAAACTGGCTCGAACCGTCTCGGGAGCGGCTCGAGGCTGGCTCAAATCTGGCTCGCCCTGCCCCGGTAACGGGGTCAGCCGATCGCCCGGCTGATCCGGGCGGCCAGGTCCTTGTCGCGTACCCGCGTCTGGCTGGTCCCGGAGAACACCTCGATGTCTCCGGACCGGGCGTCGCGCACGTGCACCACGATGGGGCCCGCGTGCGTTCCGGCCGTGTCGTGCGACTGGTCCGCGGCCGGCGGGCGGCTGGTGGCGGCCAGCGCCGGCCCTGCGGAGGCGCCGATGGCCGTGGCGGCGAGCCCGGCCGCGCCAGCGGTCGCGGCCCCCTGCAGCAGGGAGCGCCGGGACAGCCGGCGTTCCGGTGTCCCTTCCGGCACGTGCTTCGCATCCTGATTGGACATGACGATCCTTTCGGTGGCTGGCCTTCTGGCGGCTAGCCGGCGGGCGCCTCGCACGGGGCGAAGGCTGCGCCTGGCGCTGAGCCTGGAATCTGCCCGGCCGAGCCTCCGGGGGTCGGTGGCAGGCGATCCGGGGAGTCCGGCGAGCGGTCAGGGCACGGACGGGTTTCGGCCCGCCCGGCTCGGATGCCGCGACCCCCGCCGGTCCCCGGATCGCCTTTCACGCGGGTGCTTCGCGGCCGGCGCCCGTTCGGATGGGTGGCCGGCCGGAAAAGATTCGGTAACTTCAAAAAAGATCCGGTAACTCCCGGTCCGGCCGCGCCGGCCGCCCGGCCGTGGCGGCCGGCCCGGCCGCCCGCGGCGCTAGTCCTTGCGGCCGGTCACCGCGACGCCGATGCCCAGCCCGATCATCACCAGGCCGCCGGTGCCGCCGATCATCGCCAGCCGCCGCGGCGACCGGACGAACCACTGGCGGGCCGTGCCCGCGATGGCCGCCCACGCGCTGTCCAGGACGAGCGCGATCACCGGGAACAGCGCGCCGAGGATGAGCATCTGCGCCGGCACCGGCAGGTGACCCGGGGCGCTGCTGGTGAACTCGGGCAGCCCGACCACGAAGAACACGATCGTCGTGGGGTTGGCCACGCCGACCACGAACCCGTCGCGGATGGCGCGCAGCGGCGTCACCGGCTGCAGGCGCGCGGCCAGCGCCTCGGCCATCGAGGTGCGGTGCCTGATCGCCTGGACGCCGAGGAAGATCAGGTAGGCGGCCCCCGCGAACTTCACCACGGTGAGGATCTGCGCCGACCGCTCCACCACCGCCCCGACGCCGAACGCCACGGCGACCACCTGCACGCACAGCCCGAGTTCATTGCCGGCCACGGTGAGCAGCGCCGCTCGCCGCCCCACGGTCAGCGCGCGGCTGATGGTGAATAGCACGCTCGGCCCCGGGATGGCGATCAGGACGCTGACCACGGCGGCGAACGCGAGTATGTGGCTGAACGGCACCATGAGCCCACGCTAGGGCGGCCCGCCGGCCGGCGCCAGCTAATTACCGCACCGCTCCCCGGGCGTGCCGGGCCTCACGCAATCGTCCCGGGTAGCATCCCAGCCATGGCAGCCTCCGGCGGCTCGGTGCTGGTCCTCAACTCGGGCAGTTCGTCGGTGAAGTTCGCGCTGATCACCGCCGGGACCGGCGAGCGCGTACTGGGCGGCCTGGCCGACAAGGTCGGCACCCCCGACGCCGTGCTGCGGATCCGGCGCCCCTCTGACGGCTCCGGGAAGCCCCTCGGCTCTGCGGAGCCCCTCGGCTCTGCGGAGCCCCTCGGCTCTGCGGAGCCCCTCGCCGACGGTCGGCGCCAGGCCGTCATCTCCGCCATCCTGGACCGGATAGCCGGCTCGGAAACGGACCTCATCGGCGCCGGCCACCGGGTGGTGCACGGCGGCGAGCGGTTTACCGACTCGGTCCTCGTCGACGACGACGTCATCGCCGCGATCCGGTCGTTCGCCCCACTGGCGCCGTTGCAGAACCCGGCCGACCTGGCCGGCATCGAGGCGATCCGCGCCGCCCGTCCCGGACTCCCGCAGGCCGCCGTGTTCGACACCGCGTTCCACCAGACCATGCCCGCCAGCGCCTACCGGTACGCGGTGCCCGAGGAATGGTACACCCGGTACGGCGTGCGCCGTTACGGGTTCCACGGGACCAGCCACCGTTTCGTCAGCGAACGGGCGGCGGACCTGCTCGGCCGGCCGCTCGGTGAGCTGCGCCTGGTCACCGCCCACCTGGGCAATGGCTGCAGCGCCGCGGCGATCAGGGACGGCGTGTCCGTGGACACCACGATGGGGCTGACCCCGCTGGAGGGGCTGGTCATGGGCACCCGCTCCGGCGATGTCGATCCCGGTGTGTTCGCCTACCTGGCCGGCCGGACCGGCCTGAGCGCCGCCGAACTGACCGAGACGCTGAACATCCGAAGCGGCCTGCTGGGCCTGTCCGGCGCGAGCAACGACATGCGGACCATCCAGGACGCCGCCGCCCGCGGCGACGAACGGGCCCGGCTTGCCCTAGACGTCTTCGTGCACCGGCTGGCCAAGGCGGTCGCCGGCCTGGTCACCAACCTGGAGCGGCTCGACGCGCTGGTCTTTACCGGCGGCATCGGCGAGAACAGCGCGATCGTCCGCGGCCTGGTCCTGGCCCGGCTCGGCTTCCTCAGCCTGACCGAGGACCCGGCGGCCAACACCGCCCACGGCCGGTCGACCGGAGGCCGGATCAGCCCTCCCGGCCCGGTCCAGGCGCTCGTGATCCCGACCGACGAGGAACTCATGATCGCCCGCGACACCGCCCGCCTCATCGCCGCCCGCCCCGCCCCCTAGGCTCCCACCCGTCCCGGCCCTAGGCTCCGCCGCCCCTGCCCCCTAGGCTCCGCTGCCCGCCCCGGCCCCCAGGCTCCGCCACCCCTCCCCTCTAGGCTCCGCTGCCCGCTCCGGGCCCCAGGCTCCGCCGCCCGCCCACTAAGCCGCCGCCCGGCCCCGGCTCCCGGCCCGGCTCCTAGGTCGCGGACCCCGCCCGGCGTACCGTCTGCTTGTGGTGCGCTATCGGGTGCTGATATCCGGCAGGGTCCAGGGCGTCTTCTTCCGCGACACCTGCCGCCACCTGGCCGAGCAGCACGGCGTGACCGGCTGGGTCCGCAACCTGCCCGACGGCCGGGTCGAAGCGGTCTTCGAAGGCCCGGCCGAGGACGTCCGCCGCCTGGTCGACTGGGCGCATACCGGCCCCCGCCTGGCCGCCGTCGACGACGTAGCCATCCAGCCCGAACCCCCAGAAGGCCTCTCCGCCTTCCACATCAGGTAGTACCGCCCCGGCGATCGCCCGTCTGCATGTGACCTAGCTCATATTCTATAAAAACGATCGGCTTAGTATTTTTTAGGCATGCGGTTCTCCGAGCTCTTCCAAGCCCGCCGTCACATCGACCTCAAGCGGGTGTGCAGCGCAGTCTGTCCCTGAGGCGCTGCACCCGCGCCAGCGGCGCCAGCCTTGCTCACCGCGATGGTCGCGGAGTAGGCGTTCGGCGCGGTGGTCTGCCCCGAGGGCAGCACGCATACGCCGCCTTCCAGCGTGCCGTCGTTGGCCGCTGCCGAGCACAGCAAGTGGATGCTCGGCGGCGGGTAGGGCTTCGCCGATGCCGGGCCCGCGGCCACCGCCAGCGCGGCCACCATCGTCACCATGGACGCCCGGTGTCAGACCCAGCGGACCCCGAGGGACAGTTCGGCCGCCAGGTTGGCCTGTACCGACGCCACAGCCCGGAACGCCTCCCGCAGGTAGGACCGGGCCAGAGGGTTCAGCGCCTTGGGGTCGATGAAGTCGTCCGGCGCCTCGCCGCGCCGCAGCTGCTCGACCTGGTGGTCGAGGCGGAGCGAGAAGATGAAGCCGAACGCCTCCGCCAGCGTCTGCGCCTCCGCGCTGTCCATGGTCCCGGCCGCTTCGGCCGCGCGCAGCCGCTCCAGCGTCGAGGCGCTGGCCACCCCGGCCGCCATCCCGGCCCAGCGGGCCAGGTCGACGATCGGGATCATCCCGCCGTGCTTGAGGTCGAGCTGCCCGCGGCGCTCGCCGGAGTGCTCGACCACGAAGTCGCGCAGGAACCCGGTGGGCGGCCGGAACGACAGCGCGAACCGGGCGAGCAGCCGCAGCAGCCCGGCCTGCTCCGGGTACGGCCGCCCCTCCCACAGCCCGCCGTAAGCCGCGCCACCCGTGGCGGCAGTGCCAGAACTCCACACCGGGCGGCTGTCGGCGAGTACCGACACCAGGATCAGCGCCTTCTCCTGGGTCGGGTCATCGGACAGGCTCCGCGCGGCCCGCCGCCAGGAGGCCAGCGACCGGGCGAAGATCGGGTTGGCCGCGCTGGCCCCGTGCTCGTCGGGGGACATCCCGCAGGCCCGCAGCCCCTCGTCCACCGCCCGGGTCACCCGCCCGACGTAACCGGCGGCCTCAGCGCTGTCACCTTCCCCGGCGCCGTCCCAGGCCAGCGCGCTGTCCACGTCGGAGGACGGCGCCGCCTCCCGCCGCGCCAGGCTGCCCAGCGCGTACCAGGTGAACGGCACGGGCGGCGGCCCGGCGTCCCGGACGGCCAGCTCGACCAGCCGCCTGGTCAGCGCGTCCAGCACGACCGAACGAACCGCGGTTACCTGCTCGGCCGTCACCCGCGCGTCGTGCAGCGCGATGATCACCGGGTTCAGCCCGGCCGCCGCGGTGGCGAGCTCGGCCGGGCTCTCGGCCAGCGCGATGGCGCGCCGCAGCAGGAGCGGCTTGCGTCCCTCGGCGGCGACCAGGTCGCCGTCGTCGACCACGCCCAGGACCTCCCCGGCCGCTGACAGGACCGGGATGTGGTGCACGTTCCGCTCGAGCATGTCGAGCAGGACGTCGACGCCCAGCCGGTCCGCGGTCACGGTGTAGGCGGGCGCGGTCATGATCGCCGAGACGGGCTCGTCCGGGCTGAGGCCCGCGGCGATCACCCGGCTCCGTAGGTCACGATCAGTCACGATACCGAACGAGCCGGAGAGGGGCACCAGTACCGCGCTCGCGCCCTGGTCGGTCATCCGCCTGGCCGCCTCCCGGATCGGCTCGCTGCCCCGGCACAGCAGCGGCGGCGTCCTGATCAGCGTGGCGACCCGGACCTGGTCCGGCACGGGTTCCTGGGGTGCCGCCGCCGGGACCGTCCCGGCCACGATGGACCGGGCCACGAACCGGAGCACGTCCGGGCGGGCCAGCAGCGGGCGGATGACGTCCGCCGGGATGCAGTAGCAGACCGTGTCCTCGGCGGCCCGCGCTTCGAAACCGGTCGGCAGCCCGGAGATCATCGATGCGTGCCCGAACAGCTCGCCCGGGCCGAGCAGGTCCAGCACCCGCCCGTCGTGGATGACCTCGACCGAGCCGCTGCGCACCACCCAGACGGACTCGACCGGCCCGGCGCCCTGCGCGAAGATCGCCTTCCCCCGCGGGGTGACCTCGGCCTCGGTCACCGCGGCGATCCGGGCCAGCTCGTCCGCGTCCACCGCGTTGAACGGCGGATGGGACCCGAGGAAACCCGCGATGTCCTCCACGTGCCGGCGGCCGGGCGTCAGGCGGGCTCGTCGGCGACCGCGACCGCCTCGGAGCGGTGCTCGGCCAGCACCGCCGCGGGACGGCCGCGGAGCCTGGCCAGGTAGTAGACGATGCCAACGCCGCCGAGCAGGCCGGTGAAGGTGAATGCGCCCCACTGGAAGTACCAGTGGTCGGCGCCGTAGACCGCCGGCCGCGGCCAGGCCAGGTTGACCATGACCACGATCTGGAACACGACGGCCAGCAGGTTCACCACCACGCCCCAGCGGCCCAGCGAGAAGTAAGGGCCGTGCTCGGGCGTCGGCCACTTCCCGCGCAGCCGCGCGATCAGCAGCGGCCCGGTGACACACATGTAGGCGATATAGAACATGATGATCGCGACCGAAGTGAGCACGAAGAACGCGCGCTGGTTGCCGACGTTCAGCACCAGCAGCAGGATCGTGAGCACGCCGATGACGATCGAGGGGATCAGCGGCGTCTTGGACTTGCCGTGCACCTTCGCGATGGCCGAGGCGAACGGCAGCCGGCCGTCGCGGCCCATCGTGAAGATCATCCGGATCCCGCCGGCGTGCACGGCCAGGCTGCACACGGTGATCGCGATCAGCGAGTCGATCAGGAACACGTTGCCGATCGGGCCGCCGAGCGTCGCCTTGACCAGGTACGGGAGCCCGGAGGTACCGAGCTCCTTGGCGTGGATGTTCGGCACGGACATCTCGCCGAACAAGATGACCAGGAACCCGGCCACCCCGGCCGCGATCAGCGCGCGCAGGATCCCGGGCGGGGCGTTCTTCCGCGGGTCCAGGGTCTCCTCGGCCAGCGACCCGGCCGTGTCGAAGCCGTACATCACGTACGCGCTCATCAGCCCGGCCACCAGGAAGGCGCCGAAGTAGCCCCACGGGTACGTCGCCCCGAGGCCGAACGTGTCGAAGATGACCGCCGGGCTGCGGCGGATGTGCGCGGCGAGCAGGATGATCAGCAGCGTGACGCCGACCAGTTCGGCGGCCACGCCGAAGTTGTTGATCCGCGCCATCGTCTTGACCCCGACCATGTTGATCACCGTGGTGAAGACCACCAGGCCCGCGGCCAGCAGCAGCGCGTTCTTGGCGCCGTCCGGCGTCGACACCAGGCCGATGTCCGACGGGCCGCCGATGATCTGGAACGCCGCCGAGATCTGCGGCGCGACGACCTGGTAGGCGACCGCCACCGCGGCCAGCGTGACGATCGCCCCCACGCTCAGGATCCAGCCGCCGAAAAAGGAGGTGAACGGCCGGGCGATCTGCTTGGACCACTGGTACACCGAGCCGGCCAGCGGGAACTGCCCGGCGAGCTCGGCGAAGCACAGCGCGACCAGGAACTGGCCGGCGAACACGGCGGGCCAGGTCCAGATGAACGCCGGGCCGCCCGTGCCGAAGCCGAAGAAGAACAGCTCGAACACGCCGGTCATGATCGAGATGTAGCTGAACCCGGCGGCGAACGAGGAGAACAGCCCGAGCGAACGGTCCAGCTCCTGCTTGTAGCCGAACTTGGCCAGTTCGTCGGTGTCCGAACTCGGCATGGCCATGGCTGGTCTCCCTCCGGCGGATGACATCATTGTGAACCGAACGACGACGCAGGTGAAGGGCACCAGCAGGATGCCTGTGCTGACCGAGCCAACCCCGCGCGTGCACGCCTCGTTCCTCGCGGCGCTGCGGGAGTCGCGATCATGAAGTAGCTACTCCCGCACCACCCGCGTCGGACGCCTACGACAATGAGAATGCTCAGGCCTCGGGCGGAAGCTAGCTCGGTGTGAGGCAGGTTTCCGAGGCCCGGCGGAGAAAGGCGGCGGCGAGCCGGAAGGTGTCGCCCACCGACTGGTCCGCCAGCCAGGCCTGGTACTCCCGGTAGCGCGTCATCTCCCACTCCTGCCCGCGCGCCGGGAGCGAGTCGAGTCCGGGCTCGGGCAGCGACCGCCAGGTCCAGACCGCGATGGCGCCGCGTCCCGGCTGGATGAAGTCGGCGTGGTCCAGGTAGTAGCCCATCTGGTTGCGTACGAACCGCAGGCCGCCGAACGTTCCCTCGATCGCCCGCCGCTGCGCCGCCTCGTGCCCCGCCAGCACGCCGTCGTAGGCGTCCGGGTGGTAGCGCACCAGGGTGGCGTCGACCATGGTGACCCACCAGACGGCCTCGCTGATCACCGCGAACGCGTGCGGCCGGTCCCAGCCCCTGGCGCGCAGCAGCCGGTCGATCGTCTCCCGCATCGCGGTGATCGTCCAGCCGAGCGCGCCGCCCTCGGCCGGCGTATCGCTGGCGTTCAGCCGGTTCCACGCGACCCGGCAGCGGGCGGAGCAGAAGCGCGCGTGCTCCCGGCGCGGGGCAAACAGCACGCCGCACTGCTCACAATTCCTGCTGTCGGTCACTGTGCCAATGTTACGCGTAACTAACGCCCTGACCTGCGCAGCGACGCCCGTCGTGATAATGAACACTTGGTGACTCGCAGGTGACTTCCGCTGGTTTCGCGCGTTACCGCCGCGGCCATGCCGCGGAATCGCCCTGACCTTGCCGCCAAGCGGTCCGGCCCGCCCCCTCGTCGAACCGGACCGCCTCAGCGTGCACCAGCACAGTGTCAGCCATATGGCCGCCGCCCCATGCAAAACTTCGCAGAACCGGGTAAGCCGCGCTCGGCCGCCGCGAGCAGCGTCTGCGACTCCACCGCCCAGGGCCGCGGCCACGGCCGCGCCCGGCGCCAGTCGAACGGCGGGTGGCCGAGCTTGGGGTGGCGGCGGTCGTACACGTTGGTCGCCACCCAGATCCCGGTGAGCGCCAGCAGCAGGGCCTTCCCGGCCCAGACGGCCGCCCCGCCGGCCACCGACAGCCCGCCGATCCCCGCGGTCCAGAGCCAGTAACCGAGCACCGGGTAGACGACCACCTGATGCCAGATCTTCGTCGGCGCCGCGGCCTGCGCCCGCGTGTAGTAGCCCCGCCGCAGCTCGTCGCGCCACTGCGCCAGCCCGAACAGAAGCGCGACCACCACCGTCACCACCCCGGCGGCCTGTCCGGTCAGGCCGTGCGGGGTGCGCGAGCCGGTCAGCCAGGTGCCCAGGCCCGCCGTCACCGCCAGCAGCGGGTCGCCGTAGGTCACGGCGGCGAATTGCTCATGCGGGACGAGCCAGCGCCGCTCGAGCACCCGGGCGATGATGACGAGGGCGCCCGGCGTTACCGCGAACGCGCACAGCCCCGCGACCCAGGGACCATAGCGCAGCGCGGTGCCGAGCACGGGCAGGTAGCCGGTGCTCATGGTGGCCGCCCCAGGCGCATGAGCAGCCAGCCTGCACGCCCTCCCGCCGCCAGCCCAGGCAAAACTTCGCTGTACTTATCGGCGCAGCGACGCGTTGATCTCTCAGCGCGACCGCCAGGACGCCTCGAGCAGCCCGGCCACCTCCTCGTCGGCGAAGAACTGCTCGTGCACGCGGGCGAAGTGGATGACCCGGATCAGGTTGGCGCCGTGCGCCGCGGCCGGCCCGGCGGCGGCGGCCGCCAGCGCTTCGGTCCCGCGGGCCGGCCGGGAGAAGTGCGCGGCCACGACGTCGATGGCGGCGCCCTTGGCCGCGGTGAAGACGTCCAGCGTCCGCGGGTGCACGTGCGCGGCGTTGGCGATCTGGAGGCGCTTGTCGAAGCGGGCCAGTTCCTGCCAGATGCCCAGCTCGGTCCGGTTGTGCACGAGCTGGTCGAGCAGCGGCGGCCGCATCGCGGCGGCCCGGCGGAACGGGTCCGCGTCCGGGCTGGGGGAGGGCTCGCCACGGCCGATGGCCTCGACCACGGCCCTGGTCACGAACGCGTCTGCGCGCTTGGCCAGCAGCGCCCTGGGCTCGAAGAACTGGAACGCCGCGAGCAGGTAGAGCAGCCGGTTCTCCTCCTCGTCCGTGGTGCTGATGATCGTCTTGGTGCCGGGCGAGAGCTGACGCAGCGTGGCCAGCGCGGTCAGCCCGGTCGCGGCCGACTGCACGTAGCGCAGGTCCACGATGGCCTGGTCGAACGGTTCTTCGTAGGCCAGCATCCGGGGCAGCGCGGCCGGGTCGCGCACGCCCGCGACGGTGTGCCCGTCGAGGATGCCGCGCAGCGCCATCTCCACGTTCAGGTAGTCATCGATTACCAGGATCCGCACCGGGGCTCCTCAGTCCAGGTGGCGCCGCGCCCTTCCAGCTTGCTCACCATGCCGACTGCCACCGAACGCACGCCCTCGTCCCGCCCTCGTCCCGGGCGGAGAACGTCAGCGAACCCGAGTATCCCCGCAGGTGCTCGGCCATCACGGCCAGGCTCGTGGCCGGGTTGTCGAGTACTCCGGGCGGCATCCCGGGGCCGTCGTCGTCGACCCGCAGCATGGTCTGCGTCCGCGCCGCGCCGGGCTGCTCCGCCACCCTGACCGCGACCTCGATCCGCTGCGCGCCCGCCTTCCACGCGTTGGTCATCAGGTCCACCAGGCAGCGCCGCGCCAGCTGGTAGTCGGTCCCGCTGAGCTGCACCGAACGGCTGGCCGGGTCGAGCTCCGCGGTGGCCTGCCCGCTGCTGGGCAGGGTCCGGGTCACGCAGTGCCAGAGCAGCTCGACGCTGCCCAGGTCGGCGGCCCGGCCGAGGACCAGGAGCCGCGCCTCCTCGGTCAGCGCCAGCATCTCGCGGGCCAGCGACCTGGTCTCCGCCCCGGCGCCGGAATCGGAATCCACCTCGCTGATCAGCGCGTAGGCCGCGTTCTTGACCAGGCTGTGCACGGTGACCGCGTCCTCGGCCCGGTACCGCCTGGCCAGCAGGACCAGCGCGTCCCTGGCGGCGCGCAGGATCAGCTCGTAGATGAGCGTGAACGGCAGCAGCAGCAACACGACCGCGCAAGCCAGGATCACGCCGAACAGCCCGCCGGGCACCGCCTGATGCTGCCAGTAGACCGGGTAGGCGAGGATCGCGAACAAGATCGTCGCGACGATCAGCGGCATCACCGGCCGCAGCACGAGCACCGCACGGCCCGGCGGATGGACCGGCGAGTACCAGCTCGAGTCGGTCATCGCCTGCAGGAACGCGCTCCACACATGGACCACGATCAGCACCGTGCCCAGCTCGTAGACGGTAGCGGGCAACGGCCGCACCTCCAGCGGCCCGGCGAACAGCAGCGCCACCGAGATGATCCCGAACCCTTCGAGCAGACCAGACAGGTCGGCGGTGGCCCGCTCGCGCGCGCCGAGCAGGTGCCTGGCCACCGCGCTCAGCCCGGGGATGTCGCGCGCGACCAGGATGTCGAGCAGCGAGGACCGGTTGTGCGCCCAGGCCGTGACCGCGCCTACCGAGCCGAGCGTGAGCATGGCGGCGCCTTGTGGCCAGCTGCCGGGCGGGAACCACAGCAGCAGCACCCAGAACCCGGCCATGCACCCGGCCCGCAGCAGCGCCCCGGCCCGCCACAATGGCGTCTGGTACCGGACCGCGATCGCGTAAACCACGGGCGTGCGCAGCGACGAGTCGAACACGAAGAGGCCTACCTGGTCATTACGGGCGATATGGCCAACGGCACGGATTTTCTCACGGAACCTGCCGCTCCGCCCTCCACGATTCAGGAGTACCGAACGGCCTGGGTTTCCCGCCTTCCCGCCCGCTGGTCAGCCCTTGCGATCCGGCATGGTGACCTCGTGCCACTCGCCCCCGTGGGACCACACGCCGTTGCCCTTGTTCTGGCCCGGGCCGGTGTCTGCCGTCGTGGTGTACAGCGGGTGCCCGTCGTAGGTGGCCTGAAGGGACCCGTCGGGCCGCACGATCGCGCCGATGGTGCCGGTCATCCCGGCACCCCAGGCCGCGGGCCCAGTCAGCGGCGGCCAGCCCTGCGCGCAGCTGGCCTGGCAGGCCGACTTCGTGGCGCTGTCCGGGCCGAACCAGTACAGCGTGTAGCCCTCGTCGTCGGTCAGCACGGTGACGTCGCCGATGTTCCGGGTCTGCAGCACCGTCGCCTCGGCCTGTGGGCCGGGTGCCCCCGGCCTGGCCAGGACCCAGCCGGTGCCTGCCGCGGCCGCGAGCACGAACGCGGCCGCCGCGAGCAGCCAGCGCCGCCGTCGCCGCCGCCGCCGCGCGACGCGGCGCGCCAGCCGCCGCGGCCCCGCATCCCCGGACCAGGCCGCATCGGCCGGTACAGCATCGGCCGCGGGGGGCGCCTGCGCGGCGGCCCGTACGGGCGGACGGCGCAGCAGGGCGGGCAGCGCCGCCAGCCCGGCCAGCTCGGCCCGGCAGTCGGCGCACGCGGCCAGGTGCCGTACCAGCATCGCGCGGTCGGCCTGAGCGATCGCGCCGGTCAGGTACACGCCCAGCTGTGGCCGTATACCCGCACAAGTACCCGCATCATCCATGTGATCGCCTCGCCCGGCCGTCTCGGCAGGCGCCTCGCCCTACCAGGTATAACGGCTGTACCCGTCCGCGAGTTCACGCACCGCAGCGAGTGGCCCGCAGATGGCTACCGCCGTGCGCGGGAAATGTCGCGAACGGCGGTAGCCACGGCTCCGGGGCCCGAACCGGCCTGGAAACTAAGCGGGGACGCGACCGCCCCCGCAGTGGCCGCGATCGTCCCCGACCTCAATACGGATTCCAGGACGGAACGGTTCACGACCCGCGCTAGCTGACGCCGCGGATGGCATCCAGCAGCTCGCTGGCCTGCTCGGCGCTGGCCCCCTTCATAATGGACAGGGCGCCGTCGGAGCCGAACCGGCGCAGCGCGGCCAGCGCCTTGTCGGTCCCGGTCACCTCCAGGTCGGTCATCGCGATCAGGTGATCCAGGCTGAGCAGTTCGAAGAAGACGCTCGCCCGGCAGGGGCCGCTCAGCGAGCGGGAGAACCGCTCCCTGGCCTGCCGGAATGACTCGGCGCGGGCCGCCATCTTGTCCCGGTAGCCGTTGAGCAGACGGCTGGTCTCCTCGATCGGCAGGAGGTTCCCCAGGAACAGCCGCATCATCATGTGGTGCCGCATTTCCGGCATGTTGATGGTGCTGCCCAGCCAGCTGGCCAGGGCCGCGGAGCCGGACGGCCCGATCGAGTAGAGCCGCTTGTTGGGCTTGCTCTCCTGGACCACGTACTCGTGCTCGATGAGCCCGCGCCGCTGCAGCTCCCGCAGCTTGGGGTAGATCTGCGTGCGCGGGGTCTCCCACCATGGCTCCAGCGCCCGCGCGTGGTGCCGCAGGATCTCGTAGCCGGTCATCGGGCGGATGCTCAGCAGCGCGAGCAGCGCCACCTCGAGTTCGGACAGCCCGGCAGGCGGTTCCGCCGCGGGGGCCAGCCCGTCCGCCGGGCTGTCTCTGTCGCTGCTGGAAGACACCTGTCTAGTGTGCCCGAACCCGTGCCCCTGTCTGTCGGGCTACTGTCTATCGAGGCGCCGTCTATCGAGGCGCTGTCTATCGAGGCGCTGTCATCGAGGCGCTGTCATCGAGGGGCTGTCATCGAGGCGCTGTCCATCGAGACCCTGTCGATCACGCCGCAGGACTTTCCGTGTTCCGGTTCCGCCGGAAGATAACGCCGCCCCTTCGCGATAACCGCCGTATAACCGCGGAGCCGTTTATGCCGACGGTCGGCATATTTCTGCTGTAGGTACATTCCGATGGGATCGGAACCGGGGTAGTGACCGGCCAAACCGGGCCGGAATAAAAGCTGTCGAGGCCGTCCCCGCCCGCCCCCGCCAATTCCGGCGCGGGCAGGCGCGAGGTCGGCGCGGCCCGGCATGCGCCCGGCCGGCTTCCCCGCGACCAGCGGTCACGGCTAAGGTGCCGGTCATGAAGGCCGACTCGCCCAGCGCCGATTCGCCCCGCGCCGATTCGCCAGGCACTGGGGACCGCGATCTGCTCCCGCTCTTTCCCGAGCACAGCTCCGTCAGCCCGGACGGGGAACTGTCCATCGGCGGCGTGGGGGTCCGTGACCTAGCCGAACGCTTCGGCACACCCGCCTACATCGTGGACGAGGCCGGGCTGCGGAACCAGGCCAGCCGCTTCAAGGACGGCCTCGCCGCCCGCCACCCGGACTCCGAGGTGGTGTTTGCCTCCAAATCCCTGCCTTGCCTGGCCGTTTACAAGTTGTTCGCCGCCGCGGGGCTGAGCATCGACGTGGCCGGGGCGGGCGAGCTCGTCATGGCCCTGGCGGCCGGGGTCTCGCCCGGGCGGATGTACCTGCACGGCAACGCCAAGACCACCGCCGAGCTGACCATGGCGCTGGACGCGGGCGTGGCCACCGTGGTGGTGGACAACTTCGACGACATCGAACGGCTGGAACGGCTGGCCACCCGCCCGCAGCGGGTGCTTATCCGGATCATCCCCGGGGTCGCGCCGGAAACCCACGAGTCGCAGTCCACCGGCGGCGCCGACTCCAAGTTCGGGCTGCCCCTGGACCAGGCCCGCGAGGCGATCGCCCGCATCAGGGCCAGCGAGAAGCTGCAGCTTGACGGGCTGCACCTGCATATCGGGTCGCAGATCCTTGACACCGAGCCGTTCGCCCAGGCCGTCGAGGCGGTCTCGGTGCTCGGCGAATTCCCGGTCTACGACGTGGGCGGTGGCCTCGGCGTCCGGTACACCCTCAAGGACGAGGCACCCACCGTCGGGCAGTACCTGGACACGATCACCGCGGCCGCCAGGAACTACCTGCCGGCCGGCGCCAAGCTGGTCATCGAGCCCGGCCGGTCGCTGGTGGCCAGCTCGTGCGTCACGCTGTACCGGGTGACCACGGTCAAGCACACCGGCCGCACGTTCGTCGCGGTGGACGGCGGCATGGCCGACAACCTCGACGCGGCGCTCACCGGCCAGGGCTTCGAGGCGGCCCTCGCCACCCGGATGACGGCCGAGCCAGACGAGATAACCCAGCTCGTCGGCCGCCAGTGCGAGTCAGGCGACCTGCTCGTGAGCGGCCTGCCGCTGCCCGCGCCCCAGGTCGGCGACCTGATAGCCATGCCGGTGACCGGCGCGTACACCTACACGCTGGCGAACAACTACAACGGCGCGCTCCGGCCGCCGGTGGTGTTCTGCCGGGACGGTGCGGCCCGGCTGGCGGCCGAACGGGAGACCCACGAGCATGTGCTCGCGCTGCACCGCCCGGCCCTCGACCTCACCTGGTAACGGGCCGGCCAGCCAAGAATGCGAGAATGCGGTGCTCCCGCCGGGACCATATTGCTTTGGCGTTAAGCCGCCCGGAAAATCCTGTAACTGTCGCTCGGCGAATATTTCACCTCCGGTACCGCCGGTGCTAAGGTTTTTGCTACGCATCGTGGGATAGACGCCGGAAAAGGCGGGGATAAGCAGGAGGATCTGGACCTGGGCGTCGCGCATCCTGCCTGACGCAGTACTCCTGATGCGAAGGGAGGGCCCCGGAACGGGACCCTCCCTTCGCCTACGCGGGCAGGAACACGCACTTGGTGGCCAGGTAGGTCTGCAGCCCCTCCGGGCCGTACACGCTGCCCATCCCGCTGGCCTTGCGGCCGCCCCAGGGGGCGCCGATATCGGGCACGTACAGGTTCACGCCGAACGTGCCGACCCGGGCCCGCCGGGCGATCCCCAGGCCGCGTTCCGGATCGTCGGTCCACACGCTGCCGGCCAGCCCGTAGCTGGAGTCGTTGGCGATGGCGATGGCCTCGGACTCGGACTCGTACGGGATCACCGTCACCACCGGGCCGTAGATCTCGTCCCTGGCGATGGCCATCCCGGCGTCGGCGTCGGCGAACACGGTGGGCTCGTAGTAGTAACCGCGCACTGGCATGGCCGGGCGGCGCCCGCCGGTCACGATCCGCGCGCCCGCCGTCACTCCGGCCGTGACCGACGATTCCACCCGGACCCGCTGCCGCGGTCCCGCCAGCGGCCCCATCGTCGTCTCCTCGGCCATCGGATCGCCCACGACGAACGCGGAAGCCTGGCAGGCCAGGGCCGAAACCGCCTCGTCGTACCGGCTCCGCGGGGCCAGCACCCGGGACATGGTGAAGCACGCCTGCCCGGCGTTGGCAAAGCACAGGCAGCCCAGTTCGGCCGCTGTCGCGTCCAGGTCCACGTCGTCGAGCATGATCGCGGCCGACTTCCCGCCGAGTTCGAGGCTCACCGGCTTGAGGGTCTCGCCGCAGATCGCGGCGATCCGCCGCCCGGCCGGGGTCGGTCCGGCCACCGCCACGATGTCCACGCCCGGGTGCGCCGCCAGCATCTCCGCCACCTGGCCGGTGCCCGTGACCAGGTTGAAGACGCCCGGCGGGAAGTCCGCCGCCTCGAACGCCTCGGCCAGGATGTAGCCGGACAGCGAGGTCTCGGCCGCGGGCTTGAGCACGATCGTGCACCCCGCCGCCAGGGCCGGGGCCAGCTGGCAGAACGCCAGGATCAGCGGGTAACTCCAGGACGCGATCACGGCCGCGACGCCCACCGGTTCGCGCCGGACCATGGTACGCCCGGCGAAGCTGACCGCCTCGCGCATCTCCTCGGTGGACAGGCCCCGCGCCAGGGCCGCGTAGTACCTGATGATCCCGCACGGGATCATCACGTTGTTCCGCCGGGACAGCCGGATCGGCATGCCCATCTCCGCCGTCACCAGCCGGGCGGTGTCCTCGGCCCTGGCCTCGATGGCCGCCGCCAGCCGGTCCATGGCCGCCGCGCGTTCGGCCGGGCTGAGCTGCGGCCACGGGCCCGCGTCAAAGGCCTTCCTGGCCGCGGTCACGGCCACCTCGATGTCCGTCCCGACCATCGAGGGGACGGCACCCGCGACCTCCTCGGTGGCCGGGTTCACGATCGTGATCACGTCGGCCGAACCGGATCCGACCAGCCGGCCGCCGGCGTAGACGTCCCGGTACTCGAGCAACGCGATTCCTTCCGGAAACCCCGGTCAACAGTGAAAGTGCCTGTTAATCTCTACGGCTGACATGCTGCTTGTCAAGCATCACCGCAGGACAAGCCCCTTCATGCACCCTCGTTGTGGTCAGTTCGACCAGGTCAACAAGGTGTAGAGGGCAGGCTTTGTGGTCTGCGACAGGGACACGCCCGTGCCGTCGGCGTACGATTCGGACATGGCGGTACCTAACTGGTCACCGGTTCTTCCCGGCGACCGGCCTGACCACGCCGAGGCCCCCGCGCGGCACCTGGACCGCGAGAACGCCGCGCTGCGTGAGCTCGTCACCGTGTACCGGTACCTGTCCGGGCTGGCCCTGCAGGACGCCGACCTGGCCGGGGTGGTGCGGCTGATCTCCGACCGGACCTCCGCCACCGTCGCCGTCCTGACCCAGCTGATGGACGTGCTGACCGCGGCCGCGCCGGGCGTGAGCGCGGAGAAGGCCACCGCCGACGTGCGGGAGCACCTGATCCACCCGCGGCTGGGCCAGGTGCTGCGCGCGTCCCGGCTGAGCCAGCGCGCGCTCCGGTTGCCGAAGGTCGGCGGCATGCCTGCCGTCATCGTGGCCCCGGTCATGGTCGGCGACGAGGTCCCGTCCTACCTGGTCACCATCGACCCGGCGGACAACCTCTTCGGCGAGGACATGAGCCTGCTGGTGACCGAGCACGCCGCCACCATCTGCGGCGTCATCCTCGGCCGCGAGCGGGTGGTGGCCGCAGCCGCCCGCCGGGTCCGCGACGACCTGGTGGAAGGCCTGCTGCTCGGCCGCGGCCGGGACAACGCCGACGCCAGCCGGTGGGCCGCGCACCTCGGCTACGACCCGGCCCGGGACCACAACGTGGTGGCGATCGCGTTCGAGCTGCCGGGCCCTGCATCGAACCACGGGGCATCGAACCACGGGGCATCGAACCACGGGCCGGCCAGCAACGGGCCGGCCAGCAACGGGCCGGCCAGCAACGGGCCAGCCAGCAACGGGGGAGCCGGCCCCGGAGACATCGCCGCGCAGCGGCAGCGGATCTGGGAGAGCATCGAGCACTTCGTCGCCACCCGGGCGCCGGAGGCGATTGTCTCGGCGCGCGAGTCCGAGGTCGTCGTGGTGACCACGACGCCGGACGCGCCAACCGGGCCCGCGATGGACGCGCGCCAGCTGGCCGCCGCCTGCCTGGCCCGGCTGGCCGAACTGTTCCCCGCGGCCAAGGTCGTCATCGGGATCGGCGGGACCTGCCGGGACCCGGGCGAGATCGCCCGCTCCTACGCCCAGGCGCAGCGCACCACCCAGACCCTGCGGCGGCTCGGCCGGCCGGGGACCAAGGGAGCGGTATCCGCGTTCGGCGACCTCGGCATCCTCCGCCTGCTGCTCCAGGTACCCGACCTGGCCGAGCTGCGCTCCTTCGCCGCCGACGTGCTCGGCAAGCTCAGCATGCACGAGCACGAGCACAAGTCGGAGTACCTGACCACGCTGGCCTGCTACTTCCGGGAGAACAACAGCCCGCAGCGGGCCTCGCGCATCCTGCACGTGCACCCCAACACGGTGGCCTACCGGGTCAAGCGGATCGAGGAGATCACCGGGCTGCGCCTGGACAACTACTCGGACCGGCTCATCGCGCAGGTGGCGCTGGAGATCCTCGACTCGCTCGGGGACGAGTCGTGACCGCGCCCAGCCAGGCGCCGGCCGCCCTGCTGGCTGCCCTGACGGCCGGCCAGCGCGTGCTGGTCTGCGACGGCGCGATGGGCACCATGCTGCACGCGGCCGGCGCCGCGCTCGACCGGTCGCTGCCCGAGCTCAACCTGTCCGACCCGGGCCTGGTCAGCACCATCCACGAGAGTTACCTGAGCGCCGGCGCGGACATCATCCAGGCCAACACGTTCGGGGCCAACCGGATCTGGCTCGGCGACCATGGCGTCGGCGACAAGGTGGCCGAGATCAACAGGGCCGGAGTCCGGATCGCCCGCGCGGCCCAGGACCGGTGCGAGCGGGACGTGCTGGTGGCCGGCTCGGTCTCGCCGGCCGTCACCGCACTCCAGCGGCGCCGTATCGGTTCAGCCGAACGGACCGAGGTGATACGTGAGCAGATCGCGGCACTGCTCGGGCCGGGCGGAGGCCCCGGCGTCGACATCCTCATCCTGGAGACCTTCGGCTACCTCGACGAGCTGGTCGAGGCGGTCGCCGTGGCCAGCGAACTGTCCGACGTGCCGGTCGTCGCCCAGGCCACCTTCGCCGATGACGCGCACACCCTGGGCGGCGAGACCCCGCGCGAGGTCGCCACCGTGCTGTCCGGCCTGCCGGTAGCCATGCTCGGCACCAACTGCACCATCGGCCCGCAGCGGATGCTCACCGTGGCGGAGGACCTGGTCCGGTACGCGTCGGTGCCGGTCAGCGCCCAGCCGAACGCGGGCCAGCCGCGCCGCACCGGCCCGCGGAGCTTCGAGTTCAGCATCGACGGCGCCTACTTCGCCCGCTACTTCCGCCGCTTCGCCGAGGCTGGGGTGTCCCTGGTCGGCGGCTGCTGCGGCACCACCCCGGCGCACATCCGCGCCGCGGCCGGCGCCGTCACCGCGGTCCCCTCGGCGCGGGCCCGGCGCACCCACCCGGCCGGAACCGCCCGAGTCTCCGGGGAGCCGCGTCCCGCCGCGCCGTTCGCCGGGACCCTGGCCGAACGGCTGGCCGGCCGCCGGTTCATCGTCGCGGCCGCGCTCGCGTCCGGCGGGCGCCCGGCCGAGGCGGTGCAGGCCGCGGCGGTGCTGCAGGCCCAGGGCGCCGGGGTGTTCGCGGTCCAGCCGGCCCAGAGCGCCCGCACCCACTCCGACTCACTTGACCTGGCGCTGCACCTGCAGCAGCAGGCCGGCGTGGAGACCATCGCCACGCTGACCACCTGGGACAAGACCATCATGACCCTGCAGGCCGAACTCCTCGGCGCGCACGCCCTCGGCATCCGCAACATGATCTGCACCACCGGCAGCCCGCCGGTGCTCGGCGACTACCCGGCCGTGGACGGCATCTGGGAGGTCGACTCGCTCGGCCTGATCGCGCTGCTGGCCGGGCTGAACGAGGGCCGCGACTCCAACGGGCTCGCCACGGCCATCCAGACCTCGTTCTGCGTCGGCGCCCGGGTTAACCCCGGCGCGCAGGACGCGGAGGCCGAGATCGCCCGGGCCCGGGCCAAGGTCGGGGCGGGAGCGCACTTCCTGGTGAGCAGGCCGGTCTACGAGCTGGACTCGCTGCTCCGGACGGTGACCGCGCTGCAGGGCACGCAGGTGCCGCTGCTGCTCTCGGTGACCCCGCTGCGCAGCTTCGAGGAGGCCGACTACCTGGCCAACGAAGTCCCCGGGGTGATCATCCCGCCGGACACGCTGCGGGCCCTCGAGCAGGCCGGGCGCGGCGCGGCCCGCGCCGCCGGCATCGACCTGGCCGCCCGCCTGCTGCACGAGGCCCGCCAGCTGGTCAGCGGCGTGATCGTGACGGCTGCCGACGACGACCCGACCGGTCTCGCGCCGCTGCTGGCCGCGGCCGGCTGAGGTCCTTTCTATAGCCTGAAAGGGCTTGGCTGCCGAGCTCGCCAGCGTGGGCGACTCCCCGATGCGGAAGCAGGGACATGAAAAGCAGGGGCCGGTACGTATCAACCGGTCACCTGCCGTCGCCTCGGCAGGTCCAGGCCGCCGTGGACGAGGCATACCGGATGTACCGCCCGGAGACCGGCGGGGAGAATTCGCAGACGTATCCGGCGCTGGCCCGGGTGCCCGGAGGCCTTTTCGGCATCTGCGTGGCTGGCATCAGCGGCAGCATCTACCGGGCCGGGGATACCGGGCATGAGTTCACGATCATGAGCGTGGCCAAGCCGTTCGTCTTCGCCCTCGTCTGCGAGGTGCTCGGGGACGAAGAGGCCAGGCAGAAACTCGGGGTGAATGCGACCGGGTTCCCGTTCGACTCAGTGACTGCCGTCGAACGCAGCGCCGACGGCCGATCGAATCCGATGGTGAACGCCGGGGCCATCGCCGCGGTGAGCCTGGTGCCGGGCGGCAGCAGCGCGGCGAAATGGCTGTTCCTCAGGGAGAGACTGTCTGCTTTCGCCGGCCGTGACCTGGCGCTGAGCGATGAGGTCTACGCCTCCGCGTCGGCGACCAACCACCGCAATCGTGCCATCGCGAATTTCCTGGCGAGCCGGGGCCGGATCTACTCGGATCCGGCCGAAGCAGTCGACCTGTACACCAGGCAGAGCTGCCTGCTGACCAGCGCCGAGGACCTTGCCGTCATGAGCGCCACCCTGGCCGACGGGGGGGGTCAATCCCGTGACCGGGCTGCGAGTGGTCACCCCGGCCGTCTGCCAGCATGCGCTCGCGGTCATGGCCACCGCCGGGATGTACGAGACCTCGGGCGACTGGCTTTTTGACGTCGGGGTGCCCGGGAAGAGCGGGATCGGAGGCGGGATCGTGGCCGTGTCGCCAGGCAAGGGCGGCCTGGCGGCGTTCTCCCCCCTCCTCGACCGGGCGGGGAACAGCGTCCGGGGACAGCTCGCGGCACGGCACCTGTCCAGGACGCTCGGACTGAGCCTGTTCGCGTCCAGGGAACAGCGCCCTTCCCCGTCAGCCCAGAACGGGCCCGGTCCCCGACGCCCTCACCGGAACAGCCGGTCGATGTAGTCCGCGCCGATGCCGTTCTTCTCGTAGTGGTCGCGGACCAGCGCGATGTAGTCGAACACGTCGAAGGTGCCGTTCGGCTCGCCGTTCTCGTCCAGCCAGATCAGCGGCCCGGTGACGTTGAAGGTGACCCGCATGGGCTCGTCGCACTCGTAGGCGATCAGCGTGTGCGACTCGCCGGGCGCCTCGTAGACCCAGTCGCCCGCGGTGGCGATCCAGTCGTGCTCCAGGTAGCCCCACTTGCCGGAGATCGTGTAGGCGAACACCTGCTGCGGGTGGTAGTGCCGGTTGACCAGGCCGGCGCCGCGGCACATCAGCACGTCGCACCACCGGTTCTGGCTGGGGGAGATCCACAGCGGCCGGGTTCCGACGGTCTCGGACAGCGGGGCGTAGAAGCGATCGTCCT
>Ga0207646_10002435_pt1 | contig 21941 bp, 18 predicted proteins | sample KBSK5502metaG_FD_184343 | JGI IMG/M metagenome (GOLD analysis project Ga0207646, IMG submission 184343) | Corn, switchgrass and miscanthus rhizosphere microbial communities from Kellogg Biological Station, Michigan, USA - KBS K5-50-2 metaG... | ecosystem: Host-associated > Plants > Roots >... | reverse complement strand
ATCACGCCCTGGTAGAGGAAATATCCCCAGGCACCCACAATCAGCGCGCTCGAAATCAACACTCCGGGCAGCCAACTGGTTCGTCCAAACGGTTTCCACACGCGGCTCCCTAGCTCCTGCACCATAAATCTGCCGACTCGCGTTCCAGCGTCCAGCACCGTCAAAATAAACAACGCCTCGAACATGATCGCGAAGTGATACCAGATGCTGAGCAGTCGTTCGCCGCCGATTGTGCTCGAAAAAATCTGTGCCATGCCCACCGCCAAAGATGGCGCGCCGCCGGTGCGATTCATCAACGTTTGCTCGCCCACTGCATGAGCCAGACCTGCCATCGTCGCGGCATCCACGGGATAGCCCCAGCTCGAAATCGTTGCGGTCGCGATCTGCGGCGTGGCTCCCACCACCCCTGGAGGCGAATTAATTGCAAAATAGACTCCCGGCGGCATCGCGCACGCGGCGACCATCGCCATGATGCCGACGAACGATTCCAGCAGCATGGCTCCATAGCCGATGAATCGCGCGTGTCCTTCGCGCTGAATCATTTTTGGCGTAGTTCCGCTTGCAATCAGTGAATGAAAGCCGCTGATCGCGCCGCACGCAATGGTGATAAAACAAAATGGAAAAATCTTGCCGGCAAAAACAGGTCCTGTTCCATCTACGAACTTCGTCAGTGCGGGCATATGGACTTCAGGCCGCACGATCAGGATTCCTGCAGCGAGGGAAAAAATCGCTCCGGCCTTGATGAATGCGCTCAAGTAATCGCGAGGCGCAAGCAGCAACCAAACCGGCAGTGCTGACGCGGCAAATCCGTACGCCATTAAAGTAAATGCAAGCGCCACGCCACTCAGCGTAAACACGTGTGCCCAGGAAGGCGCTTCGGCCACCCACTGTCCCGCAACAACTGCGAACAAGACCAGGGCAACTCCGATGAGCGACGCTTCAAGCACCCTGCCGGGCCGAAAATACCTCAAGTACAATCCCAACAGCAGTGCAATCGGAACCGTCATGGCCAACGTGAACGTCGCCCAAGGCGAGGATTTCAGCGCGTTTACAATCACCAGCGCCACTACGCCCAGCAAAATCACCATGATCGCCAGCACCGCGAGTTGTGCGATAAAACCGCCGCGCTTGCTCACTTCATCGCGCGCCATTTCGCCCAGCGTTTTTCCGTTTCGCCGAATCGAGCAAAACAGAATAATAAAATCCTGCACGCATCCCGCGAATGCGCAACCTGCAATTAACCATAGCGTTCCCGGCAAATATCCAAATTGCGCGGCGAGTGTTGGTCCCACCAGCGGGCCTGGACCGGCGATTGCCGCAAAGTGGTGCCCGAACAACACCCATTTGTTCGTCGGCACAAAATCGCGGCCGTCATCGAGTCGCTCGGCGGGAGTCGCGCGCGTATCATCCAGCGCCAGCAATTTCGCGGAGATAAATGCCGAATACAGACGATACGCGACCAGAAAGCAACAGATCGCCGCGACCACAAACCAAGTCGCGCTGATTGCTTCCCCGCGATACAGAGCTATTTTGCCCAGCGCTATCGCGCCGCCAATCGCAATCGCGGTCCAGACTCCGACAGTGAGCAGTCGTTTCATTTTGCAGTGGCCTTCTGTGATCCGGTCTTCTGATCAGCACTCGTCTGAACGAATTGAGCCAAATCCTGTTTGAGTTTTGCCAGCGACGCCAGATGGACGTACATCATGTGACCGGCTTCGTAATATCCGCCGGAAAGATGCCCGCGTAGCGACTCATCGAGGCTCAAATGATCGAACGTATATTCCGCCGCAAAAAATGGCGTCGCCAGGTCGTAGTAGCCTTTCCCCACGAACACGCGCAAAAACGGATTGTGGGTCATTGCGTTGCGCAGAGTCTCGGCGACGTTTACATATCGATTCTGGTACGACTCGTAGCTCCACGGCTGCACGCGACCGGTCAAATATTCGTAAAAAAGGTCGCTCTCAAACTTCAGATCGCCGCGCACGTAATCGTGAAACGTTGCGGTGTAGGGGCCAACAATCGCCGCGAGGCTTGGATCGTAATCGGGCCGCGAGCCCGCCGCATCTTCGTCAATTCCCGTAAAGCGGCCGTCGAGTCGCCCCACTGTGCGGCGTTGGTCGCGCAACAGCTCCTTGTCGAAGCGCATGATCTCGATGCGCAAATTGCTGCGGTCAACGTACTCCGCGGAAAGCCCCGTCAACCGCGAAAGTTTTTGAGCAATCTCCGCGCGGCGCGTGGCCGGCAAACTGTCGCCACCCATCAGCGCGTCCGCATATTCGTGAGCCGCGAAGTTCCGCGATTCCTGGATGGCTTTCTGCAAATCACTTTGCAGATCCGAGGGCAATTTTTTGTGGTACCAGGCGATCGCAGTGTACGTCGGCAAAAACAGAATATAAGGCAAGTCGTTTCCGGTATCGAACTCCGCGGTCTGAAAATTCAGAATCGATGAAATTAAAATGATTCCGTTCAGGTACATTCCATAGCGTTGCTGCAGATAGCCGGAAAGACCCGCAGCGCGCGTTGTACCGTAGCTTTCGCCCGCTAGAAATTTCGGCGATGTCCATCGCTTGTTGCGGGTGGCATAGAGCCGAATAAAATCACCAACCGACTGGATATCCTCTTCTATCCCATGGAACTGTTTTGGCGCTTCGCCGGGAACCGCGCGGCTATAACCCGTGGAAACCGGATCGATAAAGACCAGGTCCGTTACGTCAAGCAGCGAATATTCATTGTCGACCAGCTTGTATGGCGGCGGCAGCAGCGCCCCCGCATCACCCATCTCCACGCGCCGCGGACCAAACGCTCCAACATGCAGCCAGATGGAGGCGGAACCTGGTCCGCCATTGAACGTGAACGTCACCGGACGCTTGGTGGTGTCACTGACATCGTCCTTGGTGTACGCAACGTAAAACACGCTGGCCTTTGGTGTGCTGTCCTCAAGTTTCAGCAAAATCGTCCCGGCGGTGGCGGTGTATTTTATTTCCTGCCCGCCAATTTTGATCGTGTGCTTAGTCTGAACAACCTTTTCCTCGGGCTTTTTCTCGTCTTTGCTCTTTTCGTCGGCTTTATCGCCAGACTTCTGCCCCGATTTTTCAGTCGACTTTTCACCGGACTTCTCGCTCGGATTTTGTTGCTGCGCATTCGCAACAAGCGAGAACACCGCTATCGCAACTAGAAAAATACAGCTCCGCCTAAATAAGTTCATCGGCACTCCCGCTCCAGACGCCCACAACGCAATCGAATTGACACGCGCGAAATCGTATTCGACCCTGCGGGACTCGTCAATCGCCGTGAATCGCCGGACCATCGTTCGTGATGAGTCCTTACAAACGGAATCCTGTCATAGCGAAACGAATTTCAGGAGTGGATAGACATCGCGGAAGATTTTGGCTACGTCTGCCGGGTAGGAGGCACGGGTTACTGCGGTGGGTGAAAGTTTCTTGCGGACGATCCAGGCTTGGAGTTTCGGCCAATCCCTTGCCGTGGGCCAGCCATAGTTTTGTACCCATTCCCCCTTCACTGTTGCGTACCAATAGCTTTCGTATTTTTTGCTCAAGCGCTTTTTCTGCTGTGCTAGGAACTTCGGATTTTCTGCGACGCGCGGCTCTGCGATCACTGCGATGGAAGACAGTTTTCGCCTGGGTTCTGCGTAAATCCGAAAACCGGCGGTCACAGCCTCGGCTGAGATTCCCGTGTACAACTGACCACTCGTCATTTCGCCTGGGAGAGGCACAGAGAACTTCAAATACATCTGAGTGCGGTAAGGCGTTTTGTCTTTTGCGAAACGAATGTCGCGATTGATGCGCGAAAAGTTGGCGCCGCGGCGCCCCATCGCGTCGAAGCGCGGATCGAGCTTTAGCACTGCGGGAGACAATTCCTCACACAGCCGGCGAAACGGCAGCACTACCGTTTCCTGATAACGCTCGCGGTTCGCGTCCATCCACACCTTTTTGTTGTGTCGGCCGAGTTCGCGAAAGAATTGAAAAATCTCTTTCGTAAAGATTGGGTTTAGGGCGGGCATGCGTTGCTCCATTTAGCGGAGTGCAACAGGATAACGCATTCCCAATTCGCGTCAATTCGACTATGCTTTCCGGCTGCTGTGAAATCCGGCAGGTGAAGTTTCATTCATTTTTCACAAAGGACAGGCGGATGCGAACCTCGATTTTGACAATTTTGGCTTTTGCTATAGTCACATTTTCTAGTGCGCTCGTGTGCCCTTCCTTTGATTCCCTCCGCGCCGATGACACGAAAGCACCTGCAAAAATAGAGCCGTGGAAGCCGGAAGACATCGTTTACGCCGAGGCCGCACAGCCGCAAACGCGCATTTCGCCCGACGCAAAATGGCTTGTATGGGTGAAGTCCACCGGGGACAAAGATAAGGATGCGCGCGTTTCCAATTTAATTCTGTCGAGCCTGACCGAAAACAAAGAAATTCAACTCACGCGCGGCAGCGACAACAATGGACAGCCGCAGTGGTCGCCCGATGGACAGCTCGTTGCGTTCACCAGCAATCGCGCACGCTTCGGTGCAAAGCCGGATACGGCTCCGGTACAAATCTGGCTGATCAATCCGCACGGCGGCGAGCCGTGGGTGCTTACAGAGCTGGCACGCGCTCCGCGCCATGTCGATTGGATTGATAAAGACACGATTCTTTTCAGCGCGCAGGAAGATCCGGCGCTTTATGAACAGGAATTGAAGCGCAAGAAAGATGATTCGGAAGTGGTGAATGATGCGGAGCACGAACCTCCCGTGCGTCTCTACAAAATCAGCGTGAAGGACAAGAAAATCACGCGCCTTACGAACAACACGGACTGGATCGGCAACTGGTCGGTTTCAAAGGATGGAAAGTATGTCGCCGCGGTTCATGAGAAGAGCCTGCATTACACTTTCGACCAAAAAGTTCCGCCGACAGCGATTCTGCACAACTTGAATGATGGAACGGAGAAATTGATTTTCACCGAAGGCCGCGTCTATCCGCGAGGAATCGAATGGCTGCCGGATAGTTCTGGTTTTTATGCGTGGGCGCCGTATTCGACGCACCCGAAATTTCTTACCGCGACAATCGAACAGCTTTATTTCTATGACATGGCGACGGGCAAAAGCGTACAAGTGCCGCTTGGTTGGGAGAATGGCATCGGCTCAGACTTGGCGGCGACGCACGATGGATTCGTAGTGGGGCTGGCGGCGGGCGCACGCTACGAAACGTCGGGTTATCTGCGAACGAAAACAGCAGATACATGGAGCTGGAAGCCCAAGGTGCTCGAGGGCGAACATGCGAACAATATTCAGTTTTTTGAAGTAAGCGCGGACGGCAAGACGATTGTTTATTTCTATTCCACAGCAAGCAAGCTGCCGCAGATCTATCGCGCTCAACTGGATGGAACAAAAATTGTTTCACCAGTGCAGGTGACGAAACTGAATGAAGGTTTGGTGAAGAATCGCGCGTTCGCAAAAACGGAAGTGATTCGCTGGAAGGGTGCGAACAACGAAGAAGTCGAGGGGATTCTCTACTACCCGACGAATTACGAAGCCGGGAAAAAATATCCATTGATCACAGCTATTCACGGCGGCCCCGCTGGTCATGATGCTGACGCATGGGAGGACAGCTGGGCATATCCGAACAACCTGCTTACGCAGCGTAGCGCATTTCTGTTGAAGCCGAATTATCACGGCAGCAACAACTACGGATTGAAGTGGGTGGAATCTATTTGCTGCGGAAAATATTATGACCTGGAAACGCCGGACATCAATGCAGGCGTGGATTATTTGATCGCGAAAGGATTCGTCGATCCTGAGCGCATTGCGACTCTTGGTTGGTCGAACGGATCGATTTTATCGACGAGCCTGATCACGACGTTTCCCGATCGGTACAAGGTTGCGAGCGTTGGAGCGGGCGATGTGGAATGGATCAGCGACTGGGGTAACGTGGTTTTTGGCGACTCGTTCGATTCGTATTATTTCGGAAAGTCGCCGATGGAAGATCCCGAGCTCTACATTCGCAAGTCGCCGTTTTTCAAGATGGACAAAGTGAAAGCGCCGGTGCTGATTTTCCACGGCACGGCGGATACAAATGTTCCACCGGCGCAGAGCTGGTCCTTTTTCCGCGCGCTGCAATACTACGGAAAGACTCCGGTGAAATTCGTGGTGTTTCCCGGCGAGGCTCACGGTCCGCGCAAACTTACGCACCAGATGCGCAAAGTGGAAGAAGAAGTTGCGTGGTTTGACAAATATTTCTTCAAAGCTGCTCCTCCCGAAAACGAAGCGGTAAAGAAGGACTCTCCTTTGTTCGAGGCCAATAGGCGCAGGTCCGTGCAGCAAACTCGGGCCAACCGTTATGGACTTGAGTTTCCGAAGACCGATGAAGAAATCAAGAAATCTGGCATGCCTGGCGGAGTTTTCGTCATCCCTGAGGTGGTACGTCGCGGCGAACTTGAAATTGGCAGATTCGAGGTGACTCGAATTCAATATCCTAGCTGTGGCGACAAAAACTGGGAGATGCCGAGACGAGTGCGCAAAGATGACCGAGATGAAAAATCCTTTCCTCAAAACTATCCGGCAAATGGCATCAGCCTGGAAGGTGCAAAATCGTATGCTGCCTGTCTTAGTAAGCTGACGGGACAGACTTGGCGCGTTCCCTACGAGGACGAAGTGAAAGGCTTGTACGAGCATCGCGATGGCGAAAACACACTCGACTATTGGGCCGGGTATGCGCCAAATCCCGAAGACGCGGCGCGGCTACGCGAAAAAGCGAAAGAGCTTGGCGGAAGTGCTCCGTTGCTAAGAGAAGTCGGAAGCTTCCGCGGACAAGGCAAAGATGACGAAGAGCCGATTTATGATCTAGGCGGCAACGTGGCGGAGTGGGTGCTGACGCGAGATGGCAAAGGAAAACTGATCGGCGGCAGTGCGGATTGTCCGGCGGACGCGAAGGCGAACTGTACGCCTGCGCCGGAGTATGTTGGGTTCCGCGTGGTGCGAGGTGAGGCGAAGCCAGCGAAGCCGTAATGCGTAACCCCTTTGAAGGCGAGCTGCGTAAGACGGCTTGCGAAGTTCTAACAACTAGCCGAGATTCCTCGACCGTGCGGCCCGGCGTTCGCTGAGCGAACGCGGGAGAAAACCGGGCGGCTCCGCTCGGGAATGACAATCTTGAAGTAGGGCATAAGTCCAGATTGGCTCTTGCGCGTGCGAGAGGCCACAGATAGCCTCGATGGATGAGCACCTTTACACCTACATCACGGACGCAAGTGAAGCGGCTGCCGAAGCGTGGAGCGTACGACCGCGAGACGGTTTTCAAAATTTTGGATGAGGCGTTTGTTTGCCACGTGGGTTTTGTAGTGGAGGGACAGCCGTACGTGATCCCGACGAATTACGGACGCGCGGGTGAGACGTTGTACCTGCACGGATCGGCGGCGAGCAGAATGCTGCGCACACTGAGCGAAGGGATTCCGGTTTGCGTAACGGCTACCTTGATCGACGGATTGGTGCTGGCGCGGTCGGCGTTTCATCATTCGGTGAATTACCGTTCGGTGGTGATCCTGGGAACGGCGCGGCTGGTGGAGAATCCCACGGAAAAAATGGAAGCGCTGCGCCTTTTCACCGAGCACATCATGAAGGGACGCTGGGACCAGATTCGTCAGCCGAATGAGCAGGAGTTGAAAGGAACGACGGTGTTGGCGTTGCCGCTCGAGGAAGTGTCGGCTAAGGTGCGCACAGGCGGTCCAGTGGATGACGAAGAAGATTATGAGTTGCCGGTGTGGGCAGGCGTCCTTCCTCTGCCGGTGACGCCTACGGCACCCATTGCGGATGCGCGGCTGAAACCGGGGATTGCGGTACCGGAGAACGTGACGGCGTATTCGCGGAACGGCAGTCCAAAACCGTAAGCAGTCGAAGCGACTTGTCGCGAGCTGATTTTATCCATTCGCTGCGAGGAGCACCCTTATTGCGGCCGGAGCAACGACCTTTGGCCGTGTCCGGCGAAGTGATTTAAAAGAGCGGGGCTGGCGGAGTATCCGCAAGTTGGGCGGCGAGACCCGCGGCGTCCCAGTTCTGCCAGGCTTCGACGAAGCGGCCGTCCTTGAATCGAACGATCGAGGTACCGGTGATCTGAGCCGACTTGCCAGAGGTGGAGTGCTTGACCTCAGCGAACCAGTGGACGCAGGCAAGGTCGCCCTCAGCCAAGACCAGAACGGGCGAGATTTTTATGGCGGAGAATTGTGCGCGGAGGCGGTCGTAGAAGCGCTCAAACTCCGCGGGACCACGAATGAGCATTGCGCCATCGTAAAGAACACCGTCAGGGGCGAAAAGTTCGGCGATGACATCGCGGTTGCCCCGGTTCCAGATTTCCTCAAACCAGCGGATCGTCAGCCGCTTATTTTGATCGAGTGTGGAGACTGCTGGGGAGGCGGACATGAAGGTACCTCCTAGAGTGATGAGGTCTGGAGTATACAACTTTACTTGGTTTTGGCGCCGGAAATGGCAGATGCCAAGCCGAGGGCAATGAGAGCGCCGCCGGAGATATGGCGTTGGGCACGACGCAGACGGAAACTCGAACGAAAACGGTCGGCTACAGTACCGGCAAGCAGGGCCCAGACCGAATCGCTGCACCACCCCATCAAGGCAAACAGGACTCCCAGTTCGAAAATTTGCAAGCTGGGATGCCCACGGGACGGGTCCACGAATTGCGGCAGAAAAGCGAGGAAAAACAGGGCGGTTTTGGGGTTGAGCAGATTGACCAGCACGCCTTGAGCGAAAATGTGCAGGAGCCTGCGGTCGCCATTGGCGGCTTGCAGCAATTCGGAATCGTCGCGGCGTAAGGTGCGAATGCCCAGATAGATCAGGTATGCGGCGCCCAAATACTTCACGAATTGGAATGCGAGGGCGGACGAGGCCAGTAGAGCAGAGAGTCCGAGCGTGGCTGCCGCAACGTGGAAGAGCGTTCCGAGAACGATGCCCATGACGGAGACGAGCCCTGCGGCTCGTCCGTGGCCGATGCTCCGGCTGACCACGTACGTTACCGCCGGGCCAGGGATGACGAGAAGGACCGCGGCGCCGCTGACAAACAACGACAGAGAAGAATGGCTGATCAGCATCAGAGCCTCTCTCGTTTCATTCAGGGAGAAGAGAGCAGGATCGTTCTTAATAGCCGGCTCCAAGTAGAGCCGACACCGCTGCCCGTACGGGAGAAAGAATTAGTGGCAGCCGCAACCGCCGCCGCAACAGCTTCCGCCGCCTGAGGAGCCGGAGGAGGATTTTGGGGAGCCTCCTGCGATCGCAGAACTGAAAACAGAAAGCTGAATCGTTGCTTTTTTGCTGGAGCACTTGGGACAGGAGATTTCCTGCTGACGATTGATGACGATTTTTTCGAATTGGGATTTGCAGTCGTCGCAGATGTATTCGTAGATGGGCATAGTTCTTCCTAATAGTTACGCTTTCATTATAGCAAGTAGTCGGATGTCACGGCAGAGGTTGCGTAAGGTAGCTCTCCGATGCTGATGCCGTAGAAGAAGCAAAGTCCTGCGGCGTCCATGAGCCGATATCTCCTACATCTTCCGCAAAACAAGGGAGAAGGAACAAGGCCAACGACGACCATCGGCCGACCTGTGCGCTGAAATAGACGTATGAATAGTCACTTCGCAATTCTCGGACTGCCGCAAAGATCCACGACAGAATCGCCAAAGTGAGGACAAGAAGCGAGGCGATAGATGCGGCGCGATTGCACTGATACGGAGCCATTCCCACCACGCCATCAACGCACAGGGGAAAGGCAACAAATAACCACCAAGATGATAACCAAAATCGATTCGATCATCGTGGATGGAAGCGACGATTCTAAAGGCAGTTCATAGTAACAGGCTGGAAATTGACCGCATAAACGCGCCGCGATTATCCAAGCCTCGTCTTAAGGGGACCTTAGGAGAAATAGACGCCGCCGTTGGGATTGATGGTTTGGCCGGTGATGAAACTGCTTTGGGCGAGGAGAACGGCGATACGGGCAACTTCATCGACGGAGCCGAAGGAACCTACGGGGAGGCGGTCAGGCGTGAGAGCGGGAAGCGAAGCGATCATGTCGGTTTCGATCAGCGCCGGAGCGATGGCGTTGACGGTGATTCCCTCTTTGGCCAGGAAGTAAGCATAAGAGCGCGTGAGGCCGAGAATTCCTGCTTTGGATGCGGAGTAGTGCGGGCCGACGATGCCGCCGTACTGCGCTGCTACGGAAGAGAGATTGATGACGCGGCCCCAGCGTTTTGCGCGCATGGCGGGGAGCGCGCGTTGGGTGACGAGAAAGACGGAAGTTAAATTGAGGCGGATAGTTTCATGCCAATCAGCTTCGGCGACTTGTGAAGGAGAAAGTGCGGTGGCGATGCCCGCATTATTCACCAGAATGTCGACCGACCCGAGAATCTTTTCCACATCAGTGAAGAGGCGATCGACTTGAGCGGATTCGGAGACGTCGGCCTGGACGGTGATGCAGCGGCGGCCGAGTTTTTTGATTTCGGCAGCGACGGACTCGGCCGCGGTGGCCTGTCTGTGATAGTTGACGGCTACGTCGGCGCCTGCTTCGGCTAGCGCGAGCGCGATGGCTTTGCCGATGCCGCGGCTAGAGCCGGTGACGAGAGCTATGCGGTCTTCAAGAGCCAACATTCGTGTGATTCTCGAGCAGAAAGTATAGAGGGAATGGGACAAGAACCCACAAGTAAGATCGACGTGTGGGCGTCTTCTCCAGAGAGATAGCAAAGCCCCAAACGAGATTGAGCCACCACGTTGTCTCGCTCAGCTCTCTTATGCAATTCAGCGATGTCCACTGTTTTGGCCTGTACGAAAAACGGCCCCGCTAGGGCAGGGCCGTTCGGAAGAGCGGACTATGTTAGGGGCTAATCGCCGGCTACTGGTTCGGCTTCCTGTTGGGGAGCCGGGGCAATGTTGACTGGGGCGCCGGAGTTGGCTTTGGCGAAGTTGGCCGGAGTGGCTTGCCTGATGTCGGTTAGCGAGCCGATCTGGACGACGGTCGGCTGCGGCTTCTTGAGAACGAGTTCTTCGTAGATGGCGCGAACTTTGGCTTGTTCTTCGTAGGCCTTCTTGCGGCGCGCGCGATCTTCTTCGGCGGCGGTGAGAGGCACGTCGTGCTCGAGGTGACGAACGCGTGCGGCGTCATTGGCGTCAATGACGAGCGAGTGTTCGAAGCTTGCGAGATTGACGGCCTTGCCCTTGGCGTAGATTTCGTGCTTGCCGTGATTCTTGTACCATTCGGCAACGGTCGCGTTCTTGTGCATGTTTTCGATGATCTGGCGCCAGCCCACGCCCGTGTTGTAGGCGCAGAAGCTGATTTCGCCCTGCTGGGTGGCGTAGGGGATAATGCACATTTCGGTGCGGCGGAAATCGTAGTTGAAAAGATCCTGGAACCACATGCCAGCGATGAAGAGAAAGTTCCATGGGTCGGTCTGGCGGCGCTTCATGGCATCTTCATAAGTACGCTCGGGTGAAGTGCGGCCGTACTTGGTGGTGGATTTCTTGGTGAGCGCCCAGGTCTTGTCAAATTTCTTGAAGAGATCGTAGAGCTTGAGGCCCTTGGGTCCCTGGAATGGGTGATAGTTCTTCAAGAGCGCCATGGCCATCATAAAGTTGGAGAAAGTCTTGCCGCGAGCCGCGTCAGTGATGGCAGTAACGTCTGCCGTCAGCTGAGTGGCGTTGAGGAAGCGCGGTACGGGCGCCCACTCCTTGGTTTCCTTGTTGATCATGAGCGCCGTGCCGACCCCGCAATTGGGGTGGCAGCCGCAGGAGAGCGAACCCCACTGGGATTCGTTGCCCTTGACCATGTCCGCGAAGCCCGCGAACGTCGAAATGAAAGAGATCGGGAACCAGTCGCGTGTGGGTTCGACTTTGCCGACCTGATTGCTGACGTCCTTCGCAAGGTGCGAAAGAGTGTAGCGCTGGCGGAGGCGGCGTTCCGGCGTGATGTCTTCGTCGCGACCGGTGAACGAAACCGGCTGGAAGCTGACGAAAGAAATTTTCTTGGGATTTTCCATCGCGAACTTCACGACAGTGCCAACCTGATCGTTGTTCACATTGTTGACGATGGTGACGACCAGCACGATTTCGATGCCGGCTTCGTGCATGTTTTCAATGGCGCGAAGCTTGACGTCGAACAGGTTGCCGATCTGGCGGTGACCATTGGCGTCATTGCCGATGCCGTCGAATTGTAGGTAGGCGTAACGCATACCCGCCTCGAACGCCTTCTTGCAGAATTCCTTGCTCTTGGCGAATTCGATGCCGTTGGTCGCGGCCTGAACCGAGTTGTAACCGATCTTGCGCGCGTAGGCGACGGCGTCCAGGAAATTCGGGCTCATCGTCGGCTCGCCACCGGAGAACTGCACGGACATCTGGCGGCGCGGCTTGATCTTGAGCGCGTTATCGAGAATTTCCTTGATTTCGTCCCAGCCGAGTTCGTGAACATAGCCAACCTGGTTGGCGTCCATGAAGCAGGGATCGCACATCATGTTGCAGCGATTGGTGAGATCCACTGTGAGAACCGACCCGCGGCCATAGAGAACGGTGGAAGAGCCGTGCTTGTGAAGGTCTTCGTCGTTGTGCGCGGGAATGTCGCGGCCCGGGTACTGCTTTTCGATCCAGCTTAGCCATTTTGAATCGACGGCCATCATGTCTTCGTAGTGGCCGTGAAGCGGGCAGTCTTTCACCATCCAGACCTGACCGTCGCGTTCGATGATCTGAGCCTTAATTTCGCCGACCTTTTCGTGCATGAGGTCGCGCCAGTCTTTTTTGCCAGCGATGATAGCTTCGCGGGCTTCTTTTACGCAGCCGGGACAGAGAGAATCGGTCTGGCGCGGGAAGCCGAGCGTGGGCTTGGTCTTTTCCCAGGATTTGAGCAACGGCTTGTCCGACCACTGAGGCGTGACCGAAGGATTGGGATTGCGCTTGTTGAAATACTGAATCGTGTTGAAGGTAACCGCTGCGGATTTGCAAACGATCCAATCGAGCGACCTTGCTATCTGCGTGCCTACTGAGTTCGGCATAAACCTCCACCCTCACTTTCGATAATGCGAAACCCCTAGAAAGGGGCCGCAATGACCCTGACGCCCAAAACAATTATTCGATGTGAACCGGCCTCTTTGAACCGCCCCCTAGAGGCCATTTTTACCGTAACACAGTACCGCTGTGCGCGACGTTACGGGCCTAAGTCTTTCGGCACGAGTAGTTTGCCGAAGGCAGGGGTCCGAGGCTAGGAAGTTGCGTTGAATGGCGAAAAACAGGGGTTGAATGGGGAAATAGAGGATTGATTGGGATGGAGCCGTTCCGAGAAGAGGGGTAACGAATAGGGCGCAAAAGGACCAGAATTTCCCGTTTTGGGCAATCAGTGGGATTCCGCACAGGCTGTTATTCGTTGAGATTGGGGCGGAGCACCGCGATGGCGAAATGACAAAAGTACGCCGAGCCTTCGTCAAGCTGGAGCCAACGCACGACGCAATGCTCGCTAAGGTACTTCGTCACGCGAGTCTCGGGAATGCCGAGGTGGTCCGCAAGAAGAGACTTGAGGTTGGTGTTGCCGCGGCGGCTCATGCCAGAACGGGCGAGGCTGCCGATAGCGATGCGCAGAGTGTCACAGGCCTCGACGTAATAATACGTTGTCATGTCGTCGTCAGTGAGCACGAAAACACCGGGACCAGCGGGGGCATGGGCAGATTCATCGAGTTTGGCGGGGGGACACGTGAGCAGGCGGCGAAGCTGCATCTCGAGGAGCGAAAGACGCGATGCAAGACCCGGGTCACCGAAGCGGCCCTTGATAGCAGAAGTACCGGAGTCGGGAACTTGCTCCACAGGGATGCGCGGGATGGCGCGGCTGTCGACGGTGCGCGGCGGAAGTATTTCAGTAGGTTCAGGAGATGGTTCAACGATGCGGGCGAGTGCCGGTGCGCGGGAAGAAGTGCGGGTGGTTTCGCCGGGAGAAGTTTTGCGCCGATTGCGTCCACCACGACGACCGCGACGGCGATGTTTTTTGTCTGCTGCTGTTTCGGATTCAGCAGGCTGTTCGGAGGAGGATGGATTTTCCTGAGCTGACGCGGTCAGAGATTCGTATGCGACTGCAGTCTGTTCGAACGGAACCGTAGGATCGGGGATGGTGACAGCAGCCGGAGGGGACGCCGGCTCTTCAGAGGATGCAGATGCAGTCTCGGGCGCGGGATCGTTGTCAGGCGGCAAATCGCCGCCGAGGCGGACAACCGCGTCGCGAGCCTTGGTCTTCCAATCACCGCGGCGAAACTTTGTGGCAGCCGTTAGATACCATTGCAGAGCTTGCGCGGGATCTTTCGCGATTTCGAAATGACGGCCGAGTTCGAACGCAACCATTGCGTCACTGGTCTTTTCGTAAAGCAAAGTGAGCTGACCGCCAGGGTCTCTGCTGCCGCGCGCGCGCCGAATCCGGGCCGTGATTTGTTTCCAGTCCGCCATTTGTGGATGCATTGTAGCAGCGAGAGGCGCTGCGCGGCCAGCACGTGAAAATGCAGCGAATCGAAAATACCGCAGAAAGGGTATGCGAATAGCGATTGACGCTCGCGGAGTCGCTGGGTATTCTCTTTACAGCCCTCCGGGAGGGAACGATGTTTCGCCCAAGAGCGATACTTGTGGTCGTGGTCTCGTATGCTCTATGCCTGATGCCGGTAGATGGTTCAACGCCAACGGCGATCGGTACAGTCACGTCAGCAACGAGCGCGCATGTTGGTGCGGCTTCGGCGTCCTCAGGATCCACGGTTTTTAGCGGAGATCATCTCAGCACCGAAAAGTTAGGGAGCATTCAAGTGCGGGCAGGTGCCGCGCGTTTGCTGCTGTCCGGCGCGAGCTCCGCTTCGATGGGCGAGAGTGACGCGGCGCCTTCGGCAAGGCTGCTAAGCGGAACGGCTGTATTCTCGACGGCGAACGCCAAAGCGTTTGTGCTGCACGCATCGAAGGCGGCAATTCGGCCGGAGAGCGACCAGCCAACCGTCGCGCAGGTTACCTATATCAGTGACAAGGAACTGCAGGTGAGGAGCACGCGCGGGTCACTGGCAATTACAGTGGAAGGCGAAACGCAGATCGTGCCGGAAGCAACAGCGTACCGCGTGATTCTCGATCCGAGCTCCTATTATGATGCGGAAAGCGCGCAGGGCCCGCGAGGAGCGGGGTCGCGGCAAGGCGGTCCGCCGCGTAAAGCGGGACGCAGCCGTTTCCTGCTGATCGCGATTGTCTTGACGAGCGTGGCGACAGGCGTGGCTTTGTATGAAGCCGTGCAGAGTCCGTCCCGGCCATAAATCAGAGAGTAGCCAACGAGTTTTCAGTTTTTTCCAACTGCGGTCATCCATCAAACAAAGCTTACGTGGTACCGTTAAAGCGAGGCTATCACTTCGATTTCGACAAGTGCGTCTTTCGGAAGACGCGCGACTTGCACTGTGGAACGAGCGGGTGGCGCGGCCGTAAAGAATCTTCCGTAGACCTCATTCATCGCGGCGAAGTCGTTCATGTCTTTTAGAAACACGGTCGTCTTAACAACGTGGTGCAGGTTCGCGCCGCTCGCTTCCAGAATTCCTTTCAAGTTTTCCAGCGCGCGTTCGGTCTGCTGGCGAATATCGCCGGGAACGAACTCGTTCGAACGGGGATCAATCGCGACCTGGCCGGAAACGTACAGAAAGCCGTTGGACTTCACCGCTTGAGAGTAAGGCCCGATGGGCTTGGGACCTCTGTCGGTAAGCACAATATCGTTCACGGTGTCGCCTCCTGAGCGAGAGAGTCCTGCCGGGCTGTCGACTGGGAATACATTGCACGAAAATCTTCTGGGACGCCAGGCCGCTTGATCCATTCGCGAACAAACGGCCCGACGCTTTGATGAGATTCTTCTTCAAGAGCAGATATGAGATCGGTGATGTCGAAACCTCGAGACTGGCGCGCATAGAGCATGTGCTGCATGGCCTTCTGGAACTTCTCGGGGCCAACGCGATCGCGCAAAGCGTAAAAGAGCAGCAGACTTTTGGCCCGCGAAACGGAGGGATCGCCATGCGATTCGCGCGAAGCGCCAGCGGGAATCTGCGCGAGGGCGCGGCGAATAATTTCCGTGCGAACTTGCGTGCCCGACGAAACCTCCCGCGCAAGAGCGGCCGCAAAAGAAGGAAGCGCGGACATGGGCGGTTGTTGTTCGTAAAACCCGGGATTTTGGCCGTAGCCGAGCCAGCCCGCCGCCAGAGCAGGGCCTGCCAGGGCTCCGCGCTGGCCTTGCGGGACGCGAGGATCGATCGCGACTGTGTCGCGCGAAATCATTTCTGCGGAGCCTTCCGTTTCCGCACCATAAAGAAGCGAGGAATAAAGCGAGCTACGCTGCAAAAAGCAACCTGCCGCGGCGGGACACTCAACGATCCAAAGCGGAGATTTGGATTTACCGCGCGATCCGAACAATGAGTCATAGGTTGCCAAAGTTTTCGAAAGCGACTCGCTTGCGCGCCGTAAGTCTTGAGAATTTACTTCAGCGCGGCTCCAGATGAGAACCTGTTGATTGCCTGCCAGCTCCTGACGCGTCTCACGATAGCGGCCCGCGACTACGAAGGGATTCAAGTCCCGCGCAGTTTGCTCAAATCTGAATTCCATTTCGATGTTAGTTGCAGAATGCTTTTTCTTGACCCCACTCGCGTGGACGAGAAAGCCCTGTGGCACTCGCACGAGCAAGTCCCATTTCCGGGGCGGCACGCCTCCAAAACCGAAAAGACCCCGGGCCTGGGGAAGCGCAGGCGTCCAGCTTTCGGCAGGCAAGGCAAAGGCATCGGCGGAAAATCCGATCGAGCGTTGTTCGGCGGAATCAGAGCGAATGTCATACGCAATCCGGATGATGTGCCTGGAATTAATGGTCCAGGGCTCGGGAAAACGAAGAAGCGTGTCACGCGGATTGTCCGCAGACGGAGTTTGAGGAATCGCGGCGCCGTCCCAGAGCACGGCGAACTCAGCCGGGTTAAAGCGGCGGCCGGGAAGACGGACGTCCAGGGAATCGAGCACCTGATTCCCGGTATTTTTCAGGTGATATTCGGCAATGACGTGGATGCGAGGCTCGGCCTGAGAGACGAAGGAGACCTGAACCTGCTGTTTTTCCACGACATATCCAGGGCCGAGCGAAGTGGCGCAGGAAGCGGACCAGCATGCCACACCCAGGAGAAACAAAACGAAGAGCGATGAAGATTTAGAAGAGCGCGCCACGACCCGTTGATTGTAACGGCGAGTGGCCGAGCGGCAAAGCAAAGGTTCGAAACAGGAGACAAACGATGGAGCCGCAGACAAATCTCAGCGTCGACGGCCGCGAGTGCGGACAAAGCCAGTACCGCTGTGGGCGAGCGCCTTTTCGCGCGCGGAGGCTTCGGCATCGGCCTGAGCGTCCGTCATGCCGTTTTGAATGCGCGCGACAATCTCTTTTTCGGAGAGCTGTGTATTTTTCAGGCGGCCGATTTCCGCACTGGAGAGTGTTGGCAATCCCTTCATGCGGCGCTGCAAAAGCATTTGAACGGTGGGATCGGAAAGCCCGATCAAACGAAGCATGACGGCGTTGCCGCTAAGCGCATCGAGCTGGTCGGAATTGGCTATGGCAAGAATCTGCTCGTCGCCGAAACCCGCGTCATTGAGGCTCTTTGCAGCTACTGCGCTCGTAAAGGGATGCTTATGCTCATGTGCAGCGGAAACCAGGGCCACACACATATCGTCGCTGACGCCAGCATTTTTGAGCGCAACCAGCTGAACAACTTCGGCATCGCTGACGTTCAGCTTCTTCAGCTCTTCCAGACTGCTGGACCACATGCCAGCTTTGTCCAAAGTCCGGTAGTCAGTCAGCGGATGCGAGTTGCAACCCGCCAGAAGCACAGGAAACAAAACAAATGCGAGGGATGACGATTTCCTCATGCCTCCAGTGTATAGGCCAGGGCCGAACCGTCCGCGTCGTGTGCTTTCTGAGATACCCGGCTGAAAGGACAGGGACGATTCTCAATCGCCCGTGGGCGCGTAAACCCGCTCGACGCCGTGGACGCCCGAAATTTTGCGGATATTTGCGAGAATACTTTCCAGCTGCCGGCGGTCCGCAATTTCGAGGCTGGCTTCGATACGCGCGTTCAGGCGGTCCGGCCGGCTTTCGAGGTTGCGGATGTTGGAGCCTGCGCCGCTGATAACGGCCGTGATCTCGGCAAGCAGGCCAGCGCGATCCTTGGCTCGAATCGTGAGCTGCACCGGAAAAGTCGCGGCGCTTTTGCCACCCCATTCGACGGCAATTCGGCGTTCGGCCTGGTACATCAAATTCTGAACGTTAGGACAAGTGCGCGTGTGAACGGCGACGCCACGCCCGCGTGTGATGTACCCGACAATTTCATCGCCGGGAATTGGGTTGCAACACTTGGCGCGAAAAACGAGCAAATCGTCATGACCTTTGACGACCAGCGGCGCTTCACCGATTCCCAGCATGCGCTTGACAGTCTTAACGAGGGTGGGCTTTGTGTCGTCCACGTCGGACTGCGAAGATCGCGCCGATTCGCCCAAAACTTTGACAAGAACCTGCCGTGCGGAATATTTTCCGAATCCTACCGCCGCGAACAGATCCTCGATTTTCGACAGACCGTAGTCCGACGCGGCTTTCTCGAGGTCGGCCTCATCGATCTTTTTTAGGCTGCGGCCGAACGCGCGCGATTCTTTTTCGAGCAGGCGCCGACCCATATCCGTAGCTTCCTCGCGCTCGTGAAGATTGATCCAATGGCGGATTTTACTTTTGGCGTGCGACGACTTCACGAAGCTGAGCCAATCGCGGCTCGGGCTGTGCCCTTTCTGGGTAAGTATTTCAACCACATCGCCGCTTGAGATTTCGTGGCGAAGGGCGACCATTTGGCCATTCACCTTTGCCCCGACGCATTGGTGCCCGACTTCCGTGTGGACGGCATAAGCGAAATCCACGGGGGTTGCGCCGGCGGGAAGCTCAAGAACGCGCCCTTTTGGCGTGAAGGCATAGACCTCGTTCGGCGCGAGATCGACTTTCAGTGTGGTGAGGAACTCTCCAGGCTCCTGAAGTTCCTGCGACCACTCAATCAACTGGCGCATCCAGATGATGCGCTGGTCGTCATCATTGGAAGGTTTGCTGTCCTTGTATTTCCAATGAGCTGCCACACCCTCCTCCGCAATGCGATGCATGTCCTGTGTGCGGATTTGCACTTCAAACGGCTGGCCTGAGTGGATGACAGTGGTATGCAGCGACTGATACAGATTGGGCCTCGGCATGGCGATGTAATCTTTGAAGCGGCCGGGAACCGGACGCCAGATATGGTGCACGACACCCAGCGCGGCATAGCAATTTCTTTCGGAGTCCGTGATCACGCGAACGGCAAGCAAATCGTAAACCTGCTCAAGGCCGCGCTGCTGGCGTTCAAGCTTGCGATGCAACGAGCAAAGGCCTTTGACTCGCGCCTCGAGCTCTGCGGGAATGCTGTTCTCCACAAGCTTCGAGCGAATCTCCGCCTGGACTTCCTCGAGGAACTTCTGGTGGAGGGGCTGCTTTTCGCTAACTTCCTTCTGTAGCGCCAGAAACGAATCGGGCTCGAGAACGCGAAAGGACAGATCCTCCAACTCATTGCGGATATTGCCCATGCCAAGTCGGTGCGCGATGGGGGCGTAAATTTCCAAAGTTTCCTGCGCGATGCGCTGCTGCTTGGACGGCTCCAGATACTGGATCGTACGCATGTTATGCAGACGGTCCGCAAGTTTTACGACTACCACCCGAACGTCATTGACCATCGCAAGAACCATCTTGCGCACGTTTTCCGCCTGACGCGCTTCGGGAGCCAGCATGTTCAAGCGGCTGATCTTTGTGACGCCTTCGACAAGGCGGGCGGTTTCGTCCCCAAAACGCTCCTGAATACGAGCCACGGGGAATTCCGTGTCTTCGATTACGTCATGCAGGAGCGCTGCGGAAAGGGTGGTGGCGTCCATGCGCATGTCCGCCAGGATGTGGGCCACTTCCAGCAGGTGCGAGAGATAAGGGTCGCCGGAACGGCGCAACTGATCGCGATGACGTTCAGCCGCTATCTCATATGCACGGCGGACGAGCCAAGGATCGTCCGAAGGACGGTTTTTCTTGAGCTTGTCCAGAAGCTCGTCCAGGCGAGCGTCCAGCAGGCGCTCGGTACGATCGCGGTTGAAGTGGAGCGGCAGATTGGCCGACCCGGACATCTTCCTATGTTACGCCTGAAAAAGCGGAAGGGCGAGCGTGGAGACGACCGCAGAAAAAAAGCGGGGCATCGCTTGACGCCCCGCAATAAATCGATTTATTACTAGCGATTTGGCACGCATCAGGTCGACGGCGTGGGTTGCGAAGCGCGCTTCTGCTTCACTTCCTTTACGCGGTCAACCAGGTCGTCGGCCTGTTTCAACAGGGCCGCACGCTCGTCGGCGCTGGCTACGGTGTCCGCTTTCCGGCGATAGAGCAGGTTGAGATAGGCCATGGCGTCGTCATAATCAGGGCGAATCGAGATAGCCTTCTGAAGATCGGAAATCCCTTCGTCGATCAACGGGCCATACTTCGCAAGGTAGTCGCCGCGAATGGCAGCGGGGAGAGGTTCGGTGTCTCTGACCTGCTTGCGAATATTTTTCTCGTTGTAGTCTTTGCGCATTTCGCTGTTGGCGCGGAAAGCCAGCGTCCAGTCGATGACGCCGATCCAGTAGTAGGGTTCAGGATCTTCCGGCTTCAGTTGAATGTGCTTCTGGTGGTAGGTCTTGGACTCTTCGAAGAGTTTGGGATCATAGGGCGTGCCGGCCATCTGGAAGAGGATGGAGCCGATCCCGTCGATGGCACTGAGGTTATCCGGATTGGTCCCGAGGATATCCTTGAATTCCTGAATGGCCTGCCTGCCAATGTTCTTATTTTGCTCGGATGGAGCTCCGGGAATGTACTGGCTGGCATAGGCAGTGGCGAGATAGAGGCGCGCGTTTAGAAGTGAAGGATCAAGATCCTTGGCTTGCTTGAAGTCCTCCACGGCAGCGTCGTACTGGCCGTTCTTAAAAGCCGCGACGCCTTTGTTGAGAAGGTCGCGGGCCTTCAGTTTGTTGCAGCCGGAAAATCCGGCGACCGCAACAAACAGCGCCAGGACGACAGCAGCCCGGCGGAAACAAGATGCGGACTGCGAAGCGTCCGTGCGTGCAAGCGATGCATGAGTCATCGAAGCGTCCATCCCTACGATGCGCGGTCCCAAATGGGCCACGCGATGAATTCAGATCCGCCCTGCGCGGGCTATTCCATCACAATCAGCGATTTTGTTCCAGCCCTGGAGTAAACAAGCCGACTGAAATTCCGGAACCATGCAAAACGTCAACGACCCGAACAACAAGAGCGAACTCTACAGGAGCCTCGCCACGAATGAAAGCGACTTTATGGGCGCGCTCTTTGTAGATTGCTTCCATCCGGTCCGCCAGGTGGTCCCAACTTACCGGTTCCTGATTGATTCGGAGATCGCCGTTGGACTGCAACTGAACAACGATGACGCTCTCCTCCGGATCGGCGGGCCTCTGGTCGGTTGGCGGCTGAGGCACCATGGCATCGAGGCCCTTCTGCTGATGAGGCGCGCTCATAAAGATCACGAGCAAAACCAGCAGAATGTCAATCAACGGAACGACATTTAATTCGCTGTGCGTTCCGCGGTTCAAAGCAACAGCTTGCATTCCCATCATCCACCTCGCAAAAGAAATGACCCGGCGAGGAGGACTCTCACAACTCTGCGAAAAAAATCGCGTATCCGCGAACTTCTGGAACTTATTGCCCCGCTTCCAGCTTCGCGGTGATCAGGCCGACCTTGTCAATTCCAGCGCCGCGCATGATATCGATCGCGCGCGCGACTTCTTCAAAGAGGACTTCGTTGTCGCCCTTCACGAAAGCGACCTTCTCCGCGCGCTCCTTGAAGATT
>Ga0207646_10002434_pt1 | contig 21951 bp, 18 predicted proteins | sample KBSK5502metaG_FD_184343 | JGI IMG/M metagenome (GOLD analysis project Ga0207646, IMG submission 184343) | Corn, switchgrass and miscanthus rhizosphere microbial communities from Kellogg Biological Station, Michigan, USA - KBS K5-50-2 metaG... | ecosystem: Host-associated > Plants > Roots >... | reverse complement strand
GCGGATCGCGGTCCAGAGCTGCCCAGCCGGTGCGGCGCACCCCGATCGTTTCGGGATTATGCCGTTCCATGGAAAGCCCTCCGATGACCGCTCTGCGGTCACCCGTGAATTGGATCCACGTCCTCAGTAGAAAGATGCAGCCGAGGGCGAAAAGGATACAAAGATCATTGCATTACGCTCGAAGAACGGTACTTACCCGCCACCCACCAAAAACGTAGGCCGGGGGGCGGCTGGACGCCGGTTGTGATGTCCCCTGGACATAAGTCAGAGATTGCAAGATGAGCCGCCAAGAGGCGACGCTGTTCACCCTACAAAAGAGAACAAACTAGTGGAAAGTAATTACATCGGGGAACCGAAGTTAGCATGCGGTGTCCAAGAGCATGAGGACGCGCGCACCTCACATCCCTGCGAGCGCCGCGCCAGCCACTGCAAGGCAACCTGCGGAGGCCGGCGCGGCAAATTCTGAGCCTGGTGGGAACGATCAGATTTTTTGGGAGGTGTGTGATGTCCAGCAAAGAGCGAGTGAAGGCGGAGCTTTGCGCGGGTACTTTTAATGGCTGTCTGGTGGAAGGTGACCCGGAAAGGAACGCACGAGAAAGAAAAATCAAGCGCCGCGCGATTGCAATATCCATCGCTTTGCAAACTGCGGGCTTGGCGGTGTTGGTGATCGCGCCGTTGTTAGCGAAGCCTGCGGAATTGACGGAACGAATTGCAGTTCCGATTCCGCCGTATAGAAATAGCCCTCCGCGCCGCACCGAAAGCTCGCGCTTACCGAACACAACCAGCAGAAACAGATTCTGCACAACTTGCCCGATTAACGTTTCCCCCAAGGTGCCAAGTCCAGCTCCCGGCGATTCACAAATCAACAATGAACGCCCCGAAGACGGTGTGTACATAAACCGCGAAGGCCCGAATGGTCCTGGATCGAATATTTTTGATAGCCGGAAGCAACCTAAGCCCCCCGAAGATCAAACGCCGGAAAAGAAGCGCATTGTGATCGGGCACATTGTCCCGGCGCTGCTTACGCACAAGGTTGAACCGGTATTTCCGGTGTTGCCGCATCAACTGCACCGCAGCGGCAAAGTGGAGTTGCACGCAGTGATCGCCGTGGACGGAACGATCCAGTCGCTACAAGCGGTGAGGGGAGATCCGTTGTTTATTTCTTCGGCGTTGGAAGCGGTGCGGCAGTGGCGTTACCAGCCGACGTATCTGAACGGGCAGCCGGTGGAGGTCGATACCTACATCACGGTGATTTACACGCTGCAGTGAATCGGGTTCCCCCTCAAGAGAGCCGCTTGCCGGAAGCGGTGTTGTGAGCAGAAGGTGCAATGGGCCCACGCCTGCCGCATGGGCCCCTTCTGCCTGCACCGGGCAACCGAAATCGAAGACCGGAAAAGCGACAGGCGAGAGATTCCTCGCTGTGCTCGGAATGGCCGTTATGAGTAGTTGACGGGCGGCGATTAGAAGTGGAAGACGACACCTGTGGAGACGCGCAAGTTGTTCTGAGATTGCGCACCCGTGCCTAATTCGTTGAAGCGCGTCAGGAGATAATCGACCTGCGCGGGACGAATGGACAAGCGGCGGGATATCTTCACATCGACGCCGCCACCGACGGTCATTGCAAACGAATTATTTGAAGTGGAGAACGCCAGTCCGTTGCTGCCGCCAATGTGCGCGACGCCAAAGAGTACCTGGCCGAACGGCGTGATGCGCGAATCGCGGTGGTAGGAGATCCGCGGGCCGAAAAGATACGTGGAAAGCGTGCCGTCAACTCCAGTGCCGAGGATGTTGTTGCTGTGATAGCCGCCGAAATCAGCGACTCCGCTGAGCCAGTGGTTTGCGTTGTAGGCGATTGATGCGCTGCCACCGTGCAAGTTAAATCCATCGACGCCAGAAGTGGATGGATTCTCGCGAACGTAGGAGTATCCTGCGAACACCTCAAATTTTGGTGTGTCCTGCGCGTACGTGGCGGAACCAAAAAGCGAAACAGCAGATAGCGAAACAAATGCGAGCAGACACACGACGAACTTCCGATTCATAAATCCTCCAAATGAGTGTTGTAGTGCGCGAGCGGGCGTCACAATGCGCGGCGCGCTTCAGGCAGGGAAGCGGCGATACGCAATTTCTGTTTTGTGTTGCCTATAGAGATGCGTGGGCTACAGCGGAAGTTGCAAACTGATTTCCTTGTAAAGCATTTCTTTACAAAACGTTATCGCCGTTTTCGGGAACTTTTTCAGAGCAGCGGCTCGCCGCAATGCCGCGCGATTTGCTCCCGTGCGGCGTCGCGCAGGCGAACAACTTCGTGCCAATCGGAGGTCCCGTTTTCGGAAACTTCCGGCCACAGCGGTGGAGAGAGCGTGATGGTAACAGAGGTTGGGCGAGGAAAGAGCGTGCCGTCGCGCAGAAAACGACGCGTGCCCGCAAGCGAAACGGGAATGATGGGAACTCCCGCAACGACCGCCGCGTTGAATGCGCCGAGCTGAAAAGGCCGGACGCCTTCTTCGGGAACGAATGTACCTTCCGGAAAAACGAAGACGGAGTCTCCATCGCGAACAGCGGATTCAATTTGTTGAATGGCTTCACGTCGAGAATTTGTGTCGGTACGAACAAACGAAAGGTGCCCCATCTTGCGAAGAAACGTTCCGATGAACGGCATATTGTGAACTTCGCTTTTGGCGACGAAGCGATAAGGAACGCCGAGGCCCATCATCAGCGGGAGCACGTCGAAGTAGCTGGTGTGATTCGAGGCGTAGATTTTCGCGCCAGGCGTGTTCATAAATTCCTTGCCGATGACGCGGACGCGCGTACCTGAAAGAAAAAAGAGAATCCTTAACGCGGCGGAGGTGTAACGTCCCGCGGCGCTGTGATCGCGAAAGAACAGGACGCCGGCGCAAGCCGGGATGATCCAGATGGCGAAGATTACGCCGAAATAAATGCCATAGAGAATTTCCAAACTGCGGCGCAGCGCGGATGCCGTGGCCTGAAATATATTTTTGAGCTTGCCCGATGTGCCGAGCCGCGCGATCTGGAGCCAAGCGGGAGCCCTCTTCGAGGTGAGCGTACCGGCAATAAAGAGGCCACGCGTTTCTTCACGGCGCAATTTTCCGCTGGAGGTTTTGGGAATGCTGCCGGGCGGAATCAGCTCGACGCGGTCGGGCGGAATCCCGAGTCCCTGCGAAACTTCGTTGGTGACGGCGGCAGCGATCGCAGAACGCCGAGACAGGTCGCTTTCCCGCGACTCGGCGACCACGATTAATTTTTCGGTGCCGCTGCCCGCGTCCTTCAAACCAAACGCGACGATACAGCCCTTGCGGATGCCATCAACGCGTCCGGCGAGTTCTTCCACTTCGTGAGGGTAGAGGTTGCGACCGCCTTTGATGATGATGTCCTTCACGCGGCCCGTAACGAAGATCTCTCCTTCGGCACAATAGGCGCGGTCGCCCGTGTCCACCCAAGCGTATTCGCCCGCCGCTAACGGACCTACGGGAAAGAGTTTTTGTGTCGCAGCCGGATTGTTGTAATAGCCGCGGGTGGCGGAAGGGCCGCGAAACCACAAAAAACCCTCGGTGCGACCGGGAACTTCGTCGCCAGAGTCGTCGACGACGCGCACTTCGTGATTTGGCACGGCACTGCCGGAGGAAACGAATGCGATCGCAGCGGGACCCGGCGCGGTGGGCACAGCGCGGCCCTGGGAGGTGAAAATGTCGCGATCGATCATATCCACACGCGGGCCGCGATTCAGGGGCGGAAACGTGACGGCAAGCGCAGCCTCGGCGAGGCCATACACCGGCAGCTGCGCTTCGCGGCGGAATCCATATTTCGCAAATCGCTTTTCGAAACGCTCGAGCGTTTCCGGATTCACCGGCTCCGCGCCGTTCAGAGCAGCGCGCCAGGAACTGAGATCGAGTCCTTGGATTTCTTCGTCGGCGATTTTGCGCACGCAGAGTTCATAGGCAAAATTTGGCGCAGCAGTGATCGTTCCGCGATGCTTGTGAAAAGCCTGGAGCCAGCGCGCAGGGCGCGTGAGGAAGGCGAGCGGCGACATTACGCAAAGCGGCGTACCGAAATACAGCAGAGTGAGCCACGCGCCGATCAGGCCCATATCGTGATAAAGCGGAAGCCAGCTGATTCCGACGTCGTCGCGCGTTAATTGAACTGCTTCACCCATTGCGCGAATGTTTGCGAGCAGATTCGCGTGCGTGAGCGTAACGCCCTTGGGATCACCCGTGGAGCCCGATGTGTATTGAAGAAGCGCGATGTCGCCAGCTTTGCGTACGCGGCTACCGGAGAGATGCGCGGGCAGGGCGCCGGGAGCGGGTGGCGGAGCCTTGTCGGCGGCATCCAGAAATTTCTCAACGTCGGCGACAGATTCGAGTGAGCGAACGCGCGGCTTCAATAACTTCGCGACGGCTTCGGCGCGACGAAATGTCAGCAGCAGGCAAACTCCGGCGTTGTTCAAAATTGCTGCTTGGCGCTCGGCGTATTCTTCGATGCGGTCTGCGCGGAACGGCGGATAAATTGGGACGGGGATGCCCCCGGCGAGAAGTATGCCCGCGTAGGAAACAAAAAACGCGCGTGACGTAGGCAACATGAGAGAAACGCGACCGCCGGGCGGCACTCCGCGCCTGGTTAGCTCAGCAGCGCAACGCTGGGCCGCGGCGTAGAGCTCGCCAAAGGTGAGCGCAAGAGTTTTTTCGCCGGCGTCAGAATCTTCGCTGATGTGGAGGTGCGGGCGCTCCCCGTCATGTTGCGCGCGGTAGCGCAGGATATCGATCAGTGTTTGCGCCGCGAATACCTCTTGATCGGATGCACTGCGGCGGTCGAGCATTTCGGTGCTCATCGAAGCACGCAGCGCGGACGGCGCTTCATCTAGCGTTCGATTGTTGCCGGGAGCCGCCAGTACCGCGACGGCGAGCTCTTCCGGTGTGTTGATCTCCGCGGCGACCTGATCTGGCAAGCGGACGCCGAATTCTGCTTCCAGGCGCGCAAGCAATTCCACGCGCTCCAGGCTGCCCAAACCCAATTCGTGATCGAGGCGGGAGGATGGGCCGAGCATTGGCAACGCACCCTCGCTGCCAAGGTCGCTTAAGAGAGCGCGCAAAATTTCAAGGACGCGTGCGCGCACGGCAGGGTGATCGAGTTGTGCGCTGGGTGTGGCCACGGGACTCCTGGAGAGAAACTCAGCGAGAGGCTATCACGCGCGGTCGCCAATATCCATGCGCCGGAACGAGAACGTACTCAGGCGGACTTGCCCTCGGCCTTCCTTGGCGTGTAGTTGCGCGGCATCAGCGTTGTGGAGAGATCCACGCCGGAAAGGTCCGCGCCGGTCAGATCCGTTTCGCGCAGGATGGTGACGCCCATGTCCGCGCCCGAGAATGTCGCGCCGTTCACGTTTGCCAGGCGAAAATTTGCGTTGCGAAGAAGCGCACGTCGAAAGTTAGTGTTAGAGAGATCGCAGCGGAAGAATTCCACGCCGCTGGCTTGTGCTTCCTCGAAATTCGCGCCAGGCAGAATGGCTTCCGTCAGATCAGTATTGCGCAGATCGGCTTTGCGCAGGTTTGTGCCGGACAGATCAGCGTGCGCCAGGCGAGCGCGCCGAAGGTCTGCGCCCTCGAGATTTGCGTTTTGCAGGATTGCGCCACTCAAATTCGCGCCGCTCAGGTCCGCGCTGCTCAAGTCGGCACCGGTCAAGTCTGCGCGGATGCCATGCTCTTTGCCTGAAAAAAAACGTTCGTGCGCTTCAAGGATTTCACTGACCCGCTTGCCGCCGTGACTGATGCTTTTCGTCTTTTTGAGTGCCATAAATCGCCAATTTCCTTGGTTGAACGCGCACTCTATTTTAGCGGAAGCGGCTCTGTCGCGAAACCTCCCGGGGTAAAATTGGTAAAATTCCGCTGCCGTCGCCGACGCCAGCGCGATTCTCGTCTGGACGGCGGCGGCCAGGAGTAGACTGAAGAGCATGAGTTCGGCCAGATACCGGCATAAGACCGAGTACAAAACTCCGAAAATCTTTCTCGGATTGGCCATATTCTTCGTGTGCGGTTCTGTTCTCGCCGCACCAGTACGTTCCCAGGACAAGGATGATGAGATCGTTGCAACGCTAACTGGCGGCCGCGTGATCGTTCATGCCACGCGGGAAAGCGTGACATTCATCGCCATTGATGAACCCATCGAAGCCGGATCGGCCCCGCCACGCGTGATGACAGTCGATGGCCGCCACGTGGCTGTGCTCCTGGGCTCCTCAGAGTGGCGCATTCCCGCCGATCCAAATCCAATCCGGCTGGACAAAGAATACGCCCGCGTCGGGGCAACCGATTCGCGCTACCAGGGCAGCTACAGCGGTGAAGCGGAACCGGATTTAGAGACCGTGGGCGTCGGTTTTCTTGAGAAACTCTCGCCGCTCGCCGCGCGTCTGCATCACAAGCTGGATTTTCCAGCGGCGCAGCCGTTATTCGAGTTGGTGATTATTGGTTTCGGTCCGAAAGACTACGGCCCGGAAGTCTGGACCGCGGAATATCGCATGACGCAAAGCGTGGTTGCCACGCGGGGTGACTACTGGCAGACACGTGTGCTGCGGCCGCGCTTCACGCAAATCTATCCCCCCGAAAAACATGCGCCGCGGAAGCTGGTGGAAACGTGCTATCCGGGTGAATGCAAGGGGCCGACGCTGCAGCAATTGCTCGAGGGCAACGAGCCAACTCTTGAGAAGTTGGCCGGCTCTGACCCGAAGTTCTTGAAGGCAGTGGATTTCATCAGCAAAGGCCAAGCACAAAAAGCGGTCGCGCCTGACGCCACAGGCTTTTTACGAGCCGCTGTGCCGCTCATTTACTCCGGGCGGCGATTCGTCATGGGGACCTTCGAAGAAGAGCACGGATTCGACTGGGTTGTTCCGCCAGAGGAGCCCATCGAAAAAGCAAAACAGGAAAAGAACCGGCCGCCGGAAGCACCTACACTTAGGCGGAAAATCGATCCGCCTGGCTCTTGATCTCGACAGGGCCACGAATGGCGCAATGGCTTCATGCTGATGCCGCCGAAGCAACCCTGCGAATCGCCTCTCCCACGCGAATGACCCCGCCTTCGAGGACTCGGCAAAGCATTCCCCGCCGGCCATACATTTCGCGGCGCAGCCCCGGGCGAACCTTTTCGAGTTGGTCGCAAGGCGTACAAACGGCGCTCACCTGCAATAACACTTGGCCGATTCGCAACTGTTCACCCATCGCGAGGCCGTTTACGTTCAGGCCTTCGGTGGTGATATTTTCCCGGATAATTCCCGGATGAAGCTGCATCGCATCGAGAGTTTCTTTATCCACCAGGAGTACCTGGCGCCCGCTGTTCTTTCGCGCATGAGCGCAACCCGAAAAGCCGAGGCCCGCCACGGCTTCGATACTTTCGACAGCTTGCATGGGAAGCCGGCGCTTGGCTGCCCGAAACAGATGAGCGACGCACGCCATGGGTCAGTCCTGCGCAGACCGGGCCTTGCCCACACCACCGCCGATGTCCATGCGGTAGTGCATGCCCTCGAAGTGAATTTTCGCGGCGGCTTCATATGCGCTGGTCAAAGCGCCCTCCAGGTTCGGCGCGGACGCCGTTACACCAAGAACCCGGCCGCCGCTTGTAACGATCACGTCGCCCTGCCGCTTCGTGCCAGCATGCAGAACTCTCACACCGGAAACTTTCTCAGTAGCGGTTAGGCCATGAACAATGAATCCTGTCTTGAACTTCCCCGGATAACCACCGGAAGCAATGACCAGACAAGCACTTGCGCCGGATTTCCATTTCCATTCTGTAGGATCGAACCGTCGTGTGGCGAGATTTAGCAACGCTTGCGCCAGGTCAAAATCGATTCGCGCCAGAATCGCTTGTGTTTCCGGATCCCCTAGCCGGCAATTGAACTCCAGAACCTTGGGGCCATCTTTTGTCAGCATCAGGCCAATATAGAGAAATCCCTGGTAGCGAATACCGTCGGCGGCCAGTCCGCGCAAGGTTGGTTCTACGATGGTCGTTTCGATCGTGGCTTTCAGTTCCGGCGTCATCAAGCCGTCGGTCGAATATGCGCCCATTCCCCCCGTGTTGGGCCCCCGGTCGCCGTCAGATGCGCGCTTGTGGTCGCGAGTAGGCGCGAGAACCGCATACTTGTCTCCGTCCGTAACAATAATGAAGGAAAGCTCATTGCCTTCAAGCGTCTCTTCGAGGATCACGCGTTTTCCGGCAGTGCCAAATTCCTGAATCAGCATCGCGCGTGTGATGAAATCACGCGCTTCGTTTTCCGTTTGCGCTAACAGCACGCCTTTGCCCGCGCAGAGACCGTCGGCCTTTACGACGACCGGATAGGGCACGTTAGAAAGTGCGGCGAGAGCCTCATCAGCAGTGGCAAACTCACCGTACAATGTGGCCGTGGGAATCGAGTGACGCGCAAGAAATTGTTTGGAGAAAATTTTGCTTCCTTCAAGCTGCGCTGCGATTTGCGATGGGCCAACTACGGCCAGGTTTCGCGCGCGCAGAGCGTTGCTTAAGCCGTTCACCAGCGGCAATTCCGGGCCGATGATCGTCAGGTCAGGATGCAATTTTTCTGCAATCGCGACGAGGCCTGCCAAGTCCCCTGCTTCCACTGGAAGGCAAGTCGCGTCACTGGCGATCCCGCCATTTCCGGGAGCGCACCAGAGTTTGTTCACGCTCGGGCTTTCGCGGAGTTTCCATACCAGCGCGTGCTCGCGTCCGCCGCCGCCGATCACCAGAATTTTCACGGGTTCCTGCTGAGCTCCTTCTAAAAATTTCACCTTTGACGATAGTCGCGGCCCTGGCGGGTGTCAATGCCGCGCCAAACGGTCCAGCGCGGTTGAGGCTCTTGCGATTTGACGCGGCGAGTCGATGCCTCTACGATTTCGTGACGGCATGAAAAAGCCCGCGCGCAAATCTGTAACCGCACCGCAGCAGGTCAGCAAAATTCCCTCGGAAAATAGTGGAGGGCCGGATTCCGCGCTGCTCCGCCTGCAGCTCTGTTTTTTTCTCTCGGGAGCGGCAGGGCTGATCGATCAAGTCGTTTGGACAAAAGCGCTGGGCCAACTGTTTGGCTATTCAGCTTACGCCGTGGCAACCGTACTGGCTGTTTTCATGGGTGGTTTGGCGCTTGGGAGCGCGATTTTCGCGCAATGGCGGCCTGCGAAAAAGAGCGGAATCGCACTCTATTCGTGGATGGAATTTGCGATTGCCGCGAGCACCTTGCTTTCGCTTCCTGGCATCGCGCTGGTGAAGAAACTTTATCTTACCAGCTATCCGCACGCCGGCGGTTCGGCCGCAACTTTACTCGCGCTGCGATTTTTCGGCTCCGCCATGGTGCTGGCGCTTCCCACGGTACTCATGGGCGGAACCCTCCCGGTGTTACTCGGCGGCGTCGCCCGCGAAGTCAAACAATTGGGAATCCGCGCCGGGCGTTTCTACGCGGTGAACACCGCAGGCGCGGTCGCGGGAACCATTGCAGCCGGATTTTTCCTGATCTCGTGGATGGGATTACGTCTGACATTAATCACGGCGGTTATCTTGAATGTGATCGCTGGTTTTCTCGCACAAAGGATCGCGCAACCGATTGCCGTGGCTAGCGAAGATGTTCCGGCAAAAAGGGCGGAGAGTGCGAATGTCCAATCCTCCTCGCTATACATGGTTTGCTTCGCCGCAGTCGGCGCAACTGCCATCGCTTACGAGTTAAGCTGGACGCGCTTGCTCGCTACGCCGCTTGGGAGTTCGACTTATGCGTTCAGCTTGATGCTTGCAGTGTTTCTGCTTGGCATCGCGATCGGCAGCGCGCTCTTCGAAAAGTGGTTTCGAAAAAAACACGAGGCAAGCGCCGGCGTATTTGCCGTAACGCAATTTGCGATTGCTGCAGCGGTTCTCTTTTCGCTGTGGATGTATCGCGAGATTCCCGACGTGTTGTTATTCCTCTTGCGCAATTTCGGCGAAACGTTTACTTCCCTGGTCGCTGCGCAGGCCGTGACCTGCGCCCTTGCACTCCTTCCCGCGACGATGCTATTCGGCTTCAACTTTCCCGCAGTGCTGGCCCTGGTTTCCGGCTCGAATCGGCTCTCCACCGGAAAAGAAAGATCTCTTTCTAGCAGCGTTGGACGAGCTGCTGCTGCGAATACCATTGGCGCAATTCTCGCTGCGATCGTGGGCGGTTTTTTTCTGCTCCCGTGGATTGGCAGTTTTAGGCTTGTGGCCGTCGCCGCAAGCGTCAACGTCGCGATCGGCGTCATGCTATCTGTCAACGCGAACAGTCGCAATCGGCGACCCGTGGCGGTCGCAGCCTTGCTGCTCGCCGCGATCGGTTGGACCGCCTGGTCACCGACATTTTTCAGCAGGGCATCGGCCGCGTTCGGAGTGGTTCTCTATGGCGGCTACCACAATTCTGCGCTGACAGCGCGGGAAATGGCAGAGACCGAGGACCTTGTATCTTTCAAGGACGGCATTAACGCCACAGTTGCCGTAACGCGTTCTGAAAATTACATTGCGCTGAAAATCAACGGCAAGGTTGACGCCAGCAACCTGGACGCTGGCACGCAACTGCTTCTCGGGGATCTCGGAGCCGTTTTTCATCCACATCCACGCAAAGTTCTGATCATCGGTTTTGGCGGCGGTATGACGGCATCGGCCGTGTCCCGATTTCCCGACGTCGAGCGTATCGACTGCGTTGAGATTGAGCCCGGAGTCCTTGAAGCGGCCGCGTATCTTGAACGATTGCACCGCGGCGTGCTACACGATCCTCGTTTGCACATTTACTTCGACGACGCGCGCAATTTCTTGCAAACGAGCCGGGAAAAATATGAGCTGATCATTTCCGAGCCATCGAATCCCTGGATCGCAGGGGTCGCTTCACTCTACACCAATGAATTTTTCGGAGTGGTTCACGCGCACCTCGAAGCGGGAGGAAATTTCGTTCAGTGGATTCAAGCATACGGGCTGAGGTTTGACGATCTTGCGATGATCCTCTCAGGTTTGCAGCGCCAATTTCCCGAGCTCTCGTTATGGCGCAGTTCGGGTCGCGATTTTCTTGTCCTGGCTCGAACGACGCCGGAGCCTCTCTCGTTCGAACGTTCGCGGGCGCTTTGGAAAACGGCAGCCCTGCGCCAGGACTTTGAAGCACTTCATCTTACGCGTCCGGAGAGTTGGCCAAGCTATTTCCGTTTGGGTCGATCAGCGATTCACTCATTCGCAAGTCGGGCTCCGAGCAATACAGACGACCAGACCCTGCTCGAATATTCCGCTCCGGAACATCTACTGAGGGAATCACTTACCAAAGAGCTCGAGCGAGCTGTAGACGCAATTGGAGAGAATCCCCTGCCCGACAACCTTTCGTCTCAAGATGCGCAACTTGCGCCAGTCGCTTCCGCAGAGACGTCTCTTGCAAACAACGAACCGGGGCGAGCCATGAAATTTCTGACTTTGCCGACCGGAGATTCGACCGACCAGGAATTGAGCGTTTTACGTGCCCGAGTGCAGATTTCCGACGGGCACTACGCTGCGGCGGCAAATGAACTCGAGGCAATCTCTCCAGGCCGAACTAACTATTTTGATGCCCAATATTGGTTAGCGATTGCGCGGCGCGGTGGTGGTCGCGCTCTCGAGGCAGAGACGACCGTCGACTCTCTTCTCGCGGGCCGACCGAATGACGAACGCGCCCTTGAGGTCAAAAGCAGCCTCGCCAGCGACCGCAAGGACTGGATCTCCGCAGTCGGCGCGCAGACCAAGCTCGTCAAACTGCGCCCGGATTCGGCCGCGGAGCAATGTCGTTTAGGCGACCTCCTTTTGCGGTCGAAAAATGTAGGCGCCGCGGAAGAACCCTTACGCAAGGGCTTGCAACTCGACCCTTATGCTTTCCTGTGTCATCGAGATCTTGGGGAACTATATCGAGCGACGGGCCGCAACACCGAAGCGATTAGAGAATTGGAATGGGTGGTTCGATTTTTCCCCGAGGCCGACTCAAGGACGTATGTGTCACTGGCGCTTGCCTTTGAAACCGCGAAGGACCGCGCGAGCGCGCAGTTTGCCCTCGAAAAAGGAAAGCGCCTGTTTCCTGAGGACCAACTGTTGCGAAAGTTTCCTCTGAAAAGGAAGTGACGCTGAGCTCAGACCTGGCTCAGCGCACGAATCGGAATCGTCACGCTCGTGGATGTATCGGAGGACGCCAGCATGTGGCAGCGTCCGTCAAAGATTCCGCCGGGATCAATCACGAGGCACGGTGAGTGAACTTCTCCGGTCACTACGCCTTTGGCTTGGATCTCCACGCGGCCCTTCGCGAAAATCACGCCGTCATAGCGACCGGCAATCACCACGCGGTTGCCTTCGATCTGGCCCTCGACTTTCGCGTTCTCGCCCAGAATCAATGTTTGCTCGGAGATGATGTTGCCCTTCACGTTGCCGTCAATCCGGAACGTCCCAGTAAGCTGCAGCGTGCCTTCCATGGTCACGCCCTGATCGATGAAGCCGGTCCATTCTTCGCCGCTGCCGTTCGTTGAACTACCAGGCCACTTCCACGCCATAAGTTTTCCCCACGCCCCAAAAAGTTGCGCCGATATCTTCGGCAACACTGTCACTCTATCGGGATGCGCGCGCAAGTCAACGCGCCTGCTGTGAGGAGTTGTCGAATGCAGCGACTGAACGAATGGCCAGTGCGTCAGCGCAGTGAGGAAAACATATACATCATCTCGCGCTATTTCAAGCGCTACTTCATCAGTCGATCGTAGAGTCCCATCAACTGGGCGTCTTCGTAATATTCCAACACGAGCTGGCCCGGGCGCAATTTTGTGCGCTGCCGCAAGAAAATCTTGGTGCCCAAATGGCGCTGTAACTCGTCCAAAGCTTCCCGAACGTTGGGATCCTCGTGGATTTCAGATTTTTCTTTTCTGCCGCGGGCGTGGCGCGAAGCGAGGCGCTCAATCTGGCGAACCGTCAAACCGCCACGCGCAGCGCGTTGCGCGTAACGCATGCGCAGCTGTGGATCAATGACCGCAAGAAGCGCACGACCGTGGCCAGCAGTGAGTTTCGCCTCCTCAATCCACTCCTGAATGGTCGGTTCCAATTTCAGCAATCGAATCGCGTTCGCGACGGTTGCACGGTCCTTGCCCGTACGCTCGGCAACGGATTCCTGCGTAAGCTGAAATTCGTGCATCAAACGCTCAAACGCACGCGCTGCTTCGATGGGATTCAAATCTTCACGCTGGATGTTTTCAACGAGCGTCATTTCGAGCGCAAGCTCGTCGGAAACCTGCCGGACGATGGTGGAAACCTTTTTTAGACCCGCACGCTGTGCTGCGCGCCAGCGGCGCTCGCCGGCAATCAGCTGATAGCGGCTCCCGATCGGTCGAACCACGATTGGTTGAATAATTCCGCTTGCCTGGATGGAACGTGCCAGTTCATCCAACGCTTCCTCACGGAATCGCGTGCGCGGCTGATACGGGCTAGGTTCGACGAGATCGATATCGATTTCTTGCGGGCCGTGCGTGACGATCTCGCGCGCTGGCGCAGCAGCGGCTCCGCCTGCAGTCGTAACCGGTGTCGATGGATTGTCTATGGCTGGAGCTGGCGCCTGATTTGTAGGCTCAGGCTCCCGAATGAGCGCTCCGAGCCCCCGTCCCAAGGCGTTTCTCGGCATTGGCAATCACCTCCTGGGCGAGTTGCGTGTAGCCCTCGGCCCCCTTGCTATGTATATCATAGAAAATAATAGGCTTACCGAAACTTGGTGCCTCGGCTAAGCGCACGTTCCTCGGAATCACGCTCTGAAAAACCTGTGTTCCAAAGAAACTGCGCAGATCCGTCGCTACTTGTCGCGACAAAGTTGTTCTCTCGTCGAACATGGTCAGCAGAATGCCCTCTATTTCAAGGCTTGGATTGAGCGTCCGCCGGATCCGCATCAGCGTGTCCAGAAGCTCAGAGACGCCCTCAAGTGCCAGATATTCGCACTGGATGGGCACGAGTACGGAGTTCGCTGTTACTAAAGCGTTCAGCGTTAGCAGATCAAGCGCTGGCGGACAATCCAGGATGACGAAACTGTACTGGGGCAAGAGAGGTCCAAGGAAGGCCTGCAAGCGATATTCGCGATTCTCAGCAGTCACCAGCTCGACGGCGGCACCTGCGAGATTTTTGTCGGCGGGGACGACATTCAAGCCATCTACTTGCGATTTTTGGATGATTCTCTCAACGGGCTCGTTCAGGATCAGTGCGTGATAGAGAGTTCTGCGGGAAGGATCTTTGGCGAAGCCAATGGCGGCAGTTGCGTTGGCTTGGGAATCACAGTCGACCAGCAGTGTCGGTTGTTCGGCGGTAGCGAGGCAGGCCGCGAGATTTACAGCCGTAGTCGTTTTCCCAACTCCGCCTTTTTGATTTGCCACCGCGATAATTCTTGTCAAATCTCCCCCAACTCCCGGTGTGGCGAAAATTTAGCAAAGTCCCAATTGAGGTGCAAGCTGTTTCGCGTGGAACAAAAAGATTCTTGTGAAAATTCTGTGGTGATCGAACTCGATATTGTTCCACATGGAACACAAGCCACCTCGAACAGGTTGATACGCAAGGACCTTCGGCATACTCTGTTCCACGTGGAACAGTCACAACCTGTCTGTGCACGTCTAACTCCCGCAAGCTCGCCCGCAAGCTATGAAATACCTTCCGGTATTCGATCTCGGTCGCCGATCATTCCACGTGGAACACGATCCATCCTTCTAGTTCGCGAACGACGGATGTTCCACGTGGAACCCGCGACGGATTCGAAGCCGCCTCTGAGTTTCGCTATGACGTGGAGAATCTGAGTCGGGATTCAAACAACGCCGTGATACAACTCACTGTAACTTACTGAAATTATGTCGCTTAATTGTCGGAGTGCCGACGGATTCCCCCTTGGGTTTTAATAGAGTTTGAATACGCGTTGCGCTCCGGGGCCGAGCTCGATTCGCCTGAAAACCGAGCTCTGATAGGATTTCTGAGACGCAAAGCATGTTTGTCGAAGGAGGTTCGAAAACGCGATCTTACTAGAAGATGGTCACTCTGACATTCTGACAGATCACTCGCCTCGAGAACCGAGCAGAATGAATCTTTGCAGAGACTTTGGAACTGGTGTCGGCTCTTTCCAAGACCATCCGGGCAGCGTCCGGACTTCCTCAAAATCCCGGCCTCCCAGCCAAAGTAATGCCTGCTTGGCACCGACTTGTGGCGAGGCGGCCCACGCGAGGAAAGTGGCGAAATCTCCGAGCGCTCGCGAGCACACTACGTCCAGCGGCGCTACGTCTTCGCTTAGCTCCTCAAAGCGGCTGACCAGCACTCGTGTGTCTGTAAGTCCAAGCTCTCTAATGACTTCCGCAAGGAACGTCGCCTTTTTTACGTTTGATTCGACCAGGAAAACGGTGAGTTCGGGGCGAAAGATCTTCAATGGAAGCCCTGGAAAGCCCCCGCCGGAGCCAACGTCGGCCAGCCGACAGTTTTCCACAGGCAGGAGCATAGCCCCGAACATCGATTCGCAAAAATGCCGATAGAGCATTTCGAGCGGGTCGCGGATTGCCGTAAGGTTTACCTTTTCATTCCAGGCCCTCAAAAGCTTTGTATATTGTTGAATTTGAAGGACTTGCTGTTCATTTAGCGCAAGCTGAAATTCGCGCGCAGCGCGCTCAATGGCGCCTCTAGAGGGCACCGTAGCGCTACTGTTTGTCATCATAATTTGTCATAAAACTTTGATCACGATTGAGTGCCATCGCCCCCTGATGCTGACGATGTTGAATTTACCCCGAAAAACCTTGTGCCGGCAATTCCGGCGACAATGTCCAACACCGCATGCCAGACCACTACAGGGAACAGACTATGGTACGCGATTCTGGTTATGGCGAATAGCGTTCCAAGGATCCCGGTTCCCACGCTCCCACTTTTACCTTGATAAAGATGAGCTACTCCGAACATCAGCGAGGACAAAAAAACCACAGTCAAACCGGATAGGCCGGCACGAAATAATGCCGCGATCACGAACCCGCGAAAGATAAACTCTTCGCATAGTGCCGCCGTCAGCGCCAACACAATGTAGAACCCGAGTTCAGGGGCTGAGCGGGGAAAAAGTCGCACGCCCAATGCGCGAAGCCGCTCGACCGCGGGATGATTTGATCGTGCCATGCGCCGTAGATTCATCCAGTGCGCCACGCCAATCAGCAATGCGCCCACGACCGCAAGCAACAGGCTGGCAGGTGTCCACACTTCTGTAATTCCGAGTTCGATCAACGAAAATCCACGCGCGGCGGCTCGCCAGCCGATGACTATGGTTAACATCCATTGGAACAGCACGGTCGAGACGTACAGCCAAATTCGGTCGCGCGCTGAAACGTTTGTGAGCGTCATCAGATGCCGCATGCGTGCTCGGCCGCGCCACGGCAGAATTACGCTTAGGAACAAAAAGATCAGCCAGAAGTCCCAGGGCATCAAGTGATGTAAACACGCCGACGAAAGAAAGCGCAACTCTCAAAGCCTCGAGCAGGCGCGCCGCGCAAAGTCCGCGGATCCTCTCTATAATGTTTCTGAACGTAACAAGGGAGGCTCGATGACCGATCGCGTCAAGTTGACGTCGATGGCCAAGGCTGCTGGTTGAGCAGCAAAGCTGAGTCCCGGGACGCTGGACTCTGTTTTGCGGCAACTGCCGCGGCAAACTGACCCGAACGTGCTCGTCGGTTTCGAAACCAGCGACGACGCAGGGGTGTATCTGCTTGACGACAAGACGGCGCTCGTGCAGACCGTCGACTTTTTTACGCCCATTGTTGATGATCCGCGCACCTTCGGCGAAATCGCCGCCGCAAATTCGCTCAGCGATATTTACGCCATGGGTGGCCGCCCGATTTCCTCGCTCTCCATTGTGGGCTTTCCGGAAAAAGGCGATCCCGAAATCCTCGCGCAGATATTGCAGGGCGGACTCGCAAAAATGATGGAGGCGAAGTGCACCGTGATCGGTGGTCATTCCGTCCGTAACGAAGACGTTTTGTTCGGCTACGCAGTGACCGGTCTCGTCAATCCCAAGCGCGTTTGGAAAAATGTCGGCGCACGCGCGGGAGATGCGCTCTTATTTACGAAGCCCCTCGGAACCGGAGTGATTTCCACCGCGATCAAAAACAACCGGGCTCCCACCGAGTCAGTCTCTGCTGCGATTCGTTCCATGGCGACACTGAATCGAGCTGCCGCTGAAGCCCTGGCCGAAATCGAATCGCAAACAAAGTGGCAGAGTGTGATTCACGCGGTAACAGATATAACTGGATTTGGCCTGCTCGGGCACGCTCGCGAAATGGCGCTGGGAAATCCCGAAAAAGGAATTGAATCCGCGTCATTCGAAATCGATCACAAGGCGCTTGCCTATCTACCAGGCGCAGTGCAAGCGGCAAAGGATGGTCATCTCCCCGGTGGCCTGAAAAATAACCGGGAATTTATTGGCGAATGCGCACAATTTGCTTCCAGCGTGCCTCAGGAATATCGCGATCTGCTCTTCGATCCTCAAACTTCAGGTGGGCTGCTGATTTCCATTGCCGCAGAGGCAGGTGCCGACGCTCTCGCGGCCTTGCAGCGGCGAGGCAGCGCTGCCCGCATCGTCGGAAGCGTGCATAATAAAAAATCACCTTTAATTCATGTCACATGATGCCGTGCCCCAATCGAAACGAGTCGTAACCGCGACGATTCCTCTCCTCTAACGATGGATACCATCACACACGGAATTGCAGGCGCGCTCATCGGCAAAGCACTCTGCTCTGGAGACAGCATGCTTCCGCCGAAGCCGATGAGCGGCGCAAGAATCATTACCTGGGTAGTGATGCTCGGCGCAATTTTTCCGGACAGCGACGTCCTGCGCGATATTTTCTCCCGCAACGACCTGTTGATGATCACCTGGCATCGCAGTCTTACGCACTCTTTGCTGATGCTGCCAATTTTTTCTCTGCTGCTTGCCGCTTTGACGCAGTGGATCGCGCGCAAGTTCCAGTGGGACGCGCCACCGTTCAGAACGCTAACCATTCTTTACGGCATCGGCATACTCAGTCACATTTTGCTTGATCTCGTCACCACCTTCGGCACCATGGTGTGGTCGCCGCTCGCCTGGTCGCGCCCTGCGTGGGATTTGATCTTCATTGTGGACTTCACGTTTACCGGCATCCTGCTGATCCCGCAACTTCTTGCCTGGGTTCATCGCGATCCGAAACACGCCAAACGCCGCGCGGTTCCCATGTGGCTGCTTTTTATCCCCGTGACTTTTGCCATCGCCGCGATTGCGCGAATTGTCGGGGCGCCGATTACGAGCAACGCCATTTGGGTGGCGATCTTCGTTTTTTCCGCGTTGTTCTTGCTGCCTGCATTTCGTGGATGGGGTTCGCAACTGAGCCTCGCGACCTGGAACCGCGCCGGCTTTGCCGCAGGGTGCCTGTACATAGCGCTCGCAGTCTTCGCGCATCACAACGCGCTCGAACGCATAAAGAAATTTGCGGAATTTCAGGGTGTTCACGCAGAAAGCATTGGGGCCTTGCCGCTGCCCCCATCTCTGTGGAACTGGGACGGATTGATTCGCACACAGCGTGGAGTGTACGAACTCCGTATGGACTTAAGCCAGCCGTCTGGGATTCCCGATAGCTCCCGTGCCGCTGCCAATTCGCAAACGCCTTTCACCTACAAGTATTTTCCTGACGCTCCCTCGAACAGTTTGATTCAGCAAGCTCGCCAGCTGCCCGAGGTGCAAAAGGTCTTCTGGTTCGATCGTTTTCCGGTCACGCGATTTCATAAGGAAGGTACGGAATCCATTGTGGAAATTCTCGACTTGCGTTTTCCGCCGGTGCGACCGGACCGCCCTGCGGCGTTTACCTATCGTGTGCGGTTCGATGCCGCCGGAAACGTCATTTCGCAGGGCTGGGCTGTTAAATAGAATCCGTATTCGCTTTCCATCGATTTGCTCCGCGCGTTCACGCTCAACGTGCCGTTTTTGAATCCGCGGGATGAATCACCACTTGTCTGTGCTCGCCCATCCCGATGCTCTCCGTGCGCACTCCCGGAAATTCCTGCAGCGCCAGATGTACGATTCGCCGCTCGCGCGCGGTCATCGGATTTAATTTGAATGGTTGCCGCGAAGTTTGCACGCGTTCCGCCGCCACACGCGCGGTCATTTTCAATTCTTCAATTCGCAGCGCGCGGTAGCCGCCGCTATCCAAAAGCATTTTGTCCTGCCAGGGAGGCTCGAGCCGCAGTGCGCGCAAAGCCAGGTGCTCGATGGCGTGCAACAGTTCCGCGCCACGCTCAAGCAAGAGGTCTTTATCGCGCCCGCTCAGATCGGCGAACACTTCGGCGCCGCCTGCGTCAGGAGCTACGCCGGTCCGCAGCGTGGTCACGTCGATTTTTAAATCGAGTTTTGCGCTGCGAATAATTTCTTCCAGAAATTTTCGCAACGCCTCCGCTGCCGCGGAACGATTCAGCTGGCCATCTTCAAACAAGTTTTGGGTCATCGGGGACGAAATGCGCAACCGCTATCCTACGCCAGGTTGAGCGCCGCGGCTCAGGATTTCTTGCCTCGGTTTGCTTTCACTGGAACAGTAACGGGATGCGTGCGGTTCAAATACCATTGCTGGCCAATGCCAACCAGGCTGCTCGTCAAGATGTACACGGCAAGGCCGCTCGAAATCGGGAAAATAATGAACATCCCGGCAAACGAAAGCGGCATAAATTTCATCATCATCTGTTGCTGTGGATCTGTCGTAGTCATCGGCGTCATCTTCGATACCAAATACATCGAAGCCGCCATGATGACCGGCAAAATGTAATACGGATCCTTCGCCGACAGATCCGTGATCCAGCCAAACCACGGCGCGTGCCGCATCTCAATCGCCGAACTCAAAGCGCGGTTCAATCCAAACCAAATCGGCATCTGCACTAGCATCTGAAAACATCCGCCCACGGGATTAATCCCTTCGCGCTGGTAGACCGCCATCACTTCCTGATTCATTTCGGCCTTGCGCGGGTCGTTGATCTTGTACTTTTTGTATTTTTCCTGAATCGCTTTGATTTCCGGACCGACGCGCTGCATCTTCATCGTGGTCTTGTAGCTCGAAATGCGCAGCGGGAACAAAAGCATGTTCGCGATCAGAGTCAAGACGACAATCGACCATCCCCAGTTCGGAATGTAGATGTGCAGCCACTTCAACGCGTGGAACAGCGGGTCAGCGATAATTTCCATCCAGCCGAAATTCACCAGAACTTGCAGCGGCGGATTCATCTTCTTCAAATCGTCGTAATCTTTTGGCCCAACAAAGATTCGCATCGCTGCCGGCTGCGCGGACGTTGCAACGGCTACCTGCGGAACGGGCTCCGGCTTGTCGGCGTTGTCCACCTTGATCGTGTGCCACGTTTTCCAATAGCGCGTTTCGACTGTTCCCGGAGGCGCTCCCAGCGGCGCGAGAAAGACGGCGACGAAATAGCGATCTTCCATTCCCGCCCAATCTTTTCCACCCTGCCAAATTGGCGGACCCCATTTTCCCGCGTCATCCAACTTTTTGTGTGGAAGGGAGTTCAGCTTGCCGGCTTCGCTGTAAACGGTGTTGACGGTTTCGACGGGGATGGGATTTGTAACGGTGGTGTCGCCAAAGCCGCCGAGCCACGCTAGGCCCGCGGTGATTGGTTTGCCATCCAACTTCGCGCTGACTTCTGTGTTAACCACGTAGCTATCATCAAATTTGAAATGCTTGGTGACTTCCAGATGCCCGTCACTCCACGAAAAATCGACTGAAACCGGCGCAGTCAAAGTAGTCGCTGTCCCGATATCGGAATTGTCCTCAGTTTGGCTCGTTCCGCCGCGAAGCGCGGCCGTGCTCACCCGATACAATCCGGAATTCGCGGTCTGATCGAGATTCGCATCGCTCAGCGAAACGCTCAACGGCCACGCATTTAACTCCTGCGAAGCGTCGGCATGCACAAGGTCAAGAATTCGCTGCGGCTTTGCATCATCTTTGTACTTTTTGAGCTGCCAGTTTTTCACTACGCCGCCGCGATTTGAAAATTCCACGCGATAGAGACCGTTCTCAACCACAATCGTGCGTTCTTGTTTATCGCTCTTCGCCGCTGCTGGAGCGGTCGCGGCCGCAGTCATGCTTGTCGCAGGCGGAGTTGCAGAGGAAGAGCCGGTTGGGCTTGCCGCCGGAGAGGTCTGTCCAGGATTTGCCGGTGCGGTCGCTGCGGGCTTGTTTGTCTGCGATGAAGGAGGCGGGGCTTTCGGAGCGAAGAATTTCGCCCACGCGATAATCACGAACATCGACAACAGCGAAGCAACCAGTATGCGAAGTTCCGGGCGAAGGCCCTTATTTTTTTGCGGCTCGCTCACAAACGTGTCCCGTCCTTATTGGTCTAGGGTTTGTAAGTACAAACCCTAAAAACCCTTGATTACCGCAGAACGGTCAATTGCCTGTTTTGCCGCTGCGTGATTTGGTTTCGTTTCCTGCTGTGCACCGTCGTAGAAATTTTCCGTCAGCGCTTCCGGAACCGGGTCGTATCCGAATTTTCCCGAAAAAGGATGGCATCGCGCCAAACGCTTTGCTCCCAGCCACACGCCGCGCACGATTCCAAAGCGCTCAATCGCCTGGTACGCATACTGCGAACAGGTCGGCTCAAACCGGCAAGTCCCGGCAAAAAGCGCGGACAAATAGGCCTTGTAGCAACGAAGGGCAAACAGCGCCATGCGCACTCCGACGCTGCCATTGGCTCGTGTTGTCCCGGGCCATAGCCCGGCCTCTTGGCTTGGCGGCAACTTCATCGCTACACTTTCAGCAATCGCACCAGGTCGTTCTCCAGCACGGCAAACGGCGCATTCTCCACGTTCGGTTTGGGGTGTATGACGAAATCCCATCCTGCGGAAATCTCCTCGCGATGGAGCCGGATCACTTCTCGAATGCGTCGCCGCATGCGATTGCGCACCACCGCGCCACC
>Ga0207646_10002433_pt1 | contig 21961 bp, 19 predicted proteins | sample KBSK5502metaG_FD_184343 | JGI IMG/M metagenome (GOLD analysis project Ga0207646, IMG submission 184343) | Corn, switchgrass and miscanthus rhizosphere microbial communities from Kellogg Biological Station, Michigan, USA - KBS K5-50-2 metaG... | ecosystem: Host-associated > Plants > Roots >... | reverse complement strand
GCCGCCGGCGCCTGGCGAGCCGGGCGAGCCGGGAGCGGATCCGCCGCCGGACGGGGCCGGCATCTCGGAGGCGTCGACGTGGTGCTCGCCGCCGGGGTGGATGCCCGTGGCCTCCGACAGCCCCGGGCCGAACGCCAGGTCGAGGCCCAGGAAGTCGTTCACGGCCGTGGCCATCAGGTTCGTCCGGCACAGCGTGTTGATGCCCAGGTCCGCATAGGCGGCGGCGCGCAGCGGGTCGTTGATCTTCGCGATCACGCGACGCGCCCCGAGCGCCTCGACCGCCAGCTGGGCGGCCATGACGTTGCGGTTGTCGCCCTCGGTCATCGCCATGAACAGATCGGCGGACTCGGCGCCGGCTCGCCGGAGCGTGTCCTCGTCGGTGCCGTCTCCCCGGACGGCCTCGCCACCGAACGAGCCGGGCAGGCGATCGAACGCGGACGTCGACGTATCGATGACGACGACCTCGTGGCCACCCCGGTCGAGGGCATCGGCGAGGACCGAGCCGACCCGGCCGCACCCGACGATGACTGCTTTCACTGGTTCTCCTCCCGGATCGGCTCTCGCACGACCCAGACTGCACAGGGCGCGTTCTTCAGGATGTACGGGATCGTCCGTCCGATCGCGAAGTCGCCGCCGAATTTCGTCCGGTACGCCAGACCCACCACGAGCAGGTCGGCGTCGCGCTCCACGGCCTCGTCGACGAGGGCGGCGCCGACGTCGCGTGCCTGGAGCAGGACCGGCTCGAGCTTGACCCCGCCGCTCTCGGCGGTCGCCTCGGCGACGTCGAGGATCTGCTGGATCTGCTCGGAGCGCCCTGCGACGTCCATGTCCAGCGGCATCGACCAATCGATCTCGACGACGTGGACTCCGATGATCTGGGCCTTGTTCGCCTTCGCCAGCTCGGCCACCAACCGGATCAGTCGCTGGCCGTTCGGATGGCCGGAGAGCGCCACGACGGCACGTCGGAACGCGGGCGGTTGGGCTTCTGGCACGGCGGTGACGATACCACCGACACGTTCAGCCCTCTGTGGGCGGACGCTCGGATGGAGCGGCGGACCCTGCCGGTTCCGGCGGGGACGGTACCGGGCCGTTCCGTGGCGAGACGGCGTCGCCCGGATTCTCCTGGGGCGGGAGCTCCTCGTGCGGACCCGCTTCTTCGCGGCGGTACGGGACGTTGACCACGACCGTGTGGGGCCGGCCGAGCAGCGAGCTCCGCAGCCGCTTGACCGACTGGTTGTAGAGCAGCCGCTCCCACCATCGGCGGGCAACATACTCGGGCAGGACGACGAACGTGATCGGCGCCTCCTTGCCCGGCGGCCACGCCGAGTCGAGCACATCGAGGTAGGCCTGGAGCGGCCCGGTCAGGGCCCGGTACGGCGACTCGACGACGACGAGCGGCACGCCCGGGACCTGGCGCTCCCACTGCTCCCGGATCCGGACGCCGTCCTCGGTATCGTCCGTGATGAAGACGGCCCGGACGTCGTCGGCGATCGAGCGGGCGACGTTCACCGCCTGGATGACCGCCCGGTTGATGCCCGGGATCGGCACGACGGCCCGCTCCTCGCGATGCGGCGCAGCGAAGACGAGGTCCGGCCGGATCCGGAGCTCCCGCCGCGAGGCGTCGTACTGGCGATGGATGAACAGCATCATCCCGACGAGGAGCGGGATGAGGATCACGACGAGGTACGCGCCGTCGACGAACTTCACCGACGCGACGACCACGAGGACGACCGCGGTCAGCACGGCGCCGATGCCGTTGATCGCGGCTCGCAGCCACCACCGAGGCTCGCGATGCCGGTTCCAGTGCCGGACCATGCCGATCTGCGACAGCGTGAAGCAGACGAAGACCCCGACCGAGTACAGCGGGATGAGCGAGTGGGTGTCGCCGCCGAAGTAGATCAGCAGGATCGCGGCGACCGCGGCCAGGATGATGATCCCGTAGGAGAACGCGAGGCGGTCGCCGCGGAACGCGAACTGGCGGGGCAGGTAGCCGTCGAGGGCGAGGAGCGCCGCGAGCCGCGGGAAGGCGTTGAAGCTCGTGTTGGCCGCGAGGAACAGGATCAGCGCCGTCGCCGCCTGGAACAGGTAGTAGAGCGGCGAGGCGTCGCCGAACACGGTGCTCGAGACGAGCGCGACGACCGTCCGCCCGCCGTCGACCGTCGGGACGATGTGGTACGCGTCCGAGACGAACGTGATGCCGATGAAGAGGACCGCGAGGAGGATCGCCATCGCCAGCATCGTGTTGGCGGCGTTCTTCGCCTCGGGCGGCTGGAACGCGGGCACCCCGTTGGCGATCGCCTCGGTTCCGGTCAGGGCGACCGAGCCGCTGGCGAACGCCTTGAGGAGCAGGAAGACGCCGATCCCCTCGCTGCCCGTCTTCACGGCATCGGCCTGGTGGACGTCGTAGGCGTGGCCGGTGGCGACGTTCACGACGCCGATCGCGATCATCGTCAGCGCCAGGCCAATGAAGAGGTAGGTCGGGATCGCGAAGATGTTGCCCGACTCGCGGAGGCCCCGCAGGTTGGCCGTCGTGATCAGCGTGATGGCAATGACCGCGATCTCGATCCGGGTGTCGTAGAGGCTCGGCAGGACGGAGTAGACCTGGGCGATCGCCGAGGCGGTCGAGACCGCGACGGTCATCACGTAGTCGATCAGGAGGGCCGCAGCCGCGATCAGGCTGGCCAGCGCGCCGAGGTTCTCCTTCGAGACGGAGTAGGCGCCGCCGCCCGACGGATACGCCCGACACACCTGCCGGTACGAGAGGGCCACGACCGCAAGGAGGATCGAGATCGCGATCGCGATCTCGAGCGAGAACGTCAGCGCGACGCCGGCGCCGGCGAGGACGAGGACACGCAGGATCTCCTCGGTGGCATAGGCCGACGAACTGATCGCGTCCGAGCTGAAGATCGCGAGGGCCTTCTTCTTCGATAGCCGCTCGCCGATCTCCTCCTCGCTCGCCAGCGGCCGGCCGATCGCGACCTTGCGGAACCGGGCCCACAACCGCCCGACCGCGGTCTTCGGCTCGTGGGCGGCCGCCTTGGCGACCATCTGGCCGGGCCCCGTGTACCGGAAGTAGGGTGCGTGGGGACGCGCCACCCGGACGCGGCGGTCGGCGGGTTTCCGGCCCGGCAGCGGCCGGCGGCCTCCGATCATCGGACTCCGATCTGCATCGAGCCGCTGGGTCAGGGCCCGCGGCGGTAGGGCACGTCCGCGATGACCGTGTGCTCGCGGCCGACGAGCGCCGACTTCAGGCGCTTGGCCGACTGGTTATACAGCAGACGATCCCACCAGTGCCGGGCGACGTACTCCGGGAGCACGACGATCGTGATCGGCGCCTCCTTCTCGGCCGGCCAGCCGAGATCGAGCATCTCGAGGTACGCGGTGAACGGCCCGACGAGGGCCCGGAACGGCGATTCCACGATGACGAGCGGGACCCCGGGTACCTGGCGCTCCCAGCTCAGCCGGAGGGCCTCGCCCGCATCCGGATCCTCGGTCACGAACACGGCCCGGACGTCGGTCGCGAGCGTCCGCCCGAAGACGATCGCCTGGACCACCGTCCGGTTGATCCCGTTGACGGGGATCACGACCCGCTGCTCGCGATGCGGCAGCGGGACGACGAAATCGTCGCGGACGAGCAGCTCCAGGTGCTGGGCGCCGTACTGGCGGTGGATGAACGCCATCATCCCGACGAGGCACGGGACGAGGAGGATCACGATCAGCGATTGGGGCGCCTTGGCGATCGTCACGACGACCGCGACGATCGCCGTCAGGGCGCAGCCGAACGCGTTGATCGCCAGGCGTCGCTGCCAGCCCGGCGGTCGCTCGCGCCGCCAGTGCCGGATCATGCCGGCCTGGCTGATCGTGAAGTCGATGAACACCCCGACCGCGTACAGCGGGATGATCAGGTGGGTCTCGCCCCGGAAGATGACGATGATCCCGGCCGCCAGCGTGGCGAGCACGAGGATCCCGTACGAGAACGCCAGGCGGTCGCCCCGGAACGAGAACTGCCGGGGCATGTTCCCGTCGACGGCGAGGATCGCGAGCAGCCGGGGAAACGCGTTGAAGCTCGTGTTCGCGGCGAGGACGAGGAGTACCGCCGTGAACGCCTGGAACAGGAAGAACGGGATCGTGCCGTCGCCGTAGATCGTGCGCGCGATCTGGCTGATGACCGTCTGCTTCTCCGGCAGGTCGATGTGGGTGATCCCGAAGTTCACGGCGAGGAACGTCAGGCCGATGAACAGGACGCCGAGCAGGGCGGCCATCACGGCGAGCGTCGTCGCCGCGTTGCGGGCCTCCGGCGGCTTGAACGCCGGGACGCCCGTGGCGATTGCCTCCGTCCCGGTGAGCGCGACGGCGCCTGCGGCAAAGGCCCGCAGGAGGAGCAGGATCGACAGCGGCTGGAGCGTGCTCTCGGCCTGCGTCGCGAGATTCGCGGCGAAGTCGCCGTGCTCGTGCAGGACGACGATCCGGAACGTCCCGATCGCGATCATCAGGAGGGCCGAGCCCACGAAGAGATACGTCGGGGCGGCGAACAGGTTGCCCGCCTCGCGGAGGCCGCGGAGGTTGCCGATCGTGATCAGGCCGATCGCGATGACGCCGAGCAGCACCCGCTCGTCGATCAGGGCGGGCACGGCCGAGGTCACCTGTTCGATCGACGACGCGGTCGAGACCGCGACCGTCATCACGTAGTCGATCATCAGCGCGGAGGCCGCGACAAGCGACATCTGCCGGCCGAAGTTGCGCTTCGAGACCGAGTAGCTGCCGCCGCCGGTCGGGTAGGCGATGCAGACCTGCCGGTAGCTGATCGCGACCGCGATCAGGAGCACGGCGATCGCGACGCTGACCCACAGGCCCCAGGCGAGGGCGGCGATCCCGCCGAGGATCAGGACCCGCAGGATCTCCTCGGTCGCATAGGCCGACGAGCTGATCGCATCGGAGCTGAAGATCGCGAGGGCCTTCCGCTTCGAGAGGCGCTCGCCGATCTCCTCCTCGCTCGCGAGCGGCCGGCCGAGGAGCAGGGCCTTGAGGCGGACGAACAGCCGGCCGCTGGGGGTCGCCGGCGTACTGGCAGCGGGTTTCGCCGTGAGATGGCCCGGACCTGTCCATCGGAAATGGGCGGCATGCGGACGTTCGACGCGGACGCGCCGATCCCCGGGCTTGCGACCCCGGACCGGCTGGCCGCTGCTCGTCACCGCCTCACAGTCCCGCGGACAGGCGGTCCGCGAGGCGCTGCGGCAGGCCGGCGTCGCGCATCGCCGCCTGGACGACGCCGATGTCGTACGCGACGCGATGCCACGTGCAGACACCCGCCGCGTCGTCGATCACGAGAAACGAGGCCGTCGGGTCGCCGTCCCGCGGCTGCCCGACGCTGCCCGGGTTCAGGAGCGCGCGGCTGTCGGTCAGCGCGAAGGTCGAACCGGACCCCGGGGAGATCGCCTCGACGCGGCCGTCGCGCTCCGCCCAGGCCATGGGCACGTGCGTGTGGCCGTGGAGCCCCAGCTGCGTGGGGAGCACGGCCAGGCTCGCCCGGGCGACCGGGACCGACGTCACGTACTCCCAGACGGGATCGCGCTCGCTGCCGTGGACGAGGCTGAAGCGCCCGGCCACGTGACGTCCGGGCAGGCCCGCCAGCCAGCTCCGCGTCGTGGCCGAGATGCGCCCTCGCGTCCACTCCATGGCGGCCCGGGCCTCCGGGTTGAACCAGTCGATCTGGTTGCCGCCGGCCGCCGCGAGATCGTGATTGCCCGCGACCCCGATCGCCCCGAGCCCACGGAGCCGCTCGACCACGCCGTCGGGGTCCGGCCCGTAGCCGACCACGTCTCCGAGGTGCCAGATCGCGTCGACGGGGCCGGCCGCGGCGAGGACCGCGTCGAGGGCGACGAGGTTCGCATGGATGTCCGACAGAACCGCGACGCGCATCCGATCCAGCCTAGCAGCGGGGGCCGGTCGCGATCGGGCTCACCACGGGTGGCGACGACGCTCGGCCGGGTCGCGCGGATAGCCGGACGGGACGGCGCCGCGGTCCCGTCGGGCGAGGACGAGGACATGACCGTCGAGGCCGGTCCATGCGATCGGCCGGACCTCGAGGGAGCCGCCGCCGAGGGCCTCGATGGCCCGCCTTCCCGCGGTCGCCTCGGCGTCGATGCTGTCGCGCTTCCAGGCGATCAGGAGCCCGCCCGGCGCGAGGAGCGGGAAGGCGAGCTCGACGAGCTCGGCGAGGGCCGCCACCGCCCGGACGGTGACCGCCGGCCATCGCTCGCGGTGGCGGCGGTCGACGGCAAGGGCCTCTGCACGGACCGACCCGACGCGGACGCGGCCGGCCAGGCCCGTGGCCGCGGCGGCGACCTCGAGGAAGCGCGCCTTCTTGCCGATCGAGTCGACGAGCAGCGCCTCGACGGACGGCAGCGAGGCGGCCAGCGGCAGGCCGGGGAATCCGCCGCCGCTCCCGATGTCGAGGAACGCGTCGATGCCGTCCATCTCGAGGACGTCACGGGCGGTGAGGCTGTCGGCGACGTGGCGGACGGCGACGTGGGCCGGGTCGCGGACGGCTGTCAGGTTGATCGACGCGTTCCAGGCGAGGAGGAGCCGGACGTGGCCGTCGATCGCGGCGCGTGCGACGGGGTCGAGGTCGATCGCGAGGCCGGCCAGGGCCGCCTCGAGGGCATCGGCATACGCGGGCGGAAGAGGGGGGCCGTCCTCGACGCGCGTCGGGAGCGGTTCCCGCGAACGGCCCAGGCACTCCTCCGTTCGGTCGTGCCTGCGCGGGCCGCCCGGGCTCCGCTCCCGGCGTCGTCGTTCGTCACACCGCGCTCGATCCCGGTCTTCCCCGGCTCGTCCGGTCTCTGGACGGGTCTCCCCGTGCCCCTCGCGGGCCAGGTTACCCAGGTGGTTCGGTGCGGATGCCGGACGTTAGGCCGGGCGGGCGGCGGCGTCAACCCGGTTATCCACGAAACGGCCTGATGCCCGCGAGTCTGTGGACAAATCACGGAGGTGAGCTCTCGACGGGCCCTTGGCGAACCCTTGGATGCGCCCCTCGTGGGACGGCCGGCGACCTACTCCGACGTCGGTTCGGGATGGATCGGTGGCAGGGCGCGGAGCCGGGCCGGCTCGCCCGGGCGACCGGCACCTCCGGCCAGCGGCCGGAGCAGACCACCCGACCCGACCTCCCGTCCCGCGGCGGCAAGGGCCCGCCGGACGATCCGCTCGTCGAGGGCGTCCTCCTCGTCGACGAGGGTCAGATCGAGGGCGCCGAGGACCACGTTCGGCTCGACCGGTGCGGGACCCGGCAGGACGAGGACGAACGACGAGCCGCCGCCGGGCACGGACGCCACGCCGAGGTCGCCGTCCATGCGACGGGCCAGGTCACGGGCGATCGGCAGACCGAGCCCGGTCCCGGTGATCCGATCGTGGCTCGCCATCCGCTGGAACCGCTCGAAGATCCGTTCGCGATCCTCAAGCGGGATGCCCGGCCCGTCGTCACGCACGACGAGGATCGCGACGAGTCCGTCGACCCGGCCCGAGATCTCGACCGAGCCGCCCGAGGGCGTGAACTTGAGGGCGTTGGCGGCGAGGTTCGTCAGGATCTGCTCGACCCGCCGCCGATCGGCCGTCGCGACCCGCATCCTCGGTGGCAGGGAGGTTCGCAGGGCGACCCCGCGGTCGATCGCGATCGGCAGGAGATTGGCCGCGACCTGGCTGCCGGCCTCCGCGATCGAGAAGGGCCCGATGTCGAGACCGAGCGTGCCCGATTCGATCTGCGACAGCTCGAGCAGGTCGTCGACCAGGTTTCCCATCGAGCCGACGATGCCCCGGCTCCGCTCGAGGAAGTCCCGCTCCACGTCCGGGTCTCCGACGCGTCCGTCGAGGATCAGCTCGAGATAGCCGCGCAGGCCGGTGAGGGGGGTCCGGAGCTCGTGGGCGACCGTCGAGACGAAGAGGGTCCGCTCGCCGTCCCGCGCCCGGAGGATCGCGAGCTCGCGCTCGGTCGCCAGCTGCTCGGTTACCAGTGCCAGGGCAACGGCCGCGTGACGGGCCAGCTGGGCCGGCAGACGGTGCTCGAGCTTGTCGGCGTCGCGCGCCGAGCCGAACTCGAAGCCGAGGATCACGTCGCCGGCGCTGGGGATCGGCAACATCGCGTAGTGCGGCTCGGCGGCGTCGCCGGCACCGGCGGTGTCGGGATCCGGGACCGGTGCCGGCTCGAGCTTCGACGCCGCCGCCCCGACGATCAGCGAGATCGGCGCCAGACCGGACGCCGCGCGGGCGGCGCGGCTCCGTGGGGCATGGGCATCCAGCCAGGCGGCCAGGGCCTCGGCCCGATCGGTCGCCTCACCCGCATCGACGGCCACGGCGGCGCGGCGCTCGATGCCGTCGGCGAGAACCGCCGCGTGACGCGCGCCGACCGTGCGCGCGAGCAGCCGCAGGAGGCCCGCGAGGCGCGCCTCCGCGTCGGCGTCCGAGGCCAGCACGTCGAGGGCGCGCGCCAGCAGGACCTTCTCGCGATGGTCCATCCGGTCGTTGGCGCGACGATGGCTCGAGCGGCGCTCGGCCATCGGACGCGGCGCGGTCACGGCGGGCGGCTGCGCCGGCAGCCGTCCCGGACGGGGTTCGATCATGGGGCCTGTCGTTCAGTCCTGGGTTCGGGGAGGGCGATCCAGCCGGGCTGCGCCGGCCGCGTCATCGTCCGTGAAGGAGGCCCCGCCGGGACATCCCCCGGCCGACGCTCGCCACCGCCCCGGAAGTACCGGGTCGTGCGGCCGTCGCGGCGAGGGTCACCGGCCGCGTGCGACCGTCACGTCGAGCGCGTGCCGCTCCGGACGGGCCGTCCGAGCGTCCGCCGGACGACGTCGATCACCTCGTCAACGTAGGCATCGGCCTCGCCGTGCTCCGCGGCCGTCCGGACGCAGCCCTGGACGTGGTCCTCGAGGACGAGGATCGAGAGGGCGTCGACCGCGGCCCGGAGGGCGGCCGTCTGCTGCAGGATGTCGACGCAGTACTCCTCGCGCTCGATCATCCGGGCCACGCCGCGAACCTGCCCCTCCATCCGCGACAGGCGCCGGATGAGACCGGCCTTGTCCTTCGAATAGCTGTGGCGGAAGTTCGCGGGGGCGGGGCTGGCGGCGGGACGACGCGAGGTGGCTGGCACGATCGGGCTCCGGCTGACGGGTCGACGGCCGTTCGATGATACCCCCAGGGGGTATCCCGTCGCAATCGGCCCGTCATCGCGGCCTTCGGGCCGAGACGTTAGACTTGCGGCCGATGGATCCGCGCGACGACCTGGATTCGCTCGCGGGCGGCGTCGACTGTGCCGCTTGCGGCAACTTCGTCCCGGCCGATCGGATCCGCGTCCTCGCCCGCCGCGACGACATCTCCTTCGTCGAGATCGACTGTCCCGCGTGCCGCAGCGAGTCGCTCGGGATCGTGATCGGCGACGACCACGGCGGCCTCGCCGCTGGGTACGGCGAGTTCGGCCCCGGCGACCGGGACCGCTTCCGCGAGGCGCTGCCGATCGGGCCCGACGACGTCCACCACGTGCACGACCTGTTGGCCCGTGGTGGGCTGGCCGCGCTCGTGGGCCGGACCGACCCGCCGGCCGGCGGCCTCGGGCGTTGACGCGGAACCCGGCCAGCGGCTCGAGCTCCGGCCGAGGCTGGCGCCGCCGAACCTCGGCCCAGCGACGCCGCGCGGACGCTGCGGCCTCCGGAGCCTCCGCCGCGGCCCCGGTCATCGAGCCCGTCCAGAGTCCCGCACTGCCGGCCCGACGACACGAGGCGTCAACGCCTGGCGGAGGCGCACTCTCGGGCGGGTTCGCACCGCTCGATCCGGCCGCTCCCGCCGAGACGCCGGATCCCTGGCCCCGGGCGGATCGACCCGAGCCGTCCTTCGCCCACGCGAGCGAGGCCGAGATGGCCCGGATCCTCGACTTCTACCGCGTCCGATGGGAGTACGAGCCGCACGTCTTCCCGATCCTCTGGAACCTCGACGGTGCCGTCGTGGAGAGCTTCGCCCCGGATTTCTGGCTGCCCGACCTCGACCTGTACCTGGAGATGACGACGCTCCGCCAGAAGCTGGTCCGAAAGAAGAACCGCAAGCTCCGCCGGGTCCTCGAGCTGTACCCGGACCTGCGCGTCAAGCTCTTCTACGCCCGTGACTTCCGGGCGCTGATGCTGAAGTTCGGTCGGCTGGCGCTCGTCCAGGAGCTGAGCGGGACGTCGGGCCATCTCGGCCCGGACCGGGGCGTCGTGACGGACGTCGACGGCGACGCGTCGGGTCTCGACGCCGCGCCCGTCGACCTCGCCGGCCGCGACGACCTCGGAGACGAGGCGTGACCGACCGGATCGACCTCGAGGCCGACATCGGCGAGGTCCTCGTGACGGAGGAGCAGATCCGGGCGAAGGTCGCCGAGCTCGGCGCGCGGATCGGCGCCGACTACGCCGATCGGCGGCTGACGCTCGTCTCGGTCCTGAAGGGCTCGCTGCCGTTCATGGCGGACCTGATGCGGGCAATCCCGGTCCCCGTCCGGATCGACCTGATGGAGGTGAGCTCGTACGGCGGCAGCACGACCGAGTCGTCGGGTCTCGTCCGGATCCTCAAGGACCTCTCGGCGACGATCGAGGGCGAGGACGTCCTGATCGTCGAGGACATCATCGACACGGGCCTGACCCTCAACTACCTCGTCCGCTACCTGCGTGGCAAGAACCCGAAGTCACTCCGGATCTGCACGCTCCTCGACAAGCCGGCCCGGCGTCTCGTCGACATCCCGGTCGACTACGTGGGCTTCACGATCCCCGACCAGTTCGTCGTGGGCTACGGCCTGGATTACAGCGAGTACTACCGCAACCTCCGCTTCGTGGGCGTCCTCCGCCCCGAGGTCTACACGGGCGGCGACTGACGATGCATCGCCGACCGCTCGGGCGCGGCCGTCAGCTGGCGGCGCTGGCCTCGATCGTCATCATCGTCGCCTGCCTCCTGCCGTGGTGGGGATTCGGCGGCGGCGACGGCCTGCCCGCCCAGAGCGGCAACGCGTTCGAGGGCAGCGGGATCGTCGTGTTCTTCGTGGCGCTCGCCACGATCGCGCTGCTCGCCCTGCCGTACGCCGCCGGCGACGTTCCCGTCGCGATCGACCGGCCCCTGAGCTTCGTGATCATCGCGATCGTCGGCTGGATCGGCCTCGCGATCCGGACCGCGGACCTGTGGACGCTTGGCGCCCTTGCGCTGCCGGATCGGGCGTCCGGGCTCTGGCTGGCCGCCCTGGGTCTCCTCGTCCTGAGCCGGGCCGTCTACGACATCGCCCAGGAGCGGCGCGCCTAGCCTCCGCCGCCACCGGCCGGCAGGATCCGCACGTACCAGCCGATTTCGGAGCCGTCGGCCAGCGTTGCGACGAGACGGTACGTCCCTTCGGCGAGCGGCTGGCCCGACGTCGTCACGACGATCCGGCGGCGGCCACCCAGATCCGCTCCGGGCGCGTCCGCGGTGCGGTCGCGGACGGCCGGCGCGGCTCGGACCGGGTCGACCTGGTCGAACCGGAGGGCGCGGATGTCGGAGCCCGGACGGAGATCGACGGCGGCGGTCGTCACGTCCGACGCGACGATCGCCGAGCAGGGACCGCCCGGTCGATCGCCCTCGTCCAGCCACAGCTCGGTCAGGCCGCAGCGCTGGTCGTCGGGCAGGTCGCGGACCACCCACGGTCCGGCCGGCGACTGCCCGGTCGGATTGCCGAGCGCGACCTGGCCCGCCGCGAGCTCGGGCGGAGCGATCAGCCCGCCCTGCCCGCCTACGGGCGCCGGCGTAGGGGGACCCGGCTCCGTCGGACCCGTCCCGTCCGGCGGCGTGCCGGCCGGCGGCCGAACGAGCATGCCGATGCGCCGGATCTCCGCCCCGGGATCGACGAGCAGGTCCAGCCGGTAGACGCCCGCGGGCCAGACCGCGACGAGATCCGGATCGCTGTCGTCGGCGACCCGCAGGCCGTAGACGTGGAAGAAGTCGACCGGCCACGGCGGCGGCAGCTCGCGGAGCGGCATCCGGACCGGCGGTCCGTCCGTCGGGAAGCGCCAGACGCGGGCGTCGAGCACCCGGGTCCCGACCGGCGTGTTCAGGCCGATGACCATCAGCAGGTCGGTGGCGCCGATGTCCACGAGCTCCGACGCGCCCGGGGGCGGCGCGATCGGCGTCGGCGTCGGTGACAGGACGGGATCGATGGAGCCGGCAGGAGCGGGGGGGCCGCTCGGCTCCATCGACAGCGGCCCGCTGAGCGCGAACTGGTACACGTACGCAGTGGGCCAGAGCTCCCAGCGCGGCGTCACCGAGTAGCGCCCGAACAGCCCGGGCTCGTAGACCCGGGCGCCGTCGGGACGAGGCGAGGCGGCCGGTCGGATCGTCCGGGTCGGGCCGCTCGGGACAACGCTCGCGCTTGGCGCCGCGGCCGTCGCCGGCGGGCGCGGCTCGCCCCAGGGCTTGACGATCAGGATGACGAGGATCGCCACGACGATGACGGCCGCAGCCTGCACCCGCTGGGCGTCCGGCGGGCGGGCCAGCCGGACGACCGGGACATCCTCGAACTCTGGACGCTGCTCGGTCATGAGCGCGGTCCTCGCCCGGCGTCAGTCCTCGCCGAGATAGGCCTTCCGGACCGCCTCGTTCTGGCGGAGGGAGGCGGCATCCTGGGTGAGGACGATCTCACCCGTCTGCAGAATGTAGCCTCGATTCGCGATCGCCAGCGCCATCAGGGCGTTCTGCTCGACGAGGAGGACGGTCGTTCCCTGCTTGTTGATCGTCTTGATGATGTCGAAGATCTGCTCGACCAGGATCGGGGCGAGACCCATCGACGGCTCGTCGAGGAGCAGGATGCGAGGCGCCGACATCAGGGCCCGGCCGATCGCGAGCATCTGCTGCTCGCCGCCCGAGAGGGTCCCGGCCTTCTGGCCGACACGCTCCTTGAGGCGGGGGAAGAGGCCGTACACCCGGTCCGCGTCGGCGGCGATCGCCGCGACGCCGTCACGCCGGGAGAAGGCGCCCATCTCGAGGTTCTCGTGGACCGTCATCCGGGCGAAGACCCGCCGGCCCTCGGGGCTCTGGCAGATGCCCAGCTCGACGATCTGGTGGGGCCGGAGCTGGTCGATCCGCTTGCCATCGAGGCTGATCGAGCCCTCGCGCGGTCGGAGCAGCCCGGAGATCGTCCGGAGGGTCGTCGACTTGCCGGCTCCGTTCGAGCCGATGAGCGTCACGATCTCGCCGTCTTCGACGGAGATCGAGATTCCCCGCAGGGCGTGGATCGCGCCGTAGTAGGTATGGACGTCCTGGAGCTCGAGGAGGGCCATCTCAGGTGTCCGCCGCGCCACGGCCGAGGTAGGCCTCGATCACCTTGGGATTGCGACGGACCTCGTCCGGGGTCCCCTCGGCGATGACCGTCCCGTAGTCGAGGACCGTGACGCGGTCGCTGATGCCCATGACCACCCGCATGTCGTGCTCGATCAGCAGGACCGTCAGGTTCAGCTCGGCCCGCAGCTTCCGGATGAAGCTCGTCATGTCGCGGGTCTCGCTCGCGTTCATGCCGGCCGTCGGCTCGTCGAGGAGGAGCAGCTTGGGTCGGGTGGCCAGGGCCCGGGCGATCTCCAGGCGGCGCTGGTCGCCGTACGGGAGGCTCCGCGCCCAGGCATGGGCGCGGTCCTCGAGGTTGACGAGGCGAAGGAGGTCCATCGCCGCCTCGCGGTTCTCGGCCTCCTCGCGGAGCATCCCGGGGGTCCGGAGTGCGGCATCCCACCAGTGGCTCTTGAGGTGGATGTTGGCTCCGAGTCGCACGTTGTCGAGGGCGGTCATCGTCCCGAACAGGCGGATGTTCTGGAAGGTCCGTCCGATCCCGAGCCCCGCGACCTCGTGGGGCCGGAGGGACCGCAGCCGGTTGCGCTTCTTGAACACGATCGGCTGGCCGTCGAACACGATCTCGCCGTCGGTCGGCGTGTAGAAGCCCGTGATCATGTTGAAGAAGGTCGTCTTCCCGGCACCATTGGGCCCGATCAGGGAGACGATCGATCCACGGGGGATGTCGAAGTCGACGTTGTTGACCGCGACCAGGCCGCCGAACCGCTTCGTCACGCCCCGGGAGCGGACGAGCATCCCGTCGCCACCGGCTGCGGCCGGCGGGACGAGGGTGTTCGCCGCGGGCTGTCCGCCCGGCTCGCCGAGGCTCACAGCTCTCGCTCCTCGTCGATCGTCTCGGGCGCCCGCGCATCACCCGAGGCCTCGGCCTGGCCGGGTGGCGGCCCGAGGTTGTCGAGGGCGATGCTCGGGTCCGCCTCGATCGCCGCCTCGACCTCGGCCACGGCGTCCACCGCGACGACCTCGTCGACCTTCGCCTCGATCTCGGCCTGGGTATGCGCGCCGGCAAGCTCAGCCGCCCGCTGGCGGTTCGGCAGGAAGCCCTCGGGCCGGAACCGCATCATCCCGACGAGGATCAGGCCGAAGAACAGGAAGTTGAACTGGGCCGGGTTCGGCAGACCCGGCGCGACCTGTTGCAGCTCCTGTCCGACGTACGGCAGGAAGGTCTTGTCGACGTACACCAACGCGACCGCTCCCAGCAGCACGCCCCAGATGTTCCCGATCCCGCCGAGGATGACCATGATCAGCACGAGGATCGACGTCGAGAACGTGAAGAAGTCGGACGTGGTGGCGCCGAGGTACGACGCCTGGAGGGAGCCGGCGACCCCGGCGAAGCTGGCCCCGAGGGCGAAGGCCAGGAGCTTCGTCCGGACCGTGTTCACCCCCATCATCTCGGCCGCGAGCTCGTCCTCCCGGATCGCCATCCACGCCCGGCCGATCCGCGAGCGCTCGAGATTCCGGGCGATGAGGATCGCGATCACGAGCAGGAACATGCCGAGATAGACGGGCGCGTAGCCCGAGCTGGCATCGAAGGTGATGTTCGCGAACGGCAGGAATGGGGCGTCGATCGGGTTGATGCCAAGCGAGCCGCCGGTCAGGTTCAGGTGCTGGGCCGCGAGCGTGATCGGCCCGAGGCTGAAATTGAACGTGACGTCCGACAGGTTCCGGAAGACGACCGGGACGATCTCGCCGAAGCCGAGGGTCACGATCGCGAGGTAGTCGCCGCGCAGCCGCAGGGTCGGGGCGCCGAGCAGGGCGCCGAACGTGGCGGCGACGAGGAGCGCCATCGGCACGATGATCCAGAACGGCAGGTGGATGCCGGGGAACCCCGGTGTGACATTCGCGAGGAAGACGACGCTGATGCTGTCCCAGTGCGACGAAGCGAGGAACGCGGCGGTATAGGCGCCCAGCGCATAGAAGGCCACGTAGCCGAGGTCCAGGAGCCCGGCGAAACCGGCCACGATGTTCAGGCCGATCGCCATGATCCCGAAGATCATCATGAACGTGACGACCGTGTCGTCCGGCAGCGGCAGGGGGAAGACGTTCCGGCTGAATGCCGCCAGGAATGCCTTGTTCAGGATTGGATAGATGACCAGCAGCACGACCAGGACGGTCAGCGCGATCGTTCGCCGCCGGTGGAGCTTCAGCTCCCGGCGGTACGTGTCCGGGATCCCGAAGACCACCTCGCCGACATGGCTCAGCCAGCCGCCGACCCCGTGGCCGTAGGGATCCTCGTCCTTGACCGTCATGGTGGTCATGCGCGGTCGGCCAGCTGCTGGCCCAGGAGGCCGGTCGGCTTGAAGACGAGGACAGCGATCAGGACCCCGAAGACGATCGCATTCGTCCAGTTGGCCGACAGGTAGCGGTCGCTGAAGGCGTTGATCTGCCCGAGGACCAGGGCGCCGGCCACGGCACCGTTCAGGTTCCCGATCCCGCCCAGGACGGCCGAGGTGAAGGCGTTCAGGCCGAACCGGAAGCCGAGGTTGTAGACGGTCACGTTGTTGTAGAGGATCTGGACGACGCCGGCCGCGCCCGCGAGCGCGCCGCCGATGAGGAACGTGAGGGCGATCGTCCGGTTGACGTCGACGCCCATCAGTCCGGCCGTGTCCGGGTCCTGGGCCGTCGCCCGCATCGCTCGGCCCTGCCGGGTCCGGTCAACGAACCACGACAGGGCGATCAGCAGCGGGATCGTGACGATCGCCACGAACACCTGCTGGAACGTGACGCTGATCGTCGTGATGCCGAAGACCGACAGGAGGTTCGTCGTCGGGAAGAGGTTGTCGATGCTCTTGTTCGCGGGGCCCGCGATCAGGTTGGCGATGTTCTGGAGGACGTAGCTCATGCCGATGGCCGAGATCAGGGGAGCCAGCTTCGGCGCGTTCCGGAGCGGCCGATAGGCGACCCGCTCGATCGTCACGTTGATCGCGGCCGTGACCACCATCGTGACCGCGATCACGAGCGCGATCACGGCGACGAGGACCAGCGGGGGCGTCGCGGACGAGAGGTGCCAGATGCCCGCGATCTGGGCCAGCGCGATCATCGACCCGATCATGAACAGGTCGCCGTGGGCGAAGTTGATCAGCTCGATGATGCCGTAGACGAGGGTATATCCGAGCGCCACGAGGGCGAAGATCAGGCCGTTCGAGAGGCCGATGATGAATGTCTGGATGACCTGGTCCATGTCGCTCCAGAGAGATCTTCAGCGTCGGGTCGCATTCGGGGCGGGCCGTGGGCCCGCCCCGAAGTGCGTTACGTGGACCGTTGGTGCGAGGGTTACAGACCCTTCGAGGCGAAGAGCTGCTTGAAGGCCGGCGGCCAGCTGGTCTCGACCTGGTAGGCCGTGATCCCGCCACCGGTGACGTCTCCGTTGGCGTCGAGGGTGATGGGACCGGCAACCGTCGCGAGGTCCTTCGTCGCCATGACGTTCTTGAGGACTTCGTAGCGGTCGTTCGTTCCGGCCTTGGTCAGAGCAGCGAAGACGACCGTCGCAGCGGCGTTGCCGTACGCGGTGTAGACCGCCGGCGAGTTGCCCGCGTGATCGGTCTTGTACTTCTCGTACCAGGTCTTCCCGTCGCCGGTGAGCTGGTCCGGGCCGATGGCGCCGAAGGTCAGGTAGGTGCCGTTGCCGGCCGAGCCGACGCCGTCATACCACGACTTCTCGTACACGCCGTCGCCGGCCATGATCGCGATGTCGGGCATCGCGGATCGGATGTCCTTCCAGAGCTTGCCGGTGTTCTGCCCGGTGATCGAGCCGATGTAGATCATGTCCGCGCCGGCGGCCTTGATCTTCTGGGCCAGGGCGCTGTAGTCGGTCGCCTTGGCGTCGAAGCTCTCGGACGTGCCGTTCGCGCTCAGGACCGTGCCACCGGCCTTGACGAAGCCGAGGGCGAACGAGCGGGCGAGACCCTGGCCATAGACCTGGGAGTCGTCGAGGACGTAGGCCTTCGTCTTGCCGAGGGACTTCGCCCATTCGGCGCCGGCGTTGCCCTGTGCATCGTCGGTGCCGACGACGCGGGCGTAGTTGCGATAGCCCTTCGGATAGTAGGTGTCAGGCTCGCCCGGCTTCGTCACACCGGCGACGACCTTCGTCAGGCCGGGGTAGGTGTTGGCCGGGGTGACCATCACGATGCAGGCGCCGTTCAGGATCGGGATCGCCAGCTTGGCTGCGCCCGAGTTGTACGTGCCGATGTAGGCCATCGTGTCGGGGTCGGCGGCGGCCTTGTTGGCGTTCGCCTGCTCGACCGTGCCGTCCCAGTCGCCGTTGTTCGCGGCCGACGAGTCGTCGAGGTCGAAGTACTTGATCGTGAAGTTGCCGATCTTCTGGCCGTCGAGGACGGTCTTGATCTGCTCCACGAGCGTGTTCGTCTGCTCGGTGTTCGTCCCCTGCCGCGGCAGGCTCGAGTAGACGTGGATCTCGGTCGAGCTCGACCCCTTCTTGTTCTTGCAGACGTCGGGCTGCCCGCCGGCAGCCGCGCTGCCACTCGCACCAGGCGTGGTGGAGGTGCCGCACGCGCTCAAAACGACCACAGCGGCCGCGGCGAGCGCGCCAAGCTTCGTCAGTCTCATCCAATCTCCTCCTAAGACCGTCGTCCGGAAACCACCGGAACGACCTCGGTCGGTGCCACCTCCGACACGACCGGCCGGCGACCTGCGGTTGCGTCCGGTGCCCGGTCCCGCGTTCCGCGGTCGGTCTCGCCGAAGGTTCGGAGAGGGTTCCCGGAAAGCGAGCGCAGGTGCGTGACGGACGACGGCGCAGAACGCTGGCTCGGACGGCGCGCAGGTTGCCGCCGAAGCGATGCCGTATCATAGACATCGGCGGACCGAATGCAACACCGGTCGGCGCGACCCGGGCGTGGCTGTCGAGCCTCTGGCTCGCCACCCCGCGAGGTCCCGACGACGCCGCTGCGAACCGGTCGGCTCCCGTTCGGCCAAGGGTGCGAATCACATCGCTCCGGCCGACCCGTACCGAGGTGTCTCCTGCCCGCGTGGAATACCTGATCCGCCCGGCTCGCGTCACGGACATCGAACGGCTCGTCGCTCTCAGCGGCGGCTCGGTTCGTGCGTCCGGCGGCGCGGGACCGATGAACTCAGGCGACCTGCTCCGACAGCTGGTCTATCTGCCGCAGGCAAGCATCTTCATCGCCGAGGCCCGGCGCGAGGTGGTCGGAGGCGCGGTGCTCGCCCTCCGTCCCTCGGTCCAGGCCGGCGGCTTCGTCGGCGTCGTGGATCTCATCGTGGTCGATCCCGACCACGATCTGGACCGCGTCACCGATGCGCTCCTGGAGGAGATCCTCCGGTCGGCGCGCAACAAGGGCTGCACCGTCGTCGAGGTGGCCCTCACGGACGACCCGGTGGAGCGGACCCGCCTGGAGCGTCATGGCTTCGTCGAATCTGGTCCGCGCGCCGAGCGCAACGTGGCACCGGTCGGGGCCGCCAAGGGGCGCAGCGGCATCTAGTCGGGGACGCCGAGCAGCGTGATCGCGCCGGCGTCGACCGAACCGAACAGACAAGGAGTCAAGGTGGGCAAGAACGTCGCCGTCTTCGTGGACGTGGCGAACATCTTCTACGCGGCCAAGGCGGCCGGCACCGATATCGATTACGTCACGCTCCTCAAGGCAGCGACCGCGGGTCGCGACTTCGTGCGGGCGTACGCCTACACGGGGCTCGACCCGGACAACGAGAACCAGCGCAACTTCCACGCCTTCCTGGCGCGGAACCACTACAAAGTCGTCAGCAAGGACATCCGCAAGTACGGCGACGGCAAGGTCAAGGCGAACCTCGACATCGAGCTGGTCGTCGACATGATGAAGACGGCCCGCAACCTCGACGTCGCGATCGTCGTGTCGGGCGACGGCGACTTCGCCCCGGCGATCCGGGCCGTCCAGGAGATGGGCGTCCGGGTCGAGGTCATCAGCTTCCGCGGGAACACGTCCTCGGACCTGATCGAGGTCGCCGACCTCTTCACGGACATCACCCAGCTCGCCCGGGTCGACAAGACCTCGTCGCGCTCGGGCCGGCGCGTCGCCGGTGACGACGAGGACCTCTCGATGACCGAGGTCCCCGACAAGCAGACCGAAGGCACCGGCTCGCGCGGTCGCGGCCGCGGCCGGGGTCGGGTCCGGCCCGGCGAGGCCGAGCCGGTCGCGGCACGCGGCCGCACCTCGCGCTCGACGCCGGTCCGGACACCCGCGGTTTCGGCGAGCGGCAACGGCGCGCTCGTCGTCCTGCCGGGCGAGAAGCTCGCTCGCGTCGTCGGGGCTCCCGGGGCCGAAGACCTCGAGGGCGAAGAGCTGGAGGAGCTCGAGGGCGTCGCCGACGATGGCGCGATCGAGGGCCAGGCCGAAGGCGACGAGACCGGGCGCCGGCGCCGGCGCCGGCGCGGTGGCCGTGGCCGTGGCCGCGGTCGCGGTCGCGACGGCGAGTCACAGCCGGGTGATGCCGAGCCCGGCACCGAGCCGGTCCCGGCCATCGACGCCGACCTCTCGGAGCTCGAGGCGGACATCGAGGACGAAGAGGAAGAGGACGAGATCGCGGCGACGCCCGCCGCGAGCGCGGCGCCCCGTGGCCCGCGCCCGACACCCTTCGGCTCGGTCTGGGACTCCCAGCTCGGCGTGCCGAGCCGGCCGTCCTCGGCGACCGTCGGATCCGCCCCGATCGCGGATGACGACGACTTCGACGAGCCCGAGATCCCCGAATACCTGATCGCGGAGCAGCGCCGCGGTCGCCAGCAGCCGGGCCGCGGCGGCCCCGGCGGGCCACGCGGCGGCCGGAGCGCCTACACCGCGGCCATCGACCGCGAACGCTATGGCCGTGGCGGCGGGAGCGGCGGCATCAACCGCTATCCGGACGTGAGCGGACGCGAGCGCGATCGCGGCCCACGCCCGGTCGACCGTCCGCCGGCCCGCGGCGGTGGCGGACGACCGGACGCCGGTCGCGGCCGACCGGAGCGGTTCGATCGACCCGCGCCCCGGTCGGGCGACCCGTGGACGGAGGTTCCGCCGGAGCTCGAGGAGATGCTCCGCGCCCAGCTCGCCCAGTCACCCAAGGGCCGCCGGCCGGAGCCGGCCCCGGAGCCGACCGGTACGGCGACGCCGGGCACGGGGCTTGCCGAGGCGGAGACCGCCGCGCCGGCGCCGAAGCGACGAGCCCCGGCTCGCAAGAAGGCGGAGCCGGCCGCGACCGGAGCTGCCGTCGAGGCATTCACCGAGGCCGCCACGGAAGCGGCTCCGAAGCGTCGGGCCTCGACCCGCAAGACCGCGCCGGCTGACACCGGAACCGAAACGACAACCGGATCGGCTGAGACGGCTCCGCCGAAGCGGCGGGCCGCGACCCGCAAGACGGCGACGCCCGCGGCGTCGGCCGGGGACTCGGCGAGCGGCGACGCGGCGCCAAAGCGCCGGACGACCCGCAAGAAGGCCGAGCCGGCCTGAGCCCGGGCGGCATCTCCGTTCCGGTTCCGGGTCCCGTGCCGATCGGCGTCTCTGCCAGGGGCGCAGGCGGCGCTGGATCCGGATGGGCATCCGGGTCCGGCGCATGACCGGTTCGAGCGTGGCAGCCGTGGACGCGTCGTCCGGAGCGGGCGAGATGCGGACGCGAGGGCACGAGGCGGCCGTGGCGCTCGTCCGGGCGATGATCGCCGGCCGAACGCCGCACGCCCTGTTGATCAGCGGGCCACCCGGCGTCGGCAAGACGACGCTCGCCCTCGACCTTGCAGCGGGTCTCCTCTGCGACGACCCGGATCCCGCCGCCCGGCCGTGTCGGGCGTGTCGAGCGTGCCGCCTGGTCGATCGCGGGCTCCATCCGGACCTCCATCGCCTCGCTCCGTCAGGCCCGGCCGACCAGATCCGGATCGGGGATCGCGAGCGGCCGGATCCCGGCACCGTCCGGCGCCTCGCGTCGGACCTCGTCCTGCTCCCCGTCGAGGGCGGCGCCCGCGTCGCGATCCTCGAGCACGCCGACCGCCTGACCGACGACGCCCAGACCGCTCTGCTCAAGACCCTCGAGGAGCCACCCTCCGGAGTCACCATCGTCCTTTGCGCGGACGACGAGGAGCGGCTGATGCCGACCGTCCGCTCGCGCTGCCGCCGGATCCGGCTCGGTCCGGTCGCGGTCCGGGAGATCGAGGCGATCCTCGGCGCGATGGACCTCGCTGATCCGCCGCTCGCGGCACGGCTCGCCCGGATCGCTTCGGGCCGGCCCGGGGCGGCCCGGACCCTCGCCCTCGCCCCGGAGGCGCTCGCCGCCCGGGATGAGATCTCCCGGATGCTGCTCGACCTCGTTGGCGCCGGGCCCGCGATCCGGCTTGCGGCCGCGCGGGACCTGACCGGGCGAGCGGCAGACCTGACCCGGGCGCTCGACCGCGCCGGGCCGACGGCCGACGGAACCACTTCGGCCGCCACGCTGGCGCGGCCCAAAGCGCGGACCCGGACCGCGGCCGCGGCCGAGACCCCGGTCGAGCCGGCCGACGCGTCGGGCACGGCCGGCGACGATTCGTCCGAGACGGACGGGGCGCCGGTCGCCTCGGCGTCGGCCGCCGAGCGGCGTCGCGGCGTCGCGACGATCATCGGCCTGTGGCGCGACCTCACCCGCG
>Ga0207646_10002432_pt1 | contig 21964 bp, 17 predicted proteins | sample KBSK5502metaG_FD_184343 | JGI IMG/M metagenome (GOLD analysis project Ga0207646, IMG submission 184343) | Corn, switchgrass and miscanthus rhizosphere microbial communities from Kellogg Biological Station, Michigan, USA - KBS K5-50-2 metaG... | ecosystem: Host-associated > Plants > Roots >... | reverse complement strand
CTGTCCTTCTGGACGGTATTCGCGGATAAGCATGGCGGAGAGGACGATGGCGACAATGCCAATGGGGACGTTGACGTAAAAGATGGCTTGCCAGCCAACATATGTCACCAGGTACCCGCCAAGCGTGGGGCCAAGGGCCGGGGCAAGCAGCGCGGGGACACCGAAGATACCCATAGCCGTGCCGCGTTCCTGGGGTGGGAACTCGCGGAAGAGCAGTGTGATCGAGAGCGGGAATAGCGCAGCTCCTCCAAGTCCTTGCAAGATGCGGAAAGTGATCAGAATAGGGAGACTCCACGCCAGCCCGCAGAGCGCTGAGCCAAGGGTAAAGGCTGTCAACGAAATGATGTAGAAACGTTTGATGCCCAGCGTGTCAGCGAAGAAAGCCGCTGCAGGTGTCGCAACTCCCTGGGCCAGGATATAAGCGGTCAGCACCCACTGCACGCTGTGGATGTCCGCGCCGAAAGCGCTTTGCAGGCGTGGAATAGCAATGTTGACAATGGTCTGATCCAGGATGCTCATAAAAACACCAAAGATGACTACCATTGCCAGTATCCACTTGTAATCCAGTCCTCCGCCGCGTCGAGCCGCCTGTGTATTGACTTGCATGACTTGCATGCAGCAAGACTCCTTCCTGTAGCAACAAGTAGTTTAAGAAGTGTGCCTGGCCGTTGGGAGAGGCAAGGCGTAGAATGCTATATTTAAACACCGTCAATTATTTAAACACTCGGTTGCTCGCGCTTTACTATGCCATACAAAAGTAAAGAGACCAGCTGGTCGATGGTTTCCTCTCGTGAAAGATGTCCGAATGGTAAAAGTTCTTGCAGCCCACACCCGACTGCGCGCATGGCGAAGAATGTAGCCATAGCCTGCACGCATAAATCAGGGTCGATACGCTTACAGAAAAGGCCTTCATCCTGGCGCTGGTGTATATACTCGACGATGGTCTTACGACCTTTCACAATCTTCTCCACAAGGATGCGTGCAGCGTCTGGATGGGTATTAACCAGTAAAATCGCCAGGCGTGCATAGTCTCCTTGTGCTGTAAAACCATCGTAGAAGGCGCCTGCAAGACGCCGGAAAATCGTTTCATCGTCAAGTGGAACACCGTTTTGCAGATCTTGTTCAATCTGTTCGACAACCGGGCGCAGCACAGAATGGGGTCCATAGTGCTTGATGATGCCTGAGAGTAACTCATCCTTACTATGGAAATGCCAGGTGAGCGTACCCCGTGTCACCCTTGCTTCGGCAGCAATATCATCTAATGTTGCTGCTGATATACCGGAGCGTGCAAAAACACGCAGAGCCGCTTCCAGAAGTACCTGCCGTACATCTTGCGTTGGTGTCTCACTGAGTAAGCCTCGATGCACTAATTCTGCGCGCAGTTCTTCTTTCCCACCTGCAAAATGGTAGTAGAAGGCAGGGCGTGAGAGATCCGCCGCTTTGATGATTTCGTCAATAGTGACCTCATCGAAAGGACGATGCTCTGCAAGCTCTTGAGCCGCCTGGACCAGGCGCGCTCGCCCACTGCATTTCCCCTTGTCACCCGGGTGTTCAGACATTTAAACTTGCCTCATAATAAGTTTGTAATGTACAGAAATAAATTCTATACCATACAGTTGCTATGTAGAGTATAGTCAGGAAACATATATATGTCAAGGGTAAGTTTCCGGGTCTGCGTCGTGTTCCAGGACGCGATTCGTCGTATCCCCTACGAGGAGATAGAGGAGGTAGGTGGGGGTGATGGGCCAACTGTCGTAGGGGGAGCGTGGCAGCTTACGCTCCCGTCCATGTTGCGCTCGAGTTATTAGTTGCAAGGATGCGATCTTCGCCAGCTACTTCAGGTGCCCCTAAACGAAAGATGAGTTCATAGTTGCCAATACTGATGTGATCGCCATCTTCCAGGGCGCATCCGTCGTCACCACCGAGTTGCTGCCCATTGACCTGAACTCCGTTGGCGCTGTGCCTGTCATAGACGTAATAACGACCATTTTCGCGCTTAAGTAGTGCGTGGTGCCTTGAAGTCAAATTATCATGATCAAGCAGGATATCACTGGAACCCGCGCGGCCAATCGTCGTTTCGTCGCTTCGTAGCAACACCTCGTAAGGTTCCTCAATAAATGGTGACACGATGACGAGATAGGCAGCCATACCGGCAGGCTCAGGCAGGTGTTCTTGGTCGCCGGGCAACTGTTCTGCGGCAGGTAACCCGGCATGGTCAATAGGCTCTAGCGTAGGAACAGGCGCAGCGGGTTCGGGTACTGTTTGGGAAATGTCATCCGGCACTGGCTGCGGCACGTCCTGCTCAAGCGCGGGTTGAGGAACAGGATTCGCTATTGGCTGCGGCACGTCCGGTTCAGGCCCTGGCTGGGGGACATCTTGCGGTACTGGTTCAGGGGCAGGCTCGGTCGCGGCGTGTACATCTGGCACTGTTTGGGCGCCTGACTCTGTTCTTAGCACAGGCTGGGGTTGAGGCTTGAGGGTTCCCAGTAATGCGTTCGCAAACGCCAGCACATTGGGATAACGCTCCTCTGGATACACAGAAAGCGCCCGCAGTAGCATCCCTTCTTGCTCAAAAGAGACCCTGGGATTGAGAGTGGACAGAGGCGTAATAGTTTCTGTGAGCTTCAAATGCTGTATTTCTTCTGGTGTGCCCACGTAAGGTGGACGGCCTGCCAGCCAGAAATAAAGCACCACTGCCAGGGCAAACTGATCACTGGCCGGTATAACGCGCTTCCCTAGTTGTTCTGGCGCTGCAGTGACGGGCAGAGGTAAATGCGGTTGTTGACCAAAGCGGCGCACGAAATTTGCCAGGCCGGCGTCGGCAAGCAGGAAAGGAGCGTAGTCGCTTTCATTCTCCAGGCTGGGGCCACGTAATACCAGGATGTTGGAAAAAGTAAGCGCACCATGCAAAGAACCGCGATTGTGGATAAATTGGAGCCCCTGAGCCAGTTGATTCGCGTAGTGGATGGCATCGGGTACACTCAGAGGCGTGCGAAACCACAATCTGCCATTGGTGCCAAGAAAAGAGCCGTTGCTGACGTAGCGGCGAGCAATATATAATTTGCCATCGATCTCGCCATAGTCAAGCACAGTTGCCAGGTATGGATGATTCAAGATACTGATGCCCTGCATCTCGCGGAAAAATTGCCTTCGAGCTGAGTCTGGCAAGGTCGCCTGTGGATGGATGAGTTTGAGCGTTACCTTGCGCAGGAGCATGGTATCTTCGGCCTCGTAACTCTCGCCCGATACTCCACTACCTAACAACTGTATAATGCGATAGCGTTCAAATACTTGACCTGATTCCAGTGTTGACATGGTACATCCTCGCTGTAAAATACATAGATTTTTGTTTAGGGCGGGTCAATGTCTCTAGACTTCTCCTTTGAGCCGACTGGTGCTTCTGATTTCTCGCCGCTGGTGGGTGCAATCTCTAGCCGGGTAGCTTCTCCTTTGTGATTGAGATGATCGGCAACAGGTTGAGCCTCAACCTCGGTTGTGTTTGCCTCGCCTCCAGTAATCTGTTCTGCCAGTGTTTCAGTAGTAGATTGAGCACGGCGGCGCTTTCGTCGCAGGAGATAGATGAAGTAGATCAACAGAATCAACGCTACAACGATAGCTGCTAAAAGCCAGCTTGCTGTTTTGACTATGTGCTCAACCAGTGCGAAATTATCATGGAGCAGACGCCCGCCAAAAAAGCCGATTGTGCCAACAAGCGTTGCCCAGAGAATACCCCCGGTGGCATTATAGAAGAAAAAAGTGCGCCAGGGCATTTTGTTTACGCCAGCCAGAAAAGCGGCCCAGGCGCGTAGTACAGCGATGAAGCGGCCAAAGAAGACTGTTTTATTGCCATGTTTGGCGAAGAATTTTTCAGCGCGATCAAGATGCTCCGGCTTGATGCGGACATATTTACCATAGCGCGTGACCAGGGCACGTCCGCCGGTGCGCCCTATGTAGTAGCCGATATTGTCGCCTATGATTGCTCCCAGAGCAGCACATGCGATCACGATGGGGATTTGTAATTGCTGGCTGACGGCGGCATAAAATGCCGCCAGCAAGAGCATCGTTTCGCCAGGGAAAGGAATGCCGGAACTTTCGATCATCACGAAAATTATAACCGCTGGATAGCCCAAAACGTTCAGGGCATTTAGTAATGTCTGGAGTGAAATGAGTGCGGCTAAGGGTTCGCCAACCCAGGTGAGCGGCCTCATATGTAAGATGGGTAGCCAGCGCATTCTCTATCCCTTCGGTGTAATTGAGATTGCCCAGATTGATCGAATAAACAGGATTACCAGGCAATTATAAGCTTATTCTAGTGGTGACGCAACCCGGACAGGATATTCTATATGTCAACTTCTCTTCTCTCAACGCCCAGGGGAGTTTGTTTTACAGGTCGCCATGTTAGGAAAGTAATGAGAAATGCAAGGAGTGGTAGCGCAATTGTAGTCAGGGGCACCCATCCTATCCATATACCAAATGGTGGAATCCCATCTTTAAAGAGATACGTCGAGAAAGCCGAGATGGAGAAAGCCAGTGTGAATGCCAGCAAAGATCGGCCCAGCCGGTTGTGCGTAAGTGGCAGGCACACCACGACCAGGCCTATCAGCCATGTGATGTACCAGGAGAAGAACCAGGGGGTTATTATGAGCAAGCCACCCAGTGTCACCAGCGATGCAAGTATGAACGTGCGTATAGTGGGAGCGCGCCACAACCAGAAGGCACCTGTAAGGAGGAAACCTGCTAAGACAACGGTGTTGATAGTGTCCCAGGTCCAACGGGCGCTAAGCACTTGAAGCACCAGGTAGTCCGGCTGGTGGTTGTTCGCTTCATACCATTTGAATATCGCCAGCAGAATAGAATTCTCTGCAAATTGTGCGGATGGCGTTCTGATGAAGGTGTGTTGTATGCCAGTAAAGTTATGAGGAATCCAGAATGGCGCATACAATACAAGTGCCAGTAAACCGCCGCTAATGGCTGCGATACATATTGTTAACAACGCTGGCCGCCAACGTTGCATTACTGCTTTTCGAAAGGGAAGCGCAGGTGATTGTGCTGGACGCAGTACTCTGCAGGTTAGAAAAATGATGAAAAGTACAATCAGTGGCAACGTTGTAAATTTTATCAGCGCCGCCAGCGTGAAAGCGATGAGAGGTGGTACGTACCCACGAGGATGGGTAAACTGGCCTCGCTTTTCTGCCCGAATGCTCAGCAGTATTCCCACCAGTAGGAGAGTAACCATAAATACATCGTTGTGACCACCAAGGCTGCTTTCCATTAAGACGAGCGGGTTCCATGCGTAGAGCAGGGTGCCGAGTAACACTACCCGCGAAGATTGCCCACTTGTGCGCAGCGTGGTTGCTACTAACCAGCTATTCAAAAGATGCATGGCCAGCGCAAACAGGCGAAAAGCCAGCACGTAGCCAAGAGCTTGAGGACCTAGCACGAATCCCCACAGTGAACAGATGTATATCCAGACTGGCCCATAAGCGGCTGTTGCATTTGCCCAGTAGTTTAGCGCGTTGAAAGGGTCCTGCGGAAAGGCTGATAACGGCGCAAAGTAAGGGTTGTTATGGTATACGGCCAGTACGCGGCCGTAGCTGGCATAGACAAAAATATCGTGCGAGAGCATTGCCGGTGTGAAGACATATATCAATCCCGCCACGATGGTTGCCAGCCAGATCAGGCGTAGCGCCGGCTGATTGTGCGCAGGTGCTCGTCGTTGGATGAATAATGCGCATAGTCCATAGATTGCGAAAGCCAATGCAATCAGCGCCAGGAACTCGATGTAGCCTGTATCAGCTAGCGATGCCCGCCGGTACGGAGTCAATCCTATGTCGGTAGGAAGCCAGGCGCCCACCTGTGCGAGTTGCGTCCCAAAGGGCGTTTGCAGCTGTATTACCGGGTCCAGTATTCGGCTGAGTGGAGCGACACTGAGAAGTGCACATAAAACGAAGGCCAGGGCGCAAAGTGCAATTACCAGCGTTGATATTCTTCCCACAGGCTGTTTTATCGATGCAGGCTCTACCTGTTTTACAGTGAGATTGAGTCCTTCGATATGCTTTTCGATCATACACTAAACCATCCAACGATTCAATACAAAAAGCACTGCCAGCGTTGCTTGCAGAAACGGGAATGCGATTAGTAGCCCCTGGTGCAGGCGGGGATGTTTAACGCTCAGCGCCGCTAGAGTAATGAATGCTGGAAACATTTCGAGCACGAAACGCTGGTTAGATACCAGCACATCGGCCTGGGCAATCGCCGGGCTGATCAGCGTATAGAAGAGCAATAGGGCAACCCAGATGCTATAACTTGTGCGTAACCTGTGCCATCCTAAGATTGCCAGCGCGATGAAGCCAACGGTAGCGGTAAGGTCAAGCAGTAGATGGACTTCGTAGAACGAGCCGAAGGGCTGAATCCTGAATATTTCGCGCAGGGCCTCCCATATTCCTACCCACGGCCAGGTTAGATGTCGGTCCCAGTGGCTTTGTACGGCGGCGAAAGCAAAGGGGTTATTGAAGGCTTTCCAGCAGTAGACGCAGTAGAGCAAAGTACCTAGCGGAATAAGCACAACCGGCAAAACCCTGGGCAATATATCCAGTAATTTGCGCATGGTGCTTTGCTCGCTGCCGGTGATAGTTTCTCTTGCCATCCACAATTCCCAAAGAAATGGGATCACGAGAAATAGGCCGGCTGAACGTGTTAGAGCGGCAAGGAATCCCAGGATACCGGCTAGCCACCACTTCTGGCGGCGCATGGCCAGAAACGCGCTGGCAGTTAATAAGAGAAACAGGGATTCATTATAGGCTGCAAAGAAAAAAAATGCGGTTGGGAAGATACATAAGTAGAGCAACGTACGCCGCCCGACCTGCTCGCCCAGGGCATCGACTGCAATCTGGTAGAGCACGAATAATGTGCCCAGAAGCGCCAGGTTGCTGAGAATCATGCCGATTGCTATATAACCCTGGTTGCCGAAGAGCAATGCTATGCCTTTAATCAGTAAAGGAAAGAGAGGAAAGAAGGCAGTATCATAAATTGATTGGTAGCCAAATTGGGCAATCTGGGTATAATGGACAGCATCCCAGCGATTCCAGGAAGTAAGTAATCCTGTTACATCTACTGGCATAACCGGGTAGAAATGTGGGGGCACGGGAAAGAGGATAAAACCAATGTAGGTAACCAGTACCAGCAGAAGGCGCGTTCCTACAAACAACCAGATAATATCAGAAATCGGTGCCCGTTTCATGAGTGTTCACCTGCATCATAAGTTCTCGCGGGGCCGCTTGTATGGACGTGACTTGCCACCGCCGGGTTTTACCCTTCCAGCATGCGCAGTATCAATCTGAGGTAAATAAACTTTGATACGCTCTGTAGTAGTAACGTATTGAGATGCAAGTTAGGCACAATCAGCAGAAATTTACCTAAAACCTGCCATCAAGAGCTTCCTCTTATATTTTTTCTCCCTGGTGACGTTGATACGTTTAGAAGTACCGTTATGAGATCAGGCTATTTTATTCCAGCAGCAGCTCCTCAATCTTCTCTTCGATGGTCTTTGATGTCGGGAAGAACGCCGTCTCTTCTGGACCATTGTAAGGTGCAGCGGGAGCCGGCAGCGCCGAGATGAAGGCGGGTGTGCAGTCGAGGTCGTAGAAGCAGTTCTGCACAATCCATGAATGCAGGTGGCGTCCAAAACTCGTCAGGTCGTATTCCTCTGTTACAACGATCACGCGATTGGCCTCGTGCACGGCAGCGGCTACAGCCTCCTCGTCAAACGGGGCGAGCGTGCGCAGATCAACCACTTCGATAGCGCCGCCATTGCGGTTGACACTATTGGCGGCAGCCGTACACGACTCCAGCACCATCGTACCCCAGCTAATAATAGCGATGCTGGTTGGTCCATTGCCGATACGCACGCGTCTGCCCTTGCCTATGGGCAGCGTGTAATATCCTTCGGGGACGTTCCAGTACTCTGCCATGGCCGCTATACTGTTGCCTTGATTGTCTTTGGGAGGCTCGGAGCGATAGAGACGCCCGCGCTCCAGGAACGCTACGGGTGATTGCGCGCGTGCCGCTTCGAGCAGCAGCCCCTTGGCATCAAAGGGGGTAGCCGGGCAAATCGTAATCATACCGGGTACGCTGGTGAACCACTGCTCGCCTGCATTGGAGTGGCCAAAAGCGCCCCCTCCGGCGCCACCGCTTGAGATGGGGCCACCGCCACCGCTGCCGGACTTCGTGCGGATAAGCAGGGGAACAGTCCAATCGCCGTTGCTCTGGTACGAGGTACGGGCAGCCATACGTATGGTCTGCGCCGCTGACTGGTGATAGTCAACAAACTGGATTTCCGCGCAGCGTGCCTTTCCATCGACCATACCCGCACCTGCAGCGATACCCACGATGACCTGTTCGTTGAGTGGGCTGCTAATGGCTCGCCCTGGGAATTGCGTGACCAGCGAAGAGGTCGCGCCGAATACTCCGCCTTTGGGGCTACCTACATCCTGCCCGTAGACGAAGAAGCCGGGATCACGCTGCGCCAGTTCTACCAGCGCTTCGTTGATTGCTCCCAGCATGGGCAATTGCTTTTTTGTGCCGCGCGGGGTATTCTCCTGCCAGTGTGGTACATGCAATACATTTTGCAGGACACGTTCCGCCGAAGGCTCAGGCTCCTGTAAGACCTGGGCCTCGGCGCGCTCCAATTCGGCCCGGACTTCCTTACGGATTCGCTCTAAATCGCCTTCCTGCAGGTGACCATGTTCGATAAGCCAGCGGCCAAAGTTTTTCACCGGGTCTTTGGTGGCCGTTGTTGCTTCGATCTCTTCCTTGGTGCGGTATGATCTGATATCGGTGCTGCTGGAATGTGCATCAAGCAGGCCCAGGCGCAAATGCATCAAGACAGGGCCTTGACACGAGCGCACGTGCTCAACGAGGCGCGCACTGGCCTCATAAGTTGCCATAGTATCTGCACCATCAACCTCTTCGGCGTAGACGCCTGCGCCTTTAGCCCATTCAACGAGCGATCCACTCCATTGGATGGGGGAAGGAGCAGTAATAGCCCACCCATTGTCCTCAACCACCATCAGCACGGGCAACTTGTGCACAGATGCCTGGCGAAACAGCGCGTTGAAATCGTTGGTCGCCACCCCACCGTCGCCTACAGTGAACATGATGATGTCCTTGCTCTTGTGCCGCTGCAGGGAAAAGCCGACACCCCCTGCAAAGGGACCTAGCGCGCCCACCTCACTAAGAGTGGGCAGGATGCGGTGGCGTTTGCTGCTGTAGTGGGATGGCATGTTGCGACCGGCGCCCATTGGCCCGGTCGTGCGTGAATAGGCTTCGCGCAGAGGACCATATATATCACCTGTGCGCTGTAACCAGGCTGCTAAGTCACGGTAATAGAGGGACATCCAATCATCCTGGTTGAGAGCTGCTGCAACCGCGGCCATACTTTCATGCCCCGCACACCCAATATAAAAAGGAAAACGGCCCTGTGTTTTACGTGTTTTCAGCAGGTCATTGGTCACCCGTGCAGTTACCATCGTGCGGTACAGTGCGAGGATATCCAGCGGCTCTGCTGTGGTCGAAGCTTCCGTAGCTCGAATGTTTACGGTCATTTTGCCTCCATAAGTCTACGCTGACTGTCTTGGCTAATTAAGTCGAGGAATATAATTTTCATTTCGACCCCATTATAAAATTACCTCTCATGAATATGCAATGTCAGGCTAAGCGTGGTTACTTGTAGGGCGCGCTCGTTTCTCTCTGCATTTGGACATGTTATAATTGGATTGCTAAAGATCGCAATCGCACTGATCAGGTGGAATATAGTTGGAGAAAACGGTCCTCTCCTCAATTTCAGCGTCCTTTCTAAGAGATATCTATGCCCGTATGCTTTTAACGCGCATGGTGGACGACTGTGCTTGCAAGTTATACCAGCAGGGGCTGATAGGTTTTGTTGCCACCTGTCGCGGACATGAAGCGGCACAGGTGGCAAGCGCGGTCTGCATCGAGGGAGGCGAAGACTTCACATTACCCTATTACCGGGACCTTGGAGTCGTATTAACCATTGGAATGACGCCATATGAAGTATTTCGCACGTACCTGCTGGCACATCGCCAGCAGACGAGTACAGGAGCAGGCTTTGTGCAAAACAGGCCCGCGCTCCATTGGGGCTACCATAAGCGTAATACGATTACTGGTCCAGCTCCGGTCGCCACACAGATACTCCACGCGGCTGGCATTGCATTTGCCTGCAAACTGCGCAAGGCTTCTGCCGTCACCGTAGCCTATTGTGGTGATGGAGCAACTGCCGAGCCAGATTTTCTCGAAGGGATTACCTTTGCTGTGCAACACCAACTGCCGGTGGTGTTTATTTGCGAACAGGATTGCTCTCAAACATCGCCTTTACACAGTTTGTCGCTACCTGACCGGCTGGAGCACCAGTCTATCGACGGGGCCGATGTGATGGCAGTCTATCAAGCTATGCAAGCGGCAATGCAGCATGCGCGTGACGGGCATGGGCCGGTTCTGTTGGAGACGCGTGTGATGCGGTCTGTGCCCGGGCAGCCTGTCTTGTCCCTGGATGATCCGCTGCTTCGCTGTCAGCAACTTCTAAAGGAGCGGGGGGTGTGGGATGAGGAGTGGGCAGCGCAATTGCATGAACGTATCAGGGCCGAGGTTGAGCAGGCAATGCAGGATGCTTTAAGGGATTAGCAGAGTAGTATAATGCAACAACCTTTCCCCTCAACCATCCTCTACGGAGCCGACTACAACCTCGAACAGTGGCCCGAAGCCACCTGGCTCGACGATATGCGGCTCATGAAACTGGCACATGTCAACATGGTCTCGATCAATATCTTCTCCTGGGCCATGCTTGAACCACAGCCGGACCACTATCGCTTCGATCAGCTGGACCGCATCATGGATCTGCTGGCCGAACATGAAATCGCGGCTGACCTCGCCACCGCCACCGCCACGCCGCCGACGTGGATGAGCCGGCTTTACCCGGAGATGCTGCCTGTGACACGCGACGGCAGGCGCTTCAGTCACGGCTCGCGCCAGCACTATTGCCCTAATAACGCTGACTACCGGCGTAAATGCGCCGCGCTCGTGCGCCGCTTAGCCGAGCGGTACCGCACTCATCCGGGGCTGAAGATGTGGCATGTCAATAACGAGTACGGGGATCATGTATCAAGCTGTTATTGTGATCAATGCGCAGTTGCTTTTCGCGCCTGGCTAAAAGCCCGGTATCAATCGCTCGATAAATTGAACTTTGCCTGGGGCACTACTTTTTGGAGCCAGTACTACTATGATTGGGAGGATATCCTGCCGCCTCGTCTCACGCCGGCAAGCAATAATCCTGGGCAATCGCTGGACTATCATCGTTTTATGTCAGACTCTCTACTTGCCTGTTACCTGGTAGAAGCGGATATCCTGCGTGAAATCACTCCAGGTATTCCTGTTACGACCAACTTTATAGTTTCCTTCAAACCTCTGGACTATTTTGCCTGGGCGCCGCACCTGGATATCATCGCTTTTGATAACTATCCCGCCAGCACAACCCCTGCATGGGAAGTGGCCCTCAGACATGACTTAATGCGCTCTTTGAAAGAAGGGCAAGCGCACCTGGTCATGGAGCAGACTCCCAGCCAGTTGAACTGGATGCCGCAGAATCCCCATATGCGTCCCGGTCAAATAAGACTACAAAGTTTACAGGCGGTTGCTCATGGCGCGGATGGCGTGATGTATTTCCAGTGGCGCCAGTCAAGGGCGGGCGCGGAGAAATTCCATAGCGCGATCGTGTCACATGAAGGCAGCGAACATGGACGGATCTTCCGGCAGGCTGCACACATTGGCACGGAGTTGCTGCAACTCTCGCCTGATGTTGTAGGTTCGCGTATTAACGCGCAGGCAGCAATTCTCATGGACTGGCAAAACTGGTGGGCTGTCGAATACCTGCCGGGTCCGAGCAACCGCTTGCGCTACTGGGAACAGATCAAGGCCTATTATCATGCCCTGCACAGGCTCAACGTCGCTGTAGATATCGTTCCGCCCGGTGGGAACCTAAGCAACTATCGATTAGTCATAGCCCCCCTCTTGTATATGCTGCGCCCGGGTGTAGCAGAGAACCTGCAGCGCTACGTCGAGCAGGGTGGAATGTTACTCACAACCTTCTTTAGTGGCATTGTCGACGAGAACGACCACGTCACCCTGGGTGGCTACCCTGGCGAGTTACGCAAGCTGTTGGGTATATACGTCGAGGAATTTGATCCCTGGACAGAGGCGATGACGAATGCAGTGCTGATTGAAGATGGGCCGCTAAGAGGTGTCTATCCTTGCTCGCTTTGGGGAGAAGTGGTCCATCTTGAAGGAGCGCGTGCGCCCGGCCTCTTTGCCAGTGATTATTATGCCGGCGGCCCCGCTTTGACAGTGCATCAATTTGGGCAGGGAAAAGCTTACTACCTTGCGACACAGGCAAATGATGAGTTGTTAGCTGTCCTGGTGCGCCAGCTTTGCCGGGAAGCTGCCGTCTCGCCTGTACTGGAAGCACATGAGTCGCTAGAGATAACGCAGCGGAAGCATGCCGATGGGCGTAGTGTGTACTTCCTGCTCAATCATGGCGAGAAAGTTGAAGAAGTGGTCTTACCGGATGGGAAATTTACTTCACTACTAAGCGCTGACGAGTTGGAAGGCAGAGTAGAGGTGGCTGCACGCGATGTAGTAGTGTTGCTCGAGGAGATGAAGCATGAAGCAGTTTGATTGGGAACGCTTTTATACATTTACCAAAGACAGACCTCCCTGGCCCCGATTGGTGAAGGCTGTATCTGTATTGGCGCACAAAGAATACGCTCTCGATCTCGGGTATGGAGCGGGAAGGGATACGCGCTATCTACTGGGACAGGGATTTTTTGTGACAGCTGTAGATAGTGATCCTCACGCAATAGCGCTTCTCGCGGATCTTCCCCAAGACCGCCTGCGGGCAGTTCAATCTTCATTTGAAGAATTTAGGTTTGAGACGTACGACCTGATAAATGCCCAGTTTGCTCTTCCATTTGTTCCCAGAGAACACTTCAACGAAGTATTTGGGCGCGTCAAACGTGCTCTAAAACCCGGCGGGATTTTTGTAGGCCAGTTCTTTGGCCTGCATGACGAGTGGAATATTCCGGGTAGGCCCATGACCTTTTTGACACGCGAGCAGGTAGAAGAATTATTGAGAGGGATGAGGATTATAGAGTTCACAGAAGAAGACGTTGACAGTCATGTAGCCGATGGGACGCCCAAGCACTGGCATGTTTTCCATATCATCGCTCAGACCTAGTTTTGCTCAGTTTGCGATAAGTCCTTGATCTTCCTCCGTGCTGGTACGTTGCGCCCGTAAGATCGCACTCGGTGAGTTCAGCAGTGCATCCTCCACACGCTGGCGGTGTTTTGGGAGTGTATTGCGAGGTAGTGCAACGGGCACGAAATAGCGACTTTCCAGTGTCTCTTCGGTTGGATGGAGGTCTCCACCGGTGACGCCACAGCGGAACGTCAACACCACCTCTTGCTTTTGCGGCTTAGAATAGACACCTACCAGTTGTCCCACCTCAACCTCTAACCCTGTCTCTTCACGCACCTCACGCCGCAGCGCCTCATCAACCGTCTCTCCGGCTTCCATTCCTCCACCTGGTAGATTCCACCAATCGATGTCACGCCGCAGGCCTAAAAGGACGCGTCCCTGGTCGTCAAAGATCAAGGCAAAGACACCGATACGAAAAATGGGTGAGCTGCTCTCGGCATCTAAGGGCTTATTCATACTCATTCCTCCCTGTTACAGCCTATAAACCTGGTACGCAGTATCGTGTAGGATCAGTTGCGCCAGGTAAAATGCTTGTTCCTGATCAATCTCCTCAGCCTCGTTCATCTCGTAGAGAACGCGGCCGATCACACTCCGTCCACGTATGGCAGCCGCCCAGTGCATCTCGGGTACATTGACGCCATCCGAACTATACATGAGCTTGCTGGCGGGTGCCACGCTTAAAGCCTGACGTGTGAAAGCCAGCATTTCCAGTTTGTCCAGAAAAGGGATAGTGTACGAGAGATCAAAATACACATGCGGGTAAATAGCGGCCAGGTATGCCCCCAACTGGCAGTACGGGTAACTTTCATGCAGCAACACCACTTTCATGGCTCGGTAGTCGCTCCGTTCCAGCACATCGCGCAGGTGCAGCGGGTTGCCCAGGCGCATATCGGTATCGCTATCGCCATAGCCGGTATGGAATTGTATTGCAAGCTCCTGCTCCGAGGCGTGGCGGAAAGCAATATGCAGCAGGTAATCGATTAATGGTTTGTGAGTGATACGCAATTGCCCACTTCTTATAGCCGAACGAGCCTCAGCAAAGGCTGCGACGGCCCGGTCTTTGCTCCATTGGGCAATGTTCAATCCCGCGCGGTAGGCGACGATGCTTTTGAATGCGTAATAGCCTCGTTCGCGCACCTTGCTTAGTTCGAACGCGTAGTGTTCGACCATTTCATCGAAATCGCTATGTTGCACGATCAACCGCTGCATGAGCGTTTCGAGACGCAGCATCTTCACTGCACGGCAGCGCCCGAGCTGGCCCATGCGCTCAGGCGTGTAACAATCCTCGGGAAGCGGGAAGGCGGGATCAAGCACAAGCGTATCGATATTGGCTGCGCGGAAAAGGCGTTCAACCAGCGTATCGGTGTCCAGTTTGTTACGCACTGCCAGTATGTCATCCTCAGTGTTCTGACAGCTATAGTAAGTTGCCATCTGGCGCAGCATCCAGAGATAGTAAACGGTATGGGGAACATGCTCCTCTGCTAAGCTGGGATCGCTCCCTTCTGTAAAATAGCGCCGGAAGTGGAGCGCGTCCATCTGTTGCTTCAATTGGACGGGATGGCAGTGGTTATCGACGACGGGGATACTACTTAGATCAAACATACGAATTCCTCCATCTATGTATTGCACCCATGCTTCGCGGGCTGCCAGGTGCTACCTTCATTTTATCATGTCTGGAAAATAGAGGCTCGATGCGGCCTTCTATTGGGTCTTATAATTGGAGAGAGAAGGCAGAGGAATAGATTCGGGATAATTGCATGCTTGTAGCCTATGGCCCTGATGGTCGTCCGGTGGTTGCCGGAGAGACGCCCTTAGAACAGCTGCAGCGCTGGTCACAAGAGCATGCCCTGCGCTGCCCTAACTGCCGTGGAGCAGTGCATGTGCGCGGCGGACCGGAAAGACGTACCCAGCTGCACTTTGCCCACCAGCGAGGCGAGTGCGCCTGGAGTACCGAGTCTGAATCGGTGCGACACATGCGCGGGAAGATGGTGCTCGCCCAGTGGCTGCGCAAGCAATTTCCCCAGGCCAGTATCTCTCTTGAAGAACGTTTACCTGAACCGAGTCGTATTGCAGATATTTTGGTGACTCAGACCGATGGACGGCGCTGTGCCATAGAGTTTCAGTGTGCGCCTCTTGATGTTGAGGAATGGCGACTCCGGCACGCTGCCTATCGCAAAGCAAGCATCCAAGATACATGGATTATTGGCAGCAACCGGCGCGAAAAGCAAGAAGCCTTCATCGAGGCAATCATTGTTGCGGCACACGAAGTGATGTTTCTTGACCCACTGGCTCTAGCGCCGCGTGCCTGGTTACGCTGGGCGGTCACTCGTGAGACGGTGCAAGAGTGGCAGGCAGGCAAAGGATGGACTCCGGCTCTCGAAGGTTGGGTTGGTCGCGCCGGGTTTGGTGCAACACTGAGCGGCCAGTTACAGGATGTGCGTCTGAGCCAGGACGGCAAGCTGCTTCATCCTGCTCGCTCAGCGTTGGATGCACGAATGGCTCTGCTACATGCGATGAAACACACTCAATCGATTGATGAAGCAGTGCTGGATGCGTATCTGTGTCCAGCCGTTGGCGAAGAAGCCATACATAGAGCGTTAGTACCCCTGGCACGCGCCTACCTGCGTGATCCCGATCTGCTCAGACGCTACAACTACGGGCGCGGTCATTGGGATCAACCCGTCAGTGACGCGGATAGGCGTCGAGTTCAACAGGCTCGTCTATGGCTCGAGAGGTTATCGCAGCAGGGATTCCCGCCTTCCCGGTTGGCAGAACTGGCGCAAGAGATTCCGCCGGTGGGTCCCTATACGGCCTATGCGTCCTTTGTGGAAATGCTGGCGTCCCTCGCCATAAGTGAAACTAACATCCAGGGTGAAACGTATCAGTAATGAGCTTCCGTAAAGGATACAACTAAAGCGCGGGTATTTTTCCCTTTTGAAAGGTGAGACGACGCGCTGACCAGAGAAGAAAGGAAATTTGCACATGAGACCTTTTGTAAGGGGCATATTCGTTGGTATTGGTATCGGCCTGCTGATAGCGCCGGTGAAAGGCGAAGAGATGCGTCGCCTCCTGGCTGAGCGTGCAGCAGAGCTGCGCGGATACCTGCCGGAAAATGAGCAACTCAACCAGTATGTGAAGCAGATGACTGAACGTGTCTCACAGACGACTGGCAACTTGAAAGACTACGCCCAGCAGGCTGCATCAAAGATGAAGGAAACTGGCAGTACGCTGGGGGACCTTGCTCAGAAGGCAACCTCTGATGTGAAGCAGACCGGTCAGGATATTGCAGACACAACAAAGCAGAAGGCGCAGTCCATCAAGCAAAGCTGATAGCCGGGTACGACAAATAATTACAGTAGCGAATAGACGTTCGCAGCAGTGTGACGACACTGCTGCGGTTATCTAGTAGTCTGCGCTAATACTTGTAGAAGTGTTGATTTGCCTCCTCTTCGGGAGTTTTATCCCTGAAGAAAGCTGCTTCGTTGCGTTTAACTGCGATGTAGGAAGTAGCCAGCAGGGGGCCGAGGGCTTCTTTCAATACCTCGTCGCGTTCTAATTCATCCAATGCCTCGTCAAGAGAGGTGGGCAGGAGCCGGATGCCGCGTCGCTCACGTTCCTCGTCACTGTAGTTACCCGGGTCAACCTCCTGTGGCTCGCCTGGATCTATGCTCTTCTGAACGCCGTCCAAACCAGCCGCGAGCAGTGCGCCCAGCGCAAGGTAGGGGTTGCCGCTGTGATCGGAGGGTTTTAGCTCCAGGTTGATCGATTCGGACTCGCGCCCCCAGAACATTGAAGGGATACGTATCGCTCCCTCGCGATTGTCGAAGCCATAGGCTCCATAGGCCGAACTCCAGAAATGTGGGAGTAACCGGCGATAGGAGTTCGGACTGCCGCAGGTAATTGCTACCAGTGCGCGGATATGGCGCAGTACACCACCGATGAAATATTTGCCAGGCTGACTTAGCCCACCACGTTGAGTGGCATCGTAGAACAAGTTTTTACCAGCCTTTTCGTTCCCGCTATTTCCCCACAGGCTCAGGTGAATGTGTGCGCCACTACCCGCCTGGTCGAGGAAGGGCTTGGGGGCAAAAGATGCGAGTACATCAAAGGTGCGTGCTACCCCCCGCACTGTTTCGCGCACGAGGCAGACGTTATCAGCAGCTTTCAGCACGTCGGCATGGTGTACCGACAGTTCTTGTTGCGCGGGGCCAAGTTCGGTGTGGAAGAGTTCGACGGAGATGCCCTGGGACTCCAGCGCTTCCAGGACCGCGTCTATGATTTCAGCCTCGTCGTCCAGACCAATACTGCTGTAACAGAGGCTGCGATCTGCGGGTACGTATTTGCCGTTCTCTTCACGCGCAAGATAAAATTCGTGCTCTATGGCTGCCTCGGCACGCATGCCATGTTCGGCCAATCGCGCAACCATGCGTTTGAGGAAGGTACGCGGGCATGCTTCCCAGGGCTTGCCATTCGTGAGAATCATGTCACACATCATACTGCCGCTGCCCGGCACATAGGGTAGTACAACAAAAGTATTCGGATCGGGTATAAGGCGGAATTCCCCAACCGGCCCCATACCCTCGACCGGGGCAAGCGACTCAACTCCAGTGAACGCCTGCATCGCCAGTGTCTGACCGATCCCCTCGTTTATGCGCGTAGAGAGTTTACTGGCGTGAGTAGCCTTACCACGGATAATGCCACCGTTATCGCAATACAAGAATCGCACAAGGCGAAGATTAGCCTCGTGCGCTTGTCGCACAACATCTTGAGCATTCATAGGCCTTCTCCTATCTGCAATCGAAAAAGTAGGTGCATCGTTCAGGTTATGAAAGAGGGAAAGAACTGCTGATTCGGGTTACTGGCGTAGTATAGCAGCTAGTCTGGAGAAGATCAAGAACAACAGTTTTGTGATACAATGCCGGCAAACCTTGCGAGGAGCAATCCAGATGTCTATTGCCATTATCGTTCATGGTGGCGCGGGAACCATATCCCCCGATCTGTACGAGGAGAATCGGGCCGGCTGCCGGGTTGCAGCGCTGGCCGGTTGGAAGATACTGACGAATGGTGGAAGTGCGCTCGATGCTGTAGAGGCGGCAGTGCGTGTTCTGGAAGATGATCCACACTTTGAAGCGGGCTTTGGCGCGAGTCTCAGTATCGATGGTGAAATTACCCTGGATGCTGGCATCATGGATGGCTCGACCCTCGGCGTTGGCGCTATTGCCGATGTGCCGCTCATTCGCAATCCCATTACCCTGGCGCGCCGCGTCATGGCAAGCCAACACGTCTTCCTGCAGGGAGAGGGCGCCGTCCATTTCGCTGCTGAGCACGGCATAGCACAGTGCAGGCTCTTCGATCTGCTGACAGGCGATCAACTGGAAGCCTGGCGTGCGGGCTATAAAGGGATGTACGACGAGCAAGGTCACCTGCTCGCCGGTGGACGCAGCGACACCGTTGGAGCCGTCGCCATCGACGCTGAGGGGAAGTTGGCCAGCGCTACTTCTACCAGTGGTTTGCCGTACAAGCACCGGGGGCGTGTCGGCGACTCTCCCCTCGCCGGCTGTGGTTTTTACGCGGATGAACACGGCGCAGGCTCATCTACCGGGCATGGCGAAGATTTCGTGAGGTTGATGCTTTTACACCGTGCGGTGAGCTATGTTGGCGCGGGCCACAGCGCACCAGAAGCGGCTAGCTATGCTATCGATCTGCTCTGGCAGCGTATTCAGGGTGTTGGGGGTCTGATCCTGCTGGATCGCCAGGGGCGAATCGGCATTGCTCATAGTAGCCCGAATATTGCCTTCGCCTGGATGCGCGAGGGTATGAACGAGCCTGTTGCAGAAGTAAAGGTCTAATGCTGTTTTGCCGGCGACCACGCAGTTGATCGATCCACTAGGAGGTAGAGAAAACATCCCACACGCCATATTCGCCAGTGCGTTCCCCCTGCTGGTTATAGGCATAAAATTCCCCTGTCAATTCCCCACCTATTTTGATGTTCCCCGTAAACTGAAGAGTTGATACACCTGCCCAGTTCACGGTGACCGTGAAGTCCACCTCTCCATGAGTAGTGACGGTCCCTTTGAAAGTGCCAACCAAACCCAGTCCCTTGAAATTACCGGAGAGGCTCCCCCCGTTTTGTTGAATATCCGTGAGGGACATGGGTTTGCTTTGGGGATGTTGGGTGCTGAGAGAGTCACCAGCCGTACCGGCATACGAAGTAGCAATAGGTGGATACACAGGGCCCACTGGCGTAGGTGTGAGGGTGGCAGTAGCACTCGATCGAGGAGTAGAGGATGTCAGGGTAGGAGTGACGACTCTCTGCGTAGTAGAAGGAGGACTGCCATGTCGCGGAACAAACAGCAAGAGACCCGTTCCAACGGCTACGATGAAAAGGAGTGCAGGTAGGACGATCAGTAGTGTACTCCTTTTTCTCGAACGGGGAGCAGGGGGCTGCTGTTGTAGAGGTTCAGCTGCAATCGTTGTTATACGTTCAAGCTCCTGCTCGGGAATAGTCAGCGGTAGAGGTGTATCGATTGACTGTGGACGAGGTGTCTGCACCAGTTCACCCTCTACTTTATTGAATGACTGTGGAGCAGGGTTGGTCAGCTCCTGCCAGAACTCCTCAACGGTGGCGAAGCGATCTTCACTGCTGATGCTCATCGCTTGCTCAATAACCATAGAGACTGTCCATGGCACATCCGGTGCGACCAGGTTTGCAGGCGTGAGAGGATCGATTCTTTTGCTCCCTGTGACCCGGGTGATTGCATCGGCGGGGACAGTGCCGGTTAACAGGGTGTAGAGCGTTGCTCCAAGTCCATAGATATCCGTGCGAGGATTGGTGCCGCTTCCATACTGTTCGGGCGCTGCATAGCCGGGTGAGCCATGGCGAATAACATTCGTGGTGTTATCTACGACGTACTCTTTAGCAAGGCCGAAATCAACCAGGACAGCTTCACCGCTTTTGGTTTGCATGATGATGTTTGCAGGTTTGATGTCTCTATGTACGATCGGTGGATTTTGACCGTGCAGATAGATCAGCGCATCGACGATAGGTGTCATCAAGGCCAGAACCAGGGGTAACGAAAAACGCTGTCCAGATTGCTCATGCAGCAAGGCATCCAGGTCTTGCCCCTCGATGTAATCCATGAGCATATAGACCCGTTTGAGTTTTTCATAGGCAAACACGTGGTAGACATGGGGCAATGACCTGTGATTGAGTCGCTTGAGCACCTCTGCTTCAAAAATAAAGCGCTCGTGATCTCGCCTGCTCGGATCAATCACCTCTTTGAGTGCAAATAAGCGTTGCTTAACGTGCCGGTCTCTGACCAGATAAACAGCACCAAATCCACCTCTACCAAGGAGGCGTTCTATGACATAGCGGTCTCCAGCAGGATGTGGTATGGTGGCCCCAACAGGGAGTATCGTCTGTTCTTGCAACACGCTGCACCTCATAAACGTGAGAAACTGCCTCTCCGACCGGCTGAGCTTCCTGGTCGAAACTTTTTAAATAATACACAATAGCATGAAAAAAGTCAACCTTTCAATTCACTCACAGTAAAATATTACTAAGAGCCGAGCGCGAAAGCCCCCGTGATTCGTCCGGGGGATGAAGCGCCGCTCCTTGTGTGGGGAGGCGAGGGGAGCGCGTTGCAGACAGCGATGAGACGCTTGACAGAGCTGAGAAAGCCTGCTATGCTTGGAATAGATGTTCTAGCACAAGACAAAGCGTGAGGCAGATGGGCACACAGCAAACCAGGGAGGGCAAGCAACCCAAACAGAAAACGCCAACATTTCTGCTCGAACTGCCCCTGCAGGTGGAGGCAGGCCAGGCCAAACGCCTGTGTGCGCACCTGGAAGTAGGGCGGCAGTTCTACAATGCGGTGCTCTCCGAAGGGCAAAAGCGACTGCGCCAGATGCGCGCAGACCCTGCCTGGCAGGCAGCGCGTGCCATTCCTCGTGCACAGAAGCAGGAACGACGGGCGGCTTTCTCTGCCTTGCGAGAGCAGTATGGGTTCTCTGAAGCCGGCTTGCATGCGTATGCGAAAGAAGCGCGCGTCTCTTTTCTGGCTGACCACCTGGATGCGGTGCTGGCGCAGACGCTGGCTACGCGCGCCTATCAGGCGCTCAACCGCGTGTGCGTGGGCAAGGCCAAACGGGTGCGTTTCAAAAGTCGGGGGCGCAGGCTCGACAGCATCGAGAATAAACGCAACGATACCGGATTGCGCTTTGTCTTGCAGCAACCAGAGGAAGGGCATCACGGTTTTCTCATCTGGCAGGGCGATCACCTGCCCGCCCGCATCGACTGGAACGATCCGGTGGTCAACTATGGGTTGGATCATCGCATCAAGTATGCCCGCCTCATCCGGCGTCCTGCTTCCAGTCCTCGGGCGCAAGGGGCTGATGGCCAGGCAGACCGCTACTTCGTGCAACTGGCGCTCTCCGGGGTGCCCTACCACAAGCCCAAGCATCCCGTCGGCACAGACACCATCGGGCTGGACCTGGGTCCCTCAACCATCGCCAGTGTGCCGCATGAGGGCGAGGCGAATCTCGTGCAGTTCTGTGAGGAACTGGTGCCCGATGCCCAGGCCATCCGCCGCATGTCTCGCCAGATGGATCGGCAAAGGCGCGCAGCCAATCCCGACAATT
>Ga0207646_10002430_pt1 | contig 21978 bp, 21 predicted proteins | sample KBSK5502metaG_FD_184343 | JGI IMG/M metagenome (GOLD analysis project Ga0207646, IMG submission 184343) | Corn, switchgrass and miscanthus rhizosphere microbial communities from Kellogg Biological Station, Michigan, USA - KBS K5-50-2 metaG... | ecosystem: Host-associated > Plants > Roots >... | reverse complement strand
CGACCTTTTCCTGCAGCGTGTTCTTGACGGGTGTGAACACGGTCGCGAGCACGAACAGCGTCATCACGATGGCGATGTCCGAGCCCTGGCCCGTCAGCGCGACGAACATGCGCTGGAAGAGCGCGAGACTCGCGGTGTACACGCCGGCGAGGAACGCAGTCAACAGAACATAGACGACGGTGCGATTGATGATGAGATCAATGTCGTAGAGACGGTTCCGCAGGATCGCGATGCCGACGGCGGCCGGGAACGCGCTCAGCGCGGCTCCCGCGAGGAGCGCGGTCACGCTCATGAGCGAGGGGACGAACCCTGCGATCGCGTCGACGACGAACGTTATGAGGAGAAGCGTGCCTGCGTAGGCGAACCACTTGATCTGCCGCCGTTCGTCCGCGTCTGCCCCCCGTACGCGACTGAACAGCGCAAACGCGCCAACCGCGACGATGAGGAGAAGAAGCGCCCGCATTCCCACATCGATCACGTCGAAGACACCCTTGTACTGGTCGAGTCCGATTGGGTTCCGTATGGACGGGTAGCCGAGGTCCGCGTACGTGTCTGGCGTGACCATGGTGATAAGCGCGGCGACGACGACGGCCGCGGCGGCGACGAACGCTGCCGGCCGCCACCGCGGTGACGGCAGGTGTCCATCGGGAAAGAGAAGGGGAAGGAACAGGACGAAAACCGCGAGGGCCGGGATCTCAAGCCAGAATCCGAACCAGGCCATCGCCTGCCCGAACGGAAGCGTGCCCGGAGCCACGACCAAAGCCTGGATCGCGTATTGGTGTGCGAAGAAAGACGCGCCGAAAAAGAGCGGCGCGGCGCAGAACATCCAACCGATCGGATGACGTGGATGCCTGCTGACGATCAGTGCACCCACCACTCCGGAGGCCGCCAGCGCGATGACGACCCACAGGTCGAGCACCTCCACGCGACCGACGAATCGGATCTCGAGGAGAAGGGTCACGATCGTCAAGCCGGCGTAGAGGAGGACGCTCGCCCACGCCAGCCAGGCAGCGCGGGAGAGGCCGGATCGGGTGTCCGCCATCGGACGGACCGCTGCCCCCTCCACGCCCCCAGCCTACGCGCGGGTTGCTAAAGGAGGGCGCTCCGAAGGGCCGAGTAGATGAGGCGCGGAGCACGCCGTCGGCCCGGGCCGGTGAGCGCGGTCCGCCAGGTCGGATAGGAAAGGAGTGCGTGAGCGAGCGCGATGGCATCGCTCGGCCGGATGCGCAGCCCGCCGCGTCGGGCGAGGTCGTTGATCGTGCGCGTGATGATCGCGAGCCGCACCCCATCGAGCTCGCGGAGAAGCGCCGCGATCTCGCGCGGAAGCGCGCCGTCCACGAGTGTCTCGAGGAGGACCGATTCGGCTCGGTACTCGCGCTCGTGCATCGCGATGAGCTCAGCGAGCACGGAGTCCGCGCTTTCACCTCGCGGGCGCCATCGCTCGATCCGTCCGATCAAACCCTCGGCGCGCCCCCGTAGGGCGGCGTCGACGAGACGTTCCTTCGTCGGCGCGTGCAGGTACACCGTTCGCGGCGAGACGTGAGCCCGTCGCGCGACTTCGCTGACGCGCAGCTCCGCGTAGCCGCGCCGCGCGACCTCGCGCAGGGCCGCGGATTCGATCGCACTCGATGTTCGGGCAGTCGTACGTGCACGTTCGCGCTGGACATATCGCCGATTCACTACACGAGGAGTGTATCGGAATAAGTCATGGTCTCGAGCCGATGAGCTATCGTTGCATCTGAAGTGGGAGATCTCGCATTCGTCTTTCCAGGGCAGGGCTCGCAGGTCGTCGGCATGGGCCGGGCTGTTTACGAGCAGTCGGCGCGCGCCCGTGAGATCTTCGACGAGGCCGACCGCACCGTCGGGTACGAGCTCTCGAAGATCTGCTTTGACGGACCGTCGAACGACCTCGACAAGACGACCGTGGCCCAGCCCGCGATCCTCACGACCAGCGTGGCGATCCTCGAGGCATTCATTGAATCCGTGAACGCGAAGCTCGGCCGGCGCTCGAGCGACGGCGTCGAGCCGCGTGGCGTCGCGGCGCTTCCGGCGTCGCTGCGCCCGCGCTTCGTCGCAGGACATTCGCTCGGCGAATTCACGGCGCTCGTCGCGGCGGGCGTGCTGACATTCCAGGACGCTCTCCGCCTCGTCGCCGAGCGTGGCCGACTCGCCGCGTCGCGCGGCGCGAAGGGGGCGATGGCCGCGATCGTGGGCCTTCCCGCCGATGAGGTCGATCGTGTGATCAAGGACACGCTGCCCGTCGGAAGCGCCGTCGTGGCGAACGACAACGGACCGGCGCAGGTGACGATCGCCGGCGACAGCGAGAGCGTCGCCAAGGTCAGCGAGGCGCTGGCTCGGCACGGCGCGCGAAAGGTGATCCCGCTCCGCATATCCGCACCCTTCCACTTCCCGGACATGGGTCGTATCGGTCCAGACCTCGCGGCCTTCATGCGCACCCTCCACTTCCACGAGCCGGTCGTCCCGATCGTCGCGAACGTCAGCGCGATGCCGCATCCGTCCGCGTCGGCGATACCCGACGCGCTCGTGCGCCATCTTTCGAACCGTGTCGAGTGGCTGCGCTCCGTCCGCTACATGGCGGAACGCGGGGCGTCGACGTTCGTGGAGATCGGAGCGGGTCAGGTCGTCAACGGCCTGATCAAGCGCATCGCCGACGTGAAGCTCGTCAACGTGTCGGATCCCCTGTCTATCACCCGAGCGCTGTCGGCCCTGCGCGACCGCGCCGTCGCGCCGCGGTGACTCGGCGCGTCGTCGTCACCGGCCTCGGGGCCGTGACGCCGCTCGGTCTCGACGTGAAGAGCACCTGGGACGCGCTCGTCCACGGTCGAAGCGGCATCGGTCGGATCACACGCTTCGATCCGTCGCCGTACGAGACGCAGATCGCCGGTGAGGTCAAGGGTTTCGACCCGGCGAAGTACATGGACCGCAAAGAGATCCGGCGCACCGATCGCTTCACGCAGTACGCGGTCGGCGCCGCCGCACAGGCGCTCGAGGACGCCGGGTTGAAGGGTGGCGGGCCTGACCGCGACCGCATCGGCGTCGCCATAGCGACCGGCGTCGGCGGGATCGAAACGCTGATCGACCAGGTCCTCCTCATGAAGGAGCGCGGACCCTCGCGCCTGTCGCCGTTCCTCGTGCCGATGCTCATGGCCAACGCCGGATCGGCACAGATCTCGATGCAATTCGAAATCCGCGGTCCAAGCTTGACCCACGTGTCGGCGTGCGCGTCGAGCTCGCACTCGATCGGCGAATGCGCGGAGCTCATCCGGCGCGGGCAGGCCGACGTTATGGTGACCGGAGGGGCGGAAGCCGCGGTGCTCCCACTCCCGATCGGGGCGTTCGCGACGATGCACGCGATGAGCCGGCGCAACGACGCGCCGGAGAAGGCGTCGCGGCCGTTCGACAAGGATCGGGATGGGTTCGTTCTGTCGGAAGGATCCGCCGTCCTCATCCTCGAGGAGCGCGAGCGCGCGCTGGCGCGGAAGGCCAAGATTTATGGCGAGGTCGTCGGGTACGGCGCGACGGCCGACGCGTACCACATCACTTCGCCGTCTCCCGAGGGCGAAGGCAACGCGCGCGCGATGCAGATGGCGCTCGACCAGGCTGGCATGAAGCCGTCCGATATCGACTACATCAACGCTCACGGCACGTCGACGCAGCCGAACGACCGCGAGGAGACGGCGGCGATCAAGCATGTCTTCGGCGACCACGCCTACAAGCTCATGGTTTCGTCGACGAAGTCGATGACCGGTCACCTGCTCGGGGCCGCCGGGGCGCTCGAGGCCATGGCGTGCGTGCTCGCTATGCGCGACGGTTGCGTGCCTCCGACGGTCAACTACGAGACGCCCGACCCGGCGCTCGACCTCGACTACGTCCCGAACGAGGCGCGCGCCCGGCCGATCAAGACGTCGCTCTCCAACTCGATGGGCTTCGGCGGACATAACGCCTCATTGATCTTCCGCGCCGCCTAGACACCGGCGCCGCGGCTGCACAAAATCGGCGCATGCCGAACGCGCCAGAGCGACCGCCGGAGGAGTGGAAGACCGCCGGCGAGCCGATGACCGATTCGCAGGCCTCCTTCCTCAAACGCCTATCCGCTGACGTCGGCGAGGAGTTCGACCCGAGCCTCAGCAAGGCGGCCGCGTCGCGACGGATCGACGAGCTTCTGAATCGCGGTAAGGGTGGGTCCGCGGTCTCGACCCCGCGCCGGCGGACGCGAAAAGCCGCCGCACCGCGGTCGGCGAAGGCGAAAGCCGGGGGCGGGATGAGCGAGGCGCAGTCGGCCTACCTGCAGGAGCTCGCCGAAGAGGAAGGTGGCGATTTCGACCCGGACCTCACGAAAGAGGAAGGGGCGCGCCGCATCGGGGAGCTGCTGATCAAACAGATGGCGCGTCGTTCTCCGACGGAGCCGCCCTTCTAGAGGGAGTCCCTGTTAGTTTCGGCAGCGCATGGGTCTGGAAGGGCGGACCGCACTCATCACCGGCGCGGGCCGCGGGATCGGGCGCGCGACCGCGATCCGCCTCGCGCGCGACGGCGCGCGCATCGCGATCAACTTCAAGGGAAACGCGGAAGCCGCCGCGGAGGCGAAACGCCTCGTCGAAGATGGCGGGGGCGAGGCGACCCTCATTCAGGGCGACGTCTCCGTTGACGGTCAGGCCGAGGACGTCGTGAAGGCAGCGCTCGCGTTCGGTGGCGGGCGGCTCGACATTCTCGTGAACAACGCCGGCATCACCCGCGACAACCTGCTCGTGCGAATGAGCTCCGAGGACTGGGACGCGGTCGTCGACCTGAACCTCCGCGGTGCGTTCCTCGTGACCAAAGCGGCGATGCGTCCGATGATGAAGCAGCGCGCGGGGCGCATCGTGAACGTCTCGTCGGTCGCCGGCGTGGCCGGCAACGCCGGTCAGGCGAACTACGCGTGCGCGAAGGCCGGCCTGATCGGATTCACGAAGACGGTCGCGCGCGAGATGGCGGTGCGCAACATCACCTGCAACGCCGTCGCGCCAGGGTTTGTGGACACCGATCTCACGCATGGCTTGCTCAAGCAGATGGAGGAGACGATCCTCAAGCAGATCCCCCTCGCTCGCTTCGGGACGGTCGAGGACGTCGCGAACGCCATCGCGTTTCTCGCGTCGGACGAGGCGAGTTACATCACCGGTCAGGTACTGGTCGTCGATGGCGGGATGGTGACGGCCTAAGCATGCGAGCCTCGCGGGTCCTGCTCGTCGCGGGCGTGGCCGTGGTGGTCTTCGTGATTGACCGGGTCACGAAGGCGTGGGTCAGCGACAACATCCCCCTCGGCACGGCCCGACCGGTCGTCGGAGACTACGTGCGGATCGTCCACGCGCAAAACACCGGAGCCGCGTTCGGTCTCCTGCCGGAGCGCACGACGCTGTTGTCGGTGCTCTCCGTCGTCGCGGTCCTCGCGATCGTCTACTACTACCGGCAGATCGCTAGCAATTCGCGCTCGGTCTCCTGCCGGAGCGCACGACGCTGTTGTCGGTGCTCTCCGTCGTCGCGGTCCTCGCGATCGTCTACTACTACCGGCAGATCGCTAGCAATTCCGCGCTGGTCTCGGCGACGCTCGGGATGCAGCTCGGCGGCGCCTTTGGCAACCTGCTGGATCGCATCGCGCAGGGATATGTCGTCGACTTCGTCGACGTCGGCGTCGGTGACGTCCGCTTCTGGGCGTTCAACGTCGCCGATTCGTCGATCGTTGTCGGGATCATCTTGGTCACCCTTGCGCTCTGGTACGAGGAGCACCGCGCCGCAACGCCGAAGCCGGCTTAGTGGCGGAGCGGATAGCGCTGCGCGTCGACGAGGGCGGGCAGCGCGTGGACCGCTTTCTCGCGGCGCACAGCCTCCTGTCGCGCAGCGCCATCGCGCGGCTCGCGAAAGACGGCCGCGTGCTCGTCGACGGCTCTGCGGTCGAGCCCTCATACAAGGTCCGTCTCGGCCAGGAGCTCACGGTCGACGTCCCCGACGCGGAGCCCGCGCTCTCGCTCGCGGCGGAGAACATCCCGATCGACGTCATCTACGAGGACGAGGACGTCATCGTCGTGAACAAGCCGGCCGGCCTGGTCGTGCACCCGGCGTACGGCCACGCGACGGGGACGCTCGTGAACGCTGTGGTCGGACGCATCACGGCCGACACCGGCCGAGCCGCGTCACGCCCCGGGATCGTGCACCGGCTAGATAAGGACACGAGCGGCGTGCTGATCGTCGCGAAGAACGACACCGCCCATCTCGCTCTCTCCCGCCAGATCCAGGCCCAAAAGTTCGGCAAGGAATACCTCGCGCTCGTGTGGGGCGATCCAGGGAGCACCCCGGCGATCGTCGAGGCGCCGCTCCTCCGCGATCCGGACGACCGCCGCCGGATGGTCGTCCGTGCGGGCGGCCGCGAGGCGACGACGCGCTTCGAGCGCATCGCGGCATGGGCAGCTGGTGCCGAGCGAACGGCGCTTCTCCATGTCCGACCGGTGACCGGGCGCACCCACCAGATCCGCGCGCACCTCGCTTACGCGCGACTGCCTATCGTTGGCGACCCGGTGTATGGAAAGCGCGGCGATCAGAGCGGCCTCGAACGCCAATTCCTCCACGCGTGGCGTCTGACGGTCCGTCTGCCGCATGGCGGCGAGCGCACCTTCACCGCGCCGCTGGCGCCTGACCTCGCCGCCTACCTCGACCGACTCGGGACCCCCGTCATGGCGACTGCACTCCTGGAGGAGCTTCGCTGAGCATCGATGGTCGCGGCCTGCTCGTCATCATCTCCGCGCCGTCGGGCGCCGGGAAGGACACCGTGATCCACCGGCTCGTCAAAGAGCTCGACGACGCTGTCGTGTACGTCACCGCCACGAGCCGGAAGCCCCGCCGTGACGAGCAGCACGGGATCGACTACTACTTCTACGAGCCCGAGAAGTTCCGCGCGGAGATCGAGGCCGGGAACTTCCTCGAGTGGTCGATGGTGCACGGCGACTTCAAGGGGGTGCGCAAGGACGCGCTCGCCGACACCCTGCGGGATCATCGGATCGTCATCGTCAAGCCGGAGCCGCAAGGAATGCGAAAGATCAAAGCGATGCTCCCGGAGGCGCTCACCATTTTCATCATGCCCCCGTCGCTCGGCTCGCTCCGCAAGCGGCTCGTCGATCGCGGCACCGAAACCGACGAGCAGCGTGACCTGCGGATGCGCAACGCCGAGATCGAGATGGCCGCGGCGCCGGAGTACGACTATGTAGTGGTGAACGAGGACGGCAAGATCGACAAGACCGTGAAGGAGATCGCCGAGATCATCCGAAAGGAGATGACAAAACCGCGACATTACGAGCTATGACGGCCAGGACCGCGGAGGTCGCCGTCTTCGCGGGCGTGCGCGGACCCGCGCGCACCTTCAGTTACCTCGTCCCCGACAGCCTCGACCTAGTCCCGGGGCATCTCGTTCGCGTCGGCCTTGGATCGCGTGCCGTGCCTGGTGTGGTCATGTCCCTCGACGGCGCGGCGGCCGGACGCGAGCTGAAAACCGTCGACGCTCTGGTTCATCCGCTCCCGCTTCTGCGAGCGCATCAGCTCGCGCTCGCGAGCTGGATCGCGGCGCGGTACCGGTGCGGGCTCGCGGACGCGGTCCGCGCGATGGTGCCGCCGGCGCTCGCCTCCCGTGCGCGAACGGCCGGCCTCGCCGCTCCGCGGGGCGAACGTACCGAAGCGATCTTCTCTCTGGAGGTCGGAGGCCGCGATGCGCTCGCGGGATCGGTGCGTGTCGGCGCGCGCCAGCTCGCGACCCTTCGAGCGCTCGCCTCCGGCGCGGTGACCGCACGGGATCTCGCGGACGCCGGCGGGTCCGCCGAGGCCGCACGCGCCCTTGCCAGACGCGGCCTGGTGCTCGCAAGCACCCGTGCGGTGCGGCGCATCCCCGCCGAATTTTCTTTCCCGGACGAAGATCGCGCCCGGGATCTGCCGGCGACCGGGCCGCAGGCCGTCGCCATCGGCGCCATCACGGGCGCGCTCGGCTCGGGCCGCGGCTTCCTCCTACATGGAGTCACGGCAAGCGGCAAGACCGAGGTGTATCTGCGCGCGGCCACCGCGTCGCTCGCGCGTGGCGACGGCGTCATCGTCCTGGTGCCGGAAATCATGCTCACCGCACAAGTGGTCGCGCGCTTCATCGCGCGATTTGGGGACCGGGTCGCCCTGCTACACAGCGCCCTCTCCTCCGGCGAGCGGTTCGACGAGTGGCGGCGAATCCTCGACGGAGTCGCCGACGTCGTCGTCGGCTCGCGCTCCGCGCTCTTCGCGCCGCTCGAGCGCGTCGGTCTAGTCGTGGTCGACGAGGAGCAGGAGCCCTCGTACAAGCAGGAAAGCGACCCCCGCTATCACGCGGTCGACGCCGCGCTCGAGCTCGGTCGGATCACCGGAGCCGCGGTGGTGCTCGGAAGCGCGACGCCGCGCGTCGTCACGTACGAGGCAGCTCGCAAGGGCGACCTTGTCCCTCTGGCGCTGCCGGAGCGTGTCGGGGAGCTGCCCTTGCCGCCGACCACGGTCGTCGATCTGCGTCTCGAGCTGCGGACCGGCAACCGCGGCACGCTCTCGCAAGCGCTTCGCGAAGCGCTGCAGCGCACCGTCGCGGCGGGCGATCAGGCCATCCTCTATCTGAATCGGCGCGGCTTCGCCACCGTCGTGCTCTGCCGTGACTGCGGATACGTCGCGAAGTGCCCGTCGTGCGAGATCCCGTACGCCTATCACATTGACGGCGCCCTCGTGTGCCACCGGTGTGGTCGTCGGGAGGCGACGGCGCCGCAGCGCTGCCCCGCGTGCGGCAGCGCGCGGATCAAGCAGCTCGGCGTCGGGACCCAGCGCGTGGAAGAGGAGGTGCGGGCCGCGGTTCCGCGGGCGAAGGTGATCCGCCTCGACCGCGACGCCATCCGCGCGAAAGGCGCCCACGCCGCGGCGTATGAGCGCATGCGCTCCGGAGACGCGCAGGTGATCGTCGGTACGCAGATGCTCGCGAAGGGGTTCGACCTGCCGCACGTGACGCTCGTCGGCGTGGTGAACGCGGACACGATCCTCAACCTCCCCGACTTCACCGCCGCGGAGCGCACCTTTCAATTGCTCACGCAGGTGCTCGGCCGGTCGGGACGTGGCGAGGCCGGAGGCCGCGGCATCGTCCAGACCTATCTACCCGAGCACTACGCGATCCGCGCCGCGGCCGCGCACGACTACGTCTTGTTCGCCGAGGCAGAGCTCGAAGGACGCCGCCGGTTCGGCTATCCGCCCTTCGGACGCCTCGCGCTCTTGTCCACGCAGGCGAAGAAGATCGAGACGGTCGAGAAACGGTCGCACGAGCTCGCGGCCTGGCTGCGGGAGGCCGCCGGCGACGACGCCGAGGTGCTCGGTCCGGCGCCCGCATTCGCGGCGAAGCGAGCGGGGAGCTATCGCGCGCGGATCGTTCTCCGCGGCGATCCCGAGCGCGTGCTCGATCGCGTCACGCTTAGCGACGAGTGGACGGTCGACGTGGACCCGGTGACACTTCTCGGGTGACCGAGGACATCAAACCGACGAAAGAGCCGGCGCCGCCGCGGCTACGTGTCACGAAAGGCACGCCGTGGCGCATCGACGCCGGCCGTCGTGCCAAGTGGTCCGCGCCCGAGTTCGTTTCTGCCAACGCGGTCGACGTCAGGCAGATCGGCGATCCGGTGTTGCACGCGCCGGCAAAAAAACCGCGGCTCAGCCGGCCCGAGCTCGAAGCGCTCGTCGCACGCATGTTCGCGTCGATGGTGGTCGCCCACGGCATCGGGATCGCCGCGCCGCAGATCGGGGTCCCCCTGCGCGTGGCGATCATGGACGTCGACGAGGCCGGGATCGTCGCGATCGAGCCGACGATCGAATGGACAAGCGAAGAGAAGGAAGAAACGAGCGAAGGCTGTCTCTCCGTACGGGGCATGTACGGAATGCTCGAGCGTCCGATCGCGGCGCGCCTCGCCGCCGCCGACCTCACGGGAAAACGCTTTACGCTGATGGGCGACGAATTCGGCGCGCAATGCATGCTGCATGAGACCGATCATCTGAGCGGCACCCTGTACGTCGATCGGCTCCGATCGCGGGAGGATCTCCACACGGTCGAGCCTGACGAGGAGGAACGGGTTTCCGCCTAGCACAGAGGGCGCTCTTCCTCGGCACCCCTGAGTTCGCGGTTCGCTCGCTCGTGGCGCTCGACCATCTTCGCGAGAGCGGCGTCGTTCAGATCGTGGGTGTGATCACCCAACCCGATCGGCCCGCGTCGCGCGGTGTATTGCGGGAGCCCGCGGTAAAGGTCGCGGCACGCTCGATGGGACTGCCGGTCCGGCAGCCGGCGCGCCTCGACGACAAGGAGCTGGCCGCGATCCTCGCGTTGCGCCCCGAGGTCCTGGTCTGGTCGGCATACGGCAACAAGATCCCGAAGGCGCTCCTCGCCGCCGTGAGCGGCCGGGCGCTCAACGTCCACGCCTCGCTTCTGCCGCGGTGGCGCGGTGCCGCGCCGATCGCGCACGCGATCCTCGCCGGCGATCCAGAGACCGGAGTCACGCTGATGGAGGGCACGGCGGAGCTCGACGCGGGCCCGATCCTCGCGCAGACGCGAACGAAGATCGGCGATGAGACGAGGGGCGAGCTCGAGGAACGCCTCGCGGGGTTCGGCGGCGAGCTGCTCGAACGCGAGACACCTGCGTATCTGGCGGGCAAACTCGTCAGAAGGCCTCAGGACCTAAGACAGGTGACCCTCGCTCCGAGGCTCCCACCGCGTGAGGGCGAGCTCGACCTTGCGCGTCCCGCGGCGGAGCTCGTCCGCCGGGTGCGGGCATACACGCCGGACCCCGGCGCCTTCATCACGTTCCGCGGTCAACGCATCGGCGTCGTGCGCGCCGCGGTCGCGGGCGGTCGCGGGACCGATCACGGCGTCTTCGCGATACGCGACGGCACGCCTCACCTCGCGGCTGGTGCCGGATGGCTGCGACTCGACGAACTCAAGCCTGCCGGCAAGCGCGCGATGAGCGGCGCGGAGTGGGCCCGCGGGTTGCGAGACATTCGACCGGACGAGCGCGTCCCGTCTTGAGTCGCGCCGCTACGCTCGATCCGTGACCGACATACGGCCCGCCGTCAGCGACCTCAGCAGAGAGCAGCTCGTCGCGTGGCTCTCAAAACACGGCGAGCCCGCGTACCGCGCAAAGCAGATCCGCCGGCATGCGACTCATGGGACCGAGGGCGGGTTCGACGAGCTGACTGATCTTCCGAAGTCGCTGCGCGACGGGCTCGTGCGATCGTTTCGCTGGTCGTCGGTCGAGCCAGTGCGTGAGGAGGCGAGCGCGGATGGCGAAACGCGCAAGGCGCTGCTCGAGCTTCGCGACGGCCATCACATCGAGAGCGTGCTCATGCCGCATCACGGCGCGCGGAACGCGGTCTGCGTTTCGACCCAGGCGGGCTGCCCGATGGCGTGCGCGTTCTGCGCGACCGGCGAGATGGGTCTCGTTCGGAATCTCACCGCCGGCGAGATCGTCGATCAGATCCGGCACTGGCAGCGCGCGCTCGCCGAGCGCCGGGAGCGCGTGTCCCATGTCGTGTACATGGGGATGGGGGAGCCGTTCAACAACTACGACGCGACCCTCGCGTCGGTGCGCTCGCTCATCGACCCGGAGGAGTTCGGCATCAGCCCGCGGCGCTTGACGATCTCGACGTGCGGGGTCGTGACAGGTATCGACGCGCTTGGGGAAGAGGGGTTGCCGATCAACCTCGCCGTATCGCTGCACGCGCCGGACGATCCGACGCGTGCGCGGATCATGCCGATCAATCGCAAGTGGGGCGTGGAGGAGGTCCTGGCCGCCGCGGCGCGCTACGTGAAGCGCACGAAGCGCCGCGTCACCTTTGAGTACGTCCTTCTCGCGTGGGTGAACGATTCGGTGGACACCGCGCGGGCGCTTGCCGCGGCGATCACGCGCCACGGCCCCACGAAGGACGCGCACGTGAATCTCATCCCGTACAACCCTGGCGCAGGCGGGTTCCGGCGCCCGTCCGTCGAACGGATGGAGGCCTTCACGAACGTGCTTGTGGAGCAGGGCATCGCCGCGACGCTGCGGATCAGCAAGGGGCAAGACATCGCCGCGGGATGTGGCCAGCTGAAAGTGGCGGAAGGAAGGGCGGCCGCGACGGTTTGAAACGAGCCGTCGATGCACTTCGCGGGCGTTACGACGATCTTGCCCTCCTTTCGGGACTCGTGATCGGATGCGTGGTCTTGCTCGCGCTGTTTTCCGAGTACCGCGCCTCCGTCATTACATCGGGCGACTTCGGGATCATCTGGTGCGGGCCGCGGGCGATCCTCGACGGCGCCGACCCATATGTACCTGCCAGCTGGGACGCCGAGCGCCTGCGATACGGCATGCCGATCACGAACAGCGCGGTCTATGCGTACCCACCATGGGTCGCGGTTGCCCTTCTCCCGCTCGGCGCGCTGCCGTTCGGCGTCGCAGCATTTACGTGGACCGCTGGCGGGATCGTGTGCGCTGCGCTCGCGCTGCGTGCCCTGCTCCACTCGTACGCGCCGGGTCTGCCCGTGGTCCACGCGCTCGTTGGTTTCGTGCTTCTCGTGTCCCAGCCCGGCGTGGCCACGTTCTTCTCGGGCCAGTGGGGCTTCGTGCTCGTGGCCGCGGTCGCGGCTACGGCCGTCTTCGCACAGAGCCGACGGCCAGTCGCCGGCGCGCTCTCGACCCTGGTGTTCATCGCGAAGCCGCAGTACTTCGTTCTTCTCGGCTGGGCGTTGCTTCGCGCCTACTTCGCTCGGCGCCAGCCGCGATACGCGCTCACGCTGCTCGCCGCGGGAGCCCTCATCCTGGTCGCCTCGATCACCGTCGGCCGCAAAGCGGTTGCGTCTTGGCTCGGCGCGGTGGCGCCGGTCGTCGCCGGCGACCAGACGGCGACCACCCTGTCGGCAGCCTTCGGAGATCTCGGAGGCGATATCGGTGTCGTCGCCGCCGTCGTTGTGATGTTCGCGGCCCTCGCGATCGGGCTCTGCTTCGACCCGCGCGGCGATTCGTGGCTCGCGGTATGGATTCCGCTGTCGTCGCTGGCCGCGACCTACGCGCGTTCGTACGACCAACTAGTGCTCCTGCCGGCGCTCGTCATCGCGACCGGTGTGATCGCGCGTCGCTCGAAGCACATCGCGGCACTGTTCGGGGCCGGGACCCTGGCGGTCTTCGCCCTTGGCTCGATCTTGCTCTACGCCGTAGCGGCAAGCCGCAACCGCGAGGACACGAGTGTCGCTCTGACCATTCTGATCTTTGCCCTGATCGCCGCTTCCCAGTGGAAGTGGCGGCGCGAGACCAGCCCACGACAGGTCGCGGGCGAGGCCGGTCAGGATGGGGTCGGCGAGAGATCTCTGCGCGCGACCTAGATTGATCTGACGCCAGCGGGATTGGCGGCGACGAAGTCCGAAGCCGCGCGCAAGCCCGGCACCGGAGAGAAGACCACCAAGAGGATCGAGAGCGCCATGCCGGCCCATCCGATCGCGATCGCGCCGCGCACGCCGATCTGCTCGGCGACGAATGCGGCGGCGAGGGCGCCGAGCGGGTAGCCGACTCCATGCGAGACCACGTCGAGCGTCGCGTTCACGCGACCGAGGACGCGGTCCGGGATGACTCCCTGGATCAATGACCGCTCGGCGACGCCCTCGATCGTCTGCAGGCCGTCGCCGATGAGCTGCGGCAGGAAGACCATGAGCGTCGCCAGCGCGACCGGCCCCTGTGCGAGCGGAGTGAGCACGCCCAGTATCGAGGCGGCGATGGCCGTACCAACGAGGGCGCGGCCGATACCAGCCGCGTTCACGACGGGTGACGCGAACAGCGACCCGACGAGGGACCCGACCCCTCCTGCCGAGATGACAATGCCGAGCAGGAATGGATCGAGGTGCAATTCGCGCAGCAGGTAGATCGAATAGAGCACGCCGTAAAACGCGCCGAAGACATGGGCGGGCACCGAGCGAGCGGCCAGCGGGAAGACGATGGTGTGACGGCGCACGATGCGTAGCCCCTCGACGATCTCGTGCACGATTCGGGTCGTCGTTTCGCGCGGGGGTGGCGGCGGCTCCGCGGCGCGGATCATCAAGAGGGTCACCGCCGATACGACGAACGACAGGGCGTCGACCAGGATCGCGAACGGGGCGCTCACGACCTGCACGAGCGCCCCCGCGAAGCCGGGCCCGCCGATCTCCGCGATCGCCGAGCTCGTCGCGAGCCTGCTGTTGCCTTCGACGAGACGATCGCGACCGATGAGCGTCGGCACGTACGCGGGGTAAGCAGCGTCGAAGAGCGCACCGAGGCACGCCTCGAGGAACATGACGACATAAAGCTGCTCCATTCGCAACGCGCCGAGCGCGTACGCGACGGGTATCGACAGCAGCAACGCGGCGCGGATGAGGTCGTCCCAGATGAGCAGCGGGCGGCGCCGGAGCCGGTCGACCCAAGCACCCGCGATGAGGCCGACGAGCAGTACTCCCAGGCTCGTGACGATCACCAGCACCGCGAGCTCCCATGGGCCGGCGCCGAGGACCAGCAGCGCGACGAGCGGCACGGCGGTTCGGGTGACGACCGTACCCAGCTCGGACACGGTCTGGCCGGCCCAGAGCTTGCGGAAATCCTCGTGTTGCCAGAGGGATCGCGTTAACACGATGGGGGAGCGTACCGTCGCGCCGACAGGTCGTTCTAGCGGCGCGCGCGCTCCCGTTTCTTCGCCATCCGCGCATCTTTCGTCTGCGTACGGCGGCAGCGCGTGCAGACGAGCATCTTCGTGCCGTCGATGACGGCGGGATGAAGGTTCGCGTCGAAGCGACGGTGCGTGTGCACCTTCGAGTGGCTCACGTTGTATCCGTAGGCGGCGGTCTTGCCGCAGATCGCGCAGGCGCGTGGCATCGCGGCGAACTCCTTAGGGGAACTGACCTCAATGTTACAGTCGCGACCATCGTTAGGCAATTCGATGGCGCTGCGCTGGTGCGCGCGCTTGAAGCCGCGACGGCGCGTCTTGAGGCGGGTGCGGACGAGGTCAACGCGCTCAACGTCTATCCCGTTCCCGACGGCGATACCGGCACGAACATGCTCCACACCATGCGCGCCTCGGTGAAGCACGCGCGCGAAGCGGAGTCCACGATCGACAAGGTGAGCGCCGCCGCGGCATACGGTGCGCTCATGGGCGCGCGGGGAAACAGCGGCGTGATCCTCTCGCAGGTCATACGCGGACTGAAGGAGGCGTTCGCCGGCAAGGAAACCGCCGGCGTCGCCGATGTGAGGCGGGCGGCGGAGCTCGCACGCCAGTACGCGTACGAGGCCGTGAGCGCGCCGGCGCCGGGCACGATCCTCAGCCTCACCGCGTCGTTCGAGAAATCAGCCGCGGCCGATGCCGAGGATGTCGTCGAGATGTTCCGCCGCATCGCTGCCGACGCGCAGGACACCGTGAAGCGCACGCGCGACGAGAACCCGACAAATCGCGCGGCCGGCGTCGTGGATGCGGGCGCGCGCGGTCTGCAGCTCATCCTCGAGGGCGTGCTCTCGAGCTTTACCGGCAAGGACATTCCGATCGACAGCATGGCGCCCGTCGGCCGACCCGCCGTGTCGGCGGCATCCGTGTCGGAGGCGCCGTCGTGGGAGGGCGCCTATGACGTTCAGTTCCTCGTGCAAAACCCATCGCGACCGGTTGCCGCGGTGCGCGAGGAGATGCTCAAGTTCGGCGCGGACTGCGTGCTCGTGGTCGGTGACGAGCAGCTCCTGAAGGTGCATGTCCACACGCTCCAACCAGACCAGATCGTTCGCATTGGTTTGACCGCAGGACGCATCGCCGACGTGGTCGTCGAGGATCTCGACGCCATGACCGCGGAGCACGAGCGCGCGACCGGCATCGTCGTCGCCTCGGCACCGCGCGCCCCGGCGGCAGCGGTGGGCGTCGTCGCAGTCGTGCCCGGCGAGGGCTTCGCCACGGTGGCGCGGTCGCTCGGCGCGTCTCCGCTCCGCGGTGGTCCGACGATGAACCCCTCGACCGAGGAGCTCCTCGCCGCCATCACCGCGGCGAACGCAGAGGCCGTGGTCATCCTCCCGAATGACAAGAACGTGATCCTCGCAGCGCAGCAGGCCGCGAAGGTCTCGAGCGTCACCGTCCACGTCGTGCCTACGCGCAACGTCGCGCAAGGCATGGCCGCGCTCGTCGCGTTCGATCCGGCGAAGGGTCTTGCCGACAACGCGAAGGCGATGGGCGAGGTCGCGGAGCGCGCGCACGGCATCGAGGTCACTCGCGCCGTGCGTGACGCGACCATCGACGGGGAGCGCGTAAAGAAGGGTGAGGCCATGGCCCTCCTCGACGGCCGCGTTGTCGCGCACGGCGAAGACGAGGAGACGGTCCTCGTTGATGCGGCGAAGCGATTGACCGATTCCGAGATCTTCACGCTGTACGGCGGCGAGGACGTCGACGACGCTCGCGTACAGCGCGCCGCCCAGCGCCTGCGTGCGGCTTGCCCGCGCGTCTCGGTCGAGGTGGCGCACGGTGGCCAGCCGCACTATCCGTTCATCGTCGCCGCGGAATGACCCTCGCGCCTTTCGGCCCTCCGGTCTCCAGGGTCCTCCCCGCCGGTACTTTCGCGGCATTGCACATTTAGCGAATTAGCTAAATACTTCGCGCGTGGGTACCGCCGCCCGGGTCTTCCGGGCACTTGCCGACCCGACGAGGCGCCAAATCCTGGAAGAGCTGAAGCGCGGGGAACTCGGCGCGGGCGAGATCGGAGGCCGTTTCGAGATCTCTGCGCCGTCGATTTCGCGGCACCTCGCGATCCTGAAGGCGGCGGAGCTCGTCAGCGAGCGGCGCGATGGAAATCGGATCCACTACCGGCTCGAGCCGGAAACGCTCATCACGAGCCTCAACTCCTACCTCAGCGCGGTCTGCCCCACGCAGGTGCGGCAGAGGCGGAGGATCGCCGCCAGGCGCGGATGAAAGTCGCGATCACGGGTGGGACCGGTTTTGTAGGCCGCCACCTCGCGCGAGCGCTCCTCTTGGATCGGCATGAGGTCGTCATCATCGCGCGTGGCGTCGACAGGCGAGACCCGTCGATCCTCGGGGCCGGCGCCACGTTTGTCGCGGCTTCGACCGATGACACTGACTCGCTGCGTCGAGCGTTCGCCGGCTGTTTGGCCGTTGCGCACTTCGCAGGGATCAACCGCGAGATCGGTTCCCAGACCTATGAACGCGTGCACGTCCGCGGCACCAGGGCGGTCGTCGACGCGACGCGCGCGGCAGGCGTGCACAAGATCGTGTACCTGAGCTTCCTGCGCGCTCGCCCGAATTGCGGGTCGCCGTACCACGAATCCAAGTGGGCGGCGGAGGAGATCGTGCGCGCGTCGGGGCTGGACTACACGATCCTCAAATCCGGGGTGATCTACGGCCGTGGGGATCACCTGCTCGATCACGTGAGCCGCGCCCTCTACACGTTTCCATTCTTTCCTCTCGTCAGCCTGCGCCCGACACGACTCTGCCCGGTCTTCGTCGGCGACGTCGTCAGGCTCGCCCAGGCTGCCGTTGTCGACCATCGGCTCGCGCGGCAGACGATCGCCGTTCTCGGCCCGGAGGAGCTGGGCGCGGGCGACGCGATCCGCAGGATCGCGAGCGCCGTGGGTCGCACCGTTCCGGTCCTCCCCGCACCTGTGGTCCTGCACCGGATCCTGGCCTGGCTCTTCGAACGGGCGATGACAGTCCCGCTCGTCGCTGCCGCGCAGGTCCGGATCCTTTCGGAAAGCGTGACCGAGCCGCTGCCGTTCGCGGACGCGCCCCCAGCCGATCTCGCGCCGCCGACGATGTTCTCGCTGGAGCGGATCCGCGCGGAGCTGCCGCCAGCCGGACCCTTCGGCCTCCGCGACCTTCGCCTATTCCAGCACTGACCGCCGCGCGGCACCATGCTCTGCACGTGACACCGACCTCAGCCCGAACCGCGGCCGACGACGCGCCCGCGACATCGCTCGACCTTCCGGTTACCCGGATCCCCGGGATAGGCAGCGAGTCCGCGAAGCTCCTCGAGCGGATGAACATCCACTCGATCGGCGACCTCCTCTGGCACCTGCCGGCGCGCTTCGACGATTTCTCCAAGTTCGTCCCGCTCCGCAGGCTCGTGCCGAACGCGAGCCAAACGGCAGTCGCGACGCTCGGGCGTATCTCGCAGCGGCGGACTCCGACCGGGAAGCTCATGACCGAGGCCGAGCTCGCCGAAGAGGACGGCACGCCGACCGACGTCCGCGCGACGTGGTTCGGTCGCGCGTTCGTGAAAGAGACCCACCGCGAGGGCGAGCGTGTCCGCATCTCAGGAAAGGTCAGGTTCTTCGGGCGCACGCTTCAGTTCAGTCAGCCGACGCTCGAGCGCGCCGACACGGAGGCGGTGCACACCGGGAGGCTCGTCCCGATCTATCCGCTGACCGAAGGCATCAAGCCCGGTCAGATGCGCCGCTGGCTGCACACCGCGATCGAGGGCGGCCCGCGGCGCACAGGCCTCGTGAGCGAAGTTCCCGAGCCGCTGCCGCCGGCGATCCGCGAGCGCCACCACCTACCGGATATCGCGTCCGCGCTCCGGCAGGTGCATTTTCCGGACGATGTCGAGCGCCTCTTCGCCGCCCGGCGCCGACTCGCGTTCGATGAGCTCCTGATCCTGCAGCTCGCGCTCGGGCAGCGGCGAGCACGGTGGAAGGCTCAAGCGTCGGCCCTCGCGCTTTCCGTCCGCGACGGGGATCTTTCCCGTTGGATCGCCGAGCTGCCGTTCGCGCTCACCGGCGCGCAGCAGCGATCGTTCGACGAGATCCGCGTGGATCTCGGAAAGCGCATCCCGATGTCGCGGCTGCTCGAAGGCGATGTCGGCTCCGGTAAGACAGTCGTTGCCGCGCTCGCCGCGCGGATCGCGGCCGCCTCGGGCGCCCAGACCGCGCTGATGGCACCGACCGAGCTCCTCGCCGAACAGCATGAGCGGTCGCTCGCGGCGCTCTTCGCGAACGGGGGTCCCCGTCACGCCCTCTTGACTTCGAGCGTCACCGGCGACCGGCGGCGCGAGATCCTCGCGGCGCTCGCCGACGGCTCGATCGACGTCGCGGTCGGCACACACGCGCTCGTCGAGGAGCACGTCGCCTTCAGACGCCTCGGTCTCGCCGTTGTCGACGAGCAACACCGCTTCGGGGTGCGCCAGCGCGCCACCTTCCGTGAGAAAGGGACGGGCGCCGACCCGCACCTTCTTCTGACCACGGCGACGCCGATCCCGCAGACGTTGAACCAGACGATCTACCGCGACCTCGACATCTCGGTGATCGATGAGCTCCCGGCCGGCAGAAAACCGATCGTCACGCACCTTCGCACACCGGAGCAGCTGCCAAAAGTCTGGGAGGGCGTGCGGCTCGCGGTCGAGCGCGGCCAACAGGTGTTCGTCGTCACGCCCCGGATCGATCCGGCCGAGGATGGAGACGACGATGTGCCCAGCGCGATCGCTACTGAAAAGGACCTTCGCCAGGAAGAGCTTCGTGGTCTTCGCCTGGCGCTCATGCACGGTCGCATGCCCGCGAAAGAACGCGACTCGGTGATGCGCCGCTTTGCCGATCGCGAGATCGACGTGCTCGTGGCCACCACCGTCATCGAAGTCGGGATCGACATACCCAACGCGACGGTCATGGTCGTGCTCGGCGCGGAGCGTTTCGGCCTCGCGCAGCTGCATCAACTTCGCGGACGGATCGGACGCGGATCGGAGCGCTCGTACTGCGTCCTCGTCTCCGACGCGTCGGACTCCGAGCGGCTCGCGGCGATGGTCGAGATGAAGGACGGCCGACCGATCGACGGATTCGAGCTGGCAAAACGCGACCTGGCCATCCGGGGCGCCGGTGAATTCCTCGGCGCGCGGCAGCACGGGGTTCCTGAGCTTCGCATCGTCGACCTGGCCGATGTCGATCCGGAGCTCATCAGCGAGACAGCCGACGAGGCCGATCGCATCCTCGCGGGGGATCCCGAGCTTGCCCGGTCGGAGCACGAACAGCTCTCGCACGCGGTCGATGTGCTCTGGCGCCGATACGCGCTCGCCTGATGCGAGTGATCGCCGGAGAGGCGAAGGGGCGGACACTCGTCGTGCCGCGCGGTGGCGGCACCCGATCAGCGACGGATCGTATCCGTGAGGCCCTGTTCGCGATCATCGAGCCGCAGCTCGAAGGAGCCCGGATCCTCGACCTTTTCGCGGGGGCGGGGACGCTCGGCATCGAGGGACTCTCGCGCGGGGCCTCGCACGCGACATTCGTCGAGCGCGGCGCCGAGGCCGTGAAGGCCCTGCGACGTAATCTCGAGACCACCAAGTTCGCCGCGCGGTCCGAGGTCGTCTCGGGGAACGTCATCGCATATCTCGACTCGCGGCCGCGCGGGCCGTTCGACATCGTGTTTTGCGACCCGCCCTTCGCGGACGTCGGCGTCGCCGAGGCCACGTTGGGTCATGACGGACTCCGATCCGCGGTCGCTCGCAGCGGGCTCATCGTCGCGCGCGCCCACAGCAAACATCTGCCCGCGGTCCCCACTTTCCTTGACCTCGCCCGCGTCAAGGAGATCGGTGAGGAGAAGCTCCTATTCCTGCGGTACATTGACCCAACTGCGGGAGGGTGACGTGGACATACAGTTCTTGGTCGAGCGCCTCGAGGCCCTCATTGTCAATGGAAGAAAAGTCCCGATGACCAGCCAGGTCATCCTCGAGCAGGCCGCGGTCCTCGACCTCATCGACCAGCTGCGCGTGGCGATCCCCGAAGAGGTGAAACAGGCCCGGCGCATCAACCAGGAGAGCGATCGGGTGATCTCGAAGGCCCGCGAGGAGGCTGAGCAGATCATCGGCGCCGCTCAAGAGCAGGCAGCGCTCTTGCTCCAGGACCAGTCGATCCTTCGCGAGGCTGAGGCGCGGTCGCAGGACATCCTCGACAAGGCGCAGGCAAAGGCGGAGGAGACGATGCACGGCGCCGATCAATACGCCGCGGACGTGCTCGTCCGACTCGACAGCGACCTTGTGAAAACGCTGTCCGTGATCAGGAAGAGCCTCGAAGTCTTAGAGGAGCGACGAGCAGCGCCGACGGAAGGCTAGGCCAACATGAAGATCAACGTCGCGCCGCTGCTGAAGCAGCCCATTGGCGCGCAGGCGGACTACGAGCTCACAGAATCGCCCATTGATCCCCGCGGGGAGAACGCCGGCCTCATCGAGGCGGGCGCGACGAGCATCGACGCGCAGATCGTCGCGACCCACACCAATCCCGGCGCGTACCTCGAGGGAGACGCGAGGGCCACCATCGCCGAGCAATGCAGCCGGTGCCTGCAGCCGATCGAAACACCGGTCGAGACGCACTTCGCCGAGCAGTACTACTCGACGATCGACGTGGTGAGCGGCGACCCCAAGGACGCCCCGCCTCCTGACGCGAAGCGCATCGGCAGCGATTTCAAGATCGACCTGACGCCGCTCCTTCGCGAGGAGCTCATCCTGGCGACGCCCCTCGCGCCGCTCTGCAAGCCGGATTGCAAAGGGCTGTGCCTGGACTGCGGTCGGGACCTCAACGAAGACCCACACGACCACGAAGCGGCTGTGGACGAACGCTGGAGCAATCTCAGCAAGCTGAAGGAGTTCCACCCCGAGCGCTGACGAGAGGGCTCGCGCCACTAGAATCAACGAAACCCCTCTAGGAGAACGCTTTGGCAGGCCAACCCAAGAAACGCATCCCTCGCGCGGCTCAGGGCGAGCGCCGCAGTCATCTCGCACTCCGCGCGATGAACCTAGCCCCGTGCCCGCAATGCAAGACGATGAAGCCTCCGCACCAGGCGTGCCCGAACTGCGGGACGTTCCGCGGCCGCCAGGTCATACCGATCAAGGCGAAGCGGACGCCGGCTTAACACGGCGGCGCTCTGATGAAAATCGCCGTCGACGCAATGGGCGGC